>JAEEGL012604734.1_pt1 | contig 39039 bp, 32 predicted proteins | sample 9134231 | NCBI WGS metagenome assembly JAEEGL01 (sample SAMN16246548, study PRJNA631951) | gut metagenome | biome: gut microbiome; feature: rumen; material: fiber-attached | host: Bos | place: Iran: Karaj | collected 2018-10 | reverse complement strand
GAACAATGTAATATCATTCGTCGGTGAGACTCTCGAAGCGGCTGACTGCCCGATGAAGACACAGATGAAGATCGAGCTGTCGGTAGAGGAGATATTTGTCAATATCGCGAGCTATGCCTACGCTCCCGGTACCGGAAAAGCCTTGATAAGGGTCGGTGTGTCAGGCGAGCCGTCTGTAGTGGAGATAACTTTCATAGACAGCGGCGTAAAGTATGATCCGCTGGCAAAGGAGGATCCCGATATCACGCTTGACGCATCGGAGCGCAGCATAGGCGGTCTCGGCATATTCCTTACGAAGAAGAATATGGATGAGGTTTCGTATGAATACAAGGACGGCAGGAATATCTTTACCATGAAGAAAGTACTGAACGGGTGAACGGCTGATGAAGAAGATATTCGGAATTACCATAGGCGGACTTCACCAGAAGATATTGGCACTGGTACTTCTCAATCTGCTGATCGTTATAGCTATCTTCGGAGTGCTGTCATATTATCAGGCCTATACTCTTTCCGATGTGGTCAGCAAAGCGAAGGCCGAACAGCAGGAATCAATAGTACAGATCTCGGAAGACACCATGAACCGTACTCTTGAGAGCTCAATGGTCAAGATCAACGCTTTGCAGGCGTATGTCGCAGACGAGATGTTCGAGTCGGTAAAGAATGACGTTATCACTCTGCGGACACTTGCCGAAGGTTTATTTGCCCGCATGGACAAGATAACGCCCGGCAGGGTCTCGCTTCCCGACCCCGCGAAGGACGGTGAACTGACCGCGCAGGTGCTTTACTCCGAGGGCGTGGATTATAAGGAGTCGGTGTATCTGCCGGTAGCTTCATATATGGCGGATGCAATGAAGGCTATGTACACCAGCGCGGAATACAGCACGAACGTGTATATAGGCTTTGAGGACGGAACGATCATGCTTGTGGATAAGAAGTCCTCCGATAAGTTCGATGAAAACGGTGATCTTATCACTTTCCCGGTCTGTGAAAGACCGTGGTACAGAGGCGCCGCCGACAGCGGGCTTCTGCACTTCACCGGCGTTATAACAGACACTTATACCGGCAGCGTGTGCGTTACCTGCTCGGCGCCGGTCTATGCCGACAGAAAGCTGATCGGTGTCGTTGGAATAGACATATTCCTTGACGATATGGCGGCTTATGTTGAACAGTCGGCCTCCGAGGGCGGATTCATTGTGATCATCAACGATAAGGGTCATGTCATATTCGCACCGGAGAACAACGGTATATTTACTGTCGAGATCTCCGAAACGGCAGACGATATAAGAAACAGCAGCAACAGCGAACTTGCGGCATTCGCCGCCGATGCGCTGACCGCGGCCACAGGGCTCCGGTCGGTGAGAATCGGCGAGAAGGATTACTATATGTGTGCCACTCCGCTGGGGGTCATAAACTGGACGGCTGTAATGGTGGTGGACAGGGAACTGACCGAAAAGCCCACGAAAGCCATGCTTGCCGAATACGACAAGATAAATGAGGAAGCGACCGCGGCATTCAGGGCGGGCAGCGCATCTGCAACACAGGCGGTTCTGATAATCATACTGTGCGTGCTGGTTATCAGCGTCTGCGGAGTTCTGTTCTTCGCGGGAAGGATAGTCGATCCGATAGAGAGCATGACCGCCGATATACAGGAAGGCGGCAGAACAGGCAAGCTGTTTGAGATGCTCGACAAGTACAGGACCGGTGACGAGATCGAAGTGCTTGCCAAGGCTTTCGACGACCTCTCGAAGAAAACAAAGCAGTATATCATAGACATAACCGAGATCACAAAGGAAAAGGAGCGCATAGGCACCGAGCTGATGCTCGCCCGCAGGATACAGGCGGATATGCTCCCGAACATCTATCCGGCCTTCCCGGACAGACCCGAGTTCGATATCTACGCCACCATGACTCCGGCGAAGGAAGTCGGCGGAGACTTCTACGACTTTTTCCTGATAGATGAAAACCATCTCGGAATGGTGATAGCGGACGTGTCCGGCAAGGGCATACCCGCAGCGCTGTTCATGATGATGTCGAAGATCCTCATAAACAACTACGCTATGCAGGGCGGCTCGCCCGCAAAGGTGCTTGAACAGACCAACGCCACTGTATGCAAGAAGAATGACGAGGAAATGTTCGTTACGGTATGGTTCGGTGTGCTGGAGATATCTACGGGTAAGATAACCGCCGCCAATGCCGGACATGAGTTCCCGGTCATAAGAAAGGCAAACGGCGATTTTGAGCTGTTCAAGGATAAACACGGCTTCGTCATAGGAGGTATGAGCGGTATAAAGTACAAGGAATATGAGATGCAGCTCGAAAAGGGCGGTATGCTGTTCCTGTACACCGACGGACTTCCCGAGGCAACGAATTCCGAGGAAGTACTCTTCGGCACCGAGCGTATGCTCGAAGTGATGAACGCCAATAAGGACATCGGACCGAGACAGTTCCTCCCGAAGATACAGGAGACTGTGGACGCTTTCGTCGGTGATGCCGACAAGTTCGACGATCTTACCATGCTCGCCATAACGCTGAGCGACAAATAACGGTAAACAGGGAAAAATCCCTCAGAATACAATAATAAAACATAAGGAGTACAAAACAATGAGTGAACTTACAATTACAAAGAAAAATGAACAGGAAAAGCTGATCGTGACCGCGAGCGGCAGAATCGACACCTCTACTTCCCCCCAGCTCGATACTGAGGTGAAGAACTCTCTCGACGGCATCACCGAGCTTATCCTTGATTTTGAAAAGGTAAGCTACATATCTTCTTCCGGTCTGCGCATACTTCTCAGTCTGCACAAGGTCATGGACGCCAAGGAGGGCAGACTTGTGATAAGAAAGCCCACCGAAATGGTGCTTGAGGTATTCGATGTCACGGGCTTCGCAGATGTGCTGAATATCGAAAAATAAAAACCATACGGGGAGGCGCACCAGATGTCGCAGATCATAAAGACACTTGCCGGTTATGCGCAGAACTGCGGTAATACGGCAGTACTGTTCGACGAAGCACATTCGCAGGGAGTCACATATTCGAAGCTTGACGACCTTACATCAAGGATATACGGCTGGCTCAGCGCTAAAGGTATAGGCAGGGAGGATTTTGTCCTGATAGATCTTCCGAGAGGCATACTTCCTGTTGTCGCTATGCTCGGTGTATGGCGCGCGGGTGCGGCTTTCGTTCTTGTGGAGGATAACTATGCTCCCGGGCGAAAGGAGTATATCCGCCGGGACTGCGGCTGTAAGACCGTAATAAACACGTCAGTCTGGGACGAGATAATGCAGACCGTCCCGAAGAGCGGTCACGCAGAGCCCGATGACCGGGACGCGGCTTATGCAATATATACTTCCGGCACTTCGGGAAAACCCAAGGGCGTGCTGCACGAATACGGCAGTCTTGATATGTGTGTGGATTCGATAAAGCTGAACGGCGAGGTACCCTTCGGCGAGGACGAGAGACTGGCGCTTCTCGTGCCGCTCAATTTCGCCGCTTCGGTCATAACACTGCTTGCTGCTCTGAATACAAAGGGCAGCAGGATATTTGTGGTGTCCTACGCTACGCTGAAGGATCCCGTGCTTTTACAGAACTTCTTTATTGAGAAGCAGATATCCGTGACCTTCCTTACACCGTCCTATGTGCGCGCCCTGAGCGGCAGCGCCGGGCCGTTCCTGCGGACGGTATTTGTCGGCTCCGAGCCCGCGAACAATGTATTTCGCGAAGACGTAAGGCTCATAAACGTCTATGCGCTGAGCGAAAGCGGCTTCGGAGTTAGCCTTTTTGAGATAGACAAGCCCTATAAGAACTGCCCGATAGGGAAGCCGGGCGTTAAATATTCCCTCATAGACGAGGAAGGTGATCCCGTACCCGAGGGTGAGACAGGAGAACTGTGCTTTGAGGCGCCGTACGTCCGCGGCTACATCGGACTGCCGGAGGATACTGAAAAGACGTTCATCGGCGGTATGTGCCATACCGGGGATCTGGCAAGAGTCGATGAAAACGGTGATCTGGTACTTCTCGGCCGCAGCACCGATATGATAAAGATCAACGGCAACCGCATCGAGCCTGCCGAAGTTGAGGCGGCGCTCATGGAGGTGCTGCATATAGACTGGGCGGCTGCAAGGTGTGTGGAAGACGGCGGAAAAACATACCTGTGCGCTTATTACAAAGACAATATCAGGATCGAGAGCGCCCCGCTGCGTGAAGTACTTCTCGAATACCTGCCATACTATATGATACCGTCGTACTACATAAAGGTGGATCATGTGCCGCTGCGTCCCAACGGCAAGCTGGACAGGAAGGCTCTGCCGCTGCCGGTGACCGGGGACAGGAGGCGTACCTATATCGCCCCTGCGAACGACATTGAAGAAAAGCTCTGCGCAGCTATGGCTGCGGTGCTCGGCACAGGCCGTGTCGGCGCAAAGGACGATTTCTATGAGCTGGGCGGAGATTCCCTCGGCTCCATACGAGTTATCGCTATCTGCGGACTTCCGGGACTCAATGCTTCGGAGATATTCCGCGGACGTACCCCCCAGAGGATAGCGAAGCTGTACAAGGCGCTGCACAGCGCTGCCGACAGCGACTCGCCCGAGGTAAAGAACGCCCGTTCGATGAGTATGCCTCACCCGCTTACGCCGGAACAGCTCTATATGGTCGATTATCAGCTCTATACGCCGAAATCGACGATGTACAATCTGTTTACTATGTTCAGGTTCGACAAGACCGCTATAAGTCCCGAAAAAGCTGCGGCGGCCATGCAGTCGGCGATACTCAATCATCCGGCTCTGCTGACGGTGCTTGAGTTCAACGGCGACGGCGATATCGTGCAGAGATACGCTCCGGAGCTTATGAAGAACATCACGGTCGAGCAGATACACGACTGGGAGCTGGATACGGTCAAGGATACGCTGGTGCAGCCGTTCAGGATAACAGGCGAGCTTCTGCACAGATGCCGCGTGTTCGAAACGGAGACCTGCGGATATGTGTTCTTTGACGTACATCACACCATGTTCGACGGAACATCGTTCAAGGTGTTCATCGGCAGCGTCATAAGGGCGCTGACAGGCGCGGCTCTTGTGCCGGACAACTATTACCTCATGCTGAGCGAGCGTGAGGAAGCGGCAGGCACCGAATTCTACGGTGAAAGCCGCAGATACTTTGAGGAAAAATACGGGAACGTTGAGTGGAGCACCTACCCGACACCCGATAACGAATCCCGCGAAAACGAGACCGGCGAGCTGAAATGCGGCCTCGGTATATCGCGCGCTGTCCTGGCGGAGCTGGAGATGACGCAGCGTATATCGAGAAACGAGTTCTTCATCACAGCCGCGGGTCTTGCCGTGTCCGTCTACAACAACGCGGACGATATACGGCTGTCGTGGATATACAACGGCCGTGAGGATATGCAGATGCTCACGACTGTCGGACTGCTGTTCCGTGACCTGCCCATAGGTTTCAGGTTCAGGGACGACATGACTGTCACCGCCCTGTTTGCCAGTGTCCGCGAGCAGGTGCGCGGCGGTATTGAGCACAGCGTTTACCCTTATGTTGATACAATTTCGCAGGTCGGAGCCACCGAATCCGCCTACGTTCTCTATCAGCAGGATATACGCGATATGAATGAGATAAAGAGCTTCGGCATAGAGACTGTGGATATCAGGCAGAATCAGGCGGCTTCGCAGACCATACTCGATATGGAGATACTCGACGGCGAGGACGGATTGCAGCTGATGATAGACTACGCGGCGAGCCGGTACAACGACACCAGCATGGAACGCTTCGCGGCGCTGTTCAAGGCAGCTGCGGAGGCTTTGCTGAAGCACGGCGCTGAGCCGGATATGACGGTCGGAGAGCTGAAGAAGCTCACGGCTGCCGGAGCCGGCGGCAGCAGCAGTGCCGAGTTCGCAAGAAAGATATGATGAGGAAAGGAGTATCTTATTATGCTTTGTCGTAACTGTCACAAAGAGCTCCCGGCCAACTCCTCATTCTGTTCTTTCTGCGGAGCAAAGCAGGATATCATAAGATCCTGTCCGAAGTGCGGAGCCCGTGTGCTTAACGGCGCCCTTTTCTGCCTTAAATGCGGCACGCATATAGATGAGGAGAAGGGCGAGGAAAAGTTGTTTTCGCCTGACGCAGCGAATACCGGCGAGCCTTTCTATAAGAAATGGATCGCAGAACACAGACAGCTTGCGGAAACCAAGCGTATCACATGGATCAGCGAATTCCGGGGAAACTATGCCATTGCCATAGATGACAGCGCTCCGGGCAGAGAACTGCGTCCGTTCCTTGTGAGGGGCGTGAACAGTGCCGAGACAGTCTGCTATATGAACTGGTGCGGCGCGAATCTCGCCAATGGAGTTATCCCGAAGAACGGCGACTGCTTCAGCAACGGAACACGTTTCCTGAGCTTCATACTGTTCAGGAGCAACAGCATGGTAGCTCAGTCCGAATACAGGAATATATTACAGGCATTCACAGGCATTACGCAGCCCTATGCCACTTCCGGTGTCGTGATTCTGCTTTCCCGCAACGGCGGCGTTGTTTATGCCGCGCAGTATCAGGAGAATATCACAGGTATCGCGGATATATTCCCGATGCGCGTCATAGGCGAAAAATACTGCCTGTACACCGACCCGGACGAATATAACAAAATGACGAATCGCGAGAGGTACAATGCCGTTTCCGAGGACATAAAGACCGCTGCCCAGGACATAGTTGACTGCGAAAGCGGCACCTGCGTGATCGAAGACGTCTTTGCCCCTAAATATGACGGCGACCCCAGCGGCAATTACGTAGAATACTTCTACTATAATGACAAGCTAGCCGCCGAGGTGCTGCGCAGCATCTCGGAAAGGGATATATACCGGAGCATCTTCAACCGCGGCACCGGTAGGATATACCCTGCCGGCAACGGCATCAGATACAGGGCGATACCGGTCTCCGGCGCAAAGAGCCTGGACGGCTGGTTCCTGCTGAAATTTTCTGACATCTCGGAAAGTGCCGATAACCCGGGCGGTACCGGATCCGGCAGATTCGAGCTTATCGACGGCAGCGACCGTACTGTAATAGCCCTCGGCAGATACGATATCGGTCACCTTCCCGATCTGGTAGAGGCGGGCGGCAGGCTCTATATCTGCGCCTATTCTCCGGAGACAGCCGATGAGAGCGGCGCGGTAAGCTGTGCGAACAATATAACGAATGTGTTCTGCTATGAGAAGCACCCGGACGGCAGCTATGAAAGAAAGGGTGCCGGAAAGCTGAGAACAGGCGGCGGCTTCACCGACGGCGTGGTGCGTATCCATAACCCGGACGGCAGGAGCGTATCCTGCTACGGCGCGTTCACGGTGCTCGGCAAGACTTATATATCTCTCATAAAGGAGAGGGACGAGGCGACCGAGGAATATGACAAGTGCCTGCTTCTGGACGACAGCCTGAAAGTGATATACTGGTTCAATTATAAGCAGCACTACGGCAGTCAGGCGCCTTACGGCATACATATATTCGATGATGTCATATATTCACTGAGCAGCGAGGAAAACGAGTTCGGAGATGAACAGGCTGTACTGAAGAATGTCATGACATCAGAGGTCATCTTCTCCGTATCGGCGGACAGACTCATTTCCAACGCAAACGCGGAGTTCGGAAAGAGACATCTGTGTCCGAGATATGAGTTCGGCGGCTATCGCGCGGAAGGAAAGCCCTATTTCCTTACCGGCAGACAGAACCAAAAGCTCGGACTCATGGATCTGAGCGGCAGAATGGTGATACCTGAAAAAAGTGACATATACTTCATCGTATCGTCAGGCGTTCTCGGTATGATAGGTGACGGACAGCACTACGCACGGCTTCCCGCGAATACGTTCCTTGCCGTGCTCGGAAGCTTTGACAGCGATATGTACAGGCTTTATGACGCTGCCGGTCAGTCGCTTTTTGAGGGAGCTATGTCTGATCTTGTAAAGAAATATGAATAAAGGATAAAATATATGGATATAGATCCGATCCTGACCGGATTCCTTAAAGCAGAAGCAAGCAATATCCTTATCCTCGATGAAGCCGGTGAATTGCTTTACCAAAGCGAGAAATTCGCCTTCCCGGTCGATATTGTGCTGAAAAAAATAAAAAAAGCCGGCGATTTCGATGAACAGGAATTCTTCGACAAGGCGAACAGGCTCTACTTCAACGTGAAGTCTTCCGTTATAACGGAAGACGGCAGGAAATACAGATGCTACCGCCTGTTCGATGAAAGCGAGTATGCCCTTCTCGTCAAGGAAGTTGCTTCGTATTCCAAGAGCATCGCCGATATGTCCGGATTCCAGACCGGAATAATGAATAAGCTGTCCATGCCCTATGATGCATTTCTTCTGGGGCTAAACGAGTACTGTGGTGCTGAAGAATCCATTATGTATATGGAAAGGGAAAACGGCGTGACGAAAAGTCGGTATGAGAGCAATCTCGTGAGGACAGGGAATGTCTCGCCCCAGGAATACAGCCGATATTTCGATATGAAGCGCGGCACCTACGCGGACGGATTGTTCTGCGTACTCAACTCGGTAATACAGGGCCACAGATGTGTCGTGCTGGTAAGACGCACAGCTCCCACCGGAATATACGAACCGCTGATAGCGGCAGTGCACAATGTGCTGAGTCTGTTCATAGAAAACAGCATACTACGTGACAGAATAGTCTACGACAGTGAGCATGACAAACTGACAGGGCTCTACAACAAGGGCAAGTATATGATGCTTAAGACTATATCTTTCGGCAGCCCCGCTTCTATCGCTGTTTATAATTTTGATGTGAACAATCTCAAGCACATAAATGACACTTACGGTCATGAATATGGTGATGCACTGATAATCAAGGCTGCCAGAAGCATCTCGGCGGTAGTTTCCGAAAATGTAATGGGCTTCCGTATGGGCGGCGACGAGTATGTAATGATAGCTGCGAACGTGTCGGTCGGTGAAGCCGAACAGATACGTATGAAATGGCAGGCGGCGCTCAACAGGCTGAACGATGAAGACAAAACTTTGTTCTGCTCCATGGCCTGCGGACTTGCCTACGGCAGCGGTGAATACGATTATGATGAGCTCTACGCCGATGCCGACAAGCTGATGTATGAAAACAAGAAGCAGCTCAAGGCAAACAACATTACCAGCTCCGTGTCCGAGAGGGAGCTGCGGGACTGTGCTGACAGTATACGGCAGAAGAAGGAATGAACCCGGGAAAGCGGCAGATACTCAATAGCCGACGAATAAGGAAATGAGCCGGTGTCATGATGACCGGCACAAAATAAAAAGTGAGGAATCAATACTATGAAAACTGACATTTACAGATTTGAAAGAGCCGTGACCGAGCTTGAAGGCATCAATGAGATCGCGGATAAGGCTGCGGCATACAGCGGACTTGACGAGAAGCAGAAGCTGAAGCTCATGCTGCTGTGTGAGGAGCTTATCGAAATGCTCCCCAATCTGCTGCTTTACGGCAAGGGTGAATTCTGGATCGAGACCAAGGACAAGAAATTCGAGATACACTCGGTAGTCGAGGCTGACGATCTTCTTTCCAGCACAGACAGAGAGGATATCCTCAAGGTCTCCACCACAGGAAAGAATGCTGCGGCAGTCGGCATCATGAACAAGATCAAGATCGCGGCCGAGATCATGATGTCCAATTACGCACACTCTGCGGGTACAGCGGGAATGACTTTCCCGGATTCGCACTACGCATACTATAATATGGGTATGTACCGTGATCCTGTCGCTGATATCGACGAGTGGTCGCTGACAGCTTACAGGGATAACGTAAAGCAGGACGACAGCGCGTGGGACGAGCTTGAAAGGTCCATCATAGCCAAGATCGCCGACGATGTTACCGTAAGTATCCTTGGCGGCAAGGTCGAAATAGTTATCAAGAAGAGCTTCTGATATGGCATAAAGCGTACTGCGGGTGCGGTACGCTTTTTATGCTGCTTTTCCGCGCGGATCGTTTCCTGATCCCGCGTACGTCCCGACAATAAAACAAAGTACGAAAATAATTTCTGGAAAATGAAGAAAAACGCATCAAAGTGGCTCTGGGCTGTTCCCGGAAAAAAGAAAGGACAGATACTCGCGCTGACTGTCGTTCAGGCATTGAACGGCGCGAGCGGTGTTTTGTATGCTCTTTTTCTCCGCGGGATAGTAGACAGCGCGGTGGAAAACAACAGCGGCGGGTTCTGGCTGAACACTGTGCTTATAATCGCGCTGGTCCTGACACAGCTTACACTGAGCGCCGTCATACGCTGGCTGGCGGAGCTGACAAGGGCGAATTTTGAAAATATCTTCAAAGAACGGCTGATGAACAATATTCTCCGCAAGGATTTCGGTCGTGTCAGCGCGATGCACTCCGGCGAATGGCTGAACCGTCTGACCAGCGATACGATGGTGGTGGCCAACAGCGTTACAGACATAATACCCGGATTTGTAGGAATGGCTGTCAAGATGCTGTCCGCGCTTATCATGATAATGGTACTCGATATGCGGTTCGCTCTGATAATGATACCGCTCGGGGCGGTGCTCGGCATAATGACATTCGGTTTCCGCAAAAATATGAAACTTCTGCATAAGCAGGTACAGGAAAAGGACGGCGCACTGCGCATATTCTTACAGGAGCGTATAAACAGTCTTACCGTGATACGGGCCTTCGCTGCGGAGGGAGAGACCGATGCCGAGACCCACGAAAAAGCCGATGCTCACAAAGCCGCCCGCATGAAGAAGAACAGATTTTCAAATTTCTGCAGCTTCGGATTTGGCGGAGCAATGAACGGTATGTATCTGTTCGGCGTTATCTACTGCGGCTACGGGATACTGAACGGCACGCTGACCTACGGTATGCTGACGGCTATAACACAGCTCATTACGCAGATACAGGCGCCCTTTGCGAATATTACCGGCTATCTGCCGCGCTGGTACGCCATGTTGGCAAGTGCCGAGCGTCTTATGGAGATAGAGAGCTTCGATGACGATCTTACCGAAACGCCGCTCGACAAGGAGATCGTGCATGATTTTTACCGTGACAGGCTGAAAAGCATCGGATTGCAGGATGTGTCCTACACCTACTATCCCGCGTCCGACAAAGTTGAGAGCCTTACAAAGCGCAATATGCCGATTGCGGTCCACGGGTTGAATGTGGAGATAAAAAAGGGAGAATATGTGGCATTCACAGGGCATTCCGGCTGCGGCAAATCCACGGCTCTGATGCTTCTGATGGGAGTGTACAGACCGGACAGCGGCGAGCGGTTCATCACGGAAACCGACGGCAGCTCGGAGCCCCTGTCACCGAAATGGCACAGGCTGTTCGCTTATGTACCGCAGGGCAACAAGCTGATGAGCGGCACAGTGCGTGATGTGGTGAGCTTCGCGGACAGAACACAGTCCCACAATGACGAAAAGATAAACGAAGCGCTGAAAATTGCCTGCGCCGACAGTTTCATATCCGAGCTGGACAACGGCATAGATACCGTACTCGGCGAGCGTGGAACAGGACTTTCGGAAGGGCAGATGCAGCGTATCGCCATCGCGCGCGCCATCTTCTCGGACGCGCCGATAATGATGCTGGACGAAGCTACCAGTGCGCTCGATGAAGCGACGGAAAAGCGCCTGCTCCATAATCTTCGTGAGCTGACGGACAAGACGGTCATTATAGTGACGCACCGTCCGGCAGTCCTCGATATATGCGACAGGGAAGTGGACTTCAGCAGCGGACAGAAATGATAAAAATCCCGGATACCGCGTCCATGCGTTATCCGGGATTTTTGTCTTTGCTTTTCGATCCGGCCTTCCGGCAGTTTACTTGGTGCGTCTGCGGGTCGTGATCGCTATCAGTGCGATAGTTCCGCATACAGCTGCCGCTGCGAGCGGCAGTGTAACGTCGGCAACGCCTGTGGAGGGGTTCTCCTCGCCGGAAGCGGGCTGCTGTACATCAGTGGAGGGGCTGATGATGTCGCCGTTGTAGCTGACTGTCGTTGTCGTCGTTACGTTCTGGGGCGTCGCTGTGGTCTTTGTTACCGGTGTCGCAATATCAAGACGGAAGGAAATTCTTTCTACGTTGCTGAAGGAAGGTCCGTTTATCACGATCTCGTTTACATCTGCGGCTGTGATGTGAAGCTTGTCGAGCATATCCTGCATCGGGATGTACGCCGTGATTCCCTTCATCTTCGGCGAAAAAGCTGTGTATGTCTTTGTGATGCCGCTGTTGAGTCTGAAGTTATACTGGAGTTCATAGCTGCCGAGCTCTTTGAATGTTACATACGACTTTGTGTTTTCACCTGTTTCGCTGTAAGCTGCTCTGAAATCGTCGCCCTCGATGATGTACGAATCGGATTCTGCTTCTACCGTTGCTATCAGGCTTGCGGGAGCGGTGCTCTCTGCGCTTGCTGCGAAGGCGCCTACGCTCATCATTGTCATTGCTGCTGCTAATACTGCTACAAACTTTCTTGCTTTCATGGTTTTTTTCTCCTTAATAGTTAAAATTTTGTTTTCCGGTCATTGACCGTGTTTTTTGTTTTTTCCTTTGCTGTGATTACATAATATCACATTTCAAGGCCTTATTCAATATTCAGATAAGGCTCAGAATGTAGTTTAATCATCAATTCGGGGACAGAGTGTAAATTAATTTACAGAAAAGGCAGTAATTGTAGCCTGAAATTAATGGAAAAACTATTGGACATGCTGCCCGGGGTTCAATTTGAGCTTCATTATATTATAATAAAGGAAAGAACTGCGGCTGTGTTGGCTTAAATGCACAAAAACGATTGTACAAAATGCCGGACAAGTGTGAAAAAAAGCGGAAAATTTATCTCCGGCAGTTTACAAATATAAAAAATAATGTTATAATAGAAAAGTAAAGTTCAGGCTGCGCGCCGAAAGACATATAGTTTGTCCGGCGAAGCTCCCGGGGTATTGACAAAGCCGGTGCTTACAGGTATAATGATAACAGGAGCCGGGCAGCTTCAGGAAACTGCTTTGATAAGGAGGTCGGGCTATGAGTACAGAAGAGAAAAATGAAAACATTCTGATCGGGTATGAAAGCCTGCGGGCTGTGGCAGGCGGTAACGGCGAAAAAGGTCCCCATTCCGGGGGAGACGGATCGCAGACAAATAACGACACAGACAGAAACGTGCATGAAAAAAGTTCAACTATTATTAAATGGCTCAGTGAACAGCTTTGTCCCGGAACCGCGATGACGGCCAAACATATTATAGTAGTGAAAAATGGCGGAAGTGCTATAGGCTGCAAAACCTGTAATCTTTATTATCCTATCAGCTGAAGAGCACGGACAGCGTTCTTGCAGATAGGGGGATGTTACTATGATGAAAACAAGAGATTATGTCAATGTTGAACTCGGCATCGGTGCTCTGGAGTCCGTGAACGGAGGAAGCGATCAGATACAGAACAGCGGAGTTATAGAGTTTATTGACAAGCTGAGCGATAAACCATGTCCCGGACTGAATTTCCAAGGAAAGCATATCATGTATCTCGATACGTCCGCAGGCATTATGCGGTGCTGCAACTGCTCCTATTTTGTCAAGGCGGGTTCGGATACCGGGACAAAAAAGTGAAAGACAATCATAAGGAGAAAGCACTATGACCGATTCGGACGAGAAAAGCGTAATGATAGACAAAAAAGATCTCAGAGTTGTAACGGGCGGCTACGAGCTCGGTAATGAAAATATAAGTTCAGCGGCCGGCAGCATGAGCGGCATCATGGAGCATATAGAATGGCTTAAGGAGCAGCTCTGCCCCGGTACCGCCTTCGCTTCGAAGCATACTGTCTATTTCGATGCTGCCGGCGGAAGAATAAAATGCAGGACCTGCAATCTCGATATCAAGCCCGGTAAGACAGTAAAATGAAAAAAGACAATGAATGTTCGTGGAGAAGCGGCTTTGTGCCTGCGTGATCCCATGACATATCATAAAACCATGAAAGGAAGAATACATTATGAACATCACAAAGAAAACGGAAGGTTCAACACTCACTCTCGCGCTTGAGGGCAGACTTGATACGACCACATCCCCCCAGCTTGAGGCTGAAGTGAAGAGCTCCGCCGAGGGAGTAAAGTCGCTGATCTTCGATATCTCCGGACTTGAGTACATATCTTCTGCGGGACTTCGCGTGCTCCTCTCGGCACAGAAGATGATGAACAAACAGGGCGATATGACCGTGACCGGCGCAAACGAGGCGATCATGGAAATATTTGATGTAACAGGATTTGTTGATCTGCTGAACATTAAATAATGGATACCGGTTTAAAGCAGGATAACCGTCTGCTGAAAACGAAATATCTGCTGACCCTGTTCCCGGTGATGTTCTCGGTTCTCGGTGCCACGATCAATACGCTGATCGACAGCATATTCGTATCGCAGAGACTGGGCGGCGGCGCGCTTGCCGCAGTGAACCTCAGTATGCCGGTGTATCTGATACTATGTACGGTCGGTTCGCTCATTGCCGGGGGAGCAAGTGTTTGTTCCGCGCGGGAAGCGGGCAGGGAGAATATGATAAAGTCACAGGACTATTACCGCGGCGCGTTTGCTTTGAGTGCTGCGGTATCGGTCTTGTTTACTGTACTCGGAATCATTTTCTGCCGTCCGCTGTCGGAGATCCTTTCCGGAGGCGGGGTTCTCACGGAGCAGGTGTATTCCTACTGCATCGTGACATTCATAGGCACCGGAGCCTCGGTGATGATGTACCTGCCATTCAGTTATCTTCAGATCGAGGGCAAGACCCGTGCCATATCCGTTTCCGTCATCATAATGGTGACGACAGATATACTGTTTGACATACTGTTCCTGTTTGTGTTTGACTTCGGGCTTTACGGCGCTTCAGCAGCAAGCGTCCTGTCGGCGGTCGCGGCGACTGTTTACGGTTTTGCGGCGCTGGGCTCCGGAGAGTCAAATTACCGTATCGGCAGTTTCAGGCCGGATATAAAACGTTTCGGCGAAGTGATAAGATACGGTTCGCCCGCCGCGCTTGGGAACCTTTTTGACGCGGTGAAGCTGCTGGCATTGAATATGATAATACTTGCGGCTCTTGGGGAAAATGGAGCTGCCGTCTGGGCGGTCCTGAACACTTTTTCCGAACTGTCGCTTATGATAATTACCGGAGTACCGAGAGCGGGCGCTCCGATGATAAGTGCTCTCAGCACGGCAAGGGAGAACGGAGCCATACGCATACTGACAGCACTGGAAGTTCGTATCGGTCTTCTGTTGTCAGTAGGGTACGCCGTGCTGATATCCCTGCTCAACCAGCCTGTTGCCACATTTTTCGGAGTAGGCAGCGATCTGCTCGTTCCGATGATATGCCTTGGAGTCAACGTGATATTGTCGGTACTCTGCTGTATCTGGGAGAAACATTTTAACTCGATAGGCCTCATAGCCGAAGCGAATATCGCTTCCGGCGCGAGGTGCTGCCTGCTTCCTGTTGCAGCAGCGCTGATACTTGCGCCTTCCGGAGCCGAATTGTGGCTGTTCCTGCCGCTGTCGGCGCTGGCTTCCGCGGCCGTTATAGTTGTTTTGTTATTTGTCCGCGCGGCACAGAGCCGCAGGACCGACAGGCCGCTGTCGGCGGTGCTTCTTCTGGATGACCGCCTTGAGGCCGAGAATAAGATACTTGATTTTTCCATAGCCGCTGATATGAATGAAGTCTGCGATGCTGCGGAAAAACTCAAGGACTTCTGCTCCGCCAATCAGATGGATATGAAGCTGACGATGAAGCTCGGCCTTGCGATAGAGGAACTGCTGAACGTCATAATAGAAAAGACTCCGGACATCGGAAGCATAGATATCCGTGCCTTCGCGCTCGACGGAAGCACAGGCGTGCGGATAAAATGCGCCGGAAGGAACTACGACCCGTTCAGCGATAAAGCCCGGGAAGAGGACGACGAGTTTTTCATGGGCATAAACCTGATACATAAAATGGCAGATACGACCACACATAAATATATATTCGGCATGAATCTGATAACGATACTGTTCCCGTTCAGCAAGCCGACTGAAAAGAAAGGAAAATGATATGGAGAAAATAACCGGCGAACTCATGGAACTCTGCGTGCATGCCGATGATGTCAACCGTGAAAACCTGATGACCATACTCGCCGACAGCCGGGAGACCGAATACGGCAGAAAGTATGGCTTTGCTGATATAGACAGTGTTGAAGAATACAAGCGTCGGGTCCCGATTATCGGGTATGACGCTATAAAAGAATATGTTGAGCGCATGATGAACGGCGAGAAGAACGTGCTCACGGGCTACGATGTGGACAAATTCTGCTCCACTTCAGGCACCACGGGCGTGCCGAAATATCTGCCAAAATCCGATCTGGAGCTTGCTAAGGAAGGAACACTGACGGAGGATCCGAAAAAGCTGTTCCTGAGCCCGTTCGAGGGAAAGCGTCTTATGCTCAGTTCCTATCGCACATATCCCGCTTACGCAGACAGGAATGTTTACCTCATATCGGAAATGTTCTACAAATATCTGTATGAAGCCGGTCTCATGGAGACAGACAGATACGTCGGCGGCAAGGACCTGTTCTTTATACCCTGCGAAGCGAAGGATATGATCTATGCCAAGGCTTATGCGGCGCTGGCCTGTGAGGAATTACAGGTGCTGGAATCCACTTTCCTGTATGAGACGCTGAATTTCTTCGGATATATAAAGGAGAACTGGCAGAGTTTAGTCGCCGATATGCGGGCGCACAGAGTCCCGGAGGGACTTTCGGTGCCGGAAGGTACCCGTGAATACCTGCTTTCCCTGAATGTACCCGAGTCCCGGCTGAAAAAGATAGAAAACGAGTGCGGCAAGGGCTTCAAAAACATAGCCCGCAGGCTGTGGGAGCATCTGGAGCTGCTCAACGGCATAGGCAACAAGTACTATCTCACAGAGGATGCTGCCTTGTCGGAATATGTCGGAGACATACCGAAGCAGTATTACTGCTATTGCAGCTCGGAGAGCCTTATCGGGATACCGCCGCGCCTGAATGAATACAGCTACGTTATGGTGCTGCGCACAGGTTTCTTTGAATTCCTGCCCTACCCGGCAGAAGACGGCGAGACGTTCCAGCCCCATGAGCTGAAGGTCGGAGAGCTCTACGAACCGCTGATAACCAACTTCTCCGGTCTGTACAGATACCGTATGGGTGATGTTATAAAAGTGAACGGCTTCATCGGAAAAAGTCCGGTGATCGAGTTCATGTTCCGGAAGGGGCAGGTGCTCAACATTGCGGGAGAGAAAATAGATTCCCGTCAGCTTGAACAGGCTGTCTACGGACTTCGCGAAAACGGGATCGCAGCGGAAAAATACTGCATCGGCGCAGTGCTGGAAAACCTGCCCGGAAAATATTTCTCGGTAATGGCGGTGCCGGAAGGCACATCCGTGTCCGACGAAGAGGCGGCGGAACTTCTCGACCGCTCGCTCATGCTTAACAGCCCGGACTATAAGGAGCTGCGGGAAGCAGGACAGATAGCCCGCCCCGATCTGATACTTTGCAGCCCGGAGGAATATGAAAGATTCGAACGGCTTTCCGGTCCGGAACAGAACCGCTCTCACGGAAAAGCCAAGCACATCTGCCCCAAGGAGGTACCTGAGGATCAATGGAAGAAAATAATGCTCGGAATACGTCACGAAAGATAAAATTCGGACTTGCACCGAAATTCATCATCGGATTTGTACTGATAATCATTGCCATAACAGTCGCAGCAATAATTGTAGGTTTGGATACCTACACCAAATCCATAACGGATCATTACAATACCGTAGCTTATCAGACTGCTCATGTGGCGGAGGGATATTTCACGCGGCAGGAGCTTACCGATTATGCGGAGCTTGCAAGGAAATTCGACGCGGGCGAGATCAGCAAGTCCGAACTTGATACGGTCATGGAGTCTGACCGGTACCGTGAGATATGGGAGTATATCGACAAACTGCGCCGCAGCATGGGTGCGAACGATATCTTCGTGAGCTGGTGCGATATTGAGGAGCTGACTTCCTACACTCCCGAAAAAGCCGAGGCGAAGGAATGGAAGCCCATTGTCTACATAATGGACAGCTATTATGAGCCGTCACTGCAATTCGCCATAGGTGACCGCAGTCCCGTATATCCCGATTACAGGAAGGATATCGAGGAAGCCGCGAGAACAGGCCAGCCCTTTGAGCGCAAGATTATCACAAACTATCAGTTCGGTTATATTCTTACCGCTTCGTATCCTGTCTCTTACGGCGGCGCCGCAGTTGCTTTCATAAATGTAGAGATACCGATGCTCACTCTTGAGAGCGATATTACCGAATTCGTTGTAAGAGTGCTTATCGTATCGGGCATCATAATGGCAGTACTTCTGGCTATCGGCGCTTTCGCTATCGTACAGGCGATAATAAAGCCTATCATCGTAGCTGCCGCAGAGGCAGAGAAATTTGTCGGTCACAACGCGGAGATTTCCGACAAGCTCGGAAAGATAAAGACTCGTGATGAGATACAGCTCCTGAGTGAAAGCCTCCTGCGCATGGAGATCGACATAAAGGACTATATCGAGAATATAACAAAGATCACAGCGGAAAAGGAACGTATAGGCGCGGAGCTCAATGTAGCCACACAGATCCAGGCAGATATGCTGCCGTCCATATTCCCGCCCTTCCCCGGCAGGAAGGAATTTGACATATTTGCTACCATGACGCCTGCAAAGGAAGTAGGCGGCGACTTCTATGACTTCTTCCTCATAGACGATGATCACCTCGCTCTGGTTATGGCGGATGTTTCGGGCAAGGGTGTTCCGGCAGCGCTTTTCATGGTTATCGCAAAGACGCTTATAAAGAACCACGCACAGCTCGGAGAACTGTCTCCTGCCAAGGTGCTGATGCAGGCCAACGAACAGCTCTGCGAAGGCAACAAGGCGGAACTTTTCGTGACCGTATGGCTCGGGATACTTGAAATTTCCACAGGTAAGGGTATGGCAGCCAACGCAGGCCACGAGCACCCTGTGATCCGCCGCAGCGGCGGGAAATATGAGCTTGTGGAGTACCGTCACTCGCCCGCGGTGGCGACTATGGAGGGGATCAGGTTCAGAGAGCACGAGTTCGAGCTTCACCCCGGCGACAGTCTCTTTGTCTACACCGACGGTGTTGCCGAAGCTACGGACGCTCATAACGAACTCTACGGCACCGACCGTATGCTCGAAGCACTGAACAGCGTGGAATACGATGCTCCGCAGAAAGATGTGCTACGGGCTCTGAAGGCCTCGGTGGATACATTTGTCGGTGAGGCACCGCAGTTCGACGACATTACGATGCTCGGATTCAGATATTACGGATCCGCAGGCAATGAGTAACCGAACTATCTGAATATTCTATCTTGCAAAGGAACAAACCGGTATGAAGAAAAGAATCATCTGCACAATGCTGGCAGTTTCCCTGTTTGTACTGAGCGGGTGCAATAACAGCGCACCCGCCCGGCAGGAGGGCACGGCACAGGCAGCCGCGCCGGCAGGGAGTACTGCGGCTCCGGAGCTGCCTGTAACGACAGTCTCCGAAGATGAAAAAAATGACGGTGATGTGCCGCAAGCCGTGATAACGTTTTCTGCCAGATCCGGTGTCTATCCCGAAGCATTCGATCTGACAATGGAAACGGCGGACGGCGAGATATACTATACCACGGACGGCAGCGATCCGGCAGGCCCGGAATCAAAGAAGTACTCCGCCCCGATCAGGATAAATGACCGCAGAGGTGAGAAGAATGTGGTTTCGGCAGTGGATCCGGCGCTGTTCGCGGGTTCGTTCTGCGAGATCGACAAGGAGCGTACCGGCTTTGTTACCACTGTTGAAGCGCCTTCTGATGACGCAGTGGACAAATGCACTGTCGTCAGGGCAGCCGTGAAGCTACCGGACGGTTCGTTCTCCGGAAGTATGAATGCTGTATATTTTATCGGCACAGCAGAGGAACATATACAGGGCCTTGCGGAGAGCTGCAGGGCTGCCGGCAGCAGTCTCGCGGTGATAAGCCTTGTCGTGGACTATGACGATCTCTTCGACAGCGAAACCGGCATCTATGTCAAGGGTGATCTGTTCGATCAAGCTCTGGAAGAGTATCTGAAAGAGAACCGAAAGGTGCGCGACCCGGATATTGCCCGCAGACTCGAAGCGAATTACAATCAGCGCGGCAAGGAGTGGGAGCGTCCGGCGGCGGTCACATTCATGGAATTCTCCGCGGACGGCAGCACCGATGTCATGTTCACCCAGAATTGCGGTGTCCGTATTCAGGGCAATTACTCCCGTTCCGACCTTCAGAAAGGTTTCCGTATCCAGGCGCGCAAGGAATACGGAAAGAAGAATTTCAAATACGCGGTATTCGGCGAGGATTACAAGGACGACAGCGGCAAGACCATCGACAAGTTCAAGAAACTGGTGCTCCGTGCAGGCGGAAACTGCGCGTTCACGGCAAAATTCAACGATACCTACTGGCAGTCTCTCGTCCGCGGCACGGCCTGTGAAACCAAGCGCTCACGCCCGTGTGTGCTGTATCTGAACGGCGAATACTGGGGATTATATGTGCTTGAGGAAGACCACAGCGATGATTTCTTCGAGAGCGTTCACGGCGTTAACAAGGACGAAGTTCTGGTTTACAAGGGCGATGCCGAAAAGTACGAGTGCGGCTATAAGCTGGACGAGGGCAGTCTTCCGAAGGGTGAGACGGACGAAGGTTACTACTTCGCGCCGCTGACCGATTTCTTCGCCTCCCATACCGACTGTGTATCCGATGCGGACTATGAGGCACTTTGCAGACTGGTCGATCCGCAGTCTGTCATGGATTACTTCGCTGTGGAATGCTGGATAAATAACAAATGGGACTGGCCGGGCAAGAACTGGTCAATGTGGAAGACACGCAGCATCGACACCACAAATCCTTATGCCGACGGGCGCTGGAGATTCATGTTCTATGATATGGAATTCGGCGGAGTCAGCGGTGCCGGAGATGCTCCGACCAATACGATACGCGAGGACAATTACAAACCAAAGGGTCTGCTGGATATGGACACAAAAAATCCGGCGGTGCTGTGCTTTGCGTATATGATAACGAACGAGGGATTCCGTGAACGTTTCAAGGAGCGCCTTACCGGGCTGTCAGACGGGCTGTTCGCACAGGGCAGGGCGCTGGAGCGGCTTTCGGAATTTGAGAGCATATATTCGCCGCTGTATGACCAGTTCTTTGAGCGCTATCCCGGTACTGGCAGCAGCGAAGAAGCACTGAACGGCGGTTACGCAAGTTCACAGTGCATACGCGATTTCCTTTCCGCGCGTGCGGATAATATAGGCAAAATGACAAAGTACATCGACAAGGTATTCGGAAGCAAGTGACAGTAAAGGAGCGGACAATGAACATTGGCATTATAGGCGCAGGCGGGATTGCTTCCACAATGGCAGTGACCCTCGCGGGAATGGACGGCGCGGCGAAATACGCCATAGCGTCAAGAGACATTGACAAAGCAAAGGCTTTCGCTGAAAAGTACGGTTTTGAGAAGGCTTACGGCAGCTATGAAGATCTGGCGAAAGACGAAAATGTGGATCTTGTGTATATCGCGACACCGCATTCGGAGCACTTCGCCAACGCTATGCTCTGTGTGGAGAACGGCAGACCGGTGCTGTGCGAAAAGGCATTTACAGTAAACGCGGGGCAGGCAAGAGCCCTTGCGGAGGCTGCCCGGTCAAACGGAGTATTTGTGACCGAAGCCATATGGCCGCGGTATCAGCCGTCGAGGAAGCTGATCGACGATCTGATCGCAAGCGGTATAATCGGCAAAGTAGATACCCTGACGGCGAACCTGTCCTATACCATAAGCGGAAACCGCAGACTCATAGACCCGGCTCTTGCCGGCGGAGCACTGCTCGATCTCGGAGTGTACGGCATAAATTTCGCACTTATGCACTTCGGTAAGGACATAGAGCACATTGAATCTTCGGTGGTCATGACCGACACGGGTGTTGACGGCCGTGAGTCGATAACGCTCATCTACCGTGACGGCAGGATCGCTGTGCTCACGCACGGCATCTTCTCGCGTTCAGACCGCAAGGGCATCTTCTACGGAGACAAGGGTTACATGGTGGTAGAGAATATCAACAATCCGAATGCAATAAATGTGTTCGATACAAACGATAACCTGATAAAGCACGTCGATGTCCCGAAGCAGATAACCGGTTACGAGTATGAGGTATATGAAAGCATGGACTGCATAAAGTCCGGACTTACCGAAAGCCGTTCCATGCCCCTTGATGAATCCGTATTCATGCTCGGTATCATGGACAGGATACGCGAGGGCTGGGGTCTGAAATATCCTTTTGAACAGTGATCTGTAAACCAATCCGGCAGGCAGCTTTTCAGAACGATCTGATCTCTGCATAACAACAAAAACTGCTCCTTCTGACTATCAGAAGGAGCAGATATTTTATTATGCGGTTATTGCATAGCTGGCATCAATGCGTCACGGTATGTTCAGCCGGCTCTCATCAGCCATGTTCCGCTTTCGCTCACGGCATAGGCGTGGTTCTCGCCGTTCATGTCGGTATAGCGCAGGATCTCGTTTTCATCGAAAACCAGATCGTCGGGAGAAAGCAGCTCCGGGAATCTGTCAAGCTCATTCAACTCCGTGCCGTTATACCAGTACAGCGTGGTGATATAGAATTTCCGGTCATCGTTCTCCTCCGGCAGCATCACCGCTATGAGAGCATGATCTTTCCCACCCTCGAAAACACGAATGTTTATATCGTCATTGTTCAGGCAGCTCATTTCGTTGAGCCCGACGAACGGAGTTGAGAAGCTTTTGGACGCTATGAGCTCATCACCGCTCCGGAGCTCGATTTCGGCGCTTGCGAACCGTAACGAACCGAACACCGTCTTTATGTCGTGACACACGAGCTTAACAGAATACTTCCCTGCATCATCCGAGCCGAACGTCATCTTGTCATACTCACGATACATCTCGTCCATGGGACGGTACTCAACGCTTGCGATATTGTTCTCGTCCGTAGAGAGAGTCAGCGCGAAGTAGTGCTCCTTCGGCTCATACGCCGAGCTGTAATTATTCCCGACATAAAGATCGTATTCCTTCTTGTTGAAGAATCTCACAGCAAGCGTGATATTGTCGGTGTAGTTGCCGCCGATATAGTACATGACCCGCGAGGGCAGCGATGCGGTACAGGCGGTCGTCCATTCTTCTCCCTCGCTGTCGGTGAAGGATACGGCACGGTCAAGCGCATACGGCCACTTGAATCCAATCTCTGCGCAGAATTTGCCCCATATTTCGGAATTGTACTGCGTCATCAGCTTGTACAGCCCGAAGCGGCTCACGGTGTCGCCCGCCCTGAAGCCGCGCTCGAGGATAAAGTCGTTTTTCTTCCTGTATATCCCCCTGTTATTATAGGTGATAAGGGTATCATTCGCGTCCGGGTCCTCCGCCTTTTCCCACCAGCCGCGGTACAGCGTGTCGGGATCGTCCCTGCGCACCACACAGCACTCGGCCGCGCCGCCGTTGATGTACGCAAGCACCCACAGCTCGTCGGTCTCTGCGATATAGCTGGGGTAGGCGAAATTCTCAAAGCTGAACATATCCAGCTTGTATGTGAGCATGATATTTTTCTCATAGGGCTCGGTTTCCGGCTCCCACTCGCCGTAGAACGCGTCCTCGAATATCCGCAGACCTGCCTCACCGAAGCCCGAGCTATTGTCCACAAGCGACAGCTCTGTTCTTTGCTGTCCGATAAGGGCTCCGGCGAGCTGTTCGTATTTCTTCTTCATGTCCTCGTTGGTCTTTTCGCGCCAGATGCCCTCTATTTCACCGGTGGTCTCTCCGTGATACTCGAAAAGCCAGACTCCAGGTACAAAGCCGAGTTTTGGTTTTCCGTCCTTTATCTCTATCGTTCCGTAATACGCCGTATATTCCAGCGCGGGCAGCTTGTTTTCGGGGCCTATGCAGGCGAAAAACAGCGTACCGTCAACTATACTTCTCCAGCCGTCGTCGCTTATCCTCCATATATCCATGTCTATGACCTTTGCGGTCTTGTAGTCCATTTCGCATTTAGGGTTGCCTATCATGCAGTATCTGTACAGCTTCCCGTTTTCCTCGATGAAATACGGCGGAACATAGTACCCGTCCTGATACCAGCCGTCGAACATCTGTAAGCTGTACCGTTCGCAGACACCGTCGGAGAAGTATTCGTGCATCCACTCGCGGAACTCTTCTATCGTCCCGAACGGCAGCACGGAGCTGTCCTGCATACGGTACTGATATTCCTGCTCCGGATTCTCTGCGTCGGGGTATCTGCGTGTAAGATACTGCGTTCCCGGCGCGTCACAGCCCCAGAGATAAAGCCGCCGGAACAATTCGATCTGCTCCTGATTTTCGAGCAGGAAATTATATACCAGACTGTCGAGCTCGTTGTCCTGTATGTTACGGTAGTATTTCCACGGCACGGGCAGCTCGGCGTACTCGATCTGCTCCCGGACTGTGTTCGTTTCGGTGTCCGCGTAGTTACTAAGCTTCGAGTAGAACGCCTCCCACGCCTCATCGGTCATACGGCTCCCGGTCGTGTTTTCACGGAACGCGAACTTATAGTACGGGATCATCTCCGTTATCCGCACTCCGGTTATCCCCGCTGCCCTGTAATCCTCGTCCGTGTGATAGTAGAGCCACATCGGAGAGAACACGTTCTCACCGACGACGATCGCGAGGTCGCTCCTGAAATGCTCGATGATCTGCGCGCGGGTGCCGCTTGTCAGAAGCTCGGTCTCCTCGTCTCTGTAACGGTATTCGGTAAGCCAGTGGTTGTCGGAGTATTCCTCGTTGCGCTTTTTTATCATTTCCGCAAGGGCGTCGCCCTCAAGCCCCATGATCCGCGCATGATTATAGTCGTTGGCGCTGTCGTCGAGCATATAGGGCGTTTCGTGCGTTATCTCCGCCGCCTTATTGTATCTGTCCCTGTCCGCAGGAGCCGCAAGGTCGATGAGATATATCTCCGCCGCGGAGTAATGGTTTCCGAATTTCCTGTCCCACTGAGCGGAGAATTTCCACGCCCCAAAGTTGGTCTCTGCCGGGGCGAACGGCTCCGGCATGGAGGTGTCGGTTATCTGTCCGAAGGGGTCGGCAGGGTTCTTTCCGATATAGCAGATATCAGGCATTTGTATCAGCTTTCCGTCATCGTCGAAGCGCAGATCGTTTATGGAGATCGTATTGCCGCTGCTCTCAAATTTATAGCTGTAGTCGGGGTATTCGTCATTATGGACAGGTTCGCCCAGTATGCTCTTTATCTCGTCAATCGTTGTTCCGGGCTTTATCTTCCCGCCAAACAACGAGAAATGATCTCCTTTTCGTATCGCAAGAGATACAAGCTGACAGCCCTCCGGTATATCAACATCTGTTCCGCTCTTAGCTGCGGTCAGGCTGCACACAAGCTCATTTCCGAGCATTATGGAGGTGAAACTGCCGTTTTCATCTTCTGTTGACTCGCCAATTGTGAATCTGCTGTCAAGCGCAAGTATATCGCTGACCGTACAAGGCAGGATAATGTTTTTATCATTATAGAAGAGCATTTTTCTGATCTCATCGAAAGACACTATACTGTTTTTGCTGCCGGAGCTGTCCGCTGTAGTTACAACCGGCTCACTTACGGTAGTTATAACTCCCGGTCTGTCCGGTTCTCTGACCGCTATCTTATCCCAGTTCTTTATCAGAAGCACCGCCGCACCGACAACAAGCACGACAGCTGCTGCCAGACCGAGGGCGCGGACAGCCATATATATGCGCACATCGCGCTTGCTGACTTCGGCGCTTTCGGTGTACGCTGGAGTCTCTGTATCTGCGGGGGCAGGGGAGACTTCACGGCCGGAGGGCATCGCCGCCGCGACGTATTTTTCGTCCAGACCGCCGAGTATATCCATGAACAGGTCTTCACGTCTCATATACTTATGCCCTCCTTTTCAAGATATTTCCGCAGCTTCTCCCGCAGGCGCATAAGGCTCATCTTTACGCTGCTCTCTGTCGTGTGCAGATCGCGGGCTATCTCGCCGCAGGTACTGCAATAGTAATAACGCCGCACGAACATTATCTGCTTGTCCCGCGGCAGCTCCGAAAGGAACTTCTCTACCGCGTTCAGCACGGCGGCGCGGTCAACTGTGCTTTCTACCGTCTCCGCGGCGGGCAGACAGTCCGCTATCTCGTCATAGCCGACGGAATTGTATCCCCCGCCGTTTTTCAGACGATTTGCGGCGCGGTACAGATCAAGGGCGACATGACGGGCTATGCCCACCACAAAAGCGCCGAGCTTTGAGGGGCGCTTCGGCGGTATAGTCTCCCAAACCCGCATATATGTATCGCTGACACACTCCTCGGCATCTTCGTGACTGCCGAGAATGTTATATGCCATGCTCCTGCACGCGCCGCCGTATTTCCTGTCGGTCTCGGTTATGGCGTCCTCCGAACGGGCGAAATACAGCTCAATGATCCTGTCGTCGTTCATTCCGACCTCCCGTGTTATTTTAGTTCTCTATAAATATAGTCGTCATCCGGGATATAAAAGTAACGTTTTCCGGGAAAAAATAATGCACGGGACAGAAAATGCACCGTGCGCTTTCAGATATTTCGCCGCGGCGGCCTCGGGCAGAGTCAGAACAGGTCGATCACGCCGACAGAGATCAGGATCGTCAGAATAATACAGGTGACCCACCCGAGTACGAAGATGACCGCATGCTTGATCTCGGCGTGTATCGCGATATATTCGCGTATAAGGGCGCTCGGCCAGAAATAGAACGCAACGTGACCGCCTATTCCGGTGCAGGAGAAGCCCAGCTTCTTGCAGAGCCTCAGAGCCCTGTAAACGTGGTAGTTGCTGCTTACTACAGCGGTCTTTTTTCCGCCTTCGCGGCTGTCTATGATCTCCTTGGAATTGCGGAGATTCTCAAGCGTTGTGGTCGAGGCAGGTTCGGTGATAATGTCCTCTTCCGGTATTCCGCTCGCTATCAGATAGTTCTTCATCGCCTCTGCTTCCGGCAGAGCCTCATCGTCGCCTTGTCCTCCCGAGGTTATCAGTTTAGGGCGTCCCGGTGCTTTCCTGTATACTTCTATTGCTTTGTCAAGTCTGTCCTGAAGGAGTTTCGGGACTTTGTTTCTCTCGATAAGTCCTGAGCCGAGTACTATAACATAATCGAAGTCACCGTGCCACGGTATTATCTGCATAAACAGTGTATAGATCAGGAATATGAGAAATGACATCGAGATATAACCGACTGTTATGCTGAACAGCGAGCCGGCGATAAACGGGCCGGAACGCAGGAATGCCCGATATTCTTCGGTATCATAGGTCATAGCTCCCGCTATTGTGTTCGCCAGTGCCGCAAGTTCCCCGATCAGGATCACTATGCCGAGTGCCAGGGAAAGGAGCTGCGGCAGGTGCCGTCCCTCGTTCTTTATCATCACGATGCCGTTGTGTATCAGGAAGAATGGTGTTATGAGAAGTCCGGCCATTATCAGGTACAGCAGTGTCAGCATGATCTCTTTACTGTAGGAGCCGGTGATGTTTATGATGAACGGTATCACCGAGGTAAGGGCGATGAACAGCAGGTAACAGTTACGGTATCTGCTTCTGTCCATAACGAACGAAAGATAGAATACCGCCCAGCATATCAACGAAAATACCAGTGTTCCGATTGTTATGGCCATGTTCTCACCTCCTGCGGATATATTATAACATATAAAGCGTAAAAAAGCAACGGGCGAAGAAAACAAAATATATAATGAAACTATCTCATGCTGCATCGGCGGATAAGGTCCCGTGCCTGATAATACCGAAAAACTGCTCCTCCTGATTGCCAGAAGGAGCAGTTTTTTATGAGTTTTTTAATTCAGGAACCAACCATTTTAAAGGGAGGCTGTCGGGTGGAATTTTAATCTTGTCCTCAGCCGCTTAAACTGTCGAACCCTTATTCACAAATACGGGATAGTCGATGGTGCCGCCGATGCTTCTGTAATTTCCGATAGTAACGTTCTTGTCGGAGATCACATAATTGAGCTCGCACTTGTCACCGACTTCGGTATCCTGCATGAGTATGCAGTTCTTGACTACGGCGCCCTTACCGATCTTTACGCCTCTGAACAGAACCGAGTTTTCAACTGTACCCTCAACGATGCAGCCGTCAGCGATCATGCTGTTCTTTACTGCGGCGTCAAGACCGTACTTTGCGGGAGCTTCGTCACGCACCTTTGTATAGATCGGGTTGTCAAAGTTGAAGAGAGCCTTGCGGTTGTCTCTGTTCATCAGCTCCATATTTGCCTGATAGTAAGCGCGTATGCCGTCTATCTGTGCATAATAGCCGGTGAACTCATAACCGATGACCTTGAATTCCTTGAGACGGTGCTGGAGCACATCTACCTCGAAGCTGTACAGGTTGCGGCTTGCAGCGCTGTTGATTATTTCGAGGACGAAATCCTTCGACATAACGAATATGTTCATGCTGGCGTCAAGTGTGCCTGTGAGCTCGGGACGTACAAGAACATCATAAACTTCGTTGTTGTCGTCCACCTTGAGGATAGTCCTCATTTTAGTCTGTTCGGGAGTGAATTCCTTCTTGCCGTAAACTACGGTTATATCGCCGCCCTTTTCCTCGTGGTAATCAACGAGCTTCTTGAAATCGAGGTTGGCGATGCAGTCGCAGTCGGACATTACAACATAGTCTGCGTCGGACTTGGAAATGAAGCTCTTGACACCTACGAGTGCTTCAAGTCTGCCTCTGTAAAGCCCCGTGATCTCGTTGGAGTAGGGAGGGAGGAAGTGCAGACCGCCGTTCTTGCGGGAGAGATCCCATTCATCGCCGGAGCCGACATGGTCGAGCAGGGACTGATAGTTGGATTTTGTTACGATGCCCACTGTCGAGATACCGGAGTTTACCATATTCGAGAGCGGGAAGTCGATGAGTCTGTATCTTGCGCCGAACGGCACCGAAGCCATAGCGCGGTTCTTGGTGAGGTCGGTCACCGTCATGTCATGCATATTGGCGAAGATAAGACCGAGTACATTAGACATATTAGCCATTGTTGTATTTTTCCTTTCGGTTCATATTAAGTTTTCTCATTCATCCTGAGATATCATAGCCTTGGGCGGGATAACGTGGTTCGCGGAAATGTTGATCTTGTTTCCGACTACCGCGACACCCCATTCGTCTCGGTTTTCTACATTTTCGGGTCTTTCGCCGATATGAGCGCCTTCGCCGATCACACATTCCTCACCGACGATCGAATATTCGATGACAGCGCCCTTCTTTACTACTGTATTCGGCATGATGATGCTGTATCGCACCGTAGCGCCTTCTTCGATCACAACGCCGTCAAACAGCATCGAGAAGTCTGTTTCGCCTTCGATGTCGCAGCCTTCAGCTACCATGGAGTTTTCGATCTTGCTGTTCGGGCCTGCGTAGTGCGGAGGCATTACGGGATTTCTCGAATATATCTTCCACTTGGGATCATAGAGGTCAAGCGGTACGTTCGGGTCGAGGCAGTCCATATTTGCTTCCCAGAGGCTGTCGATAGTTCCGACATCCTTCCAGTAAGCGTCAAAGTGGTAAGCAACGAGCTTGCTGCCTTCGTCGAGCATAGCGGGTATGATGTTCTTTCCGAAGTCCTTGGTCGCGCCCTCGTCGTTCTCATTGGCAATGAGGTGGCGTTTAAGGGTAGCCCATGTGAAGATGTAAACGCCCATGGAAGCGAGGTTGGATTTCGGCTCTTTCGGCTTCTCCGCGAACTCCGTGATCGTACCGTCCTCGTCGGCGGTCATGATGCCGAAGCGGGAAGCTTCTTCCCACGGAACCTCAAGTACTGCGATAGTAGCCTCAGCCTTTTTCTTCTTGTGGAAGTCCAGCATCTTCGCGTAGTCCATCTTATAGATGTGGTCGCCGGAGAGAACTGCAACGTACTCGGGGCTGTATCTGTCGATGAAGCTGATGTTCTGGTAGATAGCGTTTGCAGTACCGGTGTACCACGACTTTCCGGAAGCTGTCTCATAGGGCGGCAGAACATGAACTCCGCCGTGAACGCGGTCGAGTCCCCACGGGTGGCCGTTGCCGATGTACTCGTTGAGCACCAGCGGCTGATACTGTGTAAGAACGCCGACGGTATCTATTCCCGAATTTACGCAGTTTGACAGCGGGAAATCGATGATCCTGTACTTACCGCCGTAAGGAACGGCAGGCTTTGCCATATTCTGGGTCAGCGCGTACAGTCTGCTGCCCTGACCGCCCGCAAGCAGCATAGCAACGCATTCTTTTTTTACATGATTCATAGAATTTATCCTCCGGTATATTTATTTGAGATACTTAAATATTATGCTTTGGATTTTCTGCCGCGCTTCTTCGGCGCTTCATCAGCGGCGGTCTCTTTCTTCGCGGCAGTTTTTTCAGCCGATGCTTTCTTTGCGGAAGCAGTCTTTTCCGTCCTGGGAGCCGCAGTTTTGCGCTTCTTCGGAGCCGCATCCTCTTTTGCCGCTTCCTCGGCTTCTTTTGCAGTCTGTTCGGCGAAGCGGGCAGCCTCTTCGGCAGCCTTCAGAGCGTCCTCGGCAGCTTTCTTTGCGACAGCGGCAGCTCTTGCGGCTTCCTCTGCGATGCGCTTCTTCTCGTCGCGCTTTTCGGCGGCTTCACGCTTCTTGGCAGCTTTTTCTTCCTTGGCCTTTATCACTGCGAGCTCGGCTTCATAGTCCTTTTTCTTGATGCAGCGGAAGAACATGGCCGACATCGGGGCGATCTTTATGGAGATCGCGAATTTCTCGCCGTGCATATCCTCCCGGCGTGAGCTTACGGTGCCGTTATGTGTCGGAGCACCGATATCCTCGGAGGAGAACACCTCCTGATAATCGCCGTAGAACGGTACACCGAAACTGTAGCATTCGTGGTATTTCGGCTGGAAGTTGAATACGCAGATAAGCTCGTCGCCCTTCTTGTTGAAACGGCGGAATACGATGACGCTGTTTTCGTTGTCGTCACTGACGATCCACTTGAAGCCTGTCCAGTCGTTGTCCACTTCCCACAGCTCGTTGTTGTCGAGGTAGAACTTGTTGAGCGCCTGCTCATATTCCCAGATCTTCCGGTGCTCGTCGAATTCCAGAACATCCCAGTCGAGGCCGGTCTTGTAGTTCCATTCCTTGAACTGTGCGAACTCCTGACCCATGAACATCAGCTTCTTGCCGGGGTGAGCCATCATATATCCGAGGAAGGTGCGGAATGACGCGAAACGCAGGTCACGCGGACCGCTCATCTTGTCGAGCATCGAGCACTTTCCGTGAACGACCTCGTCGTGGGAGATCGGCAGGATATAGTTCTCGGAGAAAGCGTAATAGAACGAGAATGTCACAAGGTTGTGGTGGTCGTGTCTCCATTCGGGGTTCATGGACATATAAGCGAGCATATCGTTCATCCAGCCCATGTTCCACTTGAAATTGAAGCCGAGGCCTCCCACGTCCGCAGGCTTTGTGACCATAGGCCATGCCGTGGACTCCTCCGCGATCATCAGAATATTGCTGAATTCGCCGAACAGCGAGGAATTGAGCTTCTTGAAGAACGCCACTGCTTCGAGGTTCTCGTTGCCGCCGTAGCAGTTGGGTCTCCATTCCTTCCTGTCGTAGTCGAGGTAGAGCATCGAAGCAACCGCGTCAACACGCAGGCCGTCGATGTGGTATTTGTCGAACCAGTAAGTCGCGTTGGAGATTAGGAAACTCTGTACTTCGGGCTTGCCCCAGTCGAACACTCGTGTGCCCCAGTTCCTGTGCTCCATTTTCAGCGGATCGGAATACTCGTAGCAGCACTCGCCGTCGAACTCATAAAGCCCGGCCGCGTCCTTGGGAAAGTGAGCGGGTACCCAGTCGAGGATAACGCCGATATCGTGCTGGTGGCAGTAGTCGATGAACTGCATGAAGTCGTGAGGCGTGCCGAAGCGCGAGGTCGGTGCGTAATATCCTATGCCCTGATATCCCCACGAACCGTCAAACGGGAATTCCGCCACCGGCATCATCTCAATGTGGGTGTAGCCGAGCTTCTTCACATAGGGAACGAGCTCCTTGGCGCATTCCATGTAGTTGAACAGCTCGTCCTCTGAATTCTTGTGCTGCCATGAATTGAGATGAACCTCGTAGATATTCATGGGGGATTCATAGACGTTCTTGTTTGCGCGGGCATCGAGCCACTTCTGGTCTTTCCATTTGTAGCCGCCGATATCGTATATCTTTGTGGCGGTATTGGGTCTGGTCTCCATGTGGAAGCCGTAGGGATCGGCCTTCAGGCGTACCTGACCGTAGCTGCTCTCTATGCTGTATTTGTAGGCATCGTACTGCTTGAGTCCGGGAATAAAGAGTTCCCAGATGCCGTCATCGCCGAGCTTGTTCATCTGATTCGCATAACGATCCCATTTATTGAAGTCGCCGACAACGCTTACGCTTGCTGCATGGGGCGCCCATACTCTGAAAATGACGCCTTTTTTCTTATCCTTCTCGGTGAAATGAGAGCCGAAGAAATCATAGCCTCTCGTTATGTTGCCCTCATGGAAAAGGTGCAGAGGAAGTTTATATTCCTCAGGTAATTCGTATCCCATGGCAAAAAACTCCTTTCGCTTTTAAGGTACAGACTCATGAGAAGTCAGGCTGTTGTAAGCAACTTTCACTAATATACCTATTATTATGAAAATATTATAGCACATTCTGCCAATTGTTGCAATAGGTTTAGTGAAAAAATATGAATTGTGCTGTATTTCAACATCGAAAATTGTAATTTGTTACAATTAATATGGCGTTTTTTGGAGAACCAATAAACGTTTTTCAGAAAAAACAGTATTAAAAACCGGGGAAGCACAAAGTACCTCCCCGTTTCTGACAAAAGTGACAGTGCAGGTCTGTATATTCAGTCGCCCTTCTGCGCGAGCAGCGGCGAGTAATGTTCCCGGAAAGCCGCGAACTCGCCCTTGTCAAGAGCACCGCGTATCTTCTCCATGAGCGTATTGTAGAAATACAGGTTATGTGTGACAGCAAGCCTTCCCGCAAGCTGTTCCTCTGCCTTGAACAGATGCCGGATATACCCGCGTGAGAAATTCCGGCAGGTCGGGCAGTCACATTCTTCGTCCAGCGGCCTGTCGTCAGTTGTGAAGCGCTCATTCTTTGCGTGTATGATGCCGTGCCATGTGAATACCGTCGAATGGCGGGCGTTGCGGCTGGGCATAACGCAGTCGAACATATCTATCCCACGGCTGACCGCTTCGATGATGTTTGAGGGCGTGCCGACTCCCATAAGATAGTGGGGCTTGTCGTAAGGGGCATAAGGCACCACTTCGTCAAGAATATGGTACATCACTTCGGTGGGTTCGCCTACCGCAAGGCCACCCACAGCGTAACCGTCAAGGTCAAGCTGCGAGATCTCCTTCATGTGCTTTATGCGCAGGTCGTCGTAGGTGGCACCCTGATTTATCGCAAACAGGAGCTGCCTGCGGTTTATCGTTTCCGGCAGGGAATTGAGACGCTCCATTTCAGCTTTGCAGCGTATAAGCCATCGGGTGGTGCGCTCTGTCGATGCTGCGGCGTAGCTGTATTCGGCGGGGTTCTCGACGCACTCGTCGAATGCCATGGCGATAGTTGAGGCAAGGTGCGACTGTATGCGCATACTTTCCTCGGGCCCCATGAATATCTTCCGGCCGTCAACGTGGGAGCTGAAATACACTCCCTCTTCCTTTATCTTCCGCAGCTTCGCAAGGGAGAACACCTGAAATCCGCCGCTGTCGGTGAGTATGGGCTTGTCCCAGTTCATGAACTTGTGGAGCCCGCCCATTTTGTATATCACATCATCACCGGGCCGGATGTGCAGGTGGTAGGTGTTGCAGAGTTCCACCTGTGTTTTCAGCTCACGCAGATCTACGGACGACACGCCGCCCTTTATTGCCGCGGCGGTGCCGACGTTCATGAAGAAAGGCGATTCTATTACGCCGTGGGGCGTGGTGAAGCGGCCGCGGCGCGCTTTGCCCTCGGTCCTGAGTATCTCGAATTTTGAATTTTCACTCATACGGTCAGCCTTTCAGGCCGCGTGCCTGTCTGTCCATATCCTCGACTACGATATCGTATATCTCGCCGAGGGTAGCGCAGTATTCAAGGACCTTCCAGGGCTCGTTGGTGTGGTAATGGATCTTTATCAGATCCTCGTCGCCTACCGCGAGAAGGCTGTCGCCCTTGAAATTCTCCTTGAAATATGCGTCGATATCGTCTTCGTCGAGGTTTTCTCCTTCAATGAGGAGCTGAGTGTCGTATCTGTACTCAAGCATTGTTCTGTCTCCTTTTCATATAAGTTTCATTAATTTACAGTTATCTATACCGGCGCTCCAGAAATCTTTCAGCGGGATGTTCTTCACCTGGCACACGATGCTGCAGTTCATGGCGCCGTGACCTATTATCAGCACATCTTTTCCTTCGTCCAGTAGCGGATATACTTTCTCTTCCAGGAAAGCTCCCGTTCTTTCAAAAAGCTCCCCGAAGCTTTCCGCGCCGCCGGGCGGATCCGTATATTTCTCGGGTGTATGGAACAGTGTATTTATCGGGCAGCCGGGGATATCGAAGCTGTTTTCGAGGCCTTCGTACTCACCGAAGCTCATTTCGACGAGCCTGTCATCTTTGACAATGGGGATATCCCTGTTTTTCAGGAAGATCTCCGCGGTCTCTGCGGCGCGTATCAGCGGTGAGCAGAAGCAGATATCGAAATGTACGTTTTTATATTCCTCTGCCGCTTCTGCCGCCATTTTTCTTCCCTCGTCGTTCAGCGGGATATCGGTGCGGCCCTGCATTTTGCGGCGTTCGTTCCAGTCGGTCCTTCCGTGTCGCATTATATATAGCATATTTTAAATCTTTCTGTTATGAGGCCTGACCCGCAGACCGTAGTTCTTTCATGGGTTGTACCGTATAACCGGGCGGCGTACCGGCTTTCAGGAAATAAACATACTGTCGCCGAAGGAGAAGAAGCGGTATCTTTCATTTATGGCTTCACGATAAGCGGCCAGTGTCTTTTCCCTGCCCATAAACGCGCTTACAAGCATTATCAGCGTACTTTCCGGCAGATGGAAGTTTGTTATCAGCCCATCGATCACCCTGAACTCATAGCCGGGGTAGATGAAGATTCCGGTGCTCTCGGAGCAGGCGCGCACTTCGCCGTACTTCTGCGCGCAGGCTTCCAGCGTCCGGCAGCTGGTGGTGCCTACCGCTATCACCCGTCCGCCGTTCTTCCTGTGCTCCGCGATCTTGTCTGCGGTGATCTGCGGTATTGTGAAGTGTTCAACATGCATCTTGTGATCGAGGATGTTTTCTTCCTTGACAGGACGAAACGTTCCGAGCCCGACGTGCAGCGTCACGAATGCAGTATCTGCGCCTTTAGCGCGTACAGACTCAAACACCCTGTCCGTGAAATGCAGTCCTGCCGTCGGAGCCGCCGCAGAACCTGTCTCGCGGCAGTATATCGTGTTGTATCTGTCCTTGTTTTTCAGCTTTTCCGTGATGTAGGGCGGCAGCGGCATCTGGCCTATGCGGTCGAGGATATCGAAGAACACCCCGTCGTACTCAAACTTCACGATACGATTGCCGTCGGGAAGCACTTCCCGCACCTCACCGGTGAGTTCGTCCGAGAATTTCACCCGTGCTCCGCTTTTCAAGCGGCGTCCGGGGCGGACTATAGCCTCCCACGTATCGCTGCTGTGCTGTTCCAGCAGCAGGAACTCACATATAACTCCTGTCTCTTCCTTTACACCGATAATGCGGGCGGGGAAGACTTTGGAGTCGTTCATTACCAGCAGATCGCCCGGGCGCAGGTACTCCGCGAGTTCATAGAAATGAGCGTGAGTAACTGTTCCGCTTTCACGGTCTATCTTCATAAGCCGCGAACTGTCGCGCGGCTCCAGCGGAGTCTGCGCTATCAGCTCCTGCGGAAGGTCGTAGTAAAAATCACTTTTCAGTATTGCTTTTTCCATATTCACCTTATATACATCACACGGCAGTTCCCGTTGTCATCGAACATTTCGATCTCGTATCTCAGCCTGCCGGTCATATAGATCCCGCGGTATATCCCGCCGAGATCCTCTGTTCTGCCGGTCACGGTGACCCAGCCTTCGTCCGGGAGCGTTATTTCCGTATCCGCGCCGGGTATCGTGCCGCTTTTCAAGCCAATGGCATACCGTATCTCCGTGTCCGTCCAGCCCCAGCCGAGGCCGCGCAGTTCTGCTCTGCCATACTTCGCGGCAAGTTCGTCCCAGAATGCGCCTATCGTTTCATACTGCTTTTCTCCGACAGTGGAGAAGGTCCTGCCGATGCCGGTAAATATCATTCCTGTGCCTCCTGTCAGAACCTTACTATGAGAGTGCCGTCGATCACCTTTATGGAACCGTAGTCCGGGTAATAAGGCATCTCAAGTACTTCGGCACGCTCGGCAAACGCTGCATTGTCACCGCGTTTGGGGGCAAAGCCGCACCATCTTTTCATAAAACCTTCCCATGAATTGGTGTTTATCATATCATTGAGTTCCATATACGGACCGGTCCACAGATCGTCATACAGTGTCGGGACGGTATTGTCCCGCTTGAATTGGCTGTTTATATAAACGACCGGCATTTCGTCCCTGTATCCTTCCGTGTTCTTTATGCCCGCGATCAGAGCATTGCAGTAGGAGATAAAGGACTGCTGTACGGTCAGTGCTTTTAAATAGCAGATATTGTCATATCTTATTCCTGTAATAATGAATACCGCGGCCAGGACTGCGCCGGTACGGGTAATGATCTCATTTTGCTTTGACTCTGACAGAACGGCTCTGTCTGTAAAATATGCGGCAGGTACGAAAACCATGAGCTGACCGTAAAGCATACGGGTTTCGGGGCGGTCAGCCATTATGCAGATAAGGTTACAGGCTACCGGCAGAAGCAGGGCAGACTGTAAGGACGCATACCGAAAAGGATATTCACGGCGGTATCGAGTACACCGAGGAACCAGCGCCCGGATTCGTACGTCGAGCCCAGTGAATTGAAAGCGCTTATATCGTCCTGAAAGGAAAATTTGTTGAAAAGTGCCTGTCCATGCGCTGCAATGCCGACAAACATAGCCGTGATGATAACAAGCGGCAGACGGATATCATTTTTAATAATATTCCTGAACAGCTTCATTCTTTGTCTCCCTCGATCAGCAGTTTCTTCAGCTCGTCACGCGTGAAACTGTACTTCTTGTCACAGAAGTGGCAGCAGACCTCTGTTTCTTCCTGCTCGTCAGCGAGTCTTGCCAGCTCATCGCGGCCGAGGCTCATAAGTATCTGTTCGGTGCGCTCACGGCTGCAATTGCAGTAATACTGACATTCCCAGGAGTCGAGAATTTCGCCGTTGAGCCCTTCAAGCCCCATGAGCGCGATCTCCTCCGGAGTTTTTCCGGCGGCAAGCATCTCGGTCATGCTCTGCATATTTTTTATGTTGTTCTCGATGAAATCTATCGCCTTTTCGTTGATCGGCGGAACAAGCTGTATCAGGTATCCGCCCGCGTGCTTTACAGACCAGTCCCTGTCAACAAGCACACCAAGTGCGCATACTGTGGGTATCTGCTCGCTTATGGCGTAGTAGCTGGTTATGTCTTCTGCTATCTCACCGGAGACTATCGGAACCTGCGTTGCATAGGGCTCTTTCAGGCCGAGATCCTTGATTACGCCGAGGAAGCCGTCCGTTCCGACGTAGCCCGACACATCGAGCTTGCCGTTAGGTTTGAGCGGCAGGTCAACGTTCACATTGTCTGCATAGCATTTGACATTTCCCATGTAATCAGCCGCTACGACTATGTTGCCGGCGGGGCCGTTCCCGTTCATGCGCAGGGTGAGGCGGTCATCCTCGGCTTTGAGCATAGCGCCCATGATCGAGCCGGCTGTTGCGAGTCTTCCGAGTGCCGCAGTCGCGACCGGTGTGGTCTTGTGAAGTCTGAATATCTCATTCGCGATATCCGTGGAATCAATGGCAGAGCAGAGGACGCTGCCGTCCGCAGATAACGCGCGTACTATCTTTCCCAATCAATTATCTCCTTCAAATATCCTGTTTTTCGGTTCGTTCATTCTTGCCACGAAGGTAAGCTTCTCGCAGATCTCCGAGGGCTCGTTCTCCGTCGGGTATTCCAGCACGGCGCAGAGCTCGAAGCCTGCGTCTGTGAGCATTTCTTCTATCAGTCCGCGCGGAAAGGCGGTCTCCGTGAAGCTGTCGGAGCTGCGTCTGTACAGATCGCCGTCGCGCTCAAAGAAATCAAGGGTAATATCTGTGACACCGCTGCCCAGGTATTCGTTCTCCCATACACAGAAAACGTCGTCGGTCTCATAGACGAAGGTACTGTCCGCAAGTATATGTTCGTGTTTGTACGGTGTGTTCACATCGAAGATGAACACGGCGCCTTTGTCGCAGAAAAGCGATACACGTTCTATCACGGTGCGCAGTTCGTCGGCGTCCGCAAGATGGTTGAGACTGTCGAGAGCGCATACCACGGTGTCTAAGGTGCCGAACATATCCAGCTCCGTCATATCCTGGCAGAGATACTGTATGCCTTCGTGCTGTTTGGACAGAGCTATGTCCAGCATCTCCGGGGAAGCGTCGGTGCCTATAACGTCGTAGCCCATTTCCGCGAAGCGTACCGACATACTGCCTGTGCCGCAGGCGAGGTCCAGCAGTATGCCGCGTTTTCCGCCATACCGCAGATTGAGCTTGTCGTAATACGCGGCAAGCTCATCATAGTCTATATTCTCTGTAAGTACGTCATAGTATTTTGCGAAAGCGTCGTAACTCATTACATATCGCCCTGTTCCTTGAGGCGCTCGAATACCTTGCTGTAACCGTCCTTGCCTGTCTGGAGAGTACGGTTGACACGGCTTATCGTAGCGGTGCTGGCGCTGGTTATCTCAACGATGTCCGCATACACCTTGTCCTCGGTGAGGTACTTGGCGACCACAAGGCGCTGTGAGATCGAAGCGAGTTCCT
>JAEEGL016885292.1_pt1 | contig 39045 bp, 32 predicted proteins | sample 9134231 | NCBI WGS metagenome assembly JAEEGL01 (sample SAMN16246548, study PRJNA631951) | gut metagenome | biome: gut microbiome; feature: rumen; material: fiber-attached | host: Bos | place: Iran: Karaj | collected 2018-10 | reverse complement strand
GTACCCGTAAGCCTGGATGGTCCTGCAGAATGCGTTTATATTGTCCGTCCTCTGGCGGACGCTGATCTTGTCGCCTCTTCCGCCGCTGCTTTCCACATCCAGGAATACCGGCAGGCTCAGGCTGTACCCGCTGATGGAATCAAGCACATACGTCGCCTCCTCGATGGCCTCGATTTCATCCACCGCCTGCGTGTAGAAATAAACGCCGACCTTCAGACCGGCGGCAATCGCGCCGCTCATGTTGGTCTTAAACCGGGAATCTTCGACGATGGCGCCTACGCTCGAGCCGCGGAATCCGCAGCGGATGATTGCGTAGGTTACGCCGGCATTTCTGACCGCGTTCCAGTTGATCTCGCCGTTCCAGGTCGATACGTCGATCCCGAGTTTGGGATCGCCGGCCGGATTCAGGACACCGTCACTCCCGAAATGATAGGTGACTCCCTGGATGGTCTGTTCGCCGGTTACATACGACCCGTTCTCATTGAAATAATAGGTTTTCCCGTCAATGGTCTGCCAGCCGGTATAACGATACTCCGACGTCACGCTTACCCTGCGGTAAAACACGTCGTAATGTTCATAATCCGATACCAGCGCTTCCGTATACGTCCCGTCCGGCAGCCGGATATAGAGCTGGTTGCCGTTCCGGTCCTTTAAACGCGCGCTTTCATCGACGGACGTCTGGACAATCACCCTTACCTTCTGTTCGAGATCCTTTGAAACGTCCGGCGTTACGGTCACGGTCGTTTCGCCGGCACTTATACCGGAAATTGTCCCGTCGGCAAAGACCTCCGCAATCTGCGGATTCCCGCTCCTGAACGTCACAGCCGTGTTATCGGATCCCTGGACGCCTGCGTTCAGTTTTGCCGTCTTTCCGACCTGGACGGTGACGCTCTCCGGCAGCCCCTGGAGCGAGAGACTCTCGCCTTCCCCGTTGACGTGGACGACAAACACGGAACTTACCCCGGGATCCGCGCTGCAGTACGCGCGGAGTTTGGCTTCCCCGGGCGCTTTCGCGGTAATTTTCGTCCCTGACAGTTCGACCTGTTCGCTTCCGGACTCGATTTTCCACTCGATCCCCTGATTTTCGGATCCGCTGATGATAGCGGGCGGCAGTTCGACCGACTGTCCGGTGACAAGCGCAGTTTCCGGATAAAGAAGTGCCATCTGAATACCGGGATCCGGTTCCTCATGCTCTTCTTCCGAAGCTTCGCGGGCGGCTTTTTCAAGTTCCCCGGTATCTTCGGCCTTCAGTATTCCTTCAGGCAGGGTCCGTTTTCCGGCCAGCCGGACAAACCGGCCGGGAATAACGGCGGAAGCTGTATTGAACGGATTCGGGATTTCATCTTTTCCGACAGGTTCATAGACAGTCTCCGGGCTGCTGTCATGTTCTTCCGTCTGCTCCTCCCGGGTTTCTTCAGCCGGAACCTCCACCTTGCCGGATTCCACCCAGGTTACCGTATCCTCGATCACACTTTCCACGGCGACGTCCTTTTTCGCCGTATCCTCCTGGGCGACATCGACTTCCGACTCCTTTTTAACTTCGCCGGCGATATCGATTTTTTTATAAGCCAGCTGGTCCGTGACCACGATGGATTTTGCGTCCGCGGAGAGCCGGTAGGTTTTCAACTGTCTGTCTTTTTCTATTTCAGAATCGTCGAAAGGCAGAATCTTTACGCTGTAAGCTCCGGGTTCCACTTCGGTTTTATAGATAATGCCGTCGCGGTCGTCGTCTTCGTAGACGACTGTGCTGCCGGACGGACTCTTTACTTCCGCGCGCAGAGGTTTTCCGGCGAGGATAGTCTGCTTTTCTTCCAGCAGGAATTTGATCTTGAGATCATTCTGGACAGACGACAGCGTTACCATGACGCCGACGCTTCCTTCCGCAGCTTTCAGCGCTTCTTCCTCTTCAGCTTCCTTCTGCCGCTTCTCTTCTTCGGCTGCCCGGATTTCCTCCTGCTGTTTCCTTTCCTTATCCAGCCTGATCCGTTCGCCGGCGACCTGCGCGACAGTATCCCCGCCGATTGTCGAAATCCCGGAAAACGAAGTCCCGATCTCCGCAAAGGCCTCTTTCTGCTGTGCGGCCGTCCGGGCTTCCACATACCGGTTTCCGAAAATGAACCCGCCGATGACGATCACCAGCCCTGCCGCGATAATCACAGCGTCCATCGGACCGAAACCGCGGATCGTGATTGGCTTTTCCTTTTCCGTATCCAGGAACGTCAGGCCGTCTGCCGCACCAGGAGCCGGGGAAATGATTTCTTCTTCCTGAAACGCGGATGCCTCCCAGTTTACGCCTTCCGGCGTTTCGACTTCACCGTCTTCGTCGAAATATTCCGGCTCTTCCGCATCTTCCTGCGGTTCTTCCTCTTCGCCGTCTTCGTCGAGATATTCCGGCTCTTCCGCATCTTCCTGCGGTTCTTCCTCTTCGCCGTCTTCGTCGAGATATTCCGGTTCTTCCGCCGCCGCTTCCGCCTCTTCCTCTTCGTCGTCTTCGTCGAGGTATTCCGGCTCTTCCGGAACTTTGTCCGGATAACGGGCAAAATCTACCTCGTCCTCCCCGGGCAGCGGATCATAGGCGGTTTCCTCCAGGCCGGCCTGGACGGCCTGATTCCGGGTCTGCGGCGGGATTTCTTCCTCCTGTACTTCCTCCGGACGGCTTCCGGTAAGTTCCCGGATTTTTTTTATATTCAGCCGCGCCGTTATCTCCTCGAAACTGATGAAATCCAGGAAACCGGTATCCTCGGAAAGTGTCGTACGCTTATTTGTGACATTCCTGTCATTATTTTTTTCGTCCCGATCCTGATGGATCAGATCAAAAAACCGCATTAATTTATGAATTCCTTTCGGCAATATCTAACACATGTGTCAGTTTTGATCGAGATTATATTATACAAAAATATGGGAGATTTGTATAGCGATTTCATACGGCAGACCCGATTAACCGATCCGGTCATCTGAATACCGGACGCATAATTAATCCTTTGGTGCATTTTCCGTCCCCGGGAATATCTCAGGAAAGGTAATAGATCAGAATCCCTGTAAAGATCAGCGTCATGCCGAGAAGCTTTTTGCGGGTAATCGCTTCGCCGAAAACGATCCGGCCGAGGATCATGACAAAAATATAGCCCATCGTTTCCAGAACCGGGATATTCATATACGAATCCGCTGCCCGGAAAGCCAGGATAGAGAGCATCATGGAAACGAACAGCATCCCGTAGCCGGTGATGACAAAACGGTTCAGGTATTCCCGGATTCTGCTTTCATAAGTGATATTCGCGCTTTTCTTCAGAAGGATCTGGGATGTGCTGGCCAGCATTTCAGAACAGACCATGATCAGGATACAGACAAGGGTGCTTTTCATACCGGGTCCTCCTTCTCCGGGAGATTCAGGATAATAACCCCGGCAATGACGACGAGGACGCCCGCGACGCGCTTTGGCGTCACCGGTTCATGAAACAGGAGAACGCTCCAGAGAAGCCCCCACAGCAGCACCATCGCCTTGTTGGCGTATGCGATTGAAATATCGAAGCGTTTAATGGCCTGCTGCCAGAACACCGCGTAAACGCCCAGCACCATGACTTCCAGGCAGTAAAAAAGAATAAAGCGGAATGAAAGGAATTCTTCCGCGGACGCGAACCGCGCGACGACCGTACTGATGCTGAATACGCAGACCAGTGCCTGTAAAAACAGCAGATTTCTGATCCATTCCGTTTTTTTCACTGATTTTCTCCCCGGGCCTGCCGCCCGATGCAAAAAAAGATGACCCGCTCCGCTATGTAGGTTATCATCTTTCCCCGATATTTGCTATAATCATAATATGATACGAAATATGTCCATCCATAAAATTCTGGCTGCAGTTATTATACTATTATTGGGTGTCAGCGCATGCCGTTTCCTTCTCTGGAACCGCGGCAGCGCTTCTCTGTATGATCCTTCAGCCGTCAATACGGCGGCGTACAGCACGGAAGTGCAGGACCTGATTGTCCCGGTAACAGGAGACGGCACTTCCATTAAAAGAGCCGAGGGAGAACCGCTGACCGTCCTGTGCCTCGGCGGAAACCCCTGGACCGACAACCAGACCGGCACAGGCGTGGCCGGCCAGATCGAAGCACTCTCCGGATGCCGGACCGTCTCCGCCGCGTTTCCCGATTCCCGCGTAACCTGCCTGAACCGGTCCTATGATCCTTCCACCCCGGAAGGCATGGACGATATTTTCAATCTGTTTTATGTCAGTTACAGCCTGTGCAACGGCGATTTCCAGGGGCTTTTAAATGTAGCATCCACAAAGGATGACCCGGTTTTTCTTTCTTCGGTGGAAGCGCTGATGAATACGGATCTTACCGCGGTAGACATCATCCTGATCGCGTATGACGGAACGGATTACCGGACCGGCGCGCCTCTTTCCAACGACAACCCCCGCGACCTTACCTCCTACGCCGGAAGCCTCCTGCAGGCTGCCGAACTTCTGCGCAAAACCTACCCGGATATCCGGGTTGTTTTCATGACGCCTACTTATGAATTGTATAAAGACGCCCAGGGAAATGTCCTGGATCCCGTCCACACCGACCTGGGCAACGGGGAAATGCCCAGTTACATAGCCGCGGCCTACACTTCCTGCAGCGCGGCGCTCGTTTCCTGCATCGACAATTACAGCGGCAGCGTCAATGCCATCAATTACGAACGGTTCCTGAATCCGGACGGCACGCTGAACGAAGACGGCTGCCATGAAGTTGCCCGGCACTTTGTCACGAAAATTATTGAGGACGATCCGGCCGAATACCAGCCGCCGAAATGATTTTCCCGAACTGCTCAAGATAAGCTTCGTCTGAAAAACGCGCTGCCGTCTGAGGCGCGTTTTTTTTGTACCTTTCCAGGCGTCCGGGATCCGAGAACAGATTTTTCATCCTGGCGGCGAGGTCCCGTTCTTCCTCCGTGATTACCGAAGCGTCGAAATCGGGCGCCGCATTCATGACGGGAAACAGCTCCCCGCAGTCCGTTCCGGGAGCCAGGATTTCCGACGGTCCGCTCCGGCAGTCCGAGGACAGCGCGGGTACGCCCAGGGAAAGTGCTTCGACCAGGGCATTCGGGAATCCTTCGTGGACAGACGTAAGTACAAACAGATCCGTTTTCCGGAGGGCCGGGAAAGGATCCGTAAGAAGCCCGGTAAACAGGACACGGTCGGCAATACCGAGATCTTCCGACAGTTTCCGGTACTGTGAAAAATCGCCGGCCCCGATGATGAGGAGCCCGGCACGTCTCCCCTCTTTTTCCTGTGCAAAAAGGGAAAACGCTTTCAGAAGATGCCAGAACCCCTTCACCTCGTCTTTTCTTCCCACTGCCGAAAGATTCGGCGAATGAGTCTCAAGGAAACGCAGGATTTCCGGATCTTTGATCTCTCCGGAGGCGCCGGAGGCGGACACCGGATTATACAGGACGTGTACCGGTCGATCCGTATAGTTGTTCCTGATTTCTTCCGCCATATCGCGGCTGCAGCAGACGACCTCGTCAGCCCGCCGGGTAATTTTCCTTAATTTCCCGGGATTGTCGAAATCCTGGAAACTCCGGATCCCGCAGAAAATCCGGTCCCCGGCTCCGGCGTACACATTCGTGAGATTCGCGGTCTGTCCGAGACTGTAGCAGATCTCGGTGCCGAGTTTTTTCTTAAGACGCTTCAGCGCGAGACACCGCCTGAACAGATTAACCGCTTTTCCGGCCGTTCCCGCCCGGCTCGGGAGCGCCAGGTCGTATATTTTCAGACCGCTTACGTCATAAGCCGGATCCCGCCCGTCGAACACCGCAACGGCAGTATCGAATTTTTCCGGGTCCAGAAGGCGCGCCGTCCGGACGCAGACCCGTTCCAGCCCGCCCTGCTTCAAAGAAGGAACGAGCAGCATCAGCCTGATTTTTTCCATTACTGCTTTTCTCCTCCCGCCAGATACTTTTCCTTCATTGCCGGCGCCAGGGCCCTGACGTCATATCCCGCGGCAGCAAGCCGCTTCCCGGCCGCTTCCGAATACTCTTTTCTCTTCTCCTGTGCAGGAATCTGCGCAAGAAGGCCGGACAGCTCTGCTGCCCAGACGGCCGGACCGTCGATCGGCAGTCTTTCCTCCCGGCCGGCAATACATACTTCGTCCGTCACCGCTTCCGAAAGCAGGCAGGGAAGGCCGGAAGCCTGAGCTTCGATGACCGTGCCCGGCAGGCCTTCGTAAAAAGACGGCAGGGCAAATACGTCCATCGCCTGGTACGCGGCGATGGTTTTTTCGCGGCTGCACTCCCCGGCAAAAATCATTTTGTCCGAAACAGACAGCTCCTTCCCGAGATTGCGGACCTGTTTCTCGTCATTCCCGCTCCCGACAAACAGGAGCCGCACGTTTTCCCGCCCGAGATATGAAAGCACCCGGACGAGGAAGGCCTGGTTCTTGACGCTGTCAAACCGGCCGACGTGCCCGATCAGCACCGTATCGGGAGGAACGTCAAACTCCGCCCGGAAATCCCTGCGTTTTTCCGCATCGAAAGCATAGTCCCCGGTTTCGATTGCGTTCGGGATAATCTCCACCCGCCCGCTGTCCGTGATTTCTTTTCCGTAAACCGCGTATGCCGCCTGTTTCGCGCAGCTCCACAGAAGGTCCGATTTTTCCGGCAGACGGTCCCGGAGCGTACGGACCACCGTTCCCTTAATGCCGCCCGGCGACCCGCTGCTTCTTAAATGAGCTGCCGTAACCGGCGCCCTGAATCCTCTTTTGCTGATTTCTTCTTTGGCGATGGGCAGGTACAGGGAAGCGGTGGAAGTCATGTGGCCTTCCACAAAAACATACGGCGCACAATTTCTGAAAAAAGACCGCAGCGCGCGAAGATATGCGAAATAATTATATCCTTTGAAACGGGGAACCGAAAAAACAGAGGCGCCCAGGCTCCTTGCTTCTTCTTCATAAGCCTGCGGACTGTCGGTATGGATCAGGAAATCAAACTGGACGGCTGTCCGGTCCATTGCCCTGTATAAATCCATGACCCGGCTTTCAGCGCCGCCCCTGTTCAGCGTCCCCAGCACATGCAGAACGCGGACGGGTTCCGTTATGTTCCCTTCCGGGTTTTTTTTATCTGTATCCGCCATAAATGCTCCGGTCCCGCAGGGTTTACTGCAGGATCATACCGGGCTCCAGCCGGACGCCTTCGTATTCGTCGATCAGGAGAGAGCCGTCGATTGTCCGGACGACCGCCCGGTTCTCAAACACCTCGATCACTTCTCCCGGCGCATATCCCGAAAAATCAATCATCTCGTCAAACGGCCGCGCTGCCCAGACGATGATTTTTTCTTCTCCGGCAAAACAGAAAGCGCCCGGGAACGGCCTTGTCACCGAACGGATCAGATTGTAAATATTTCTGGTCCGGTCTTTAAAATCAATCTTCCCGTCCGCCGGCGTCCGTTTTTCATACCAGGAATCCGGATCCTTTGAGTCGGTCCGGACCGGCACCGCGCCGTCTTTCAGATAGGTCTCCAGGAGGGCCTTCGTCATCCGTTTCATGCAGATGATCTGTTTGTACTGCGCCGTACGGACGTCGTCGTGCGGCGTAATTGAAAACATGTCCGTCCTGAAAACGTTCGGGCTGTCAGCGTGCTCGTCATACCGGAACAGGTTCAGGTTAAACCGTGTGTCACCGAGGAGGATCGTCCAGTTCAGGGGGCTCCTTCCCCGTCCGAACGGGAGATAACCGCTGTTTCCGTGAAAGCCGAATACACCGGCTTCGAACCGGTCCAGCACCTGTTTCGGGACAAGGCGCTGCCATCCGACCACAATGCCGATTCCGAACTCGTTGGTCTCAAAGAACGCCTTTGTTTTTTCGTCCGTCAGATAATAGCTTTCCGCTTCATATACCGGAATCCCCAGTCCGGCTGCAAATCCCTGCAGGCCCTGGTAACCGGAAATCTGGTTTTTTTCCGTAACCTTCGGGGCGATCGTCACGATGAGGTCGATCGGCGAAACGTTTTCATGCAGATAACTGATCATTTCCCGGGACGTATCTTTCACGCCGAAAAATACTGTGCGATATTTCATCAGAGCAGGTCCTCCCGTACCGGATCCTCCGCCGTTTATCAGGCGAGGTTTTCTTTATACCAGGCAATGGCGAGTTCCATCCCTGCCTTAAAGTCATAGGACGGATCATAGCCGAGCATTTCCCGCGCTTTTGAGATATCCGCGTTGGAATCCCGGATATCCCCTTTCCTGGGCGGCCCGAAGATGGGCTCGATGTCCTTGCCCAGTACGGCGCACAGGTCGTTGTAGACGTCGATCAGGAAAACCCGGCCGCCCGCGCCGATGTTGAACGCTTCGCCCGCCGCTTCGGAAGGAGCCAGGCACGCTTTCAGGTTGGCTTCGATTACATTGTCAATATAGGTAAAATCACGGCTCTGCCTGCCGTCCCCGTTGATCGTCGGGCGTTCGTCGTTTAACAGGAGTTTGAGCCATTTCGGAATAACAGCCGCATAAGCGCCGTTGGGGTCCTGCCTGCGCCCGAACACGTTGAAATACCGGAGTCCGTAGGTATCCAGCCCGTAAAGCGTATGATACAGGTGTCCGTATTCCTCGTCGGTCCGTTTCGTCAGCGCATAGGGAGAAAGGAGCTTTCCTTCCCCGCCCTCCTTCTTCGGAAGCGTCACGGAATCCCCGTACACGGAAGAACTGGAGGCGTAAACGAATTTCTTTACCCCGTTCTGCCTGGCAGCTTCCATCATGTTCAGCGTTCCGCGGATATTGATCTCTTCGTACAGAAGCGGCATCTCGATACTGCGCGGCACCGATCCCCAGGCCGCTTCGTTGAGGATATAATCCGCACCCTTTGCCGCCTCCATGCAGGCATCCAGATCGCGGATATCCTGCTTCAGGAAAGTAAAGCGGTCATTCTTCAGAAAAGGTTCAATGTTTTCAAAATGGCCGGTCGAAAGATTGTCGAGACACCGGACCCTGTATCCCATGTCCAGGATCGCCTCGCAGAGATTCGAACCGATAAAGCCTGCGCCGCCGGTTACCAGAAAAACAGTTTCCGGATCAAATTTCAGATGTTGAAAGCCCATATTCTCTCCCTTATTTTTACTGCCTTCCCGCCTGTCCAGCGGGAAGGTATATACAAAAGCCCGGCTGCCGGAAGACTCCTTTCTCCGGTAGCCACATTTTTCAAACGTCTTCGCGGAAACGGCATTGTCCGGCTTGACCTGCCCGACGAGCGCGGTGATATCCGGGAACGCTTCTTCCGCAGCCGGGACGATCATCGTCAGAAGTGCCGATCCGTACCCTTTTCCCCGTTCTTCCGCCGCCACACTGTAACTGATTTCAGCTGAACATCCTTCTCTTGCGATCCGGATCTGTCCGACGCTCTTCCCGTCCCGCTCGAGGATATACTGGCGTCTGTCAGGATCCTGCATAAGCGCTTCGAACCACTGCCTGTGATTTTCCCACAGGACGGGCTCCGTGCTGAAAGAATTCCGCCGCGTCAGAGGGTCGTTGCGCCATTCAAACAAAAGGCGGCTGTCGGACGGTGAGGCATCCCTGAGTATCAGCGGCATCCGTCGTCCTCCGGCCGGTGCATCAGGTTCCTCTGCACCTCAAAATCCCTTCTGTTTTTCTGCTCCATATGCGACAGGATCAGTCCCGTAAACAGCGACTGGATCGCTGCCAGGACGGCAAATCCGCAGACAATTAACGTCGGAAAGCGTTCGACGAGGCCGGTCTTCGTATAATCGATCCAGACCGGGACGAAGAAAACGAACGACAAAAACAGGAGAAGCGCGGAAAGGAGTCCGAAGAAAGCCATCGGGCGGTACTGGCGGAAGAGCCTTGCGATCGTCATCAGGACCCTGAACCCGTCGGAAAAAGTGTTGAGTTTCGATTCGCTCCCGGCCGGCCGGTCCCTGTACGGGATTATGACGTTGTCGATCTGCATACGGTTATTGACCGCATGGATCGTCATTTCTGTTTCTATCTCGAAACCCGAAGACAGTACCGGGAAGGTTTTGACAAAGTCATAGCTCATCGCCCGGTAACCGGTCATGATGTCCCGGATATCGCAGTCAAACAGACGGTTGATGGAAGAGCGGACCAACGAGTTGCCGGCGTTATGGAAAGGCCGTTTATTCTCCGTAAAATAGGTGGAGGAAAGCCGGTCGCCGACGACCATATCCGCATTGTCTTCCAGCACTTTCCGGACCATTTCCGGTGCGAACTCCAAAGGATACGTATCGTCTCCGTCCACCATGACGTAGCACCGGGCGTTGATCTCCCTGAACATCCGCCGGATGACGTTGCCCTTTCCCTGCATTCTTTCAGCCCGGACGACCGCGCCGGCCGCTTTCGCGATCTCTTCCGTCCGGTCGGTCGAATTGTTGTTGTAGACGTAAATCACTGCTTCCGGCAGGTATTTTTTCGCGTCCGCGATCACTTTGCCGATCGTTTTTTCCTCGTTGTAGCACGGAATAAGAACCGCTGTCTGGTCCATACAATTATTCCCCCGCAGAATCAGAATCCCTGATAAATAAAGGCGGAAGCCGAATAGCCCGGCCCGTAGTTTCCGAATAAAATTACAAAAAACAAAAAGCCCAGGTACAATGTCCAGCGGACCGGGAGCGGTTTTTCCGCGACGGTTTTCCGGACGTTCCCCTTCTCCGCGCATAAAGAAACGGCAAACAGCAGGAGCAGGGAAAACAGAAGGATTCCCCATTCAGCCGCGTCCATGGAAAAACCGGAAACCAGGACCCGTCCGCCGTCCGGAATTTCCGAAAGGAAACCGGACTGCCGGAAGCCGAATCCGGACAGCACCATTTTAAACCCGTCGGCCGCCGAAGCGGACCGGAAAAAGATATTGCCGACCGTCACCAGGAAAAACGTCCTGAGAACTCTCAGCCTGTGCAGGGTGCGGCATTCCGGGTCAATACCCTTGTCTTTGTAAAATACTGTAAAATACGGCGCCAGGACCAGTCCCGGCACAATATACGCCCAGTGCAGCAGGCCCGAGCCGATGACATATTTCAGCGCCCCGCCATGCCAGAGGCCGACAACCAGCCACAGCACGAACATGGCACAGTAAGTCGAAAGCGCTTTGCCGGTCTTTTTCCCGAAACGGTCCCTGAGGGCGTTTCTCAGGCGCTGAAAAGCAGCCGTCCGCTGCAGCGGGAAGAAAACATATTCCCGCATCCAGACGCCGAGCGTTATGTGCCACCTGCGCCAGTACTCGGAAATCGAATCCGCAAAAAACGGCTGCCTGAAGTTTTCCGGCAGGGCAAGTCCCAACATCTCGGAAATTCCGAGCACGATGTCCATGCATCCCGAAAAATCACTGTACAGCTGGAACGTGAAAGCGGCGGCGCCCAGCCATACGACCGGTACCGCGCAGTATTCGTAACGGTCAAACACGGGCCCCGCGATCAGCGCGCACCGCTCAGCAATCACCAGTTTTTTAAAGAAGCCCCACAGCACACGCTGTGCGCCGAACGTCAGGTTCCGAAAGTCCGCCCGCCGGGACCCGAAAAACTGCTCCCCGTGTTCCCTGTAGGACAGGATCGGCCCCGAAATCATCAGCGGGAAGTACGTCCCGTACAGGGCCAGTTTCGCGGGATTTTCCTGATAACTTCCGATCCCGTTGTACAGATCGATCACATAGCCCGCCAGCGTGAACGAATAAAACGAAAGCCCGAGCGGCACCGCAAGCGACCCGCCGCGCCAGAAATTCAGGTACTTCACCAAAAAGAGCGTTCCCAGGATAACCGCGAGATTCAGAATAAAGAATGTGCGCCGCTTTCCGGGATCTTCGCTTTTCCGCATCCGGCCGGTCAGTAAAGCGGTAAGAAGGACGGCCGCCGCGGGAAACAGCATCATAGCAAAACCGCCCGAACGCCAATAAAAAAACACACCGGCGGCCAGCAGAATTTCCCACTGCAGACCGGGCAGCAGATAATAAACCAGAAGTACCGCGGCAAAAAAACACAAAAACGAAAAGGAAGTAATTTCCATTGTTTGAAAAACCAGTCCCCGTGCTGTATGATGAATTCTGAAAACACGCGGAATCACTGACAGAAAGGCCCGTCATGCTCCATTTAAAGGTACACCATATCGGTTATTTAGTCAAAAAAAAGGACGCTGCTTCAGCGGCCTTCCTGAATCTGGGATATCAGCCCGAAAGCGGCTGGACCCGGGATGAATTTCGCGGAATTGATATCTGTTTCCTGGTAAAGGACGGCCTCAGGGTGGAACTGGTCTGCCCTTATACAAAGACGTCTGACGTCGCGGGGCTCCTGAAACGGATCAAAAACAGCCCCTACCACATCTGCTACTGTTCGTCCGACATTGAAAAAGACTCCGTCCTGCTGCGTGAAGACGGCTATCTCCCCATTACCGAAACCGCGAAAGCGCCCGCCCTTGACAACAGGGACGTCCGCTTTTTCATGCATCCGGCACTGGGCATGATCGAACTGGTCCGGGACAGTTCCGGCGTTTCAGACTGACAAACCGTCCCGGTTAAGATTCCTGTCCGGCAGCGTTTATCCGAGTTTTGCCGCGATCAGGTCCGCCATCTCGCCGACGTTCTTCATCGTCTGGACTTCGCCCATAGTGAACTTAATACCGAATTCCTGCTCCACGGACGCAATCAGGTTGATATGTTCCAGGCTGTCCCAGTCGTCGATGTCGTCCGCGGTCGTGTTCTCGTCCACTTCGATCGTATCGTCGTCGAATACGTCCCGGAAAATCTCGTTCAGAGTTTCAAAAATCTCATCCATTGACATAGTTTCCTCCATGCTGCAAACCCCGGCTGCTTAATCTTCAGTCTCCGCCTCCACATGCGTCAGACCGATTCTGTCTGTCAAATCAAAACGTAACATATTCGGGATATAACGTTCAACAGTTTCATAAATAAAAATTTCGGGATCTTCCGTCGCCAGCATCCAGCTTTCGTAGTACATATAAGAATTCATGTACATATGGTTGAAATGGCAGGCAATGTACTGGCCCATCATGGTCGAGAACGAATCCCCGACCAGGAAAACCTTCCTCGTATCCCGGTTTTCCTCCGGATTGGTGAACCGGAATTCCGTGGCGCCTTCATTCATCTCGCACTCCGGATGCGCCGAGGAATAATCGTTGACGACCCATACCGGATCTTCCCTCAGTTCATCCTGCAGCCCGATTAACTCCGCCAGGTCGTAGTGTCCGTCCGGATTCAGCGTCAGGCGCAGTTCTTCCAGTTCTTCCATCGGATAGCCCATGGCTTCGCACAGCATTTTCGCCCCGATATAGGAACCGGCGTTGTTCCAGTGCGTATCGAATTTATAGTACAGGGACGGCTCCGGATGTTCTTTTTTAAAGCGCAGGAGTTCCTCGTATGGGCAGATCACCTTCAGGTCGGTCGTATCCCTCAGGTAGTTCACGACCTGCATCATCCGGTTTTCCTCAGCCGGTTCCCCGTAAACGGACGGCATGTGTTCGGAATAGACCCTTTCCTTGTTCGGCGCGATGAAAATATAGAAATCAGTCCCCCGCTCCTTCAGCAGGTCCCTGGCGTTCAGCATATTGGTCCGCACCTGTTCCAGTTCCTCCTGCGTAAACAGATTCAGGCCCATATAGTCCGCTTCCGGGTTCTCGTCGTTTGCCTGTTTTCCCCGGTAGAACAGCCAGCCGTCTTTCCCGACAATCACGGAGCCGGAAGTCGACGAGCGGAACACATAATAATCCATCAGCCCCCTGAGTTTGACCAGGCTCTGCTTGAACGGCATATTGTCGTTCAGGTAAATATCATAACGGGCGGGAAACTCGTCCAGCGTCGACAGCGAAAACTCCGGGCGCTCGGAGAGCGTGCGGTTTTCGTGGTTCTGCGTGTCCCGGTCCGATCCGGACAGTCTCCAGTACGGAATCGGCAGGACAAGCAGGACGATAATCATCAGGATATAAAAATTAACGGTCAGTCTCTTCATGATCTCCAGTCAGTAAATAGCTGTCTGCAATCCCGGCCGTCCGCGGCATAAACCGCGCTCAGAACCGGAAATAAATAAACGGGTTGTAAGCGTTGTTGGCCAGCAGCATGATGGAATACACTACGACGCCCGCGAGGAATACGGCTTCCGCAAAGGATCCGGCAAACCGCCTGCCCAGGGCGCTCATCCGGCTTTTCATCACTGCCGCCTGTAAAAAGCCGCTGCCGAGTATCCCCGCTGCCAGCGCGGAAAGCGTGTGCATGTCGATAATCCGCCAGATGGTGATCTCCGACACATTGTATTTCCAGGGCATCAGCATGCAGACGACCATATGGAAGCCGTACCGGACGCTTTCGACCCGGAAAAAGATCCACCCGACAAGCACCACCAGGAACGTATAAACCACGTTCAGGCCCTTTGCCTTTTTCAGGACCTTCGAGAATCCCAGCCGCTCGATAATCGAGAAAAATCCGTGGTACAGTCCCCATCCCACGAAATTCCAGCTGGCGCCGTGCCAGAGGCCGGTCAGCGCGAAAACGATGAACAGATTGACGTACGTCCGCAGTTTTCCTTTTTTATTGCCGCCCAGCGGAATGTAAAGATATTCCCGGAACCAGGACCCCAGGGAAATATGCCACCGGCGCCAGAATTCCGAGATGGAGCCGGACAGGTACGGATGGTCGAAGTTTTCCAGGAACTCGAAACCGAACATCTTGCCCATGCCGATCGCCATATCGGAATAGCCCGAAAAATCATAATAGATCTGCAGCGTATACAAAAGCGCCCCCGCCCAGGCGATCAGTCCCGTCATATTGGAGGCGTCCAGATTGAAAACCGCGTCCGCCCCGACCGCCAGCGTATTGGCGAGAATCACCTTTTTACCGAGTCCGTAAGCGAAGCGCCGCATCCCCTGCGCCGTCTTTTCCGCAGTCATGGAGCGGTTCATGATCTGTTCGTCGATCTCGCGGTATTTGACGATCGGGCCCGCGATCAGCTGCGGGAAAAAGGAAATATACAGGGCGAGATTCAGAAGATTGCGCTGGACTTTATAATGCCCGCGGTACAGGTCGATCACATAGCTCATCGCCTGGAAGGTAAAGAAGGAAATGCCGATGGGCATGACGATGTTTACGCGCGGCAGCTGCACGAACGGCAGCGCGTGGTCCAGCGTGTTCAGGAAAAAGTTCGTGTATTTGAAATAACCCAGGAAGCCCAGGTTCCCGATCACGTCCAGTATGAGGAACAGCTTTTTATGATCCGGAAAGTCCGCGATCAGGATGCCGAATCCCCAGTTCATCAGGATCGAAATCAGCAGGAACAGGATAAACTTCGGCTCGCCGTAAGCGTAAAAAACCAGGCTTGCGGCCAGAAGCAGGATATTCTGGTAACGGGGCTTCCGGATGATCCTGGAAAGACAGAATACAGCCGGAAGGAATACCCACAGAAAAACTATGGAGCTGAAAACCATCAGGACTCCTCCACCGTAATATAGCGGTTCTTCGCCGCATAAGGCTCTTCGATCACATACTTCCAGACCGTATTGCCTTTTTCATCCTCCGCGATTTTCGCAAAGCCCATAACGCTGTAAAACTCCCGCACCATGCCGTTCTTGGCCGTCGGATAGTAATATCCGAAAATGGTACGGATACCGTTTTTCAGACACTGATGAACCAGCGCGTCCATCATGGCAAATTCCATATCGCGCTTGAGCACCCGGCAGCTCATGAGCCACAGATCAATGAGGAGCGCCGGTTCTCCCGTCGGTCTGCCGGGCTTTGTCACATTTCCCTGTTCATCCCGTTCTTCTTCAGTCAGCTGCATCGCTTTGGAACCGATGACGATCGAAACAATTCCGTTGTCCCCGAACTTGTCGGCAAGCTGCCCGTACAGGGTAAGGGTATCCGGATCATCCGCCGCATGGGCGATTTCTTCTTCCGTATACCGCTTCGTCGTCAGGTTGAACTGATTGGACTTGTTAGTCAGCTGGGTAATCCTCGGATAATAGATTTCTTCGAAAGGAAGGATATGCGCCTTCATTTCCAGCGACCGAAGATAATCCCCGTAATCCCTGAACGCTGCCTGCGCGGCTTTCCGTTTCGCGTTTTCCCGGTACATTTCGTTCCGGCTCATATCGTCGGCGGACAGAGTCGTCACTTCGAAATAACCGGCGCGGTCCAGGATCCGGATATAGCTTTCCGGCGCCCCGACTTCCGGAACTGCCGTCTGCGGCAGCATTCCGCGGATGATCTCGCGCTCCGCCGGGTTATCGTCCACAAAGACGAATGATTCCGGCAGAAGGCTCAGTTCGTCCGCCATGTCCGTCAGGTTTTTGCTCTTGGGATCCCAGTTCGCCTTGACCGCGACAAAATCATCCGGTTTCAGTACGCCCTGCGGATGGTTTAATCCAAGCATCGCATTTTCCGGTTCGTTTTTGGAATCGACCGCAAGCAGCACGCCGATGTCCTTATGTTTTTTCACATAGGCCTGGAAGGCCTTGAAGGTTTCGCCGGCAGCGGTTTCTTCGCCGATTTCAATGCCGTCCTGCCCGTCGTCGCCGATCACGCCGCCCCAGAGGGTATTGTCCAGGTCAAGCGCGAGCACTTTTTTGTTGCGGCCGAATACCGACTTGATGATCCGGGTCACACTGTAGGCGAGTTCCGGGACCGCCTCCATGGACAGTGCGTACTTATACAGGTTCCACCTGGCTTCATCCTGCCATTTATCCAGTCCGTACCGCGCGGCAAGATACTGTAAATCGTGCAGGTAAAGGCCCTGCTGTTTTTCCGCGCTCTCCGCGAAGATCCGGTTCAGTTCATTCACAAAGCGGACGGTGCCCTTTTTGCTGACCGCTTCATAATTCCCCATAATCCGGTACGGCGGGAATTCGAAATTGTTCTGGATCACCGGGCAGCGGTACCGGTCCCTGATGCCGTCCCAGACCGCCTGGAAACGGGCTGCCGTCTGCTCAATCAGCGACTGCACCTCTTCCTCGCCCATGACCGGCGAAGGCAGTTCCTTCAGATTCCGGAACGAAGTATAAACATAAACCAGGTCCGGTTTGAAAGCATCCAGTTCCGGATTTCCGAACACTGCGTCTTCATAATACTGCGCGTATTCCGACTCATAAAAAGAAGGATCGATGCCTTCCCGGAGAAGGAAGATTTCCATCATCCTGACAATTTCAAACGTCGTGGAGCCTCCGAGCACTGCGATTTTTTTCGGGATTCTCGCCGATCCGTCCTCCCGCAGTTCCCGTATGGTTCTTTTGGCTTTTTTTAACAGCAGGCTGCCGTCGAAGGGAAATTCATTAACCATAAGCCGATTATACACCCGATCCTTTCTGTTTCAGAACTACGCTGTCTTTTTCGTAAAAAGCGGCTATTCCCCGGTTTTCCCAGGCCTCTTTGTCTTCCGTGATATCCGAAAAATACAATAATACCGGTTTTACCGAAAACGGTTCCAGTTCCGCGTCGGCAACGTCCGGATCATGAAGCAGTACGCGCCGCACTTCCTGTTCGCGCCCGTACTGCTGCGCGTTCCCATTCAGGAGGTCCGTAACTGCCGCGCAGCTCGTAAAATAATACGGATTATTCACCGTACGCCGGATGCCGAAAAACAGGCCGGCCGCGAGAAGGATACACAGGACAGCCGGGAACGCCCCGGGCAGTTTTTCCAGTACCCCCCGCTCTTCCAGCACGCGCCGGACGTATCCCAGCAGATAAAACACAAGGAGGGCCAGGATCAGCAGATACTGCAGGAAAATCAGGGCCTGAAGCCTCCCCGCGATGATATTGCCGCCGGCATACAGGGGCGGCGTGATATTGGCCGCCGTAAGGCAGACGGCTCCCGCTGCCGCCGCAAGCGGATACGGAAACCGGAATCCGGTTTTTTCCCGGTACTCCCGCGCCAGCCGGTCCAGGAACATCGCGCACAAAGCCATCCCGATCAGAACGGTTTTGCCGCTCCACCGGTCGATACAGTATTCATATACATACCTGAACGACGTTGCGACCGCCTGCACAGGCGGCATGCCGTTCATACCGCCGCCGCGCACCCGGTTGCCGGGCGCCGCGATACTGACGATAAATCCCGCATAAAACGATACGGCCGGCAGGACTGTCCGCAGGGGAAGGCGGCGATGGCGCATTCCCGCATCTTCCGTTTTCCGGAACGCTTCATAAAGCAGCAGGAAAAACAGCACGACGGCCAGGCTCAGCGCCGTCATATAATTGCACCCGCCCAGCAGGAATCCCAATATGCAGCATGCGGCAGTCCCGGCGGTTTCTTTCTTTTTTCGGGCGTTCCCGTCCGCTTTGCGCGGCCCGGCCACTGCGCCCAGGAAAATCAGTGCCAGCCCGAAAAAGAATGTGTAGTTGACCGCTCCGCTGTACCAGTACAGCGCTTCGTTCGGGCCCGGCAGGTTCTGGACGGCCGTCAGGAGAAACACCGCCGCAGACGCATTCGCCAGGTCTCCGGAAAGCCCCATCCGACGCACAAACAGCCTGTTGAAGAAGAAAAACACGCCGGCGCTTAACGAAGCGAGCATCAGCCAGGGCGTTACCGCATAAAAAGCTTCCCCGAAAGCCGCCGGTTCAAGCTGCGTCAGGAACATGCTGGAAAAATAGCCGATCCATACCCTGTACAGCCGGAGCGTTTCCGCAAACGCCGCTTTTACGGCAGCGGGAAAGCCCGCCTGTACAAAAGCAAGGCGGGCGGCCGTTCCTTCGTTGAAATCGTCCGCCGAGGGCGCCGCGTAACGCGCGATGTACAGAAGGGGAATTAATGACGCCAAATAGACAGCCGTGAAAAAGCGGCTGAAAAACCGGGCAGTAAACGGGCCGCACAGTGCGTGCGGCTTTGGATTGTCCGGACCCTTCTCCTTATCCCTGATAGGCATTGCAGGTTTCGATGACGCGGACAATCTCGTCTTCCCGCATTTCCGGGAACAGCGGAAGCGTCGCGCAGTGCGCGGCAAGGTCCTCCGCTTCCGGGCAGTCGCCCGGTTTATAGCCGAGATGCGCATATGCTTTCTGCAGATGGCAGGGCACCGGATAATGCCTGTTGCATTCGATTCCCCGCTCTTCCATGTAGGAAAGGAAATGCTCCGGATCCGGCACCTTGATTTCAAACAGGTGGTACACACATTTTGTATTTTCGGGATGGCGCTGCAGCGTGATCAGCGGATTGTCGATCTCCCGGGTGTATCTTTCGCCGATTTCGATCCGGCGCGCCGTCCAGCCGTCCAGGTACTTCAGGGATACGGAGAGGACCGCCCCCTGCATTCCTTCCAGCCGCATGTTATAGCCCAGGCGGTCGTGGTAATAGTGTTTGCTGCTGCCGTGGTTCTTTAACAGATTGACCGTATCGATATAAACGGGATTATTTGACGTAACCGATCCGCCTTCTCCGAACGCATAAAGGTTTTTGCCGGGATAGAAGGAAAAGCAGCCGATATCACAGAGCCCGCCGCAGCGTTTTCCTTCAAATTCTGCGGCGACAGCCTGCGCGCAGTCTTCCACGGTATACAGGCCGTGCCTGTCCGCTATGGCTTTAACCGCTGCAAAATCAAAAGGCTGGCCGTATAAGTGGACGCCCGCGATGGCTTTTGTTTTGTCCGAGAGCCGCTCCTCGATCTTCGACGCATCGATCTCCCAGGTATCCGCCGTACAGTCGACAAATACCGGGGTCGCGCCGCAGTAGCTTACCGCCCAGGCTGTCGCAATAAAAGTATTGGCAGGAACGATTACTTCGTCGCCGGGGCCGATTCCCAGCGCCGAATACGCGAGGTGCAGCGCGCTGGTCCCGTTGTTGACGCCGCTCGCCGCCTTTACGCCCAGATATTCCGCGAACTCCCGGTCGAACCTGTCCGCGAATTTCCCGCCGGAATACGCGGTCTCTTCGCAGACAGCCGTCATCGCCGCAAGATAGTCTTCACGGTGCGCATCAAAATCCCGTTTCAGGTCAATCCGTTTAATCATGCGTTTCCTCTCTTTTTTGCGGCTTCCCTGTCCTCTTCGGCAAACGTTTTCCGAAGGGCATGGATCCGCACCAGGTAGTTTTTGATCGTCTTCCCGATTTTTACCGTGGTATCGTAATTCTCCGTAAAGGTGACGGGCAGATCCAGAATATTCACACCTTTGCGTTCGGCGCGCAGCAGAAGTTCAATCATATAGAACCAGCCTTTGTCGTCCGATGCTTCCGCCACCAGTTCTTTCGCGACGTCTTTCCGCATAAAGGTAAAACCGCAGATTCCGTCCGTCGCTTTCATGCCGAGCGCCGCTTTTAATAAAAAGACCAGCCCGGCCGACGTGATCTTCCGGTACCATTTGCGCCCGACTGTCCTGGAATCCTTAGCGAAACGGGTTCCGTTGACATATTCCAGGGTTTCGTCCTGTTCAAACAATTCGATTGTTTTTCCCAGATTTTCAATATCCGTGGACAGGTCGATATCCATATAGCCGACGATGTCCGAATCGTTTTCCTGCACGCCAGTCCGGAACGCGATGCCGACGCCGCGCTCGTCGATCCTGCGGTAAAACACATGCTCAGGATCCTGTCTTTCCAGTTCCCGCGAAAGCTCCGGCGTCTCATCGTCCGAACCGTTGTCCAGGATCGTGCAGCGGTAGGAGACTTCCGGGTGAGAAGCGCAGAAACTCTTCATATAGGCTTTTGTTTTTTCAATGCCCGGCACCAGCCGCTTCTTTTCGTTCAGGACCGGGAACAGCAGGTTTATCCGCATAAGCGAGTCTCTTCCAGCACTTTTATTCTTTGATGACTTTTTCAATCCCGGCGATCATATACCGCTGCTTTTTGAATACCAGGTTCAGCAGCACTGAAAGGTATTTCAGGATGATGGTCAGGAGGATGAATACGCCCATGAAGCCGAGCGACATGAAGCCCATGGTGGAAAGCCAGCCTTCCACGGTCTTGTGCCTGCCGAAGAACTCGATGACCAGGTCGATCCCGACCAGGAGCGTGAGAACAATGAACACGCAGCTGATCGCAAACGACACCTTCTCCAGGATATCGGTAAAGTAAATAAACGAATCAAGCGCGAGCGACGTCCGCTCAAAGCGGTTGTAATGCTTGGTCAGTTCGCCGGGGGCATCCGTCGATTTATAGCGGATGGTGTCCGCCTTCAGTCCGCAGTTCATATAAACGGCCTTCCGGTACGGAATATACTGGCCGATCGTTTTGACCCGGTTGATGGCGCGCCTGGTCAGCACCCGGAAAGTCTCCGGGCCGATTTCACCGTTTCCGCGGCTCGCCCGGTTATAAATATCGTAGAAAAACCGGGAAGTCCATTTCATTTTGGCGTCGCTGCTTGCGGAAACGACGTCGAACCCTTCCAGGGAGCGTTTATAAACCTCGTACAGAAGCGACGGCTCATAATCGACATACAGATCATCAAATTCAAAGACGAAATCCCCGATCGCGGCGTCGCGCCCGGCGTTCATGGCCGATTCCAGTCCCTGGAAGTGGCTCATCTGGACGATGCTGATCATATCTCCGACAAGGTCGCCCTGTTCCACAAAATCATAAATCTTCGAAACGCCCGCGTCCGTCGAAGCGTCGTTGACGATGATCAGTTCGTATTTCCCGAAATCCTTCGCCAGGGTGCCGGTCAGCATTTCGAGGAACGGCGCGACGTTGTTTTCGTCGTTGTGAAGATAGACGACCGCTGATACGAATTTGCTTTCCTTTGCGCTCACAGGTATTCCTCCAGATCATAGACGGTATTGATTTTCCCGGACAGGACGCTGACGATTTTCGGGCTCTCCGAAGCCGTACGGATCGCCGTAGGCCTCGAATCGTCCACTTCGGAAGCCTTTAAGATCGGCTTCATGGAAAACAGCGATCCGACGTACTCAAACCGGTAAGTGTCTTTCATGTATTTTCTTGCCAGGTGATCCATATAGGGCCACGCGCTCTCAGGCCTTGCCTTGCAGGTGTTGCAGTCGCACAGGCTCTCCTGCGAACAGGCCGGGTTCTTTTTCTGGCAGACAAAGCGCGGGAGCCTCTCCATGCTTGTTTTATGCGGGGTGAAGCAGACGGCCGTCAGCGAATGGTAACCGGTTTTCCCGAACGGCATGATGGAGAAAAACGGCCCGTCCATGACCGTAATCCCGATCTTCTTCAATGCCGGGTCCACGTTGGTCAGAATGATCTCGCAAAGCTCGTACTTCATCTCGAACAGCTGGGGATCGAGATTTTCGATCTGTGTCAGGACCTGGTTCGTGGAGGCGTAGGTCGCGTTCAGCAGATACGGGGTCTCGAACCGCCGCCCGTCCGAAAGTTCCACCAGGACGCTGTCTTCCTGTTTCACGATCCGCGTGATCCGTATTCCGAACTCGAGCCGGACAAGCGGATTCCCGGAAAGGGCTTCCATGAAATAATCCCGCAGGATCATGGCGTCATACGTATACTCCTGCGTCAGGAAAGCGCCGTCGCACATCCCCTTCTTGAAGAAAGCGGGCGCCGGCATCTCCTCGCACGGAATATTCGCGGCCGCGCAGAAGGCGACGAACTGCTCGGCGTTGGTCCAGGAAAAATTCTGGCTGGTGGCGTAGATCTGTTCAAAAGAACGTTCGATGCAGAAATTGAAATCTTCGCAGAAACGGCGGAAATACCCGGCGGATTTCATGGCCGTGGTAAGACTCCGGGGATAATGATAGCCCATATGCACCCGGGCCTGGTTTACATAGGTCGCGCGCATGAACGGGGCCTTTTCGCATTCCAGGACCAGCACCCGTTCACCCTTTTCGGCGCAATATTTCGCGGCATATAAGCCATACAATCCCGCCCCGATAATAATCTTATCAGGCCGGGTTATTTTCGTATCCGTCATCATATTGTAAATGTATCATTTTTGCGGCTGATTCTCAACCGGAAGCCTCTCCGGCCGTCCCGGCCATCACCGATTCCAGCACCCTGTCGTGCGCGGCTTTTTCCAGGGTATCGTCCAGCGGCGCAAGGGACACGTTCCCGTACCGCCGCTCCAGCGCCGTTTTTAAAATATGATCGCAGAATTCCGGATTCTTCGGCAGGACCGGCCCGTGACTGTAGGTGCCGAACACATTCCGGAAACGGACGCCTTCCGTTTTGTCCTGCCCGTTGTTTCCAAAGCCTTTAAGGACCGTGCCGAGCGGCTTTACGCCTGCCCCCAGATATGTTTTCCCGCTGTGATTTTCAAAACCGACCACTGTGCTCCCGCCGGATTCTTCCTCCAGGCGGAACGCGTAATTGTCGATCATCCGCGCCGCCGTTTCGTCCGCTTTGGTATAAAGGTCGATCGCTCCCAGGTACTCGCATTTTGTCCCGTCCGCCGTCTGGTAATAATGGCCCAGCATCTGGAAACCGCCGCAGATGCACAGAAACGTTTTTCCGTCTTCAATAGCCGCGCAGATTTCTTCCTGCTTTCCGCTGTGCAGATCGCCCAGCAGGACTTCCTGCTCAAAGTCCTGCCCGCCGCCGATAAAAAACAGGTCCTGCGCAGTGAAATCCACTTTATCCCCGATCCCGCAGCGCGTGACGGTGCAGTCGATCCCCCGCCACAGAAGGCGGTTGTTCATGCAGAGGATATTGCCCCTGTCCCCGTAAAGATTCATGACCTCAGGATATAAATGACAGATTCGAAGTTCCATGTTGTTCTCCGTTAGTCTTCCGGCGCCGGATAATCCGCGCGGTCCGCTTTATTTCCAGAACTGCGCCTTGCCGGCTGCCTGGGCCAGTTCCGCGCGCAGGGCGAGCATCGACGTGTAATTGGGCAGGATAAAGACCGGCTTTTCTTCCGATTCGATTGTCCCGGCAAGGGCTTTCAGTTCGTGCTCCACCCGGATTTTCCGGACCGGCACGCCGGCATATTTCAGCCGGACTGCGAGATCTTCGGCCCGGTCCCCGCCGACGAGGATCTTTTCGGCGGCTTCGCAGGCCGCGAACGCCTCGTAATCCACGTCCCAGATCCAGGAAATGTCGTGCCCGTCCGCCGTCCTGTCGTTCAGCATCAGGACGGCAGTAAACGGATCTTTCATCCCCGTCACATACCGGATCGCTTCATTGCAGCCCGCCGGATTCTTGACCAGCACCATCTGCGCCGTGGTTTTCTCAAATCGGAAGGTCTCCAGCCGTCCGAAGCTGCTCTGTACGTCCGAAAGCGACGGCAGGATTTCTTCTTCCGGGAAGCCGGCAGCGGTATAAGCGCACACGGCCGCCAGGGCATTGTAGACGTTATAAACCGCAGGCAGCGCTATTTCGATTTCTTTTTCCGTTCCCCCGCAGGACAGCCTGATCCGGGTTCCCTGCGGCGTCATGGACAGGATTTCCTGCGCCGCGACGTCCGGGTCACGGCGTTTATATCCGCACTGCGGGCAGATAAAACCGCCCAGGTGCGCGTAAGTATGGTATGAATATTCATATTTCGCGCCGCACCGGATGCAGCGCGGGGCATCCGACAGTTCCGCTTCCTTCTGTTCTCCGAACGGTGAATTCATCCCGAAATAATAAACCTTGTTCGGAATCCCTTCCGCCAGGGAGGACGTCAGCGAGCAGTCCGCATTCAGGCAGACCGCAGTATCGGGGACCTTCTCGATCCCCTGCCGGATGGCGTCAAGCGTATGCAGGACTTCCCCGTACCGGTCCAGCTGGTCCCGGAACAGGTTGGTGACCACGATCACTTTGGGTTTTATCAGGGGGACGACCTGTTTCAGCGCGCCTTCGTCACATTCCACGACCGCGTAATGAAAACCCGGTTTTCCGGTCAGAGAAGCCGTCGCCGTAAACTCGGCCGTCACGCCGGACAGGAGATTTGCGCCCGATTTATTCGCAAGGCACTTCTTTCCGGACACCGTCATGGCATGCTCCAGCATCCGGGACGTCGTTGTTTTCCCGTTGGTTCCGGTCACCACGATAATCTCCATATCCCGGCTGGTAACAGCCAGGATTTCCGGATCGACCTTCATGGCGGCCTTTCCCGGCAGGGCTGTCCCGCCCCGTCCGATCAGCCTCAAAGCTGCCCTTGTTACTTTACACGCGGCGACTGCGCCGATGGTCCGAATCACTCCCATTCGTTTGTCCTCAGTTTGCCTGTCTGCGATTCCGCTTCCAGTATACCATGATTCCGCTCAAAACCTGCCGGCCCGGCGGTCGGCGCTGAACTGCCCTAGATAACGGCCGGCAAACCCGGCGGGCAGCGCCATTTTTCCGTTACCGTAGAACTGTTCTTCAAGGGAAGCCGCCAGATCCCCGTAGACAGATGAAGACGTTCCGGCTGTTTCCGCCAGTCTCCGCAGGAATCCGCAGGGACTCTCCCCTTTTTTCTGCCGGCTTTTTCTCAGTTTCAGCCGGCGCCTGGTATAGACGTACAGGCCGGCCGGCGAACGTCTGTGCAGAAGGTATTCCTTTTCAAACCGGAGCGCCGAGGCAATTTTCCGGAGGAATTCCGCAAGTTCCCGGAGCGGATGGCTTTCCCGCCGGACAAACCGGCTCTTCTTTCCCAGGCGGAACGCAAACCGCCGGCCGCGCAGTGATAAAAGGAGCGTTATAACCAGCCACGCGAGCAGGACTGCTAAAAATCCGACGGCAATCCATCCGATGAGCGGATTCGCTGCCTCTTCCTGTACGGTTTCTTCCGCGATACCCGGAATGGCCACGTCAAACGACGCTTCCTCCGTGATTTCTGCCGGTGAAAACAGGCTGTCCAGCCAGGCGGCTATTTTCAGCAACAACCGCGTCAGAAACGCTGACGTGATATCCACTGCCCGTTTCAGGACGCTGATCACTGCCCGCACTCCGGCTGCGATCCGGCTGCTTTGTCCGGCTGTAAATACGGAAACCCCGCCGAACAGGACACATAGCGTTCCCGGCATGAAAAACCCTTTCAGATCTCCGGGAAAGACCGAACCGTCCCCCGTACCTGTCCGGTACAGGAGAAGCGAAAACAGGAGGCCGGCACACGATATGCCGTTCCAGAGAACCAGCGGGGAATAGACGCTTCTTTCCATCACAGTCGTCACGAAGATCACGAGCAGAAGCCACGCAAACGAAAAATCGAACAGGATGGCGGTCCTTGACTGCCTGGGCTTTACCGCCGCGTGACGCGCCGCGTAAATTAGGATCCCTGTCGTGATTACAATGAAAAATCCCCGCATCAGGCCGGTTCCCCGGGCTCCGTCCCGGAAACGCAGAAAGATCGGGCTGGCCAGTCCTCCGGCAACACACAGAAACGCGTTGATCCCGATATAATGCAGGATCCGGATTCCTTTTCCGACCAGGATTTCATCGATCGCCATTACGGCGCAGAGCAGCAGCAGGCACCCGGCATACGAGACTGACGTCCGGTCCGCCTCGCTCTGGGAAAAAAACCGGAACAGGGAAAGAAAGATCATCCATACCGGGAAAACGTCATTCAGTTTGATCAGAAATGACCGGATCATGCTGTTTACCGTTCCTTTTTCAGTTCCGCGAGCGAATACCGGCGGAACATGCCGGGTTTATCTTTCTTATCGAATACCAGGAGCGATACTCTGTTCTCCGGGAATACGTCCAGCGTTTTCAGACAGGAAAGCGTTTCCGGGGAATAAGCCGTTACAAAGATCTCTCCCATCCTGCCCGACGCCGCGCTGATTTCGCGGTCGTCGAAAAAGCGTTTTTCCCCGACGTACGAGATGCCGGAAAGCGCCGTCAGAAGCTCCGGCACCATTTCTTCCGGTTCGTCCGGAAAAATGAGTGTATCCCCGGGAAGCCTTTTCCTGATCTCCGTATGTTCCCGGTATCCGATCATCGGAAGGACCAGTCCCATCTGCGCTTTCTTTTCGGAAAGCGCCAGAATACAGGAAGCGGTCAGGGAAAGCATCTCTTCCAGTTCCTCCGAATGGATTTTGTCCAGAATTTCAACTGTTCCCCCGTCTTTTTCGAAACTTCTGTATTCGGCGAAAGACAGCAGGTCGATCAGGAACGTCACACTTTTCGGCAGGATTTCCTCGTAAAGATTGACGTTCAGTTTCTGCGTCCGCGCCAGCATCCGCCAGTTGATCTTTTTCCCCGGATCGCCCGGCCGGTAGCCGCGGATGTTTTTCAGCAGCGTCAGGTCCTCCTGATATCCCCGGCTTCCGTAGGATACTTCGGATGTCAGCCTCAGGAACGGATTTGTATTTACCGGGAAAACCTGCGGATAAACCACAAACGTCAGCAGGTTTTCCGGAGTCCTGTCTTCGCTCTGCACCGACAGGCCGAAGCCGTCGCCGGAAAGCAGCGTCACCTGCGGAATGCGGTAAATCCCCCGCCTGATCCCCTTCCATTCGCACTTCCACGCCAGGGTCTGGTGCGGCATCAGCCAGGTAAAACGGCCGACATGGCTTTCCCGCATGTCAAACATACCCTCCGGCGGGGAAGGAAGCACGGTTTCCAGCCACAGAAGCGGCAGCATCTTTTCATTGGAAATCCGGACGTCAAAAGAAACAGGCGAGCCCGGGAACGTCCTGCAGGATGAGCCGTCCAGAAAAAGAAAGAGGCGCCTTAAGGAAAAATGCCCCCAGAGCCTGGACGTCAGGGAAGTCAGAAATGCGAAAAACAGGATGACCGTCAAAAGAGCGGCCTGATGACAGGCCGCTGTCAGAAACAGAGCAAATAAGACCAGGATGCCGGCAGTACTGACGAACAGGCTGCTTTGTTCCTCCAGTTCGTTCCGTACTCTTTCGTCATTCAAGGAATAATGCGTCCTTTCCGGGCGGGACGGGGATTTCTTCCAGGATCCGGCCCAGGACCTTTTCCGGCGTTTCCTGCCCGTACCTGGCTTCCGCCGTCAGTTCGATCCGGTGAGACAGCACCGGGACCAGAAGGGTCTGGATATCTTCCGGGACGACGTAGGAACGGCCGTTCATCGCGGCGTAGGTCCGGCAGGCCTGATACAGCGTACGGGAAGCCCTGGGGCTTGCGCCCTGCCTGATCCTGCTGTTTTCCCTGGTGCGCTGCACTACTTCGACAATATACTGCTTCAGACAGTCCTTTAATACCACGGCTCGGATCTCTTCCCGCAGCAGGCGCAGCGATTCCGGACTGCCCGCGGCATTTATTCTCCCGAACGGGATCTCGTCGCCCACCAGGGAAAGCATGGCCTGTTCTTCTTCCCTGGTCGGATATCCCATAGAAAGCTTCATGAAAAAACGGTCCAGCTGGGCAGCCGGCAGCGGAAAAGTACTCTCTTTTTCAATCGGGTTCTGGGTGGCCATGACAAAAAAGGGATCGGGCAGCGGGTAGGTTTCCCCGTCGATCGTCACCTGTCTTTCCTCCATCGCTTCCAGAAGTGCCGACTGGGTCCGCGGGATTGCACGGTTGATTTCGTCCGCAAGCAGGAGATTGGTGCTGACCGGGCCCAGGCGTGTGACGAATTCCTGTTTTTTCTGGTCGTAGATCGTCATCCCGGCAACGTCCGAAGGCAGCAGGTCCGGCGTAAACTGGATCCGCTTATACTCGCAGCCCAGCGCCAGCGACAGGCATTTGACCAGTGTCGTCTTCCCGCTGCCGGGCAGGTCCTCGAGAAGGACGTGGCCGCCCGATAACACGGCGGTCAGGACCAGCCGGACCGTATCCTCCTTGCCGACAATTACTTTGCGGACTTCGGCAAGAATCCTGTCCGAATAGTCAGAAGTCAGGCTCATATCTCTCCCGCACTGTTTTTTACTATATTGGTCAGTTCGCCGATCCCGTCGATTTCCAGCCTGACGACGTCGCCGTCTTTCAGGAAGACCATGTTCTCCATTCCCATGACGACGCCTTTAGGCGTCCCGGTCGCGATGATGGAACCAGCCTTGACCGTCATCCCGCGGGAAAGCGAGGCGATGATCTCGGAAATACTGTGGATCAGCATATCCGTGCGGCTGTTCTGCCGTTCCTCGCCGTTGACGTAGGTCCGGATACCCAGCGCGGGCGGGTACGGGATTTCATCCGCTGTAACGATGCAGGGTCCCATCGGCGTAAAGCCGTCCAGGCTTTTCCCGAAATACCACTGGGTATGCCCGGTCTGCAGTTCCCTGGCAGAAACGTCGTTTAAGATCGTATACCCGAAAATGTATTTCCCAGCGTCTTCTTCGCTTATCCGGTACGCGTCTTTTCCGATAATGACAGCGAGCTCGTTTTCATAGTCCAGCCGCTGCGTCAGATCTTCATGAGCCGGAATGGGCTCGCCGGGGCCCTGGGACCAGGCTACGCGTTTGGAAAAATAGACCGGGAGCTGTGTTTTCGCAACGAAACTGTCTTTGGAATACTCGCCCGCTTCGTCGGCGTGTTCTTTATAGTTCAGTCCCAGGCAGAGGACGTCCTGAAGCGGCCGGGGGATCGGTGAAAGGATCTTTGCTTCTTCAGCCGGAATTCCTTTGCCTGCTGCCGTGCGCAGTTTCTCAAGTTCCGCTTCGGACGCGTTCACAATCAGGTCGTTCATCGTCTCATAGGAAAGGCCGGCCTCACTGACCGGCAGGATCCGGCCGCCGTCCTTCAGGATCCCGATTTCTTCCCGGTTTGTGTTATTTCGCTTAAATGTCACCAGTTTCATCTTTTTCTCCTTCCATGGATCCGGCAGTTCCCTCTGCAGTCTCTCCCCTGAGTTTCCGGTAATACATATTTTTCTTCTGTCCGTAAATCCGGTTGAACATCTGGTTCCTGCCGGAATGAAGGACATGCGCGTAGTCGTGTACCTGTCCGGCTTCTTTCGGACGGATCCTGGCCAGTACCGCGAATGCGACGTTGGAACAGACGTCGGAAATTCTCTCCGCGTCTCCCAGGATATCCATGAACACAGCACCGGTCAGCACAGAGCATTCTCCTCTTGAAACCCGGCCGAGATGGTTCTCCTTGAGTGTCACCACCACATCGTCCACCACTTCTTCAAGAGGCTCGACACGCCCGGCTTCCTCCTCGTCCCGGTTCTCGAAAGCGCGCCCTGTCGCCTCAATGACTTCATCCAGCAGTTCCTTCAGTACGAAAAGTTCGTCCATGGCCATATCCGAAAACTTCAGGCCCTTATTCTTCATTTCGCCGGCCGTCTCCGAAATATTCATGGCATGGTCGCTCAGCCGTTCAAACTCCGTAACGGCTTTGTAGTACTCATTGGCAATTTCCGTATGTTCGGAACTTTCCAGGTGCGGCGACAGCGAAGCGACGTAATTCCCGATCCGGTCCGCCATTCCGTCAATGGCGTCTTCTTCCCGGGCGATCTCCTCCGCAATACTTTCGTCATACCGTTCCAGCAGGGAGAACGCCCTGTTGATGTTTTCTTTCGCCGCCCGTAACATGACCACCAGCGCGTTGTAACAGCTTTTCAGCGCCAGGGCCGGCGTATCGTAAAAAGCCGGGTTCAGCGCGTCCAGCTGTTCCTTATACCGGTTTTCTTCTTCCGGATCGTCTCTCACGATTTTCCGGCTCATTTTCTCATAGACGGAAACAAACGGGAAAAATATCAGGGCGCAGGTTAAATTAAAAATCGTATTGGTATTGGCGATGATGCCCGGATTGACGTTCCGCTCCCACAGCCCGTTCAGCAGCGGGGTAAAATTCTTTAGCAGCGCAACGCCTGCCAGCACTGCCGCCGTCTCTGAAAGATTGAACAGAATATTGACCACGCCGACGCGCTTGGCGTCGGCTTTTGCGCCTATGGAACAGACAATGCCTGTCGTCAGGCAGTCTCCGAGATAAATGCCGACGATCACTGCGTAAATTGCCTTAAACGGCAGCTGGCCGCCTGCGGAAAAAGCCTGCAGGATACCGATTGTCGCCGATGAGCTCTGAAGGATAAACGCGACCGTCGCGCCGGTCAGATACCCGATAAACGGATTGTTCCCGAGGCTTTCAAACAGACGGTCAAATATCCCGGTTTCGCTTAAGGAGTCCACTGCGCCGGTCATATTCATCAGGCCTGAAAAAAGAATGCCGAAACCCATCAGGATATTCCCGATGGTTTTGGCATTCCTGAATTTCATCCCCATGATCATGACAATGCCGGCGATCAGGGCAATCGGGGCCAGTGTGGATGGCCTGAAAAACTGCAGGATACCGGCTGCCGAAGAATCGATGTCCAGAAGACGGATAATCTGGCCGGTCACCGTCGTTCCGACATTTGCTCCGATGACAATTCCGAGCGACTGGCGGAGCGAGAGGATCCCCGCCGCCACCAGCCCGGAAGTAATTACGATCGTAGCCGTCGAAGACTGGATAATCGCTGTGACCAACGCGCCAAGGAGAAGGGCCTTGAAGGGATTTCCCGTAACCTTCTCCATGGCAAGTTTAAGGGTGCCGGACGAACTTTGCTTTAATCCGTCTCCCATCAGGCGCATGCCGTACAGGAACATCGCAAGTCCGCCGAAAAGTGTCAGTATTCCGAAAATGTCCATACAGCTTAACCCGCCCCCGCTGTCAGTAAGTCTGATTCAGTTACCGGATAATGAGATTCAGGCCGTTACTTTTGCCTGTTCCTTAATATACCCGAGGATGCTGCTGACCCCGCTGTAAACGGAATAGCCTGTTTCGGCAGGAACAAACAGGGTCGGCGCCGCGGTAACTCCGTATTCTCCGGCAAGTTTCGCCCCGGCTTCGTCTTCCGCATAAATTACGTGGTATTCCACACCGGCTTTATCCATTTCCGCCTTGGCGATTTTGCAGTTCGGACAGGTATGGGTGGCAAGCAGGACGATGCCGTTTGTCTGGTTTTCAGGTGCGGGCGTTTCCGCCGCTTCCTGCTCCGTACCGGCTTTTACTCTGGCCGGAGGAGTCGGTTCACAGTACGCGTCACTTCCGGGCAGGAATTTCTCCTCAGAGTAAGTCTTGCGGTTGCGGAATTCGGATACCTTGCCGTCATTCCAGTTGCGGACCGGACGGTAGTAACCGGTAATCCGGGAGTAAACCTCCGCTTCCCTGCCGCAGATCGGGCACTGGAAGTGCTTGCCGGAAATGTAGCCGTGATCAACGCAGACCGAATACGTCGGGGAAAGCGTATAGTACGGCAGTTTGAAGTTGTTGGAAATCTTGCGGACCAGGCCCGCGGCCGATTTCCAGTCGGGAAGTTCCTGACCCAGGAAACCGTGGAATACTGTTCCGCTGGTGTACATGGTCTGGAACTCGTCTTCCATTTCCAGCGCGTCCATGATGTCGTCGGTATAGCCGACCGGAAGGTGCGTGCTGTTCGTATAGAACGGCGCCTCTCCGTTCTTCGCGGCCGTAATGATATCCGGGAACTCTTCGGTGTCATGCTTCGCAAAACGGTAAGTGGTGGATTCCGCCGGCGTCGCTTCCAGGTTGTACAGGTCGCCGTACTGTTCCTGGTAATCCGACAGCCTCGTACGCATATGGTTCAGGCAGTCAATCGCGAACGCCCTGCCTTCCGCGCCGGTAATATCGCCGGTCAGCCATTTCGCGTTTTCAATCGCCTCGTTCATGCCGACCAGGCCGATCGTCGAGAAATGATTGGTGAAGGAACCCAGGTAACGTTTCGTGTACGGATACAGGCCTTCGTCCATGAGTCTCGTGATAACTTCGCGTTTGATCCGGAGGGATCTGGCCGCGATGTCCATATATTTATCCAGCATCCTGTAGAAGGTATCCCGGCTGTCGGACAGGTAAGCGATCCTGGGGAGATTAAGCGTCACGACGCCGATCGAGCCCGTGCTCTCGCCGGAGCCGAAGAAACCGCCGCCTTTTTTGCGCAGCTCACGCAGATCCAGACGCAGCCTGCAGCACATGGAACGGACGTCGGACGGCTTCATATCGGAATTGACGTAGTTGGAGAAATACGGGGTTCCGTATTTCGCGGTCATCTTGAAGAGCAGCTCATTGTTCTCGGTCGCACTCCAGTCAAAGTCTTTCGTGATGGAATAGGTCGGGATCGGATACTGGAAACCGCGTCCGTTCGCATCGCCTTCGATCATGCACTCGATGAAGGCCTTGTTGACCATATCCATTTCCTTTTTGCATTCGCCGTAAGTGAAATCCTGTTCCTTGCCGCCGACGATCGCAGGGAGATTGGCCATATCTTCCGGAACGGTCCAGTCCAGCGTAACGTTGGTGAACGGTGCCTGCGTGCCCCAGCGGGACGGTGTATTGACGCCGTAGATGAAGGACTGGACGCACTGTTTGACTTCGCGGTAGCTCAGATTGTCGATCCGGACGAACGGAGCCAGGTAAGTGTCAAAAGAGGAGAAAGCCTGAGCGCCGGCCCATTCGTTCTGCATGATACCGAGGAAATTGACCATCTGGTTGCAGAGGGTGCTCAGATGATTGGCGGGAGCGGAGGTGATCCGTCCCGGTACGCCGCCGAGGCCTTCCTGGATCAGCTGCTTCAGGCTCCAGCCCGCGCAGTAGCCGGTCAGCATGGAGAGATCATGCAGGTGCATGAAGCATTTCCTGTGCGCATCCGCGATTTCCTGGTCATAGACTTCAGTCAGCCAGTAGTTGGCGGTAATCGCGCCCGAATTCGAAAGGATCAGGCCGCCTACGCTCATGGTAACGGTAGAGTTTTCCTTGACACGCCAGTCTTTTTCCGCGCCGATGTATCCGTCGACCAGTTTTTTATAGTCCAGGAGAGTCTGCTTGGTTTCACGGACTTTCTGGTGCTGGCTGCGGTACAGGATGTACGCTTTCGCAGTCTGCGGGTAGCCGGCTTTCATCAGCGCCTGCTCGACGCGGTCCTGGATCTGCTCGACCGTCGGCATGGTTCCTTCCGCGCTCGCGAGATCGCTTGTAATCAGAAGGCCGATCGCCTTTGCGATGGTCGATACTTCCCTTGCTTCAATTTCGCCGGAAGCAATAAATGCTTTCGCGATCGCGTTTTCGATCTTTGTGATATCGAATGCTGTAACTCTGCCGTCCCGTTTCCTGACTTCCGTGGTATTCATAACTCCCCTCTTTTCTGTTCCTTTACTGTTTATGACGATTGTTTTCTGATTCTGTCCGTGCTTTCTCAGCTGTTTATTCCGGTCATATGGTGTCTTCCGGTGACCAGAGTACCGCTCTGTTTTCCGAAAGACTTTTTTTCACATCCACCAGCCGCTGATTGGAACTGCCCCGGTAAATATAATCTTCACTTCGGAGCGCTTCCACAAACCGTCCGTCCACCAGGACGTCAATCCCCTTCATGGCTTCGAGCGCCTTTTCGCCGGCTGCCTTTGCCATCAGTTCCTCGAACGTCCATCCGCTGTAGGACCAGACGGTAAGTCCTTTACTGCGGGCGGCCTCCGTAAGTTCCAGGATCGCTTCCGGATGGATGAACGGTTCCCCGCCCGAAAAGGTGATACCGTCCAGATAGCGTGTCTGCCGGATGGCTTCTGCCAGTTCCCCGACCGTCGTCCGCTCCCCGCCTGCCGGATCATGGGTGTCCGGGTTGTGGCAGCCGGGACAGTGATGCGGGCATCCCTGAAAGAATATGGCCATCCGCATACCGGGGCCGTCTACCAGGGAATGCCGGACGATACCGGCAATCCGTTCTTCTTTGTCTTCCATTTAATTGCCTCTTCAAAAAAGATATATGGGATATGACAGAAATGGTGCTTTATTAGAATACCCATATTTGGTATGAATTGCAAGAGGAAAATACAAAATATTGGGGAGCAATTTGGTCCTGCTCCCCAATATATTGTGCTTTTTATAAAAAACTGCCAAAACAATCAAATACAGTACGGGCCCCGGTTATGCAAAATGATGCGGCACCTCCAGAGGATTGGATTCTCCCCTGTCGAAAAGCGAAGCGCTCCGGCACATGTTGTAGATACTGTCAGACGTTCCCTGGTCCGTATAGAACGCCATATGCGGCGTCAGCAGGACGTTGGGATAAGACATCAGGACAGATCTCTCATGGTGTCTGATTACTTCGCCGGACCGGTTGCTGTAGTAGAGGCCGCTTTCATTTTCGATCGTATCCAGCGCTGCGAATCCGATCTTCCCGTTTTCCAGGTTCCGGATCAGGGCTCCGGTATCCACCAGGGAACCTCTGGCCGCGTTCACCAGAATCACGCCGTCCTTCATCTCCGCAATTGTCTTTTCATTGATCATATGCTCATTTTCCGGCATCGCCGGGGCGTGAAGCGTTATGATGTCCGACTCCCGGTACAGGGTGTCCGGATCCACATATTCGCCGAAGGCTTCCAGTTCTTTTTTCGGGAAGGGATCACTCATCAGGATCCGACAGCCGAACCCTGACAGGTGCCTGACAAGCGTCGCGCCGATATTGCCGGTCCCGATTACACCGACCGTGGAGACGGACAGTTCTTTCCCGCTGTTTCCTTCGATCCGGAAATCCTGCATTTCGTTCCGCCGCATGATCTGCGGCATCTTCCGGCAGGCCATCAGCATCATCATGATGGCATAATTGGCAACCGTATTCGGCGAATACGCCCCGCGGGCAACCCGCATACCGATCTCGTACGCATACCGGACGTCGATATGCTCATAGCCGATACTGCGGGTGATCAGGTATTTCACGCCGAGTTCCCGCATCCGGTCCAGCATCCGCTTATCCATTGGATTGGTGATGATTGCGACTGCATCGCATCCGGCGGCAAGATCCAGGTTCTCATAGGACGGATAGCTTTCTTCCCATCTGTAATCAATTCCGAATTCCCGGGCATACCGGTCCAGATACTGTAATTCATCATAGGGTCTGACTGCGTAAACAAACAGTTTCATCCGGTCTCCTTTTCAGGTTTACCACTGATGTCGGTTACTTCTTGTCTTTCAGGATTTTCCCCAGAAGGGCCGGTCCTGTTTTACTCAGCTCGTTCATGAGGTTTTTCCCCAGGTTTTCGACAATCTTATCCGTACTCTTCCCGGCGGAAACGTCCTTCATCACTTTTCCTGCGAGCTTCTTGGCGGAAGCCTGGAGCGTACCTACTGCCGTTTTCTTCGAAGTTGTTTTCTTTGAAGATGTTTTCTTTGAAGATGTTTTCTTTGCGGCTGTTGAAGTTTTCTTTGCGCCGGCAGTCTTCTTCGCTGCAGTAGTCTTCTTCGCTGCCGCCGCGGTCTTCTTTGCCGCAGTCGCCTTCTTCGCTGTCACCGCGGTCTTCTTCGCCGCCGTAGTCTTCTTCGCTGCGGTCGTAGTCTTCTTCGCCGCTGCTGTGGTCTTTTTCGCCGCTGCTGTGGTCTTTTTCGCCGCTGCTGCTGTCTTCTTCACCGACGCCGTGGTCTTCTTCGCCGCTGTTGCTGTCTTCTTCACCGACGCCGTGGTCTTCTTCGCCGCTGCTGCTGTCTTCTTCACCGGCGCCGTGGTCTTCTTCGCCGCTGCTGTCTTTTTCACCGCTGACACTGTTTTCTTCGCTGCCGTGGTCTTCTTTGCCGCTGCCGCCGGCTTTTTTGCCGCAGCCGTCTTCTTTACAGCCATACTCTCCCCTTTCTTCCCGCCGCTTCGTTACGGGCGGATCATCCCACTCACCAGTTCATAGATATCATCCGCTTCCCGCCTGTATTTCTGCAGCAGGGCGTCCGCTTCCTGTTCAAGGCTCCGGGCATATTCCCGGTCCTGCATCAGTTTTGTATTAATGAAAACATTCAGGGCGGCCGCCTCCATGGCCGCTTTGCAGAACAGCGCGCCGCAGCCGGCATCGGAAATGGCAAGCCTGGACCCCATTTCGGCAAATCCGCGGATCAGGTCCAGCGCTTTTGCGCACGCGCGCAGGATCTCCATCGGCGCTCCCGCAGCTGTTTTCAGCGCCGCTTCCATGATCTCCGCCCTGGAAGGGTCGTCTTTCGGAATGGAATAAGCCCTGGCCAGAGGGGCGAACGCTTCCGCATCCGCATCGATCAGGACGAGGAGGTTTTTGCGGAGTGACTGCGCTTTTTCCATGAGTCCCCTGACCTCGTTTTCCACATCGGCATATTTCTTTTTTCCGACCGTCAGTTCCCCGACCATATCGCCCAGAGCAATGCCGACACAAGCGACCAGCGCGCTTGCGCCGCCCCCGCCGGGAACCGGGTCGGAAGACGCCAGCAGCTCAGTAAACTCCGGTAATGAAGAATTCGAAAATATCATAACCTTACCCCGCCGTTTGCCCAACTCTCAGTTAAACCGTAACAGAATCTCTCTTCCTCACTATACTGCCTTGAAGAGATGAAAACAAATGAAAACGCAAGGATACTGTTAAAAACGAAGCTGCCGCATCACCGGTCGGCAATGCGGCAGCTCTTTCTCACCTGTCCTGTCTGACAGATTTCATTATTTCGTTTTGTGGCTCTTCGCGTGGTTCGGGGTAATGTAAACGCCGTTTTCTTTCTTCACGAGATGGCCGTCTTCCACGAGTTTGTTCGGTGAATAAATATCATTGATATTCCAGCAGCCGGGTGTCGGGACGACGATGTTTTCCATCGGCGCTTCCACCAGGAACGGGCGGCCTTCCTTATTGGCCTTGACAGCGGCTTTCATGGCCGGCAGGAACTCTTCCGCGCTTTCCACACGGATGGCTTCGACGCCGTATGCTTTCGCCACGTCCGCCCAGCAGGGGCTGTAGGGTTCTCCGTCCGGCGTATGGAAAACCGTACCGAACTTCGTGTTGTAGTTCGCGTTTTCAAGGCCGGCGATCGTTCCGAACGCAGAATTGTTCATGACTACCCATGTGCAGGCAATGCCCTGTTCCACTGCGGTAGCGAGGCAGGTCGGGTTGACGCCGAAACCGCCGTCGCCGGTCAGCGTCAGGCAGATCTTGTCGGGAGCAGCGAGTTTTCCGCCGAGGACTGCGGATGCGCCGAAGCCCATTGTCGCAAGGCCGGAGGAATGATGGATCGTGCCGGGAACGGTAATGTCAAACTGCTGCGCGACGCCGTTCTTGTTCCAGCCCACGTCGGTAAAGATGACCGCGTCTTCCGGAATGGCTTCCTTGACGTCCTTTAAGATGCGCTGGGGAGTCATCGGAAAACGGCTGTCATTGGAAATAGCGACGTTGGATTTCTTGAAGTCTGCTTTCGCTTTCGCGATCTTTTTGCGGAGCGCCGGACGGTCCTTGCCGTTCGGGCAGATCTTCTTCACTTCTTCCAGGATCTGCTGCAGCGCCAGTTTCAGGTCTGCGACCGCGCCGATCTCAACGGGATAGTTGCGGCCGATTTCGGACGGATCAATGTCGATCTGCAGGAAGGTCGTCTTATCGGGATCGAAGGTAACGCCCTGATACCAGCTGGAGGAATCCGCTTCCGCGAACCGGGTGCCGAGGCCCAGGATCACGTCTGCATTGTTCGTCAGGGAATGAGTAAACTCAAGTCCCCAGAAACCGGTCTGGCCGACCAGCAGCGGATGCGTATCGGAGAGGCAGCCCTGTCCCATCAGGGTACGGGATACCGGAATGTCCAGGAATTCGGCAAGCGCCTGCAGTTCCTTCGAAGCCTGCGCCAGGAGGATACCGCCGCCGCAGTGCAGCATCGGGTTTTTCGCTTTCACGAGTTTCTTCGCGATTGCTTTGGCAGCAGCCGGATCAAGCGCCGGTTTGCAGGTTACATGGCTGTCCCTGTAAGTACGCGCCCAGAGATCGGATTCGATCTTGCGGGAGAACATATCCATCGGCATGTCGATGAGGACCGGGCCGGGACGTCCGCTTTCCGCCAGGCGGAAGGCCTTGTCCATGATATCCGGAAGAGACTCCGGATCGTCGATCCGCCATACCCGTTTGCAGACCGGCTCCAGAATCCTGTACTGGGTGGCATCGCCGTGCATATTGACTTCCTGGTGCGGATGTTTGCCGTAATAGTAGCTCGGAACGTCGCCCGCGATGACAACCATCGGGATGGAATCGAAAGAAGCATTCGCGACACCGGTCAGGACGTTGGTGATGCCGGGGCCGAGATGGCACATGACGACCGCCGCTTTGTGGGTCAGTCTGGCATACCCGTCAGCCGCGGTGGAAGCTACCGCTTCGTGCCGGTTGGAAATATAGGTGACCTTTTTGCTGCGGGACAGCGCGTCAAGCATACCGATAACGGTATGGCCGCAGAGTCCGAAAACATATTTTACATCGCGCCGTTCGAGGTAATTCACCATCAGGTCGGCTACCAGTTTTTTACTCATGTTTCACCCTCCAATCCATTGTTTTTGTTTTTCCGGCCGGGAACCGGCACGGTATAGATTTCGATTTACTCTT
>JAEEGL014705161.1_pt1 | contig 39052 bp, 34 predicted proteins | sample 9134231 | NCBI WGS metagenome assembly JAEEGL01 (sample SAMN16246548, study PRJNA631951) | gut metagenome | biome: gut microbiome; feature: rumen; material: fiber-attached | host: Bos | place: Iran: Karaj | collected 2018-10 | reverse complement strand
TTTTTGCCCCCAGTTTTATATCTTCACAAATAGAAGTAAGGTTTATCACTACTAGCCTATAGTATTTTTCAGCATCGTCCCACGTTTCAACACGACCGCAAATATCTGCCAACTGAATCCCCGGATCTGCATAGTTTATTTCCCCGGTGTTTTCCTCAAAAACGGATTTCCTACCTCGACTGATTTCCCAAAAAAGCAAATAACAAACCGCCGCCAACTTCGGTTCCAATTCAACACATGCCTTAACAGCCGGAATCATCTCCATGGTTGTAAGATAATTGTTTAACTGTTCCTTAAGTTCGTTCAGAGTTTCAAGACACAAGGAGATATTCTCTTCGTAGTCTGCCTTTGGAATAATCCCAAAGACCTTCAAAAATCCTTCACGGGCTTCCTTTTCGTACTTTTCGGGTTCATATTCAAACCTACCATCGGGGCCACACACGAGCGCACTAAGAGCTTCCGCCATTTCCTTATCGGAATTCATGCCGCTTTGCTCTTTGAGCTCCATCTTACGATATGCTTTTTCGAAATCTGTCATATTTTATTTTCCTTTTCGTTTTTAAGCCGTATCATTTCTTTTTTATCGAGCTTTCCCATGTCTAAAAGCAGATTGTCAATTCAGACAACATCTCTTATGTCCTTTTCTATAATGTTATATTTAAAAAAATATTTGCCGCACTCATCGTCTTGACATTCTAGTATTGCTTTCTCCTTTGCTCTTGAAGAGGGAAGTATAGTATCCATAAAAATAATACCTGTTGGGTATAATAAGTATTTTAACTTGTTCCCTTTGATTTTTTCCGGAACAATATAATCTACATCAAGGATTGTTGCCAGATACTCCAATAAGGCACATATATAAAATGCTTCTGCATACATTCCATTATCCCAAAAATGTAAAACCCAATTTTCCTCCGTAGCTACAGTAAAAAATTTATTATCTCCACGAAATTTAAGCATATGACAAATTTCAGATCTGTAGATCGAGAAATCGGAATAACCATGTTCTTTTATGATGTCAGCAATAATAGAATCCAACATACTTTTCCCTTCTTGGGTATTTCCCCATATTTATGTTTATCCTTTTACGTTTTTATACTACATCATTCAAACATTCCCTTTTAATTACATTTATGGCTCGCTCTACACTCATACAATGCAATGACTCATATTCCCAATACAAATCTATCATATTAAAACGTTTAAAATACTTTCCTCTGCGATGTTCAAGAATTTTCCATGCCATTATCACATATCCCATCCAATAGGCAACCGGTGCGTCTCCAATATTTGGTTTATTTTTTTTGATTGGCAATAAATCTTCAGGAATGCTTTCAAGTATTTTCCCCGCAATGCAGTGACTTCCTTGAGTATATATACAGTGCTCCTCCTCAAAGTCGTCAAAAACTTCTGACGAGAACATCTTCGTAAAATAATCACAGATATCAAACTCATATTGCTCATAGGCTGACTTTACTGCCCCGGCAAATGCGCGAACAATTGAAAGCTCATATCGTGTTAATAGTCTTTTGTTATCTGTCTCGTTCATGTTCATCCTCTTTTTCTCGTAGTTCTCTTTCCTTTGTGAACATCTTCCTTAATTCAATTGTTTTTTCAGCTGCAATAATACGATCCTTAATTATCTGTTCCTTATAAAAATCTTTTTCGCCTTTCTGCAGTTCTTTTGCGCCAACAAAATGAAGATTTTCAAGCGCAAATTCTGATTTCATAACAACCTGTTCGCTATAACCCAAAACATTCACTACCCTAATTGTTTCTTTTTCCGTCATAGCCCCATCCAAATACTCACGCAAGGAATCATACAGTTTATCATCGGCTGTTGGTCCAATTAAAATATCATATTTGTTATACTCGCTGTTTTCATGCATGAAACGATTATCACGCACATACCGAAGCCATTCAGCATCAAGAGAGAAATGATGCGTTTTTAGCCTATCAATCTCAATTTCATACTTATTTACAATGGACATTTTTTTACTCGCAGCCCATTTTTTCGCCATTCGTTCATCATTCGTAAGATAGAACCCGACACCAAAATCAATATCTTCACGCGAATGCTTAAACGAAGGGTGCTGCACTATAACAGAGCTTCCATGATATAGTAACATGATTGGCCTCCTCCCGTTTTATCTACTATTTTTATTATACACACATTTCTAGCCAGCGTCAATATGTACGCAAAATGGATATTATGCGAATACATATATTTTAGACTTCACCGCTCTCCTCATATAAATCAAATGCTCAGTAAATATTCCCAAATCTTAATAATATGATTAACGACTTCTAGAAAACGGACTCCCAGTATTTTTATCGTTATAAGACTTGTTAAATTATTTATCTTAAATTTCTCGCTTGGTTTTACATATTATCATCGGACATTTTAATAGTTTTCCGTTTCGGAAAATAAAGTGGCCAAGAAAAATTAGACATATTTATATCAAAACCTTGGAAAGGACTTAAAATTTATGGACAAGAATTTTTTATTTGATGAACGTTTTGTAGCTATTGTAACCGCGTTATATGACGTTATCTCTGACACGATGATCCTTCGAGATCTCGAAGCCAAAAAAAGGCCAAAAGCACGCATAAAAACCCAACCTATCCCTTTTTATCGGTTGGGCAACAAAATCTCAACCGAAATTTACGCATTGGAAGAAAAGGGAGGCGGCACTGACGAGCACCCCACATACACGTTAACCTTGCGTGAAGTTGCGACAAAGCGTGAACTAGGCTACGTCCCGCACGTATACTGTTCCGTTGCTCATGAGCCGGACACACTAGTAGATGCATTGGACACTCTGGCTACATTTATCTACAACCGCAAGGTAGCTATTGCTGATACTAAGGCCAAAATAAATGACTTAGATCAAAAGTTACAGGGGAAGGACCAAGCAAACAATCTCGATCTTCGATACGAATGGCTTTTTTATCATCTTAAGTTGGGTGCTATGGAGACAAATGACATGCTTGTTGCCGAGGGTTATCCCGTAGACAAAACCCCAATCAATCAATGAAATCTATGAGGCATCCCAGGATGCCTCTCTTCTTTTATTTCTTTTCAGCTCTCAGTATATTAGACACTTGCGCCTGGGAAATTCCGAGAGTGTCGGCAATCTCCTGCTGCTTATACCCTTTTTCTCGCATTTCTTTTACGGCTTTGGCCCGTTCCGACGGATCAGTCTTCTGTTTTTGATCGGACGCACTCTCCTCAGTTCCATTTATACAAAGCGTCTTTGTTATCCGAAAAGACTCATTATTCTCTCTTTTCCCTTTTACCGTCATAAGGCATTTCTTTTTGCTTATGTCAAACTTAAGTTCCGTTACATCGTCATCTTCAAGCAGCTCAGTAAACATATCGAAGATTTCGCCACATCCCTTTTCTGTAAATTCTTTCTTTATCATATTTCCTCCAGAATTAGTATTAATAATATTATTTTTATAAATGATATTAGAATCATAATCGGATTGTCTCGTTTTGTCAAGCGTTCATTCCGTAAAATCTAATCATTTTCGTTCCTTGCTTCGGTATGAAACATAAAAATACGATTTGCCATGCTTTTTATACATAGAACCGGTTTTTTCACTTTTTGTCGTCCATACTATATGGTGTAAGACCAAATTAGATTCTCAAATGGGGGTAAAAATGACTGATCCGTCTTTAATCATTGAAGAATACGAAAACGTACTTTTGGGCGTCACAAAAAAATATTCCTTCAGAAACATCTTTAACGGCCCTCTTTACGACCGACAGAGAGAGGGCGGAATAATATGGCGCTATGCGATAGAAACGCTTTTAGGGTGGTCTGAGCGCCAAGCAGAGATATATCTGACGCCGGAGCTTATCGGTGCTCTTTGCCTTGAAAAGACATTGAAGCCAATGGGTGTTGAATTCGGCCCCCGTCATTACTTTAACGTACGCTCCGTGCTCCAATTCGCTTATCCGGAATATCCGGCTTACGATCCTGCTGAAGAAGCCATCGAAGAATATCGCCGAGTCAATCACCTTGATGAGTGGGAATCTTCCCCAGACCGGCACAAGTATCACGCATATTTCTTTAACGACGCTACTGGTGCAAAAAGGGCGACGGCAATCACCGACTTTGTAATCACAAAGTATTTTGGTGATTCCTCCCCCGCACAGATTTATAACTTCTTCGCTAACAACGCAGAAGCCAACAAATTTGTTAAGGAGAAAGGTCTGCATACGATTATGAAGAATACGTCAAAATCACCGCTTGACATGATACATTACGTATCTTCCATCTCGAATAATGCGCTTTACTTTAATGCTTTAATAACGCAGGCAATTAATAACAGAAAATCAAAAGAGAGTATGTAACTACAATGTATAAAGCATAAGCTTATCATATGGTCCTATACTCAAGAACAAGAAGATGGCTGGTGTACTGAGTACAATACTATAGTCCTCTCCGACTTCGTCTTTTCCCATCCCCCATGAAAAATAGCCGGTATATCTGCCGGCTATTTTGTGTCCTAGCGACTCTTAGTCACGTTCTCTTTCTCCGCGCTCTCCTTCTTCCCTCTCTTTGTCCTTTCCGTCATCCTTAACATCACGATCTTTATCGATATTCTTGTCCTTATCTAAATCTCTGTCTGACTTATCTTTAAAAGGCTTAAAGTCTTTGTCCAAATAGTCCTTGTCTTTCCCTTTCTCGTCTCTGTCTTGAGACTTTGTTTTATCAAGATTCTTCTCCTGCTCTTTTATCTGCTCCTTCTGGCGTTCCCGGATGACTTCTTTGTAAAGCATCTGATCAACACCTCGAGGAAGCGCCCTCATGTAGTCTCTGCCGTGCTCGGATTCCCTGAGTCTTGCCACAAACTCCTTCGCCGCCTTTTCGCCGTACGCAGCATAAGTATCTCCTATAACAAAATTGAAATTATATACCATTTGCTCTCGTGATAGATTTGGAACTGCGTTATTCATGGACTTTACCATTTTATTGATATATTCATCTTTCGGCCCAAATTGATAATCAATCTTTGGTTTGTTGAAATCCCTTTCTATAGGCATCTGATCGCCTTTGTACAAAACATCACAGAGGATTCGGAAATCCGAAGCGTCCTTTGGGTACTGTCCATGTAACTGCTTGTATTCAACACTGTTGCGAGGACTGCACAGCGCATCAAGCTTGTCGTTTCTTTCACGCCTTAAAGCTTCCTTTTCCTGGCGAATCTTTTCAAGAGCTGCTCTATTATATGCCTCCTTATCAATAATCTTCTCTTCCGTCTTTTCCGGTTCTTTCACCTTGGATTCTTGTTTAGGCGGGATCTTGATATATTGAGGTGCCTTTGGCTCCTCCTTTTTGACCTCCGGTATTTCCGGTCTGCGGTAATCTGATCTTGTTCTCTCGGGTTCAGCAATCTGAGGATTACTTCTGCTCGATCCGATCCGCTCTACCCAGTGGGGGTGCTCAAGCCTGCGCTCGGTGACCTTATCGAACGTTTTAAGTCTCACGAGATGGCCATCTTCCTTGTTCTTTACAAAGGCCTGTTTCCCTTTAAGCATTGTCTCCCAGGCCTTCGTAGGATCATCTATTTTATATCTAGACATAAAGTTCGCATTTTGTCGGAGAATAACATATGCATCTTTTTCTTTATTGTAGATCAAAGCTCCTTCTTTGATCGCTTTATTGATCACATAGTTATTCCGCATCTGCTCTTGTTCTATATTTTTAGCCTTGAGCATTTCGATATTTTTGCTAACCTCTGCCAGCTTGTCATCAAGATCATTGATCCTGTTCTGAAGCTTCTGCGCCCTTATGTGATGAAAAAGCCCTTTGGTGCATTCCTGTTGCTTGGCGATACATTTTGCTCTTTGTGCCTTTAAGTCATTAAAATCTTTTTCTTCTTTTGTTTGTTTTTTCGTTATATTTTTTATCTTGCGAGACTCGGGGCCATCGGGAACTGTTAGCGTCATTTCCCTTGTTGCTGCATCGAGATCCTTGTACTTGCTATCGAGGTATTGAATTAGTTCCTTCTCGTAATTATCGACTGCCGTCCAATCAACCCGAAAACGTGATGAGGCATCTTGCATTTCCGCTTTATCTTCTATATCCCTGTCTTTTTCAGCAAGCATACTTCTCCTGCTTATTTCTTCAAGACTCTTTTGAATATCGGAGATCTGCTTGTAATCGTTACAGTACTCAGAGACTTCGTACTTAAAGCGATCTACCGCATCAAGAAAATCGGCTGCGCGATCTCTCATTTCATCAAGGGACATATTCGGGTGAGCCTGTACCGCAGCCTTTAGTTTTTCCACCTCTGCATACCACAATTTTTCACGTTCCGGTAATGTAGCCATATCGTTATCCTTTCTGTTTTCTTCATTTGCTAAATAGTATGGACGAAACTTTTTGAAGAAACAAAAGCGCGTGTCACCCTTTCGCAAACTAAAAAAGCTCACCTTTTCTGATGAGCTTTTCTCTTATCGATTTCTTTTCCCTCAATTGTACATCTGAACATCCGAATCCTGCGGGACTCCGTCATAAATATAGTACTGGTACGAGGTCTTTGGCTCCGAAAGATGGGCGACATGATCTAATTCCTTCGCACATGTTCTGTGATACGCATCATATATTGACCAATTATTTGACAGAATATACTTTACCGATTTATGGCGCTGAAGAAGATGCATCAAGCCTTCAAACGCTATCCCAATCCCCTTCATGATCTTTTCAAAGAGCTTCACAAACGGCTTAAAGATTCTGGGAGGGATAAAATACAAATGCTGCAACCCTTCAAGCGGGAAATCCGTTTTTGCCCGTCTTGTATGACCGGCGGCTCTAAGCGCATATGCCCTTGCCCTTTTGCTATACGGACAGTGTCTATATTTGCAAAAAATACAGGATTCGTCTATATCGGGGTAACTGTATGACTCCAGGTCCTTCATCTTAAGGTCAACCTGCTTCTTTTCCTCTTCCGTAAGCTGACTTCTGAGGTTTGCAAGATGAAGCAAGAGTCTTTCTTTTACGTCTAAGCTCAGAAACTCAAGCGGGTATCCCTGCCCAAACTTCTCCAGGTCGAAATCAATCGTGCTTTCTTCGAGCGCTTGATCCGAAAAAGCATCCCCGTCGCTAAAATATACAGTTCCATCGTAACTGTAGACGTTTCCCTTCTGCTGCAGTTTTACATACAGATCAACAAGCTCTGCCCGATTACTGCTCTTCGCTTCTTCAAGCATAGTCTGTACTTCTTCTTTCATGTGCTGCAGGGCATCGATCTTTCTGGAATCTACATACTTTTCTACGTCACTTTTTTCTTTTGCTACATATTCGAGTTTTTCTCCTCGCTTTATCATTTCACCAAACGCGACATAATCAAACTTCGTGTTATCGCTAAGATCGAAAAGCCAAGCATCAATAGACTCTTCGATAGCCTTAAGCTTTGCGATCTGTTGAGATGCAGGAGGCGGTGTGATCCCTTTGCATCCGCGTTCCGTATAAAACACTCTTTGTACCGGACTGAGCTTTACGGGTCCGACAGGAGCGGCACTCGTAAGGATCTCACGAATACCTATATCCTTAAGCGGATCCGCCGGTTTATCGAATCCTCTGTCGGAGTGGACCAAATATCCGCCCTTCTTTGTGAGCCACTTTTTTGCTTTCTCATATTCTTTTTCAGACATCTCAAACGGGCTGTTCGCAGGCAACCTGTGAGCATGCGCCTTTTCTAGCGCATCCCTAAGGAAAGTAACCTGATACCTTCCGTTCTTATATGCCCACTTTAGTCTACTCTTCCAAGATCTTCTAAACATATCTTCTCCCCCAAAATAAATACGGTTTTTTACGTGATTTATTGATCCTAATTACAAGTTACCACATTTATCTACAAATTGCAAATATTTTGTAGATAAATCTACAAAAACGCCTTCTTTTTCTCTTTGCCAAGCTCTCCTGCCGAAAGAAATCTCTTTGCTTTTGAAATCTCTTCTTTCGTTCATGCTAACATTGCAACAAAAAACACAGTCGAGGAGGAATCTCTTGTGACGGCCGATTGTAGAATTTGTTACTTGTACATGCCATAATATCCTTAATTAAGGATTTCCAAGGGAAAGAGAGGAAGTCCTTAAAAGGCCCTTCTCTATTTTTCAAATATTCAGAAAGGGCTTGTCGGAGGAACAAGTATGGTAGACGAAATGACCAATAAGCAATTGCAGTTCATAACTTGGCTGATCACCACGGCCACTGATAAATGCCAGTCCATAGAAGAGGTCCGCGCTCTCAACAAAGAGATACGGCTCCATTCCGATGGATTGATCGTTGATCCTGAAGGGATTATCCCTGCTGTAGAAAAATAAAGCTATCACACCGTCACAACAAAAAACGCGTGCCCTTGTGGGTTCGTGTTTTGTTAATTGAGATGTAATTCAAAATATATAGTTCTCTCTGCACGCTCTATTGCAAAAGCAACAAAACTCCCTGCATGTCTTGATTGGCATGTGATATCATTGCGAGCCCTGCTTCTCCTAGAATTCGCTGCATTGCTAACACTACTACCTCTTTGGCCGTATTTGTATCCCTTATTCTGGATTCTGCAGCCTGCGTATTCTCTATTGCGTTTCTTTCTCCGTCATATGCATGTTCTAAACGGTTTTGCTGGACGCCGATCTTGCTTCTGTTGCGCATTACCTTTTCCAGGGCTAAATCAGCCATCGTTATACCAGCATCGGCGCCTTCTCTTGTTGATATATCTAATTCATCTATTCCGAGAACCGATGTGTTCATAGCATCTATTTCGAGCATAAAGCCTTGTGCTGTATTTGCCCCACATTGAATCCAGAGGCCTAAATGCTCATCACCCAAGTATGAATCTATTATATCCTCGCCATTCTCGTCGATCGGGATCCTGACTGTATATTGCTTTTCAACTTCTTCAGTCCACGAATATGCAGGGACAGATTCTATCTTGTCTGCCAAGTAAGAGTACACGTCCTTATTTGCCGAGTCAACTGTGTCCTTATACTGTGTGACGGTTTCGTTTACTAAGTAGTTACCATTTACTGTCATCGTCACCAAGTATTCTACATCCTCTCCTGTTTGCGTAAAAATCGGTGCTACAAGGTATTCATCATAATACGCCGCTTTCGCCGTAATGGCATCCAAAAAAGTTTCCAGATCACATTCACTTTCCAACGCATCCAACATTTTTATTGACACTGTACTACCTTGCCCCGACAATAAAAGGTTTATACTCGTCCCCCCTGAATTTTCGCCATTTATTGTGCGGTTTTGGAAGTATTCGATCAGTTCATCTTTATTGATCAATTCGTAGTCTCCCCTTGTTGTTCCATATCCCGAAAGACTCAAAAGATTTCCCTTTTCACTTTTGTTAAATCCATTTGTTGTATGCTCCTTTTTCGGATTACTCATATTAACAGGCTTTTCTATGCTATTCGGGATTGTTGAAATGTTGCGATTTACTGTCTTTGCCGGAGTTCCGTCCCCGATAGAAGAGAACGAAAATTGGTTCGCAATAAGCGCTTTTTCGTATTCTTCCTGCGTCAGCTTGTTGTTTAGGTATAGATCAGTAAAACTACCATCGTCAGTATACACATCTGCGAGCGTGTTTGAGATTGCATTATGAAAAATAATTGGTCTTTGGCGGGCTGTTATATCCATCCAGTTAACTCCATTGATCACCTCTTCCAAGGTTGCAGGATCTATCACATCAAACTCGTAATAATCTTCCCCAAATTCATACACCAAATGGGTATTCCATGTGTCTATCGTTGCAGCAGCGTATAATTCTTCCCATGTTTTCTTTACAGTTTCTCGATCTCCCCAAACCAGCCACATGCCTTCTTGATCTGCAACTCCTCGGGGGGGTGTTTCCATCAACTCTATTAACTCATTTGCCGTATAATATGAGTTTAGTTCTCCAATTCCAACACCGTTATTTGTATTAATATGTGCATATCTTATAATAGTTCGTATATGCCAAGTTGCTGTCTCTGTTATGTTTTTTGTTCCGATATTGTCAAATATATCCTTATATGACACCGTATTATCACTTTTGGTTGATAATGTAAGTTTCAAGTAACCTGCCTGTATAGAAAAATTCTGATCTCCATTACTGCCGCCACTACTCACAATGCCTGGCCAGTCATAAAAATTCCCATTCACCAATAATCCGGATTCTGTTGCCTCAATAGTGTACTGGACCGGGGCGCTATCTTTTTTCTCTACTGACTCTGCTGAAAATGTATAATGCATCTTTCCATCGTATTGCTGCCTGGTCGACCACTTAAATCCCTTCAGTTCTGAAAAGAATCTGTCTGCATTAATGCCTTCGCCAACAGTAAATGATACTGACATCCCTTTATAATCAAATGAATACCTTCCCGCTCTTATTTCCCCGCTCAAATCCATGGCATTTCCACTCTGATCCTTTACATTGTCCCATGTAATAACGTCAGAACCAATCACTATTCCTGCATCCGCAGATGTTGCCTGCTCAATTGTATACGTTTTTCTTTCATTGTCAGAAGATTTGCCGGATATGCTAAACTCCAAGGATTCTGTGCGTTCTTCCTGTCCTATCCTTGTCTCAACCACTTCGCGGTAGTTGGTTTCCGAGGCTCTTTTTCTTCGATATACTTGCTGATCCGTTCCGCAAAATAGCTTCCTTGTATTAAACTCCGTACATTCCCCGATTCTGTCGATCTCGAACAACAGCTGCTCTACTTCTTCTTGAATCGCTTCTCTGTCTTCAGCTGTATTAGTATCGTTTGCTGACTGAACCGATAACTGTCTGATTCTTTGAAGCAACGATGATACTTCCTCAAGTGCCCCGTCTGCTACTTGACATAAAGATATTCCGTCTTCGATATTACGTGTTCCCTGGGTAAGTCCTCTGATCTGAGATCTCATTTTTTCGGAGATTGACAAGCCGGCTGCATCATCCGACGCCCGATTGATTCTATAGCCGGATGAAAGCTTGTCTAAAGAATTATTTGTCTTTTTATTGACGATTTTGAACTGCCTTTCGGCATTCATCGCGAGCAGCCCCATTGTAATTATCATATAAAAGTTGTCCCCTCACCTAACACGCGAGCATTCCCCATTAAAGTCTCCTACGTATTTATCGGACGATGTTAAATATTTGTTTATAGTGCTAAAGGCAAAATTTCTTGTTTTTTTTCTACTTTTTGCCATCTCGCCTGGTTATTCTTACGCGAATTGTGTGCTAACACCCCTCACTGCCTTTCCGGCACATCATATTCCTCTTTCTCTCTTACCCTTAAAAGCTCCTTGTTCCGGTAATCGATGGCATCTATAAGCTCCGCTTTTCTCTGTTCTGAGATATAAGGGTATGAAGTGATAGCACTGTGGAAGCGAATGTCCTTTAGTGCTGCTTCCATATCAAACTTGTCTCCCATCTTCTTCATGAGTTTCTTACGCAGCCGGTCGAGCTTGTCTGCTTTTAAGCCCTTTTCTATCTTTCCCTTGCTCCAGTACGCAGCCCCAAAATCAAAAAGGGGAGCCGGCTTTATTGCCTTCATTGTTCTGCTGTCACGTATAATAGCAACGTTTCCGAGATTACGGTCGCTCTGGCCGGTGACAAGATCAATGAATGCCATTGCGTCAAGGTACTCTTCCATCCCAGGCACTCCACCAAAGATCATGTCGCACATCCTCATGACGTGTCCGTTAATGGATTCTTTCGCCGGATCCCTTTTCTCGTAGCTGTAGAAATCCGTAAGCGGTACCAACTCAGTATTCTGATCTATAACATTCCTGCTAATTGAGCAGAGTGTCACACCTTCAACATAGTAATCATACCGAACAAAAGGTATTATCTTTATCCTCTCGAGGAATGCCGAAACAAGTATCTCCGAGAGCGGTTCTTGGTTTGTGATCCGGGATCCCGCTTTAACAAGCCAGGTCGACCCGTCTGCTTTCTTGATCCACCTCTTCTTAAGAACCCCGTTGGTTGTAAGGTCCGGGGAATTCGTGTTGATCCTGGGACGAGTCACAGTCCAAGGCTTAAAAAACAGATCTCCCACATCGGTATTTAGTCGATTAGTAAAAAAGTTGAGCTTCTTCCACGTTTCCGCCCCGTATTTTATCCAGTACTGATCAGAAAGAGAGAGCCTGTTGTTGTTATAAAGGCACCTATCTCCTCTCTCCTTTACGATCTCCTGCCTGCCTTCGCGGTTAAGAGGCATCCTCCGGCGGGAGAGCCATGCATTAAAGCTCTCTGGGCACAGTTTGAGCATAAGCGGTACCGGAAGCAACTCCGGTGCATCTGTCTTACCAACAGCTACCACCTGCCCGTCCTCTTCTTTAAACTTTAATAGTTCCTGATCTCTAAGACACAATGTCGGCATTTTCTTCACTCCTAAAAAATGCCCGGAACAAGTCCGGGCCAATACACAATTTACAGATATCCCGTTTCAGCGACAATCTTGCTGCCATAATCAACAGTAGTCGTGTCCTCTTCGAGAAGGCTTGAGTCATCATCGAGATCCGAATTATAACTGTCATAATCATGGATATTATAGATATTCGGATTGACGGGTTCACTCTCCTCTTCTATTTCGGTCTCCATGTCTTCCATCTCTTCTGCATCAGCAAGCTTTCGCTTGTAATTATTCAGCGCGTCGTTCATTTGACGATATGCCGTGTGCTTGGCAACATAGGGATCTTTATCAACAAGTGTGTCGGATCCGTAGACTATGGGGATCTCAAGTTCTCTGATGGCATATGAGACAATTTCGTCCATCATCTGATTTGTTTCTTTTAACGGCATGACGCTTATAATACCAAATCTTCCGCCTCTTATGTGATATACCCTATCCGCATCAAAGCTTTCTTTTAACAGCTTCGTAACGTTAAAGATCTCTGTATCTCCGTCTTCCTCACTATAACCGGCCAGATCACATATATCGGTAAAGACAATCGTATGATCTTCATCGGAAACACTCTTTTCAAGATCTTTATTAAGGGCCGTCTCGTTCCAGGCATCAAACTTGTCGTCATGGAAGCCGAGCCTTAAGAGCGCCTCATTCTCTTCCTTCAGGTACTCTATCTCCTCACGTAGTTTCTCACACTGTTCTGCCTTCTCAGCATCCTCTATGGCGTTGGCTGCAAGCTTATCAAATTCTTCTGTCTTGGTCTCAAACATCTCTTTTTCGGAATCGTATTCCTGTTGAAGATCTGTAAGCCTCTCAGTAAGCAACCTTTCCTCTTCTTCTTTTGCCTCAAGCTTTTTTTCAAGGTCCTTGATTCTACTCTCACTGTCAATCTCAAGCTGACTAAGCTTGTCTTCAAGAATCTTTCTTGATTCTTGAGATTCAGACTCTAATCGTCTTGCTTCATTAAGCTTCGATCTTAACCTGTCACGATCCTTTTCTATGTCCCTAATTACCTTATCTTGCCTATCGGCTTTCTCGTTGGCTGCCATCTCACACTTTTTTAACTTTTCCTGTGCATCCTTTTCAGCATCCGCTCTCTGTCTTTGCAAGGTTTCATTCTGCTCCTTAAGAGCATTGTTTTCTGCACCAAGTTTATTGTTCTGATCCTGTAATTTATTATTTTGTTCCTGAAGCTGCTCGTTTCGAGACTGAAGTTCTTCGATAACAGTAGCTTTTCCACCCTGTGAAACTTCACATTCTAGCTCCGCGTTTCTTTGTTTTAACCGTTCTATTTCTGCGGTCATGCTTTCATTTCCACTTGTAGGTATTGAAGAAGTCCTCCAGGTCAACTCCTGCTCCGCTCTTGTAAGAGATCTTTTTAGCTCTTCTATCTCCTTGGCCTGAGTTGAGATAGTGGCTCCTCTTTCTCCATTAACCTTTTCAAGATCTTCTTTTAAAGATCTGAGCCGATTAACTTCTGCACGAGCATCATCACATTCACGGCTGATCCTTTCCTTTTCCTTCGTAAGCGTTTCGGTTTTGTCTCGGTAATACCTCATTTCTTCTCTTATAGGAGTTTCGGTATACATCTGATTCATCTGCATGATGAGCGGCATAAATAGCGATGCGGCTGCGTTTAATCCGCCGTCCTGAGACTGATTGCCCTGATAGCCACCGCTAAATCCGTTATACCCCGGAGCCTGCCTCGATTGCTCCTCTTCATAGCCGGGACCAATAACCGTATCATCAGCAGTAACTCTTTCCGGGAAGATCTGGTTGTACCTTTCAAGTCCTATGTAGTCTATGATCTCTTTCTTTGATACGCTTATCGTCTCAGTGTCTGCGAGAGTAATGACGATCTCATCTCCCTCACATTCCCGGTATTCAACACCCATCTTTACAAGTTCCACAGCGTCTTTGATCTGGAGCTCACAGATATGATCATATTCACTGCGCATAGACCGGTTAAAGTTTGCTTCCATCGAAGCTCTCTTATTTGACAAGTCAAGCAGAGAGTTGGTCAGATGTTCGTAATATGCACTGTTGCTAATCATTTGATCATGCCTCCTATCTTTTTAGCCACATCCTTTCCCATGATGGCTTCTTTTAACCCCTCAAGTTCTTCATACTCTTCTATAAGCCCTCCGATGTATGACAGTTTGTGGTTTATACAGTCCTCCATGGTTTTACCGGGATTAAGCTTAAGTAACAGCTCATTCGGACAGTCTATGCATCCTATATCACCGATCATTGCGATCCAACGTGAGAGCATATCCGATAATCCGGAAATACCATTTTTAACATCCGGTTCGTCCGCACAGGGTTTCCCTTCGTAGCGGATATTCACGTTGACGCCGCTAGCGCCCTTTACAGGGACTTTTATCTCAATGACGTCTAAATATACCCCTGGACGTTTAAAACGCAATTTTGCCCTAAATCCATCGCTTGTACGGGTCATTCTGAGTTCGTTACAGTATTCATCTTTGTATACTGCCTTTCCGGCGTTTAGAAAATCGTTTTGTTCAAGTTTAAACATTGTTATTTCATCCCTCCTGGTATTAGTATGGACGCTCAATTTTCGATTTCCGTACTTTTTTGCCTTCTTTGATATTTTCGTCATTGGTGACATCAATAACCATATTGTAACCGGTAACATCCTGATTGTTCTTGATTATTACGCCGTGCTGTGTTATTATCCTTATAGAGGTGACGGACGAACGTCGCCACGCTATCAAGCTTTAAAAGTCGCTACTTTCGAACGTGGGCGGCTTTTTCTTTTGTCTTCTTTTTACTCTCCTTTATATAAGGGTTTCCACTATTTCCTGAAGCGCTATGATTTCAAACTTTATAATATTTTTCTTCGCTGCGCAGTTTTCATCCATAAATAAAATGTCAACAGACAATAAAAACGCAAAGGAGATAGACAAACATGGAAAAGAAAAAAGGAAACTGTAGTAGCGTAAAGGAATACTTCCTTAGCAACATGGGTGTGTCATCACTAGATGCCATCAATGAATGGTTCTCGCGTTCATCAAGTAATGGCTACTTTGTGAAGAACCTCAAAGCGGCAGCAAGACTAGTTGCAGAGTTCAAAAACGATCCGGTTTACATCTTTGGTGACTATGATGTAGACGGTGCGTGTGCCACATCAATCCTTTATCTCGGGCTTACGGGTCTCGGGTTCACGGACGTGCACTATAGGATCCCCAGAAGGTTCTCGGAAGGATTTGGTCTTAACGCTCAGATGGTCGAAGAGATCAATCCCGGAGAGCGCGTGCTCATCATTACATGCGACAACGGAGTTGCAAGCCTTGAGCCGATCGCTCTAGCGAAGAAAAAAGGTTACACAGTAGTCATCACAGACCACCACGAGCCGGTCGTTGAAGGCGGCAAAGTGGTCCTCCCTAATGCGGATCTCATTGTGGATCCGAACGCTATAAAGCAGGACGGATTCACCAAGTGGTGCGGTGCCGGTCTTGCATATAAGCTTATATGTGAGATGAGCGGGTTTTCCAAAGAGACGCGAGCTGCATATCTTCCATTCGCAGCTCTTGCAACTGTTTGTGACTGTGTAGATCTAAAGGAAGAGAACTACGTTTTTGTACGTCAGGGGCTTAAACTTCTCTCCTCTCCCGATTGTCCTTTGGGACTAAAAAAACTCATTTCTGCATTCGGAATAGAGGAAGGAAGCATGCTGACCGAAACGGATCTTTCTTTTAAGCTTGGACCGGCCATCAATAGTGCTTCACGTCTCTCTGATACAGGAGCAAACAAGGCTGTTGAACTCCTTATAACAAAGGACGAAACAACCTCAACAGTCCTTGCCGACGATCTGTTCTGCACAAATGACCGCAGAAAAAAAATTGAGGCCGAAGTGACAGCTGCCGCTCTTTCTACAATCGAGCAAGAAGGTCTCGAAGGCCAGTGCCCTTTAGTCGTCTGCGTCAACAACGCGGACGAAGGTGTTATAGGCATCGTCGCCGGAAAACTCGCGGAAAAGTTCCGGACTCCTACGATCCTTGTAACGCAGAAGGAAGGTACCCCCGGAGTCCTCAAGGGATCTGCGAGAACGTACATGTATGGCGGCTACAACATCAAAGAGAATCTTGATGCCGTAAGTCCTCTATTGATCACCTACGGGGGGCACAAATCTGCGGGAGGTCTCTCGCTCAAAGAAGAAAACTTAAGCGACTTTAGAGAAGCTCTTCTTTCAAACATTGGGGACTACAACGTAGAAAGCCCCGACACAGTATGGTACGACATTGAGATCCCCGCTGAAAAATGTGAAGATGCTTTTACTGAACTCGACCGCTTTGCTCCGTGGGGCGAAGGCAATCCTCGCCCTACATTTAAGGTAGTAGATTTTGTACCGGTCAAGAAACAGGATTCGTTCATTAGGATCATGGGAAAGAATAATGATTCATTCCGCATTTCCGGTAAGTATGCTGATGCCGTTCAGTTTCACACGGACACCATCCCGATGATTTCATCATCCTCTCCTATCTCGCTGGTAGGAGAGCTCAACAAAAACCAGCACAAGGGAAGAACATCCCTGCAGATTAACTGTAAAGTTGTTTCCATGTAAAAAAATCCCGGATCGTATAGATCTGGGATTTTTCTTTTAAAATTATTTATACTTAATAATTTTTATTAACTTTAAAAAATGTATATCTGCGTGTTTTCTCTTTTTAAAATTAATTAAAGTTATTTATTTTTAATAATTCTTTTTTACTCCGATTTGTGATTTAAAATTATTTAATCTTATTACTTTTAAATAATTTATATTAAAGCCCTTGCGCCTTTATATAAAAGTCCATCGCTTGTTCTACAAGCTGGGAAATGCTCCTGTATTTCATTCGGTTGTCATTTACTATTTGCTTATATTTTATTTCTTTTTCCGGAGCCACTGAAATAGATATATTTTTCTTCTGCATATCTTCAGGGACAATCTGGGTTCCTTTTTTTCTTCCCCTTTTTCCTTTAGAAGCATTTTTTGCAGGCGTAGGAGCTTTCAAAATCTCATTCTTCTCTTCTTTTTTTACAACCGGCTTCTTCTCAGGCTTTTCAGGCATAATTGTAGCGGACTTAGCAGGCGCTGAACCCTCTTTTTTTACTTCTGTAGGTATAACGACCGGCTCTTCTTTTATAGCCGGTTTAGGAGAAGGCATACTGTTTGCAATGAGCGCCTCTGCAGGTGTCTGACGTACAACTTCACTCTTGTTTCCTTTTCTCCTTGCGAGTTCTTCTTTAGTCATAGCCTTATACCTCCTTTAAAAGCTCATCTATAAACTTTTCGTAATCCTTTAAGACTTCTGTCCTCTTAAGATCGTAAAGAGAAGATTCAAGATACTGACTTTCACGGATCGCAACACCCTGACGGATCCTTGATTCATATATCTTTGTGTTAAACTTCTCTGCTGTTTCGATCATGTCCTCATTTATGAAAGAGGAAAGATTAGTATGATCACATCTGGTAAGCAAAAGACCATTTATCTTAATCCCAGGATTCTGCAAATATTTCCTCGTGGTTTCAACTGTATCCTGAAGCTGAGAAAGACCTTTGGCGGAGAAGAAATCGGGAGTCAAAACAACCGTAAGGTAATCCGTGCATGCAAGCGAGTTGAGAAGCAATACGCCAAGCGAAGGAGGAGTATCGATTACAATGTAATCATACTTCTCTCTTACCTTTTCAAGCGCTTCTTTAAGCTTATACTCGTCTCCTGTCGCTGAATACTTTCTGTCCGCGCCGGAAAGCATAAGAGATCCAACCAAGAGATCTACTCCTGATTCAGTTCCAACAATAGCATCCTCGACCTCACAGTCTCCTTCGAAGAGATCAAATATCGACACAAGATCTCCGTCCACGTTAATACCAAAAACCGAGCTTAGATTTGCCTGAGGATCAAGATCGCATGCAAGTACCTTGTATCCTTTCTTTTTGAGTCCTACTGATACGATGTGCGCTGTGGTTGTTTTTCCCACGCCGCCCTTCTGATTAGCGAATGTGATGACCTTTGCCATTTTTGAATCCTTTCTTTTAAAGTTATTAAAAGTTAATAATTTTAAATCAAGTCCATAATACGAATTATTTATTCTTATTAATTTTTATTAATTTTAAACAACTCGTAAAGTTGGCCTCTGCACTCTTGCTCCTACGCAACTTTTTCTTTGTTTTAAAATTATTATATCTTAATAATTCTTATTAATTTTAAATTATACATTTTCTCTCATAATTGTCAATAAAAATTATTAACAATTAATAATTTTTATTAATTTTAAAGCACGCATCTTATTGCGTATGTAAAATTAAAATTATTTACTATTATTAATTTTTAATAATTTTAATTCGTCAGTACAGAAAACTCAATTAGACACGCCTTTTATCGGTCTGTTTCATGTCTTTTAACAACTCATCCGAAACCCACATGAATTTATAGAAACTATACCTCAATCGAAAAAACCAATTTTGAGCGTCCATACTTAAAAGAGAAAGAAACAGGAGGTATAACATGAAAAGGAACAAAAAAACAGCTGCCATTGCGATCATAATGGGATTTGCCTTGTTATTAAGTGCATGTACAACAGAAGAGCCCGAAACAGTAAGGGACATAAACGCAAGGATCCCAGGGAACGAATGGATGGCAGGTCTTGAACCCGGTCAATTCTACGTCCGTCACAAAGGAGAGAACTCATACGAGCCCTTATATCTTGGAAATACAACTTTTGATGCCGGAGAAACCCCCAGCGCCCCAAATCCCACAAGGGTAGCATGGTTTAGATCTGACTATGCAAATATACCAACGCTCTATAAGGACGATTCTCTTGTCCTCTATACGCAATCCGTACTTTCAGAGTCGTTTTCAACAGAAAGGTTTGCAGATTTCGGTTTTTCTTTCGGCGTAATAGGTCTGTTTGTATCCCCTTCAGGTAGATATAAGGCTCCGACGCAGGAAGGAAACTTAAAAGTATATCCCGGAGGAGATACATCTTCTTTGCTGGATTTTCAAAACGAGAGCGTAATCATAGATTCCATCGGGGGAGTGCATATAAACGTCCCGGAGTATACGGAAGAAGGAGAGCTCTATAAATCTGGCGTTCAATTTCTCACTAAGTGTGGTTCTATCGCAAACGCAACCCTCAACAAAGACGAATCATATGACGTTGTCCTTTATGCCGGAACAGAAGGATATCACTATAGATGGCAACCGGATGTGAGGATAATGTACTCCATGGAAGTGAACACTTTCTCAGATTTCGAATTTGAGTCTGAAACCATCATTAAAGTTCCGATACCGGAATATTACAACACGGGAATGTATCTCTTAAATGGCGTGGGAATGTTTAGGTACGTCAAGGAATACACCTATGAAGAAAGATCAAAGTTTGACATAGATAACGTAGACTATAACGTTCCTAACGAATATCCGGAGCTGCATATTTCATATGGATCACCTTACATAGGAGACGAAGAAACAACACCTGTTTCAGAGTTTAATCCCGATTCTAATAAGGTTACCGGCGAGGTCAAAAAGAGCGGTACCCCGGCCACGCAGCCTCCTTCAGGGAGCACCGTGCTCCAAAAAGACGTAAAGACAGAAACCTTTAACCTTACAGCAGGACAGAAAGTACAAGCCGAAGTTGTGGTAGACAAGCTCTACGACGATGACTCCCTAGAATCCGTGAGAGCAGAAGTGTACACCCCCGACTACACGGCATACCCGACAACAAAAAACAACAACGTTCTTTCTGTAATGTTCTTTGCTCCAAAAGACGGGGTATATGAAGTCAATGTCTACAACCTTAAAGGACGTAATTGCACGATAACAATGACGGAAATTGTGTGATTTGGAAGGAAGGAGATAACACTAGATGGACTTAAATATTCAAGCATTTATAGCTCATAATGCCGAAGAGCTTACAATTCTCGAAAGACGCCACAGGAGAAGATCGTTTACAGAGGCTCTTCCGTATGCGGTCAATACCTCATACAAGGAAATTGCTTCAAAGATCGGCGGAGAAGATAACTGGAGACATCCTTTCGTCCTTATCATCACTACTCATTCTTCCTCGCTTGGTCTCAGGTCCCTCATAAGAATTGCAACATCATGGTACAAAAAAAAGGCAGAAGATGAGGGCAACAAAGTCGATCTGCTTTCTCTTTCTGTCGGCATGGAAGGAACAAATCTCCTCGTTAAGGCTCTCATGCGTTATTATAACGAGATCCCTCAGATGGATGACTTTCTCGCCGCTACAGAAACAGAAGTAGTAAAAATACAGGTTGATAACACTCCTAAAAGCGGTCACCTTCTGATCCCGGAAGACGTCAAAAACTATAATCCGTCCCAGAAGGAGAAAGAAGAGCACGAACAGCGCTTTGAAGAGCAACAGGAGTATTATCGTAATGCCTCTGAAGATGAACCGTTTTTAAACCAGATAGAAGAGTACGTGCCGAGCAGGCTCCCTGACCCAACAGAGGATGCTCAGATCATCTATGACATAAAAAATAAGTTCCGGGAAAAGAAAAACTTTGTTACGCCGCTTGAACAGTACAATAAAGTCTTCTGTGAAATAATGAACTACGTGAGCGGCATCGAAAAATACCACTATGGAAACGTAATGCAGGGAGACGAACCGGAAGAAAAGTTCATGACAATACTTTCAGATTACGTAAAGCGCGAATATATTGATAAACGTCTCCTCGCTAAAGAAGATTTACCACTTTTCTTGGAACACCTTTATAATGCCCTTTTTAAGCTTTATGTCGTGCAAGATCTAATAGACGATCCTATGGTTACAGACGTAATCATTAGTGCATATAACGACATCAGGTGCAGGATTCACGGAAAATCATACCTTTCAAACCTTACATTCGTTGATACAGACGACTATAAACGTTTCGTATGGGGAATCTGCTTAAAAACTAGGCAAAAGATGAACAGCGAAGACATAACATTTACATATTCTTCGGACGATAATTATATCCTCCGTATGGAGTTGTCTCCTGAATACATCAATTCAGCAGATTGGCCATATCTCCATATCCGAAAAGTATCGAGGAAAAAGCTTCTTGCTGATGACCTTATTAAAGCCGGAATGTTTGACAAGAAGATTAGAGATTATCTTATCGACCGCGGACGTCACGGCAAAGGAGTAGTCTTTGCAGGCCCTCCCGGGTGCGGGAAAACTGTAATTCTTAACTGGTTCCTCGAAGATGCGTATGAACAGACAGCAGACATCTACTGCATACAGGAAAACGACGAGCTGTTTGCATATCGCAAAGGCGTACGATTCCAGCATGTTGTTAACGTCCCGACAAAGGAGCACGGAACCGTCTCTCTGGAGGATCTCGGAAAGCACGCTCTCGTCGCTGGAGCAAACGTTTTCATCATCGGAGAAACCAAAGGAGCGGAGATATGCTCTGCGATCACCCTCAGTAACTCCGGGTGCCGCACCGCAACAACACTACATTCACAATCATCTACAGAAACAATTGAGAAGATGTGTGACCTCGCAATGAAAGGTTATGTCCAAGACTACGTACAAGCAAAACGTAGCCTCAAAGCTTTCGATACCATAGTCTACCTTGCGAACTTTAAAGTACAGGAAATATCGGAAATAGTAACTTTCGATGAAACAAAGAAAGATATGGTATACCGCAGCATATATCGCAGAAACAAGGAGAAGATCGCAAAATGAAACTATCATTCCACATCGGAAAAGCAGACGCAGGCGGTAGGCATAACGACCGAAACTTTGACATATCAAAAGCTCCGCACATAAATCCGGAGCTTGTTAAAGAAAACAGATATTACACCTATAACGACCGTACCGACTTATCCTTTAGGCAAGTTGAACTAGAGTTTTACCGACAAACCTACGGGAATCATTTGGCCAAACAAAATGCCCGATACAGAAAAGCAGGGCAAAAAGCGAGGATTAAGACCATTCAGGATTATTATTCATCCATACGTACAAGGCCCCAGGACCTTATCATCCAGATTGGAAACCGTGAAGAGAACGTAGGCGGAGATAAACTCTGGGATTGTGCACTCGAATACGCCCGTCAATTTGACGAAAAGTATGGCGACTACTGCAAGATACTAACCATGGCGCTCCATAAGGACGAAGAGACTCCCCATGTTCACATCCGACGAGCATGGGTCGGAAGAGATGCCGCAGGAGATAGAGAGCCCTCTATGAGGCGTGCTTTCGAAGAAATGAAGATTCCTCCTATCGACAGAGACAGTAAAGAATCCCGAAGCAACACCCGGCAAATGACCTTTACCAAAGAAGAACGTGATACCTTCAGGGAAATCTGCAAAGAGAGACAGATAGAACTGGAACCCGAACCGGAGATCGGAAGGAAAAGCCGAAAACACATGGAGACTCCCGAGTACAAGGAATATGCTAAAGAACTTGAATCCCTTCAGCGTTCGATAGAAACCAGGCAAACAGAGCTGCAGGAGATATCTCTTTCTACCGAAAAAGCAACTTCCGAACTGGATGCTTCTATAAAAGACCTTGAAAAGTATCTAAGCTCAGATCTGTTTGATGGAAGGTATGAAAGAGAGATAGAATCAGCCAAAGAGCGTTCCCGCGCAGAAAGACTCAGACGCCTGATGGATGCGTTCAAACAAGCACAAAAAGAGGAACAAACCCCCCGGTCAAAAGAGCAGGAGCTAAGAGAAGCCTTGGAGCGTCATTACGACAAAAAGATACGGGTACTTGAAGAAAGAAATGCTACGTTAACCCGCCGCAGTACCGCATATAGGAGTTTCATCATCGACAAGGGTCTTTCGGAAGACTTTAACCGCGAATACCACCGTCAAAAGGAAGTCGAACATTCCGAAAAGGATCATGAAAGGGAAATCCCGAGTACAAACTAAAGCGGATTACAAATCAAGAATATATCAGAAACAATTTCTGCACGGCAACTGATGTCATTCTACGCTTGTCGTGCAGATGCTATTTTCTACACAAGTAAGACCTTTGTTCTGTAGGGTTTTCTACATGTTTTCTTGTAGAAAAATACTACAAATTGGTATTGAGTTATCTTTTGTAGAAAATATTGGATATAAATTTCATGTATGTTCGTATGAACATACACCAAAAACCGAAACAAAAAGGGCCACAACCATTTCCCTTAATCAAAAAGCGCCACAAAGGCATACCGCTTAATCAAAAACCGAAAGCGCCACAATCGGAACAACCCAAGATCGTTAAACCCATAGAGATCACCCCGCGGGTAAAAGATCGAACCCGCGAGAGAGGGCAGTAGTTGCTTCTCTGTTCACTTCTGCTTTGATCTCCTTTGTTGAGTACAGATGTGTCATCACCCTGAGTACACATACGTCATCATGTTGAGTACAAATCTGTCATCACCCTGAGTACAAATGTGTCCTCAGAAAACCCGAAAGCTGATTCCGAACCGAGAACAAACGGATCCGATTCTCCGTTTTTAAGAATGCGGGAACGGAAACCAAGCGTCCCGAAACGGAAAAAGATCTATAAAGACGGAGAACCGGAGATAAGTTCCGAAAAAGCTTTCCCGCGGGTAAAAGATCGAACCCGCGAAGAAGAGAAGAGAAAAGAGAAAGAATAGCAGATTTAAAAGCCCTATTTTGCTTAGATGGCAATATATTCCCATCTCTTGATTCTCTATAATTAGAATCGGAGGTGAGGGGAAGTGAAAACCAAATCAATCAGACAACTCAAAATCATGCGTAACCTGATCTGTGCTGCAGGAATCGTTGGCGGCTTTGTCCTTTGGATGTTTCTGCCGAACACCTTTCAGAACACAAGCCTTTTCCATGTCGGAAACGGTGAATATGGTTTTAAAGCCGGCGCACTGATACTTTTGCTTATTCAGTTTTTCGCATTTGTCCCCGGCACGAACAAAGCAGAAATCCATTCAACAGATCCAGAGGAACGAGTAAAACTCGAAGAAGAACTGGTAAGGAAAGATACGCTTCGCCAAGTCTATACGGCTCTAGGGCTTGCCCTTACCATTTGGACCGTTATGGGGTTTGCAGCGCTGATGTTGTAATTATCGATATGAAGGCGGGAAAAATATGATGTTAGGACTCAGAACAAAAGAAGATCCAAAATTTGAAAAATATATGGAACTCGTCCAGAAAGCAGCCAAGAAACAAGGCTGTGCATTTTATCTGGAGTGTGAAGACGGAAATGACGCATCCTTTGACGATATGGACGTCTCGGAACTTACCGGCTGGCTTGTACCTGAAGATAAGGCGCTCGAATTTGAAGCGGTCTGGCTGCTTTGGAAAGAAGACGATACCTGGATCGATTACTACAGATCTGTAGTTTGGTCCCAAGACAAAAAAGGACGCATCCATGTCAAATTTGAAAAGATGCCCGACTTTACCCTTGAAGACTTCGGGTTTACTTCTCGACAGATTGTGGCTGGTGCTCACACTTAACGGGAAACATACCCGTAAAACGCCACAGAATGCCCTTATTTCGATTTTTGATCAAAAACCGAAGATCCGAGTGCAGAATACACAAAACCCTTTTCTGTGGTTTTCAAGAGCCTTTAAAGCGGTTTCTTATGCTTCAAAGGAGAAGAGGAGAGAAGATTCACAAAAGAAGTGTCAAATTTGACGTGTCCGGTGCCGTTTTTGACGTGACAATTGATATGGCAGAAAAAACTGCGTCCAAAGCTTGATGCAATGGACGCAGTAAAATGTATTATTCTGATTTAAGTTTAATCCACATGGCGGGGCGTACAGCGTACCCGTAACAATTGTCGACGTTCATGCCGGCGCAGATGACGCTGCCGCAGAAACCCACATTCGCAGCGTAGCTACTGAGAATGCCGGGCGAGCGCAGCCACCAGTTACAGGTGCCTTTATTTTCAGCGGCAATATCATCTTTATCAGTGCTTTGAATTGAACCTGCACCCTGCGCTACCGCGTATTTACTCGGAGCACATTTGCGATGAATGTCTTCAACTGATCTTTTCGTGTCAAAGCCGTAACTCCATTCCGAAGCATCGTCGATAGCCAAAAGGAAAACCTTATTCTTTGTGCCATTGCCGCCTTCTGTTTCATAAAGGGGATTGTCATAGTTTTGGACGGTCGTTTTCTTTATCATCCCCTTTTCGGTCTTATTAAATGCTGCGTAATAAAACTTCTCGTCAAGCCATTTGCGCAGTGTACATGTTTCCCATGTGACATCCATATACTCAATGTTATAAGACAAACACTCAAGAGCCAATTTACTCATAACAAAGATCCCATTCTTAGTTTTATCAAGAACTATCCATTCGATTGGATCTTTTCCGTCCACCGGATAATCCTGCTCGTAAGTTCCAAACTCAATGGTGTCACCCTTTTTTACTTTTGAAAAATTGTAGGAAGTTTTATAGCCCTTTTTTTGAGCGATTACCTTTACAGTCTTTGCTTTGCTGAAATCGCCATAGATACCCTCGTAATTACGGATATTTCCGTCTGTATAATGCGTGCCTGTATACGCACGCACCTTCACGGAAACTCTTGTTTTTGAAAGATTCTTGATCGTAACGGTTCTAACTGCCGTTCCATCCATCTCGACAGTTGCCGCGTTAATGTAGTCACCGGGGTTTACAATATAATTATAGCCTCCAAAATTAACGTTTCCGTTCTTGTATCCTGTGTACCCGCAATCCGAAGTGATCCACACTTCGTATCCGTCAGCACCTTTCGTCTTCCCGATTGTAACCTCAACATCAGTACCATTGACAGCCTTTACGGTAATAGACGGCGTTCCCGGCTTTTCGTACGCTTTAGCTTCTCTAGCCGAAACTGCCGAAAGCAAAAGGGTAGAAGCAAATAACAATGCCATAACCTTCTTGAAAAAGTGACTTTTCATCTTTGCCTCCTTAAAGACATATCGTCATCTTGCATCATCATGAATCTTAATACGTTCACCACAATGATACTCTCCGATTACTTGAATGTAGTGGATGCTGTAGAAACGCATTTATTTAGATTTCAGTTTTATCCACATAGCTGGACGCACAGCATCGATTTCTCTGTCGACACCATTACCGATAACGTCGACGGCACCGCCGTGGGCTACGCTTGCAGCGTTACTACTGTAATATCCAGGCGAGCGCAATAACCACCAGCAGGCACCTTCGTTATCAGCAGTTAAGTAATCTTTGCCTGTGTCTTGATATTGATATGCTCCCTGCGCTACCGCATATCTGCTCGGAGCACATCTGCGATTGATGTCCCAAACAGATCTGTCTGTGTCAAAACCGTAACTCTCTTTCAAGACATCTTCGATTGCCAGAAGAAAAACCTTGTCCCTTGTGTCATTGCCGCCATCTTTTCCGTAGTAAGAATTGTCATTGTTTTGGACGGTCGTTTTCTTTATCATTGCCTTTTCAGTCTTATTGAAAGCTGTATTGTAAAACTTCTCATTGAGCCATTTACGCAAAGAACATGTTTCCCATGTTTCTTCCATAAACTCAATGTTATAAGGCAAACAATCGAGAGCATACTTGCTCATCACAAGAATCCCGTTCTTTTTCTTCTCAAGCACCACCCACTCGATCGGATCCTTACCGTCAACCGGATAATCCTGCTCGTAAGTACCGAACTCAATGATGTCACCCTTTTTTACCGTTGAAAAGTCGTAGGAAGACTCGTATCCTTTCTTCTGCGCAGTTACTTTAACAGTCTTCGATTTACTGAATCCTCCATAGACACATTCTGTATATCCGTCAGTAGATTGTATGCCGGCATATGCACGTACCTTAACCGATACGCTTGTTTTTGAAAGGTTCTTTATCGTAACTGATCTTGCTTCCGTACCATCCTTTTCAATAGTTGCAGCATTAATATAGTCACCAGGATTATCCATATAATTATATTTAATATAATAATTATAGTTCTTGTATCCTGTGTACCCACAATCTGACGTGATCCATACCTCGTAGCCGTCGGCACCTTTTGTCTTCCCGATTGTAACTTTCACGTCGGTGTCATTGACAGCCTTTACGGTAATAGACGGTGTCCCCAGCTTTTCGTCTGCAAGTGCACTCCCCGCCGGAAGAACCGATACTAAGAGAATAGCAGTACATATTAATGCCATTACCTTCTGAAACATTTTTGTTTGCATGACTCCCTCCTTTAAAACCTTTAGTCGTTAAGTTTTGTAAGAGGGGATTATGTCAATAATTCCCTCTTACTGATATTTGTAGAATATCAGTAAGAGGGGATTATGTCAATAATTCCCTCTTACTGATATTTGTAGAATATCAGGCACATCAAGCAAGGAAAAGAAGTTCTATCAAAACAGTTGTTGTTTTAATAACAAATATATTTGTTGATAAAAACAACAATAATAATTTTTCTTTCTTTCTTTAGAAAGAACGCAACCCCGCTGTTTTACTGCATTTCACTCCATTTTTGGTGTTGCAGGCGACGCGAGAAGTGCTGATTTCGACGTGAGTGGTGTTAATTCTGACGTAGGATGTGTCATTTTTGACGTAAGAAAATCCAAACGGAAAAAGCACAAGAAGTGCGGTTCCTGACGCGAGAAGTGTTGTTCTTGACGTAAAAACCGGTAAATACAAGGGAAAAGAGGTGTTGCTGGTGACGGAAGAAGTGTCATTTACGACGTAAGAGGTGCTGTTTTTGACGTGATATAGGTGGATGATTACACGTGGCACGTCAAAATTGACACTTCTTTCTCCAGACAACCTAAAGAGGTGTCAAAAACGACGTGTAATGATTGGGTAAAACGAGAGAAAAACCTCCGGTACGTCAAAATCGTCACTTCTTTTTGAGCAACGTATATGTTCTGATAATCTTCAAAAACAGATCCCCGAGATACTGATAATTGTAAGTGATACAGATGTAGAACGCCTACGGAACCGAGCGAAAGAAGTGTCAAAAATGACGTATTAGGTGTCAGTTTCGACGCGGAATGGATGGAATCAGTTTGGAGGCCCTGCAGGCGACGTCAAAATCAACACTTCTTTCAGAAATGAATCAAAGAAGTGTCATTTCTGACGTAAGAGGTGTTGCTTTTGACGTGAAATTGACGGTTGATCACCTGTGGCACGTCAAAATTGACACTTCTTTATCCGGATCACCAAAAGAGGTGTCAAAAACGACGTGAGAAAAACACCCATCACGTCAAAATCGTCACTTCTTTCTGCTCATAGAACATCGTAAACCCTTATGAAAACTGAGATTGCAACATATCTCTATATTCCAGGTTCATAACTTAAAATAAGTACCCGGAATGGATTCCTTCGAACAGATTAGTGATCGATTAAGAAGAAAGAGGTGTTATTTTTGACGTGTGAAAAAGAAAACCAGGTGGATGAAAAATACTTTGACGTCAAAATTGACACCTCTTCGGATGAATAAGTGAAAGAAGTGTCAAAAACGACGTAGGGCTTTATACTACAGGGGTTGGAGAGAGAAAGCATACGTCAAAATCGTCACCTCTTTGATGGTTTTTATAAGAAGTGTCGGTTTTCACGTGAGAAGTGAAAGAAATCACGTAAGAAGTGTCAAAAACGACGTGATTTTTGTTGACATATGAAAAAAAAAGTCTAAAATCAGATAGTGAGGTAGTACATATTAGGGAGGAAAAGAAATGGACGAGGAAGAAAGAACCCTGACGAATAATTTCAAAGTAGATGAAGACGGACAGGCGTGGTTTGTTGAGGCACCGCCTCAGAACTATTTCCCTGTCGCCAGTGATTATGGAAAGATCCCTAACCGTTTCATTGAGAGATACGGCAACATAAGCTACATGGCCAACCTTGGAATGATGCTTGCAATCCAGACGATTGAAAAGAGGAAGAAATCTGATTACGCAGGCACGGAAGAAGGGTTACTTTTTGACGAAGTATATAGAAAGGCCTCAACAGATTACTCGGATGGCCTTGTTTCATGTATCCCGATAAGTAAGTTTATAAATACCTACAATCTTAATAAAGGCGGCAGAACATATCAGGCACTTGATGAACTCTATAACACGCAGCTCCTTATGCAACAGTGGTATATCCTTCATCATGATGCAGATGGATGGGGTACAACTGGAGTACTTACCGGAACATATTATAGCAAGAAGACGAATTGCCTTTATATGAAGTTTAACCCCGACCTTGAAGACTACCTCTTAAACATCAAGAAAGACTTCTCGCGAATCTCTTTTAAAGTCCTTGCTAAACTCAAGGACGATTTTGCCGTGAACCTTTATCAGATCCTTAAAGAGAGACACGACAAAGAGCAAGGGAAAAACAGTAAGTTCGGATATCAGAAGCCCAAAGAGGTCACAGTTGATTTTGGGCTTGATGAGCTTTTGTTCTTCCTGAACATCTATCCGGTTGAGACTTCCGAAAATGATGCAAATATGCTTCAGGTTATAAAGCTGCTCGAAGAGGATAAGCACAAACTTGCTGCAAAAATAGTAAAAGAAAACGGCCTTCTCGAAAAATACCAGAAGGATCCCGGAAAACGGAATGCAGCGATGCAGTTTAAATACTTTAGACGATATTACCTCGATAAGATATTTAAGAGGATCAATGGGTTTACGATGATAAAGCACCTTGAAAGCCCTAACGCCGACGGATTTGAAGATGCTTATTCCGAATACGAAAAGAAGTGCCTTGAATGCCATCCGACCGATATTCATGTCCGGTATAGTTTTAAGCGTGGAGGAAAGGGCGCAAAGGTTGAGACCATAACATTCCATGTGAGCCCTGCCGATTGGAGTAAATATACAGAGATCGAAAAAGAAGAGGGCGATATCATTGATGTTCCGGTTAGCACGGATAACGAAGAGGAAGAAGCCCTGATTGAGAAGGTAGCAGCTTTGCTTCAGAAAGAAAACATTGATAGGACCGATATAAGAACAATCTGCCAAAAGGCGGACTGGGATGAAATGGTCATAGAAAACGCATACGGAGCTGCTCTTCAGCAGATGAAGAAAGGGAAAGTCGAGTTCGTACCGTTCATGATAAAAGCAGTGGAGGGTAAATGGAAACCGAACCTTGAGGCTACAAGCAGGGAAGCAGAAGGCAAGGAGAAAGAGCATCATACCCTTGAAGAGGTGAAAGAACAGATCGGATATGAGGATCTCATTAAGAAGCATCCGGAAAACGAAGAGATCATAGAAGCTCTTTCGTTCGTAATGTTCGATACGCTGAGTAATATGGCCGATATCATTGAAGTAGGATCTGCTAAGTATAAAGCCGAAGCGGTTAAAGAAAGGATCTTAAGTATTACCGGAAGCGACATAGAAAACGCAGTCGAGGTATTTATAGCATATAGTTCCGATGCCCCGACAGAAAAATACCTGTTGTCGTTACTCTACAACAGCCATGTTCGTGTAAACTTGAGTGAACTTCGGAAAAAGACACAGGACAAGAAAGTAAAGCCAGAGGCTAAGAAGAAAGAGCCCAGGGGACGTTTTACAGATTTCCCTCAGCGGGAGTATTCGGTGGAAGAACTCGCAGAGTTTGAAAGAAAAAAACTCGGACTGGACAAAAAGTGATTGTTTAATAGATGAAACCAAAAGCATATCCCAAACAGAGAAGAGACTGCACGAGTAATGCAGTCTCTTTCTCTTTAATAGATGCAAAAATGATAAGATCTTTCGAATCCATGGGTAATGGTGTCGTCTTCAGCGATCCATTCCTCAGTTTCACAACAACCGTTTTCCATCGAAATCCCATCATTGAGATGTACTAAAATGATGATCAGGTTGTTCTTGGCGTCCCAGCGTACGTCCCGGATATCCGTGTCGACTTGCCAGGAAGAATCGTCAAACAATGAAACTTGGTTCTTATGTGCCCACTCTTCACGTTCTTTTTTGTAATCCAAGAGCTCGTTAGCATCAAGGGAATCAATGCCAATTGAAACCTTGAGCTTAGCAGTCGGGTGAGCCTTTCGGAGCGTATAGATCTTGTCGAGAATACTTGTGTCCCCGACAAGGGCTTTCGCTCTTTTTCGCGAAACTAGATTAATTGCCTCCATAGAAATTCTCCTTTGCTTGTTTTTTTGATGTCTTTCGACACTGTAAGCATGGATGGAAAAAGAGAACCGAAGAAAACAGACCATATGAATTAAAATTATTAAAAGTTAATAAATATTAATAATTTTAAAAGAAAAGGATCCAAGATTCGTTTATCCGGATCCTTTTTAGGAAATCTCAAGCAGGAACCAGAATACTCACGTTCCTGTACTCACCTCTCAAGTATACTTCCATCTCGGGGTTTATGTACTCGTAGATTTCGTTCCCTGAGAGGAAAATCTCCTCGCCGTCTTCTCCGCAGAGCTGCACAGCATTAAGAGGCTGCGCCAGTACACTCCATGCATCCCTGCACAAACCGTCGTCTTCGTCGATCTCCGCCTCAAAGCGAACAGCATCATCCGAGTAACCGGTGCACAGTGGTGATACGTCGTGGTCCCCGAAGGTCATGAAGTCCACGTAGAGGAAGGGCTTCTTTTTGATGATTTCCAATGTCATATATAGGTTCCTCCTTTGTTTCTATGGTAGTCTTTCGACTCATTCTTAATAATGGACGAAACTTGAGAAACGAAAAACTACGGATTTAAAGTTTTGACCATACTATCAATGTCTCAAAAAGACGAAAACAAAGGAGGCGATAGCATGAAAATTTTTATTGATATGGACGGAGTGTTAGCCGAATGGAACTCTTCCGCGGCATTCGAAGACGTATGTAAGCCCGGGTATTTCATTTCACGTCCCCCGATGAAAGGGATGTGCGATGTGATAAGGAAACTCTTAAAGAGCGACCTGGGAGAGTCCGTGTATGTTCGTAGCGCTGTTATCCCGGATGATCATTCGGAATCAGAAAAGCGGGCATGGCTAAACGCTCATCTTCCGGAACTTGAACCGGAAAGATATGAGTTTGTCCCGTATGGGACAAGTAAGAACGAAGGACTTGATTTTAAGTCCGATAAGCTCTTCCTTGTCGACGACTTTTCCCACAACCTCCATGAATGGCAGGGGACAGGGATTAAGGTTTATAACGGGATAAACGGTACCCACGGAACCTGGAGGGGCTACCGAATAGACTCGTCCATGGATCCCGAGCAGCTCTTTAGGCAGCTATACGGGATCATAAAGGCAGAACTTGCATGTGCTTAAAAGAAAGACGCACCGTCAGAAATGGAGGTGCGTTTTCTTTCTGAAAAACATCCTCAAAAACCAGAAAAGTATCGTCCATACTATTAAGGGAAAGGAGAGTGTAGGAAATATATGAGTAAGACATTAAAAACGATTCTGATGAGCTTGGTGGCCGTTTGTATGCTTGTGATCTTGTCACCCGGAAGCAAAGTATTGGCTGACAAGATGATGATCTATGACAACGAAACGAAGAAGTTTACCGGCACGTTCGAGACAAGCGAAGAGGAAATGAGAATAGAACTCTATGCCGATACAGAAAATGAAAGCCAGATACGATTAACAGCCGGTGATACCGATGGCTTTTTAACAGATGAGATCTATTTTACAGAAAAACAGGGAAAGACTGAGATAAGGTTACTTGGAAAAGCCCCGGTTGATGATTATCCCGGAATTTCCTGCTATATCATGGCGGTCTCAGCGCCTGCCGGGAAGACGTCCTGGACAGTAACCACCGATTACACGGAAGATTTTGCAGTCCTCTTTGTCGAAAAGGCAGCCCTACAGTCGGGATCGGAAGAAACGGTAAGTACAACGGAGCCGGAGGAGCTGCTAACATATTTCGTAAATGCCAATAATACGACCCTCACAGTTGGGGATCTAGAAAAGGTCGCAAAAGCGCAGATCCATATCTTTAATCCGCTTCCCTATAAGGATAAGGAGTATGTAAGGGCGGCAAAGATAGATCCATATATGCCGCTCCTTAAGTTCATCATGTGGGTCGGTATCCTTTCAACCCTCGGCCTTGCGGTCATGTATTTACGGACCAGACGAAAAAGGGACAAACTGAGTGGCGAAGAATACGTTAAAGCTCAGAACGAGCGTGTTGCCAAGAAGAAGGAGAACGAGAGCGTACTCTTAAAGAAGATCATGGGAGACGCACTCAGTAAATATGACGATATAGATGACGATGAAGATGAGGGTGAAGACTATGAATCTAATAGAGAGCATGAACCGGAAGTTAGAGAAGAGGCAGGAAGAGATGAACGAACCGGAGGAGAATCCGAACCGGATCCGGAAATCATCGGAGAACGAGAGCTTTGTGATCGAGATAGCGAGAGTTATCAAGAGGACAGTGAAGCAGATTCATCGCTCGGCGAAACGCAGAAACGCACAGAGAGTGAAGATGTCAGGAGCGGAGAAGAAATAGAGGAGAGCGTTAGCGTTAACAAAGAGAATACAGAGCTTGAGCACCAGACAGAAGCGTCTAAGGAAAAAGAAGCTCACGTAAAATCACGACCGGTACAAAAGACGCGTAGTGTCAGACCTGAAGAGAAAAAGAGAACGCCGGCATTTCTCAGTAAAGCGAATGATGTTCGGCCGGGGTCAAGGAATGGAGATCCTATGCCAAAGATGGTCCCTAGGTTTATGCGAAACAGCTAATACTACACAACTCCCAAAATACTATCATACACTGAAACGGACACGGGACAGGAATGCTCTGTGTTCGTTTCTTTTTCAATGGAATGCAAAAGGCTGCGGGGGTTCCGCAGTCTTTGCTAAACTATTTACAAAGGAGTACGAATATTGTACAGATCAAAGGGCGCCGGCCCTCAGATCATCATAATCAAACCAGTGTACCGCATACCAAATAAACGAAGAAGGATCCCAATCGTTAGCGGCTTTTGTATCCAGATGTAAAAATTCTGCGTACCCATCAAGACGATCCCAAAGCTTAGACATCTCTTCTTTTGTCAGCTGCTTATAAGAAATATTGGAAAAAGCCATTTCTTTAGCATATCCATCGAGATTTTTCATGATAGTGGGAGAAAGAAGATTTTCGTCCGCGTAATAAACGTAAAGATTAAATACGGTCTTGAGGGCAACGATGTTTCTCTTATCTCCGGCGTCAAACATCTCTGTATCTGCAGTATTTGCCTGAGCTTCTACAGCAGGAAGAGTCTTAAGGCAAATAACAATGGCAATTCCTGCAATAATGAAACAGGCAAATGAAACCAAGTTCTTAATGAGAACAGATCTTGATCTGGGCATTTTACGAAAATCAAGGCAGTTCTTTAACGATTCATTCATCATGAGCCTCCCAAAGTACACGATGCAAATATTATATCACGTAACAGCATTGTTCGTAAACAAATACCGCATTCGATCAGATGTTCAGAAACAATCAGTGATTGCAACCACCTACGGCTCCTTTCCAGTTGGCAACGACATATGCATAGATTTTCTGGTGCCGGTCGCCTGAGCGGGCAACAATACCGTTCTTGTCTCGGTTAGAGAGAACGTGATACCCGTTGTCTCTATAGTAATCACGCAGAGTATCAAGCGTATCGTAGCAGTTCTCAAGCCCCTCTGGCGTGGAATACTCAAGTCTTGTGACAGAAACGATATTAACGTCGTTGGGTTTTGTTCCGGAAAAACATCTTGTCATACGTCGGAGCTCCTTTCTATGCTTATATGATACAACACAATACTACAAATGTCAACAAAAATCTACAAAGAAAATTTATTCCAAACCCATTAAAAACTGAAATTTAAACGTCCATACTATTAGGCAGAGAAAGGAAATAACATTATGGCTACAAAATCACTTGAAACATTAGAAAAGAAAACCCGGAAATGGAAAAAACTTATGATAATGGCAGGGAGTCTGACCCTAATAGTTATTATCATAATGATCCTCAGAGTGGCAGATGTATGGACCTCCGGTATAAGGTACCCGGAACCGGTAGCAGCATCTCTTGGTGCACCGGTAGCAGCAGATGAAAGTGCTACAGTTGAAGAGGGGACGGAACAAAAAACCACGCCCGAACAAACAGAGGGAGAACCGCAGTAAGCGGAAAAGCCACGAAATGCGTAATAGGGGATACGGGAAATATTAGAGCCAAGAGCGGTAATAGTCCGGCAGATTCCGTCTTAATCTACTGGATATAACACTTATGGCAAAAAGAAAGGCGGAAAACCAAATGAACATATTTGAGTACAACATGGAAAAGGCGCTCCATGAACAAAAGGAAGGTGCAAAACTGTTCGAATGCTATGACACATTCGAAAGGGACATGGAATACCTCGATGAAGAAGCCACAGAGGAACTTCGTGGTCATGTTGCTGAGGTCTATGCTCTTGCGAAGATTATTCTGGAAAAGTATATCTGGATACTTAATATATTAAAGAGCAGGTACGGGGCCGATGTCGCAGAGTCAGTGAGACAGGAAGCTGAGAGTAATTATGGAGTATACAACGTCTTCAATGGTCTGAGTTTTGGACTCAGTGAAGAAAAGAAGAACGAGCTTCTGTCACATTTGCAGTGAGATAGAAAAAAGATTCAATGGCGCGGAGTCCAAACGTGCCAGGTGCGACGTGGTAGTATCCAGCGAATCCTTGGAAGCATCGCACCGAACTGATGAGTAATATGCCCGGATCACCATCTTCGGAAGGGAGCATATAGGTCATTAACCACATCTATGCGTGAGAGTGTAAACAGCATCCACCATATGTAGCGGTTGCAACTTGTACATAGTGTGTGGATTGGAAGCTGGGAGGACTTTAAAGGTTGGACTATTACCTAGTTGCAACTTGTACATAGTGTGTGGATTGAAAGCTCAATTAAATCATAGCCATGAAAACATCTGGAAACAGGTGTTTTTTTCGTTTCGAATCTTTCCTCCATATATTAGACATGCCTGCGAAAGTAGGTAAATAAATAAACAAAGGAGAAACAACATGAGAGTTTCAAACACAATTCTTAAGGGAGCGACCGTTCTTAATAAGGTCAATCACAAGAAGTACGAGGTGGTCGAAAATGATGGAGGAAGGATCATCGCGATACGTGACGAGAAGCAGCCCAATGTAGAGTACAACGTGTCTACAGATGGGAGGGCAGAGCGCATCGTAAATCCTGCCGGTCTTGAGCAGGTGATGATTACCGAAAAAAACGCCATTTGTTTCCGCGTTTTATCGTACGGAGAAGACACCGAGGATTATTCTAAGGTAACTGAGATTCGTGACAGAAGTCTCGTAATAAACGGCATCTCCGTCCAGATGGGTTCCATTAAGGTGAAGAAGATTCTGGGATTCCTTCCCGGAAAGGTGATCCTTGAGAGAGACGACGTTTCGCAGATCTGCTCCTATGAGCCCCTCAGAGACAAGTTCGCGACCCTTTGTGACGCAGAAGGAGTTCTTTTTGTTCTCGGAGCTTTCTCTGATACACTTATTCTTGGTTACAAGAAGGAAGAAGAGCAAGAGAAGGAAGACGGAACAAAGGAGAACGTCCTTAAGGCAGCAGGCGTCTATGTGATAGACGATAAGGGGAATGCTGAGAAGCTCAGGTCGGAGAAGCCTTTTGAGGCGATTGTTCGGGTTAAGGGAACAGAAGACAAGGAGTTCTTTCTCAAGAAGGAAGGAACAAAAGAATATGAGATCCTCTCCAACAGGAGATGCGAATACTCACTTTCACCTTCACTCTTTGAGGGAGTTATCTTGGAGGCAACCGCTACTTACCAGGACGAACTCGCAGTTATTGGAGAAGATCACATCTGCGTAGGGGGTTACAATATTTCCTACGCCGGTCAGACCCTTATCGAAAAAGGGACAACAAGGCTTGTTGACCTTACATCCGGAAAAGATAAGCTTTCCTTCAGCTTCTCCAATGAAGAAGCGACGGAAGTGACTACGATTAATGTCACGGTAACCAAAGACCGCGGATACATCGTGGAAGAGCCAAAATCGCTCCCTGGAGACGCAATTGACTAATCGTTAACTCTTAGCAAAGAAGAAAGTCGCCAAATGCGGCTTTTTTCTTTTGCGGGATATCGGTAAATCTCGCATTGAACTTGAGTCTGTTTCTTCTTTCCATACTAGTATCAACACGATGAGGAGATAGGGTATAGAGGAGTATCTTGTTTTTTTCATATATCATTAAGCGTCCATATTTATAACACGATACAAAATCAACAAACAAAGGAGGAATTACATGAAATTATCAGTCAGAAAAAGAACAGGGGAGGTTGTCCCCTACGAATCGAGTAAGATCCGAAAAGCAATCGAGAAGGCAGCTGTGGCAACAAGCACATCTATTGATGACCAGACGCTTGATATGCTGGTTGTGAGAACACTGGCAAACGCCCAGGACAAGTTTAAGCAAGGAGAGATCGACATCGAGGACATTCAGGACGCGGTGCAGATCACTCTAATGCAGACAGGATTCACGAAGCTCGCCAATGCTTACATTCTGTATAGACAGAATCATGCAGAGCGCAGGAAAGTAGAGCTTGGAGACCTTGTTAAAAACTACCTGGGAGATCAGGACTGGCGCAAGAAGGAGAATGCGACTGTTACCAACTCTTTGGGCGGACTGATCCTGTATAACTCGGGAACGGTTATAGCGGATTACTGGTTAAACTATATTTACGACCGGGAGATCGCTGACGCTCACCGAAACGCGGACATGCATATCCATGATCTGTCATTCCTGTCCGGATACTGCGCCGGGTGGAGCTTAAAGCAGCTCATCAAAGAAGGCATCAAGGGCGTAGAAGGAAGGATTGCTTCAGCGCCGGCAAAGCACCTGCATACTCTTTGCAACCAGATGGTGAACTTCCTTGGCATTATGCAGAACGAATGGGCCGGAGCGCAGGCGTTTTCTTCGTTTGATACGTATCTTGCACCTTTTGTCAAAGCAGACAACCTCACCTACAGGGAAACGAAGCAGTGTATCCAGAGCTTTATCTATGGAGTGAACACACCAAGCCGTTGGGGCACACAGGCGCCTTTTTCAAATATCACTCTCGACTGGGTTGTTCCTGAAGACATGAAGGAACAGAAGGCAATCATCGGCGGAAAGGAAACAAACTTTACCTATGGAGATTGCAAGAGAGAGATGGACATGATCAACAAGGCATTTTTGGAGATTATGATTGAAGGAGACGCAGACGGACGTGGATTCCAGTACCCTATCCCGACGTATTCGATCACTCGTGATTTTGACTGGTCGGACACTGAAAACAATAGGTTGTTGTTTGAGATGACCGCCAAGTACGGAACCCCGTATTTCAGCAACTATGTCAACAGTGATATGGAACCGTCGGATGTTCGCTCGATGTGCTGCCGCTTAAGGCTTGATCTCAGGGAACTTCGTAAAAAGTCTGGAGGATACTTCGGCGCCGGAGAGAGTACAGGATCTATCGGTGTTGTCACCATCAATATGCCTAGGCTCGCATATCTTTCGGCTAACGAAGAAGAGTTCTATGCAAAGCTTGACCGTATGATGGACATTGCAGCCAGATCCCTCAAAGTAAAAAGGGATCTGTGTACGAAGTTGCTCGAATACGGACTCTACCCCTACACAAAGGCATACCTTGGCTCTTTCACAAACCATTTCTCGACAATAGGCCTTGTCGGAATGAACGAAGCTTGCCTTAATGCCAAGTGGATCGGAGCGTCACTTGCGGAGGAAAACGCGCAGAAATGGACCGCAGAAGTGCTTGTTCATATGCGTAACCGTCTTTCAGATTACCA
>JAEEGL010931431.1_pt1 | contig 39059 bp, 37 predicted proteins | sample 9134231 | NCBI WGS metagenome assembly JAEEGL01 (sample SAMN16246548, study PRJNA631951) | gut metagenome | biome: gut microbiome; feature: rumen; material: fiber-attached | host: Bos | place: Iran: Karaj | collected 2018-10 | reverse complement strand
TTTCGTTGTACATATCGTTACCCTCACGGGTACGCTCACCGACACCGGTGAAAACGGAATAGCCGCCGTGCTCCGTTGCGATGTTACGGATCAGCTCCTGGATCAGGACGGTCTTACCGACGCCTGCACCGCCGAAGAGTCCGATCTTACCACCCTTCTGATAAGGGCAGAGCAGATCGACGACCTTGATACCGGTCTCCAGAAGTTCGGACTCCGTGGACTGCTCCTCAAAGCTGGGAGCAGGGCGATGGATGGGCTCATAGGTCACATCCGTGGGAGCGGGCTTATTGTCGATGGGCTGACCAAGCACGTTAAAGATTCTTCCCAGGGTATTCTCACCCACGGGAACGCTGATGGGAGCACCCGTAGCGATCGCTTCGGTACCGCGGATCAATCCGTCCGTACTTCCCATGGCGATACATCTTACGGTGTCATCTCCCAGGTGCTGAGCGACCTCCACCGTCAGCTCACCGCCGTTCCCGGTGGGAATGCGGATTGCTTCGTTGATCTCGGGCAGTTTTCCGGTATCGAAGCGGATGTCCAGGACAGCTCCGATGACCTGAGTGATCTTGCCTTTATTCTCTCCTGCCATGTTTTCCTCCAAACTTTACGATTTTTGGCTGTTACGCCGCAAAAAACTACGGTTCCGATTATGAGATCGCTTCCGCACCGGCGATGATCTCCGTCAGCTCCTGGGTAATGGAGCTCTGCCGCGCTCTGTTGTAAAGCAGGGACAGATCGTCGATCATTTCCTCGGCATTGCTGGTAGCGTTATCCATTGCCTGCATGCGGGCACCGTTCTCGGAGGCAACTGCCTCGATAAGGGCACCGTAGAGCAGGCTGCTCACGTACTTCGGAACGATCAGATCAATGGCCTCCTCGTCCTGAGGCTCAAAGTTCATGATGGCTGTCGCACCCTGAGTCTCCTCCTGAGGCTCTTCCTCGTCTACTTCGACGGGTAAGAGTTTGATCAGGCGGGGCTCCTGTGTGACCGTATTTTTAAAGAAGGTGTATGCCAGATGGATCTCGCCGATCTCCCCGGCCGCGAAGGATGCCAGCAGGCGCTCCGTGAGAGCACTGACCTCCTTGTAGGTGGGAGCCTCGATCATATCGGGCAGGTCCTCTTTGATGGTATACCCGTACCTGGCAAAGGCCTCGCGACCTTTGTTGCCGATGGCATAGATGTCCAGCTCATCCTTGTTCCAGGCCTCGTTCCTGGTGACCAGCTTGATCACATTGGAATTGTAGCCGCCGGCCAGTCCGCGGTTGGAAGTGATGACCACCACCGCCTTCCGGGAGGAATCTCCGGCCTGCAGGTATCTGTGCTGGATACTGCCTACGCGGGACAGGATGCTGCTGACGGTCCTGCGCATGGTATCGAAGTATACTTTTGTCTTATCTGCATTGCTTCTTGCGCGCTGCAGCTTCACCGTGGACACCAGCTTCATCGCTTTCGTGATCTGCTGGGTCCCCTGGATACTGGATCTGCGGCGCTTAATATCACGCATGGATGCCATGAGTTTTCCCCTTTCGGAGGTTTATCGGGCTTTACGCCTTCAAAAACGCTTCCTTGAATTCAACGATCGCCTTCTTCAGGGTTTCTTCGTTCTCATCGCTGATCACCTTGTCCTTGGCAATGCCGCCGGGGATCTGGGGATACTTGGTATCCAGGTAGTCGAAGAACTCCTTCTCAAAGCGGGTGATATCCTCTACCGGAATATCCAGAAGGTATTTTCTGGTCACGGCATAAATGATGATGACCTGATACTGCACAGGCATGGGAGCGTACTGAGGCTGCTTGAGCACCTCCTTGATGCGCTCGCCCTGGGCCAGCTTCTCCTTGGTGTCGTCGTCCAGCTCGGAACCGAACTGTGCGAAGGATGCCAGCTCACGATACTGTGCCAGCTCCGTACGGATGGGAGCTGCGATCTTCTTCATGGCCTTGATCTGTGCGGCGCCGCCCACACGGGAGACGGACAGACCTGCGTTGATGGCAGGACGGAAGCCGGAGTTGAACATCTCGGTCTCCAGGTAGATCTGGCCATCGGTGATGGAGATCACGTTGGTAGGAATGTAGGCGGACACGTCGCCTGCCTGGGTCTCGATGATGGGAAGTGCGGTCAGAGATCCTCCGCCGTACTCCTCGTTCATTCTGGCTGCACGCTCCAGCAGTCTGGAGTGCAGATAGAAGACGTCACCGGGATATGCCTCACGCCCGGGTGGACGACGAAGGAGCAGGGAGAGTGTACGGTATGCGGTAGCATGCTTACTCAGGTCGTCATAGACCACCAGCACGTCCTCACCGTTCTCCATCCATTCCTCACCGATGGCACATCCAGCATAGGGAGCGATATACTGCAGAGGAGCCAGATCGCTGGCGGTGGACACCACGATGGTGGTGTAGTTCATCGCACCGTACTCCTCCAGTGTCTTTACGATATTGGCCACGGTGGACGCTTTCTGTCCGATGGCCACATAGATACATTTTACGTTCTGTCCCTTTTGATTGATGATGGTGTCGATGGCGATGGCCGTCTTACCGGTCTGACGGTCGCCGATGATCAGCTCACGCTGACCTCTGCCGATGGGCACCATGGAATCGATTGCCTTGATTCCGGTCTGCAGGGGAGTGTCCACGCTCTTTCTGGTGATGACACCGCTGGCCACGCGCTCGATCCGGCGGAACTTGTCCGTCTGAATGGGGCCCTTGCCGTCGATGGGCTGTCCAAGGGAATTCACGACTCTGCCGAGCAGAGCGTCGCCAACGGGAACTTCAACCACTCTGCCGGTGGTCTTAACCTGATCCCCTTCATTGATGTTTTTTGAGCTGCCGAGCAGAACAACACCTACGTTGTCCTCCTCCAGGTTGAGAGCCATTCCGTAGACTTCGCCGGGGAACTCCAGGAGCTCACCCTGCATGGCATTCTCCAGACCATGAACACGGGCAATTCCGTCCGCCACCTGAATAACGGTACCGACATCGGTCACGTCCAGCGTGGAAGCGTATCGCTCAATCTGCTCTTTGATGACAGAACTGATTTCTTCTGGTTTTAAATTCATTGTTCTGTAGCACCTTTCTTTCAACCGGTCATCCCAGTTGAACCTGTAATAGTTCCTGCTTCAGTTCATTTAACTTGTTGCGAACGCTGCCGTCTGCAACACGGTCGCCGATGCGGATGATGATCCCCCCGATGAGGTCGGGATCGGTCTCGTAATGCATCTCCATCTGCTTGTAATCCGTGGTCTCCAGGAGCTTTGCTTCCACAGAAGCTCTGCCTGCGTCTCCCAGGGGGCTGGGTGTGGTCACATAGGCTACACCGATGCCCTTCGCCTCCTTGTACCGCTGCGTGTAGTATTCCGCAATGGCCTTAAGGGAGGAAAAACGCTCCTTCTCCACCAATGTCAGCAGAAAGCCGACCATCTCGTCGCTGAGTCTGCCCCGGAACACCTCTCCGGTGAACCTGAGCTTCTCCTGCTTGGGAATGGAAGGATGCAGGATCAGTCGCCCGAAATCCGCATTGTCCTCCATTACCTTTACCACTTCATTCAGCTCGTTCAGGAATTCCTCTTCCTTCCCGGTCTCCGTGGCAACCTCGTACAGCGCTTCGCCATAGGTTTTGGAAATTAACTTTGCCATGTGCTATTACCTATTTCCTTCAGCGCATCCTGCACCAGCTGGTCCTGAACCGTGGTATCGATGGAAGCGCTGACGACCTTGCCGGCGATCATGGATGCCAGCACGACCATCTCCTTCTTCACATCATCAGCCACCTTCTGCTTCTCCAGTTCGGCCTCTCTGTGTGCATGGTCCAATATTCTTTTGGCTTCTTCTCTGGCTTCTTCCACGATCTGGCGCTCATTGTCCAGCGCACGCTGTCTCGCATCGTAGAGGATCTCCTCGGTCTCCTTGTCAGCGTTTTTCAGCTTTTCCTCATACAGCGCCTTCAGCTTCTCCGCTTCTTCCCGGGCGTCGCTCGCGCTCTGCATTTCCCCTGCGATCCGCTCTCTGCGGCTTTCCAGGAATTTGCGGGCGGGATCGAACAGGAAACGACCCATGAAGAACAGCAATACGAAGAGGGCGATGATGGAGAGGAAGGAGTCGGCGATCAGCTGCCAGTCCAGGTTAAACAACCTGGTCATTTCTTCTCCAGTTAATAAAACCACCTAAAGCCTCCTTTCCGTATCCGGGTATTTGGGATTTATCCCACCAGCGGCTTTACGAAAAGCAGAAGCATAGCAACAAGCAGACCGTACAGACCGGTGGTCTCTGCCACGGCCTGGCCCAGAAGCATGGTGGACATGATCTCGGATCTTGCACCGGGGTTACGTCCGACGGCTGCTGCACCGTGACCTGCTGCGATACCCTGGCCGACACCGGGGCCGATACCGGCGATAACTGCCAGGCCGGCGCCGATTGCGGAACAACCTAATACGAAATTCTCATTAAAATCCATACTTTCCTCCATTCGGGCTTATTTTCCCGCTGTCTGGGCCCGAGTCAGACAGCGCGTGCCTCGCAGGCACATTCTTGGTTCCGTGACTCGCGGGATCAGTTTCCGTCTCCCCGGGCACTGGAAATGTAAGTCATTGTCAACATACAGAACACGTAGGTCTGTATCGCTCCCGAGAACAGATCAAAGTAAACATGCAGCGCAGCCGGCCATGCGACGGCAACCCATTTCAGCAGTCCGTAGACCAGCGCCATCATGATGGTGCCGGACAGCACATTCGCAAACAAACGAAGGCTCAGTGAGATCGGAACCGCTATATCACTGATAATGTTGATGGGCAGCCAGATCGGCAGCCAGGGCGGGAGCGGCGAGCATTTGTCCTTCCAGAGATCCAGCGGCTTGTTGAACCGTACTTCCGCGTAGTGGACCAGGATGAAGGTCAGGATTCCGAGAGGAAGCGTCACACCGTAATCGGCGGTGGGCGGTCTCAGTCCCAACAGACCGGAAATATTCGACACCAGGATGAAGACGAAGAGGGTTCCGATGTAGTTGTAATACTTCGGTGCGCCCTTGCCCATGGCCTTGTCGACGATCCCGTCCAGGAACTCTACGAGGAGCTCGATCACGTTCTGGAACTTCCCGGGCTTCATGGTGGCTTTCTTCAGGCATTTACCGCCCACCAGGGAAAACACGATCAGCAGAATCATGATGATCAGGATACTGACATGCGTGTTGGTGATCCATACTTCATGACCGAAGAAAGAATACTTGAAGATTCCGTGGATCATGAAGGACGAAGAGTCGAACTCTCCGGAGGACATCAGGACTCCATATCCCATTCTTTTACCTCCTTTACTCAGTATCGTCTGGCTTAGAACAGGGTCTGCTCCGTACCGGAACTTCCCTCAGCATCGGCTGAGGTTGCGCTTTCCGCGGCCTTCGCCGCTTCCTGTGCTTCCTTGGCCGCCGCCAGGGACGCCTGGTACTCCTCCTCCGTCACGGGGACGGGATCGGACTCGTGGAACAGATGATTGTAAAGCTTATGATCCAGGGGCTGCAGATATGCGGAAGTCTTCCACGCAAAGAGTCCCAGGAATACAAAAAGTGGTGAAAAAAGATCCGTCAGGCAGATCACCGCAAGGGCGCCCGCCAGGGAAAAATAACGGACCAGATATGCGGAGTAGATCCGCTTCTGAGCAGTCTCAGGATCGTGATCCAGGGCCCTGTTCAGGGAAAAATACTGATGCCATACACTGACGGCTGCCATCAGCAGACCCGTAAGCAGGCTGAGGATCGCACTCTTCCGATCCTTTGCAAAGATCGCGGTGGGAACCAGCATCAGGATCCCGGAAAAGACAATGCCTGTCTGGAGCTCCAGCAGGGTCCGGTCAAAGCTGCGAAGGATCCGGAAATCCCCCTCCGGGACTTCATTTTTTCTCCCGGTCGTCTCCGGCCCGGCCTTTTGTGTCATCCGGCGCTTGCTCATCTGAAGCTGCATCCTCCCCCGTGCCGATCCTCATGGCCATCCGGTAGATGTTCTGGAAACCGGCAATGGCTCCGATAAAGAAAAACAGGATCACCAGGAAACGGGTTCCCAGTTTCTGATCCAGCCAGTAACCCAGGATGGTGGTCATGGCGATGGGAACCAGCATATTGATACCGAATTGCATCACCAGTGACAGGGAACGGAACACGCGGGAATCAGGAAACCCGGTGGTTCTTTTTCGGTGTTTTTCATCTCTCCGATCCAAGGCTTTTTCCTTTGCTTTTTGCTCTTGCACTATAGGGAAAATTATAACGAAAATTGGCTTAATTGTCTATACAATCACCCCTTGAGGCCGGGAAAGTTTTATTAATTTTTTATTACGGCGGGTAAGTGTTATAATACTTAAAAAGATGGAAACGGAAAGGAGTTTTGTTATGGATTCCCTGCGCATCTACAGAAAGCGACTGATCCCCCAGGAGTGCATCCTGCTGAAGGACGACGAGCTGGTGGAACGGACCGAGGAACGGATCATCACCAGATGGAACACCCTGCGTCCCAAGGCAGAGTTTGACCACGGCACCTCCTGCTATTTCCTGGAGCACGGGGTGAAGGTCAGCAAGTTCTACCGCAGTGACGGCTCCCTTCTGTACTGGTATTGCGATATTGTGGAGTATTCTCAGGGTGAGACCCCGGATGATCTGATCGTAACGGACCTTCTGGCGGACGTAATCCTCTATCCCAGCGGCCGCATCAAGGTCATGGATCTGGACGAGCTGGCGGATGCGGTGGAGCAGGGGCTCCTGACCCAGGAACAGTTCATTCACTGCCTGCGCAGCCTGAACGATCTCCTCACCATCATCGACCGCGACAAATTCGAAAAATTCCAGGCCTGCCTGGACGAAAAAGGACTGTGACCTCAGGTCACAGCCCTTTGTTTTTGTGTTTTCTATTTTCCTTCATCGATCAGGGTCACGATCATCTTCCCCAGAAGTCCGATGTAGTCCAACTCCCGTTCCGACCATTTCCGGCGCTTGTTAAAGACGTCGAAATGGATCATGGTACCGGGCTTCCCGTCCTTCATATTGGTGACGATGACGGAAGCGCCGATCTCAAACTCCGCGAATCCGCGATAAACCTGAGGCATGACATCCTTCAGGGATTCCACGTTGTTCTCCACATAGAACCCCGACTCGTCAAACATGCTTGCAAAGAGTGCGGGATCGTGCCACTCCTCGTCGGTGGTGGCCTTAATGTAACGGCCGCTGGCGGCGTACAGTTTCGATGCGTCCCGGGAAGTGATACACACGCCGTCCACATCAAAGACTGCCCGGAGCTCGTCCACCCTCTCCGGGTGATCCAGCAGATAGGAGCTTCCTTCCAAACCGAGGCCGACGAGGATCTCCTCCATCTTCTGACGCCTGCGTTCGTTGGAGACGGCATAAGCCACTGCCTGGGTCTCCATGGAATTCTTCTCCAGCTCTCCGTGGAGAGCCTCGTCATAAATGATGTGCCTGTTCTTTCCCTTCTCCTTGGCAATGTAAACGCACTTGTCAGCCTTGGCAAAGAGAGTCTCGAAATCCGTTCCATCCTTGGGATAGCAGCTGGCACCCACGGAAATGGTCAGGGTAAACTTCGGATCAAAGGCGATGAGCAGATCCTTGGCCAAAGGCTTCAGCAGATCTTTCAGAGCTTCTCTGGTGGGAACTCTGTTCAAAAAGATCATGAACTCGTCACCGCCGAACCGCCCTACCATGCCTCGGTTTTTCACGGCTTTCTGCAGAGTCTCCGCCACATGGCGGACTACCTCATCGCCAAAGGCATGGCCAAACTGGTCATTGATGTTCTTAAAATCATCCACATCGATGATCAGGAGCCAGCAGATTTCGTCCCCGGATTTACCACCGAGTTTAGCCAGGAATTCCATGGTATATTCGGTGATGGCGCGCTTGTTGAAGATACCGGTTCCGGCATCCAGCGCAGCTTCCGTCATATAATACTTTTCATCCTTTGCCGCTTCGGCAGGGGTCAGAACGCCTGCGCAGTAAGGGTCCGCACTTCGCACGGTGCCGCCCCGCAGCTGGAAATCATAACGATGGCCCTCATAGGTCATGAAAACATTCAGGCTGAAGCTCAGTTCCTTGTTCTTCAGGTATCCGACCACCATCTCTGCCCGTTCCAGGGCATCATCCTCATCCAGCCAGCCGTTTTCCTTGTATTGCTGCAGGAAAGCGTCCAGGTCTCCGTAGTAAATGGAGAAGGATACTCCATTGATGTACCGGAAAACGGAAAGGATATTGGTCGCGGGAGTGTAATCAAAATAGATTTCCCGCTTCAGTGTCATATAGAAACGATATTTTTCCAGATACTCCTGACGGCCGATGATGCTGTCCCTGCTCTCCAGCATGTCTGTGAGATGCACCTCAAACAGGGGCTTTGCCATCTCGGAGGTCTTAGCTTTTTCAATCCGCAGGTGAACGTAAGGAAATACGTCTCCCAACTTGTTGTCCAGGGATGTGATCAGTTCCAGCAGGGTGACACCGGGCTCGCATGCATCTCCTGCGGCAGCCGCCTTCTGTATGATGCTCTGCAGATCCTTCGCATCCTCGGGATCGATCATTTCAAAAAGGGAAAGACGCGAATTCTCCCGGACGAATTTGTAATACCATTCGCCTCCGGAAGCAGCGCATCCGTCCTCCCGGATCAGCACTTTTACATTGTACAGACCCGGAAGTCCATCTTTTTGAACGTGACTTTGTACTCTCATTGAAATCCTCAAACCAGTAAAAACAAGGGGATTGTGGTCTTAATAGAAGACATGGCCTCCGATCAGGATCCCGTCCAATCCCGGTATGGGAGTTCGGAAATAAACGCAACTTCCAACATTGGTAAAGCCCGTCATGGCTTGCTGTGCCGCCCTGTGGCAGCTTTCCGTCGCCTTGCCGGACGAAAGCACCAGTGCCAGTCTGCCGCTGGCTACCGGTGAAAACTGACCTTTTTGATAAATGACGCCGGAGACTGTCTCCGGGAAAACGCCGCTGAGCACGCGGTTGATGACCACAGCACCCACGGCCACCTGGCCTTCGTAGGGCTCTCCGCCCGCTTCGCAATAGATCAGAGCCGCCAGGAGTTCCTCGTCTCCCGCGTCGAAGGTGACATCCGCAATATCCCGCCAGGTGCCGTCAAGAGCATCTCTGGATTTTTTGCGTTCCTCCTCCAGGAGCTTTTTCAGGGTCTCCAGATCCTCCTCGGATTCCTTCTGCTTCCGCTCCAGCTCCTTTGCTCTCGCTTCGGCCGCGTCGATATCGTCCTTGTATTTCTGAATCTCCGCCTTTGCCTGCTCGATGAGATCGTTTAACCGTTTGGATTCCTCCCGGTTTTTCTCCTGCAGGTCCTCCAGCTGGCGCTGTTCCTCTTCCAGGACAGCCTTCCGCTCCGCCACTTCCTCTTTGGCGGTCTTCAGTTCCTGCAGCTTATTCTGCTCGTAGCGCTCGATCCGCTCCATGTAACCTGCAGTGTTCAGAAACTGGGCGATGGAGCCCTGCCCCAAAAGCACGCTCACCAGGCCTGCATCGTTTCGTTCATATAGATTCCGCAGGCGGACCACCATACTGTCATACTGGTCCTGCGCATCCTGCGTTGCCTGCTCCAGATCTGTCTGAGCCTGCTCAATCTCCGCTCCCTTGACCACCAGTTCCGCAGACAGCCGCTCCAGGTTGCCGCTGATCTCCTCCAGCGTGGCATTCAAAGTGTTCAGCTGCAGCTGAAGGCTTCCCTTTCCGGACTGGAGATCATCCAGGGCATCGTCGTTTTTGCGCTGCTCATCCTCCAGATCCTTGAGGTTGTCCTTGACGTCATCGATCTGATCTTCCAGATCCTGTTCCTTGCCGGACTTGGCAGCGATTGCCTGCGACGCCGGCAGACAGGAAAGTGTCAGTGTCAAAACCAGCGTCAGGGTAGCCCATGTATGAAGTTTTCTGCGTATCCTGCCGATTCGTTTCATACGGGTATTTCCTACAGGTGATGGGACATTTTTTGCATCTTAAATGGTGATATGAACGGTCTCCCCGCTCCTCTTATAAGGGAGGCAGGTGACGCCCGCCGCCGCAAACATCCGCTTGGCGGCAATGTTGCCGGGGGTTCCGCAATACTTGTCATCGTCGTAGATCACGGTTCGGATCCCGGCCTGAATGATGGCTTTTGCGCACTCGTTGCAGGGGAACAGGGACACATAAAGTTTCGTCCCCTCCAGGGAGCCGCCGCGATAGTTCAGGATGGCATTCAGCTCACTGTGCACCACATAGGGGTACTTGGTGAGTTCTTCGCTCTCTCCCTCCCGTTCCCAGGGAAATTCGTCGTCACTGCAGCCCTTGGGCATACCGTTGTAGCCCATGGAAAGTATCTTGTTGTCATTGCTGACGATACAGCAGCCTACCTGGGTGTTGGGATCCTTGGATCGCATCCCCGAAAGATGCGCCACACCCATGAAATACCCATCCCAGGAAATATATCCCTCTCGCTTAGCCATTTTTTCCCCTCACAGATACATGCAGGTCAGCGGGTTCTTTTTTGCTTATTTCGTGCCGAAGATACGGTCGCCGGCATCGCCCAGTCCGGGCACGATGTAATTGTGATCGTTGAGCTTCTCGTCCAGAGCGCCCACATACAGATCTACATCGGGATGTGCCTCCTGAAGAGCCTTGATGCCGTCAGGTGCAGCGATGATGCACAGGAAGTGGATGTTCTTGCATCCTCTCTCCTTCAGCATGGTAACTGCTGCCACAGCGGAGCCGCCGGTTGCCAGCATGGGATCCACGATAAAGATCTCTCTCTCGGAGCAGTCTGCGGGAACCTTGCAATAGTACTCCACAGGCAGGGAAGTCTCGGGATCTCTGTAGAGGCCGATATGACCTACCTTTGCAGCAGGGATCAGACGGAGCATACCGTCCACCATACCCAGACCTGCACGCAGGATGGGGATGACTGCCAGCTTCTTACCGCTGAGCTCCTTTACGGTGGTCTTGCAGATGGGAGTCTCAATCTCCACATCCTTGAGCTTCAGCTCTCTGGTCGCTTCGTAACAGATCAGCATAGCGATCTCACTGATGGTGTCACGAAAATCCTTGGTACCGGTGTCGACTCTGCGAATAAAACCGATCTTGTGCTGGATCAGAGGATGATCCATGATAACTACTTTGCCCATAAGGCACCTCCTAATGATGTATAAATTTACAGACTGACTGGTGCAAACATATTATGATGTGTAGATCAGCGGTCGATCTGCTCGATCAGGTCGACCCTTCTCTGATGACGCTCCTCGCCGGAGAACTCCGTCTCCAGGAAGGTGTCCAGGATCTCGATAGCCAGATTGTTTCCGATCATGGCGCCGCCGAGAGCCAGCACATTCGCATCGTTGTGCAGGCGGGTCATTTTGGCACTTAAGGGTTCGCTGCAAAGCGCGCAGCGAATGCCGGGTACCTTGTTGGCGGAAATGCTGATGCCGATGCCGGTGGTACAGACCACCACACCCTTCTCACAGCTGCCGTCCGCCACAGCCTTTGCCACTGCGTGGCCGAAAGTGGGATAATCGCAGCTGTCCTTGGAATAGGTGCCGCAATCCTTTACTTCATATCCTTTGGATTCCATGTGCGCCTTCAGGAGCTCTTTCATGTCGAATCCGCCGTGATCACTGCCGATCGCTATCATTATAATACCTCCGAAATTATTAGTATATAGTATGAAAACCTCTGTCAGGAAACCTCTATCATTTCACCGCCCGCGGCTTTCCGCAGCCGGTTCATAACAGCCTTTCCGAATCCGGAATCGGCGAAGGCTTCGGAGCAGATCACTTCCACTCCTTCGTCGTCCATCTTCCGCAGGATACGGTAGAGATTGTGCCCTACCTCAGCCTCGTCTCCCGCGCTGCCGATGCAATAAATAACATCCGCTTTATATCCGAGAGCCAGCTCTTTGGTTGCGATAACGCCCGTTTTCTTTCCTGCTTTTGCGGCATCTGCCAGCAATTCGTTGATCTTTGCCACCACCGTTTTGGGATTCCCCTTCACAATGGTCAGGCTCCCCTTCGGGGCGTAATGCCGGTATTTCATTCCCGGAGCCTTGGGCTTTGCGTCCGCTGCCATGGAAAGGATGGCAGGATCCAGTTCCACTTTTTTCCCCAGGGCTTCACTGAGCATTTCGGGTGTTATGTAACCCGGTCGCAGGATCATGGGATCCTCTACTGTCAGGTCCACAATGGTGGATTCCAGGCCGATGGGATTATCCCCGCCATCAATGATGGCATCCACTCTTCCCTCCAGATCCTGGATCACGTGCTCCGCATCCGTGGGACTGGGGCGTCCCGAAAGATTTGCGCTGGGAGCCGCCACAAATCCTCCTGCCCGGCGGATCAGCTCCGCCGCCGTGGGATCCGAGGGCATCCGCACCGCCACCGTGTCCAGTCCTCCCGTAGTCTCCCGGGGGACAGTGTCCAAAGCGGGTAATACCAGTGTCATGGGACCCGGCCAGAAGCGCTTTGCCAGGAGCATTGCTTCCGGTCTGCTCATGTCCGCCACGCGCCCCGCATCCTGCAGGTCTGCGATGTGAACAATGAGGGGATTGTCGGAGGGCCGCCCCTTGGCCGCGTAAATAGCTTTGGAGGAAGCAGGATTTAACGCATCCCCTCCCAGACCGTATACAGTCTCCGTAGGAAAGGCCACCAGGCCGCCCTTTTGTATGATCTCCCCCGCTTCCCGCAGCGCCTCCCGATCGGCGGAAGTGGGTGCGGAAGGATTTTCCAGTTTAATGATCCGTGTCTTCACCATAGCTTTCAATCTGCTGCCAGATCTCTCTCGTGCCGTACCCCAGGCGCCATGCGGCGACACCCCGGATGTTTCTGGCCTGCATCACGTTCAGCTTGGCTTCGATGGATTCCTCATCCTCGAGCCAGATCTGATAAGTGGTGCCGTCAGATGACCAGGTGGCGTAGTTCTGACAGGTTTCTTCGTTCCAGGTGAATTCCAGGTTGTTCCGCTTGATGAAATCCGCCTGATTGTTCACCGTAATGTATTCATCCGAAATGGTGCCCCCGTCGGATTTCCAGAGGATCGTGTACAGAGGCAGTGCATTGATGACCTTGGAAGCGGGGACTCTGGCCAGGGTGGCGTCCAGACCGTCGGACACATAGCCGATGCTGGCCACGCTGCCCGGATCACCGCTGCCCTTGGTGTGCTCGTCGTATCCCATGATCAGCACAAAATCCGCCACTCTTCCCTGGATGTCCAGGCGGTAGAAATTGTTGAAATGGAAGGGCACGTAATTGTCGATGGACAGGTAGATCCCCGCCCTGCGGCAAAGGACACTGAGCTCCTTCACGAACTGGACAAAATGAATGCCGCATTCGCTGCTGAGGCCCTCAAAATCCAGGTTGATTCCGTCGGCGCCGATGGTGACGCACTCGGACACCATGTCCTGCGCCAGGCGCTTCCGCGCCTCCATGGAGGACAGCAATGCCACATCGTCCACAGTCTCACCGGACTCCAGCTCATAGTTGAAATTATCCCAGACCGCCCAGACCATGATGCCTTTTTCGTGGGCAGCCGCCACATAATCAGCGCTTGCAAAGCTCCGGTAGCTTCCGTAATTATCCGTCAGGCTGTACCAGGTGGGAGCGATCACGGTGATGCCCTTTCCTTCCGCCAGCACATCGGACAGCGAATCGTTCCCCGAAGTACCGAAGATGGCATGGAAGCCCAGCACCAGCTTTCCTTCGGGAGAAAGGGAGGTGTATTCCGGCAGATCCGGTGCGGATGCAGGTGTCTCCTCCACGCCGGAGGCCTTCCGCATCTTTTTGTTCTCCACGTAACCGATGATGGAATCGGAGGTCTTAACCTTGCTCCAGTTCTCCATCTCCTCCAGGATCTCCACGGACTCATCCTCCTGCAGATCCCGCAGGATCAGACTCTTGATGCCGCCCTTGGCACGGATCTCGGTATTGTCCGTGATCTTCCGCATATCCGCCATGCCCCACTCCGTGTAGAGCTGCACATGATAGTCGTAGACCTTTGCGGTAAAGGCGGCGTAGTCCAACAGCAGATCCGTAGCGATCCAGGTCTCGCCCTCCGCCGTCAGGGTGCCCTGATATCCCAGCCCTTTCTGCTCGCCGTCGATCAGGATATACTCCTCACCGATGGGAATGGCGTGAGTATCGGTAGCGGTGGTGTAGAGCAGTGCATCCATCTCTTCTTCATAATAGAATTCATCCGTGATGTACTCCTCCACAAAAGGAAGGGGCAGATAGCATTTCCCGCCCCGGAGAAGTCCCTGCTCCTCCAGCTGCTCATCCTGCAGGATGATGGCAAGATGTGCATCGTCCACGCCGTAATGTTCCTTCATATCGGCATAATCTCTGCCGTAGGAATACTTGTCGATGAGCTCTTTGCCGATTGTAAAATATCCGATGACCACGATCAGGATCATGGATACCAGCGTTACCAGCGCTTTCTTCATATCCCCTCCGAGTAGGCCCAGATCCTTATGCACCCTGCAGCCCCCGGCTTCCCTCCGAGCCCGGGCGGGCGACGGAATCCATGAGGACCGGCATAAAACAAAATAATGGTGTGCGGAATCTTACGCTGCAAAATCGGTTTCCACCGCTTTGCATACATAGTTATTCTAGCACACCATTATTTCTTAGTCATTAGATTTTTGTGTTGTCATCCGACGAAAGGCACCCGTTTGATGACGCGTTTCTCCGCAGGCCCAAAAGGTTCAGTGGTATATCATTTCCTTTAGAGAATCGTTTTTTTGCATCGCTGCATCTTTTCACTTTTTAAGAGGCCGGTTTGCAGCCGGCACATTGATACGTTATTTTACCGAATGTTTTTAGTTTATTTTTTTAGTTTTTCTGTTTTTTCTTGTTGTTTTGGATTATTTCAAGATTTTGGAACGGCTCAGGAATAATTAGATGAAATCAGAAGTGCATTTTCAGGCTCGTTTATAAAGCGCATTTTAAAAGCACATATGAAAAATCGATGATCCTTCACCAAAATACGGGCATCCATCAACCTCCTTTCCGATGCCGTTTGGCGATGCAAGTGCATCATAATGCCCCGGGAATGCCCATTGCAAGCACTTTTCCCCTTGTGCAAAATGTCCTCTTATCGCGATCACGGTTCGCCGTAATTCTCCCGGAAAGCTAAGATTTTCAGCCTTTTTAGCCGATAAATATATACAAAGAGATCCCCTTTCGGGGATCTCGCAAAAAACAATTTTGTGAATCTTTGACAGAAATGCGAAACTTCACAAAAACTTAACTGCAGGGTTATTGACGCTTCCCACCGCAGAGGCTATGATGGATAAAATCATGCGGCGTCTCTCGTACCGAGAAAGGAGGTCCCGCCTATGAAAATCGAAAAGATCAATGATAATCAGATCCGCTGTGACCTTACCTCCGAGGACCTGTCCATGCATCATCTGAAGATGAGCGAGCTGGCCTACGGCACGGAAAAGACCAGAGGCCTTTTCCAGGAACTTTTGCGTCAGGCAGATTATACCTGCGGCTTTGAAGCAGCCAATGTCCCTCTGATGATCGAAGCCATTCCCATGGGAACGGATTCCATCCGGCTGATCGTTACGAAGATCAATGACCCCGACGAGCTCGACACCCGTTTTTCCCGCTTCTCTCCCAGAACCGGAGAAAGCTTCGACGAGGACGACGACGAGGATTGGGATGACTACAGTGAGGAATTCGAAGAGCAGATGATGAACGCTTCCCGCTACGGCGGCCAGCACGATCTGCCTACGCCTTCCTTCCATGAGATCCTGGACCGTGTCAGCAGCGAGGCGGAGAATCGTCTCATCGCCTTCACCCTGGACAGCATCGGTTCCGCCATGGATCTCGCTTCCGTCATCGCTTCCTTCAAGGGAGATAGTTCTCTTTACAGAGACCACTCCACCGGGAAGTACATTCTGGCACTCCGCCAGGGCAAGGAAGACCACGCAGTATTCCGCAACGTCTGCCAGACCTGTATGGAGTTCGGTAAGGGCAGTGTCCTGCCCGCTGCCGGAGAGCAGGCCCTCCATGAACACGGAGAGCTGCTCATCGCAGAGCACGCTGTTGCGAAGCTCAGCTGCAGGAACGATTAATCCTCGTTATCCGTTTCACCCTTCTGCAGCTCCAGGGACTTTTCGATGTATTCCATGAGGTCGTCAATGTCGATCCCATGTACTGCCGCCGCCTCCGCGAGGCTTTCCATCATGGAGGCGGGGCAGGTGATACAATGCATGCCCGCACTCATCAGAATGGGAACCACATCCGGCTCCTCTCTCATGATATCCCCCAAAAGCATATCTTTGGTAATGTTCATATATGTACTCCTTTCGTACCGGTTTATCCTTTCGGGCATCCGTCCCGGAATGAATTTTTATACCGGTGCTTTTTTGTGTAACAAGATATCTTATCTCATACTTTTTTACCTATGACAAGTGTCTTCCGAAAAGACACTTTTTTGTACGAAAAAAAATACTTTATTTTTTTAATATTTTTTTCATTTTGTATACAACGGGAATCCGCGTATTTTCTAGCTTTGTACGTAAAAAAATACATTGTTTTGTCTTGACGAAACAGAAAGCCGTTACCTATAATGATCGTGCACGGTGGTTACGGATCATTGGATACGAATCACATAAACACACAATTCTATAGGAGGCAGTACTATGACACCTGAATGGCAAGATTTTGTAACAGGCAAGTGGGACAGAGAGGTCAATGTCCGCGATTTCATTCAGAGAAACTACACCCCGTACGACGGAGATGAGAGTTTCCTGGCAGGACCTACCCAGAACACCAAGGATCTGTGGGCACAGGTTCTTGATCTTCAGAAGAAGGAGAGAGAAGCAGGCGGCGTTCTTGATATGGACACCAAGGTTGTTTCTACCATCACTTCTCATGGCCCCGGCTACCTTGACAAGAGCAAGGAGACCATCGTAGGCTTCCAGACCGACAAGCCTTTCAAGAGATCCCTTCAGCCTTACGGCGGTATCCGCATGGCAGAGAAGGCTTGCTCCGACAACGGCTACGAGGTTGATCCTGAGATCTCCGAGTTCTTCTCCGTTCACAGAAAGACTCACAATGCAGGATGCTTCGATGCTTACAACCCCGAGATGAGAGCTTGCCGCTCCTCTCACATCATCACCGGTCTTCCTGATGCTTACGGCCGTGGCCGTATCATCGGTGACTACAGAAGAGTTGCTCTGTACGGTATCGATCGTCTGATTGCCGACAAGGAAGAGCAGAAGGCATCCACCGGCCGCGTTATGACCGACGATGTGATCCGTCTTCGCGAGGAGCTGTCCGAGCAGATGGTAGCTCTGAAGATGATGAAGGAAATGGCTGCTTCCTACGGCTGCGACATTTCCAAGCCCGCCGCAAACGTGCAGGAGGCTATTCAGTGGACCTACTTCGGATATCTGTGTTCCGTTAAGGAGCAGAACGGTGCAGCAATGAGCCTTGGCCGTACCTCCACCTTCCTTGACATCTATGCACAGAGAGACCTGAAGAACGGCACCTTCACCGAGGAGCAGATCCAGGAGTTCGTGGATCACTTCATCATGAAGCTTCGTTGCGTGAAGTTCGCTCGTACTCCCGAGTACAACCAGATCTTCGCAGGCGATCCCGTTTGGGTTACCGAGTCCCTGGGCGGTGTAGGCGTTGACGGACGTCACATGGTTACCAAGATGAGCTTCCGTTATCTGCACACCCTTGAGAACCTGGATTCCTCTCCCGAGCCGAACCTGACCGTTCTCTGGTCCACCAGACTTCCCATCGCATGGAAGAAGTACTGTGCAAAGATCTCCATCACCACCTCTTCCATCCAGTACGAGAACGACGATCTGATGAGACCCGTTCACGGCGACGACTACGGCATCGCATGCTGCGTGTCCTCCATGGTCATCGGCAAGGAGATGCAGTTCTTCGGCGCTCGTGCAAACCTTGCAAAGTGCCTGCTGTACGCTCTGAACGGCGGTATCGACGAGGTTACCAAGAAGCAGGTTGGTCCCAAGTACCGCCCTGTTACCGGCGATGTGCTTGATTATGATGATGTCATGAGCAAGTTCATCGACATGATGGAGTGGCAGGCTGACGTTTACGTCAACACCCTGAACATCATCCACTACATGCATGACAAGTACTGCTATGAGAGAGCAGAGATGGCTCTTCATGACAAGAACGTCAAGAGATACTTCGCAACCGGTATTGCAGGTCTTTCCATCGTTGCTGACTCCTTCTCCGCTATCAAGTATGCGAAGGTTGAGGTCATCCGCGACGAGGACGGCATCATCACCGACTTCAAGACCACCGGTGACTTCCCGAAGTACGGCAACGACGACGATCGTGTAGACGATATCGCTCAGGAGATCGTTCACAAGTTCATGACCGCTGTCAGAAGACATCACACCTATCGTGACGGTGTTCCTACCACCTCCATCCTGACCATTACCTCCAACGTTACCTATGGTAAGGCAACCGGTAATACTCCCGATGGTCGTAGAAAGGGACAGCCTTTCGCTCCCGGTGCTAACCCGATGCACGGCCGCGACACCCACGGTGCTATCGCTTCCCTGTCTTCCGTCTCCAAGCTTCCTTTCAACGATGCTCAGGACGGTATCTCCAATACCTTCACCATCATCCCCGGCGCACTGGGCAAGGATGACAAGGTATTTGCAGGCGACATCGAGGTCGATCTGAACAAGTAATCACACGGATTTGCCTTCGGGCATCTCCCAGCGTATTTGAAGGACAAGACTATGGACGAAAAACAAATGATTGATGATCTGGTAGCAATGCTCGACAGTGGAATGGAACGGGGCCTGGGGCATCTCAATGTAGATACCTCCGACGATCAGCAGTCTAAGGAGGTTACGACCATGGGCTGCACGGACTGTTCCAGAACCCCTCTGGCCTGTAGCGTTCCCACGCTCCATGAAGGTCTCGACGACAACTTCAAATGATTTTTCAACATCTAAAAGGAGGAAACTATTATGGCAGCTACTTCTACTCAGGTAGATAACCTTGTTAATCTGCTGGACGGTTATGCAACCAAAGGCGGACATCACCTGAACGTTAATGTTCTGAACAGAGACGTTCTGAAGGACGCTCAGGAGCATCCCGAGAACTACCCTCAGCTCACCATCCGCGTATCCGGATATGCAGTGAACTTCATCAAGCTCACTCCCGAGCAGCAGGCAGACGTTATTTCCCGTACCTTCCATGAGTCCATCTAATCCGGCTTAAGGATTCAGGAAATACTTACGAGCCCCGGAAGGACATCTTCCGGGGCTCTTTTGCAAAGAGACTTTATTTTTTATCGAAAGGACTGAGCCTATGACAGCAGGAAGGATTCACTCGCTCGAAAGTTTCGGCACCGTAGACGGACCCGGCACCCGCTTTGTGGTCTTCGTTCAGGGCTGCCCCATGCGCTGCGCATACTGCCACAATCCCGACACCTGGGAAATGAACGCAGGGACCCTGATGGAGCCCGAAGAGATCATTGCGCAGTACCATCGCAATGAGGCCTTTTACCGGAACGGAGGCGGACTCACCGTCACCGGCGGCGAGCCTCTCATGCAGATGGATTTTCTCATCGACCTCTTCACCCTGGCGAAGCAGGACGGCATCCACACCTGTCTCGACACCTCCGGCATCGCTTTCAACCCCAATAACGCTCCACTCATGGAGAAATACGAGCGTCTGATGCCTCTGACGGATCTGGTGATGCTGGACATCAAGCATATCGACCCGGAAAAGCACCGGGATCTGGTGCAGCAGCCCAATGAGAACATTCTGAAGTTCGCAGCCTATCTCGATGAAAAGCACGTAGACATGTGGATCCGCCATGTGATCGTTCCCGGCTGGACCGATGACGATACCTATCTCTACAAGCTGGGCTATTTCATCGGGCAGTTCAGCAACCTGAAGGCTCTGGACGCTCTCCCCTATCACACCATGGGTGAGACCAAATACGAAAAACTGGGCATTCCCTACCGGCTGGCCGGCGTACCCGCCATGGACCAGAAGACCCTTCTGGAGAAAAAGAAGGTGATCCTGGACGGTATCCGGGAGCGAAGAGCGGAGAAATGATCCACTCAGCTCGGACCGTTTGGGTAAGACTGTCTAACTAAGATTAGTTTAGACTAATCAGTGTTATTCTTGTCATTGTCTGACAATTAAGCTATGATAATTTCGAAGTAGGAATGCTAATCGGTAAGGAGGAATGAACTATGGCATATGTAATCACTGATCAGTGCATCGCTTGCGGCAGCTGCGAGTCCCAGTGCCCCGTCGGCGCTATTTCCATGGGCGATGGCAAGTTTGAGATCAATCCTGACACCTGCATCGATTGCGGAAGCTGCGCAGGACAGTGCCCCGTTGGTGCTATCGAGCAGGGCTGATCGATTTATTCGACTAAGACAAAAGAACCCCTTTCGGGGTTCTTTTTCTTTTGCCTTATTCTTCCTGATTTTTCTTGCCGGTCTTCTCCATGTTCACAAATCTGGTGAGCTCGGGGATCCATGCCAGAGACACGTCACCGATGGGGCCGTTTCTCTGTTTAGCGATGATGATATCCGCGACGCCCTTCCGCTCCGTGTCAGGCTTGTAATAATCCTCACGGTAAATGAACATGACCACATCGGCATCCTGCTCGATGGCGCCGGACTCACGCAGGTCGGAAAGCATGGGTCTGTGGTCGGGGCGCTGCTCCACGGCACGGCTCAACTGGGACAGGGCAATGACAGGCACCTGCAGCTCTCTGGCCATGGCCTTCAGCGCACGGGAGATGTTGGAGATTTCCTGCTGCCTGCTGTCGCTTCCCCGGACAGTGCCAGTCATCAGCTGCAGGTAGTCGATAAAGACAATGTCCAGGCCGGTGGTCATCTTCAGCTTCCGACACTTGGAACGCATCTCGGGTACGGAGATACCCGGAGTATCATCAATGATCATATGGCTGTTGCCGATCTCGGTAGCAGCTTCCGTCAGCCTGTTCCAGTCATCCACATTCAGGTTACCGGTACGAAGCTTCTGCGCGTCCACGGAGGAACGCAGGGAGAACACACGGTTGATCAGCTGCTCCTTACTCATCTCCAGCGAGAAAATGGCAACATGGCGGCCGTGATGCATGGCCATGTACTCTGCGATGTTCAGTGCAAATGCGGTCTTACCCATGGAAGGTCTGGCGGCGATGAGCACCAGGTCCGAAGGCTGCATGCCTGCGGTCTTGTAATCCAGATCCAAAAAGCCCGTAGCCAGTCCCGTGACAACACCGTGATTGTGATAGGAGATCTCGATCTTGTCCAGAGCATTTTCCACCACCTTGCGGATGGGGACCAGATCCTCCGTGTTCCGGTTCTGCACCAGATCAAAGATGGACTTTTCCGTCTTCTCCAGGATTTCGTCCACTGCACTGGCATCCCGATAGCATTCTCCGGTGATCTCCTCGGAAGCGTGGATCAGTCTGCGGAGCACAGATTTTTCGGAAACGATACGGCAGTACTCCTTGATATTGGCAGAGGTGGGAACGGTTCCGATGAGCTCCTGAGCGTAGCGCAGGTCGCTGACCTCGGGGGCCACATTTTTCTCCCGCAGCTTGCTCTGCAGGGTTACCAGATCCACAGGCTTTCCTGCCTGCTCCAGCTCCACCATGGCATCAAATACGATGCCGTAGATGCGATTGTAAAAATCCTCCCCGGTAAGGACCTCGGAAGCGGTGATGATGGCATCGCGATCCATGAGCATGGCTCCCAGAACGCTCTTCTCTGCTGCGTCGTCATGGGGAGGGATATTCCTGACAATGTTGCTTTCGGGAAAGCCGTCCATTACCCTTCCTCCACTCTCACATGCAGCTTACCCGTCACTTCGGGATGAAGCTTTACAGCCACGTCGTAACCGCCGAAATTCTTCAGTGCCTCGGGCAGTACGATCTTCTTCTTGTCGATCTCGATGCCGCACTGCTCCTTGCAGGCAGTGGCGATCTCCTTGGAGGACACGGAGCCGAAGGCCTTGCCGCCGGCACCTGCCTTGATCTTCGTAACCACCGTCAGCTCAGCCAGCTTTGCAGCCAGCTCTTTTGCTGCATCCAGCTGCTCCTGAGCGATCTTCGCTTCGTTGGCCTTCTGAAGCTTCAGGTCGTTGATATTCTTAGGCGTAGCCTCGATACCGATCTTCTTGGGCAGGATGAAGTTTCTTGCGTGGCCGTCGCTGACCTCGATCACTTCTCCCTTTTTACCCAGATTCTTGTCGTCTTTTAACAGAATGATCTTCATAATCTCTCTCCAATCCCCTTATAATTCTCCGCTGTCTTCCATGGCGTCGATGGTGGACTTCAGAGCACCGATGGCCTCTGCAATGCCCATACCTTCCATCTGGCAGGCTGCCACATTCATGTGTCCGCCTCCGCCCATGCGCTCCATGATGAGCTGTACGTTCACCTCGTCGATGGAACGGGCACTGATGTTGATCTTACCCTGGTAATCCGTCAGCACGAAGCTGGCTCTGACGCCCCGCATATTCAGGAGCTCATTGGCAGCCTGCGCACCAATGACCAGCGGGCTGGGCAGATCGTCCGCGGTACAGACGGAAATAGCGTAACATTTCTTGTAGATCTCTGCCTGACTGACGGCATCGGCCTTGGCTTTGTACTCAGCAGCATCCGCGCGGAACATTTTCCGCACACGGGTCATATCCGCTCCGCATCTGCGCAGGAAGGCTGCCGCTTCGAAGGTACGAACGCCGGTCTTGGTCAGGAAGTTGTTGGTATCCACGGTGATACCGGAATACATGCAATCCGCCTCTTCGGGACGGATCTTGGCATTGTCCTGAATGTACTGCAGGATCTCGGAGATCATCTCGCAGGCCGAAGAAGCATAAGGCTCCACATAGGAAAGGGTTGCATTTTCGATGATCTCGTTGCCGGCTCTGTGATGATCCAGCACCACGATGCTCTTGCAGTATTTCAGCAGTTCAGGGCACTCCGTGATGGACGGCTTGTTCACATCCACCACCACCAGCACCACATTGCTGCCCGCCATCTCGATGGCAGTCTCTCCGGAAATGATGGCGTCCTCGTAATCCGGCCCGTTCCGGAAGGAATCGATCAGAGGGCGGATATCGGAGGTGGGCTGATCCAGAACGATGTGGCACTTCTTGTTCAGCATGCGGCTGATACAGTAGATACCCACTGCGGATCCAAAGGCGTCGGCGTCGGGATTCCGATGTCCCATCACCAGCACCAGATCTCTGGAGGAAATGATCTCTCTGAGGGCGTGAGCCTTGACTCTGGCCTTCACGCGGGTACTCTTCTCCACCTGCTGGCTCTTACCGCCGTAGTAGGTCACTGCCTCGGGGGTCTTGATGACAGCCTGGTCGCCGCCGCGGCCCAGGGCGATATCAATGGCATTCCGTGCAAACTCGTAGTTCTGAGCATAGGTCAGTCCGTCCACGCCCAGACCGATACTGATGGTAACGGCCATCTCGTTGCCGATGCTGACCTTCTTGATGTCCTCCAGCAGATCGAAGTGATTCTCCTGGAGCTGTGCCACCGTCTTTTTCCGCAGGATCAGCAGATATTTATCCTTCTCCATCTTGCGGCAGATGCCGTCCAGACCGGAGATGTATTTGTTGATGCGCCGGTCGATAAGGGCCACCAGAAGGCTCTGGCGGACTTCCTCGATGCTCTCCAGTGCCTCGTCGTAGTTATCCAGATAAACCATACCCACGCAGAGGCTCTGATCGTCCACTTCCTGGAGGGCCAGGTGCAGGGCGGTGACATCAAAGAGAAATACCGCCACCAGGAATCCGTCGTAACCCTGGGCATCGATCATGTCGCTGTGCTCCGCCATCTCCTTTAAGGGGATCCTGCGGAGAGATACGTTGTAATCACGGCCTTCATACTCCAGATCGCAGTTCATCTGGTCCGGGGTGCCGTTGCCCGGAAGCCTGTCCTTGGTGATGGTAGGGAACAGAGTGGTGATGGACTTCCGATAGCCTCTGGGTTGGTGACAGACACTTTCAAAGGCGGAGTTGGTCCACATGACCTTCCCGTCCTCGTCCAGAAGGGCGTAGGGCACCTCCAGATCCCGCAGGAGCTTCCGCTGGATCTGTCCGTACTCCGTGGCAAAGCTGACCAGCTCATTCATGATCAGCGGCTTATTGTAATAGTACAGCGTCAGGGTGATGGCAAAATACAGTCCCGTGAAAACGGAAAGGATCACGGCAGCCGTCAGGTCCAACATAAACATGGACATGGTCACTGCCAACAGAATAAAGCCCAGATAAATACTGAACCGCATGTAGGTGCGTATGCGCCCTTTTAACCTAATGCGTTTTTTCATATCGTCCCCCATCGTGGTGCCGTTTCAGACTTCCATTTTTGACTTCCGACCCTAGCATCATATTATACCATACCAAAGAGTGCATTTCCACCCATGGGGCAGTACCGACAGGCCCGCGCGGGCAGAGGGTTTCAACACAGTTTCGGTCTTGGTAACGGACGATTTTTATTAAAAAAGCGGCAGCCCTTTCGGACTGCCGCATTGGGTGCCTCTATCTGATCTTACTGCTGAACGTAAGGCAGAAGTGCCAGCTGACGTGCTCTCTTGATAGCGGTGGTCAGCTCTCTCTGATGCTTTGCGCAATTGCCGGTGATACGGCGGGGAAGGATCTTTCCTCCCTCGGAGATATACTTCTTCAGCTTTGCAGCATCTTTGTAATCAATGACATTATCCTTACCACAGAAAACGCAAACCTTCTTACGTCTGTGCATGCCGCCCTTTCTTCTTACGGGGCCATCAGGTCTGTCGGACTTAACAAAAGCCATTTTTGGTTCCTCCTAATTCGTACCTGGTCAACATTGTAGCGTATCGCTTAGTTAAACGGTAAATCCTCAATTACGCCGCTGGGGACATTGATGAAATCGTCACCTGCGGGTGCGGGAGCTCCTGCACCGTTGCCGGCTGCGGGCTGTCCGCCTCCATAATTACTCTGAGAAGATTTGCTCTCGGCAAATTCCACCTCATCAACCAGGATCTGCACGGAATAAACCTGCTGACCTTCCTTGTTGGTGTAATTGTCGTTCTGGATCCTTCCCACAACGACAACCTTGGTTCCCTTCTTCAGATATTTCTCGACAAACTCTCCCTGCCGGCCGAAGGAAGTGCAGTTAAAAAAGTCTGCATCCGGCTCGCCTTCACGCTTGCGGCTGCGATCCACAGCAATGCTGTATCTTGCGATCGCCATCTGTCCGTTGGCGTTCTGAGTGTATCGAACCTCAGGATCACGGGTAAGTCTACCCATCAGGATTACCTTATTCATAATTGTTCTCCTTCTTAAGCCTCGTCGGGTCTAACGATCAAGAACCTGAGAACATTGTCCATGATGCGGATTCTGTGCTCGATCTCAGCGGGAGCAGTAGGCTCTGCATCAAAGCGGATGAAGAAGTAATACCCCTCCTTCTGCTTCTGGATCTCGTAGGCAAGCTTCTTTCTTTCCCACGCATCCACCTCGGTGATGTTGCCGCCAAATCGCTCGATGAGACTCTTGCACTTGTCAACGACTGCAGTTCTCTCATCGTCCTCGATGTTAGCGCTCACAACGATGGCCAACTCATACTTGTTCATTTAGTTACCTCCTTTTGGTCTCTGGCCCACTGTTTCCCCGCAAAAATCGCGGCAATGAGCAAGGAAAATAATATACCACGGAGGAATATGATACCATAAGGGCCCCAAAATGGCAAGAAATTCTTATTTCGGCATTTTCAACAAAACCAAACAAATATTTCGCGTTCCCTTGTGAATTATTACTAGTCATGATAAAATATGATGCTAGGGTCAAACGTCAAAAACGAGAGTCATGCTTGCATGGACGAGCGTTTTTGAATGATTGACCCGCACAAACATGAGCAAGAAGCAATTTCCTGCGAAGCATGGAAATTAGCGGATTGCGAATGGATGTAGGATTGCATGAGTTGCAAAGCAACGAAGCAATCCGTGGCATCAGATAAATACGACTTCCGGTCCCGCCCGGGACTGAATAAATCAGAAGGAGAATGCCATGTCAAAAGAAATGATTGCAATGATCCTCGCCGGCGGTCAGGGTTCTCGTCTTTATGCCCTCACCGACAAGCTGGCGAAACCTGCGGTCCCTTTCGGCGGAAAATATCGTATCATCGATTTCCCGCTGTCCAACTGTGTCAATTCCGGTATTGATACGGTAGGGATCCTCACCCAGTACCAGCCCCTGGTCCTGAACGAATATATCGGTCACGGTCAGCCCTGGGATCTGGATCGTCTCTACGGCGGCGTCCACATCCTTCCTCCCTACCAGAAAGCCAGCGGCTCCGACTGGTACAAGGGAACGGCAAATGCCATCTATCAGAATCTGTCCTTCATCCGTCGCTTCGATCCCGAGTATGTGATCATCCTCTCCGGTGACCAGATCTGCAAGCAGGATTACAGCGATTTCCTTGATTTCCATAAGAAAAACGACGCGGAATTCAGCGTGGCGGTCATGGAAGTGCCCTGGGACGAGGCTTCCCGCTTCGGCCTCATGGTCACCGATTCCGCAGACCGCATCACCGAGTTCCAGGAGAAGCCCAAGGAGCCCAAGTCCAACCTGGCATCCATGGGTATCTACATCTTTAACTGGGATATTCTCGAGAAGTACCTGACGAACGACGAGGAAAATCCCAATTCCTCCAACGACTTCGGAAATGACATCATCCCCGCTCTTCTGAGAGATCAGCGCAGGATGTACGCATACCGCTTCTCCGGCTACTGGAAGGATGTGGGAACCATCTCCTCTCTCTGGGAAGCCAACATGGAGGTGCTGGATCCCGAGAACAGCGGTATCGACCTCTTCGATACGGAGTGGAAGATCTACAGCCGCAACAGCGGACTTCCCGGCCAGGTGGTTGGCAAGGATGCGGTCATCGAAGATTCCATGATCACTGACGGTTGTGTCATTAATGGAACCGTCCGCCACTCCATCCTCTTCTCCGGTGTCACCGTGGAGGAAGGCGCCGTAGTGGAAAATTCCGTCATCATGAGCAACACCGTGATCTCCTCCGGAAGCCGTGTGACCCACAGCATCATCGCTGAGGGTGTCAAGCTGGAAGAGAATGTAAAAGTGGGCGCTGTGCCCAACGGACCCGCCAAAGAGATCGCCACCATCGGTTCCGGCGTCACCGTCGGCAAAGGTGCCGTGATCGGTCCCAAGGCAATGATCAAAGAGGACGTAAAGGAGGGCGAGGTCCATGATTAAATCCAATCAGCAGGATGCCCTGGGCATCATTTTTGCGAACAGCTACGACAAAGAGGTCAGTGCGCTGGTGAACGAACGGCTGATGGCTTCCATCCCCTTCGCCAGCAGATATCGTCTCATCGATTTCAACCTTTCCAGCATGGTGAACAGCAACATCCACAATGTTACCGTCATCGTCCGGAAAAACTACCGCAGCCTGCTCCGCCACATCGGCGCCGGCAGACCCTGGGATCTGTCCCGTAAGCAGGGCGGTCTGAATGTCGTTCCTCCCTATGCGGAGAAAAATGTAAAGGTCTACTACGGCCGCGTGGAGGCCCTGGCAAGCATTCTCCTGTTCCTGAAGCAGCAGAGAGAAGAGTACGTCTTCATCACGGACTCCAACATTGCTTTCAACTTTGACTACAGAGCAATGCTCTCCTTCCACAAGGCAAACAATGCCGATGTGACCATCGCCTACAGGAACGAGGCCATCCCTTACGGCTTTATGAACCTGCAGACCACCGCAACCTCGGATCTGTACTACTCTCTTTCCATGAATGACGGTCGTGTCACCAGCATTCACACCAATCCGAAGGATTACGGCCCGCAGAACCTGTCCATGAACATCTACCTGATCCGCAGAGAGCTGCTGATCCAGCAGATCGAGCAGTCCTACGCCGACGGCAAGACCTTCTTCGAGAGAGACATCCTCTCTCCTCAGCTGGAGGCCCTGCGTGTCTACGGCTATGAGTTCAAGGGCTACGCTGCCCGTATCACGGACATGGTCAGCTACTACAATGAGAATATGAAGCTTCTGGATCCCGAGAACCTGAAGGCTCTGTTCTCTCCCGCAAAAGTCTACACCACCGTCCGTGACGACAATCCGACCCGTTACATCGGCAGCCCGAAGGTCCACAGCTCCATGGTGGCCGACGGTTGCATCATCGAAGGTACCGTTGAGAATTGCGTATTGTTCCGCGGCGTCAAGGTGGGCAAGGGTACCGTGATCCGCAACAGCGTCATCATGCAGGATACTGTCATCGCCGGAAACTGCACCCTGGATTACCTCATCGCCGACAAGAACGTGGAGATCTCTTCCGGTACGGAACTGAAGGGCAGCCCTTCCTTCCCGCTCTTCATCCCCGGCTTCAAGCAGATCTAGTAAAACAAAAAAATGCCCCGGCTTCGGCAAGCCGAAGCCGGGGCACTTTTTTAAACAAATCCATAGGGGAACCCATGAACTTCATGAATGCGAAGCATTCATGGTTCTTGCATTTTTCTTGTGCGCAACGCACGCAAGACAAATGCATGAACTTACATAGAAGGCTCATACGGCATCACGGTGCTCTTGATCCTCTTCGCTTCATCCAGCGCCACATTGGCGTGGCGGATCCAGTCGGAAATGGAGGATTTTCCGTCCCACTGCTCCACACCGAAGCTGAGGCTGACGGGTTTTTTCCCACGGCAGATGTCTGTGTAGGAAAAAGCATCCACAATCTGATAGCACAGGTCCTGGGCCGCATCGATGTCCCGATCCGTCAGGATCAGGAACTCATCCTCCTCATAACGGAAGGGCTTGATGTTCTTGATCTCCATAAGGATCCGTCCCAGTGCCTTCAGATACTCATCTCCCACCTGACGTCCCATGGAGGCGTTGATCCCCTCCAGATAGTCCACATCGATGGCAATGAGGGAATGGGGTGTGTCGTGATTCTTCTCCTTCAGCACCTCTTCGAAAGCCTCACGCAGAGCCTTTCGGTTCCGCAGGCCGGTGAGGGGATCCAGATACCCCGCATTCAGAATATTTTCAAACAGGGTGTATTTCAGATTCTCCAGAGCCGCAAGACGGATGCTCAGGAAGAGGGTCGTCATCACCACGATGATGAACAACAGATGATTCACCAGCTGCAGCGGGCCGAAGCCTCTGTGATGCTTGAAATCTCCCGGCAGGATGAGGGCTGTCAGATAATATGCCGCCAGGTTCACCACGATGGAGCAGATCGCTACGTTGATCAGGACCTTCCTGGAGCCGTAAATAACGGAGACCAGCATAGGGATTACAAAAAGGATCACCAGGATATCAAACGCGGAGTGGAAAAGGTACATGGAAAATGCCAGCGTGTACATGGCAATGATGGGAGCGTAGGTAATGTTGTAGTTCTTACTGCGCTTGTACCGATGCACGAGATTTGCGACTGTCAGCCCCAGTGCGTTGACCAGAAGCGGACAGAACAGATATTTTACGATATATTCCGCCATGGACACGAACATGCCGTTGGCGAAAGTGATGATAAAGAAATAGACAGCCTCCACGGCGAACTGAATGATGGCGCCGATCAGACACGCATGGATCATCTGATCCTCGAACTGATACAGCACCTCCTTAAAGTCCCCGGTGCGGGTGTCGATCTGTATCTCAAAGGCTTTGTTTTGATCTTTCATCTGATGAGATCCTTCCTCTGTGCGGCAGTCGCCGGTTGATTTGGATGGAACAGGCAGATAACAAGCAGTCTTTTAAGATTTAACAATAGTGTAGCACACTTTTCCGAATAGGAAACTGATTTTTCTTTACTTTTTCACGGAAAGCATGCGAAAATCACAACAAACAGGAAACGGAGGGAAAACACATGGAACAGAACGAACTGAAAAGCAAGATCGAAGAGCTGCAGGAGATCGTTGACACCCACAGTAAGATCGTATTTTTCGGCGGCGCCGGCGTCTCCACGGAGAGCGGCATCCCGGACTTTCGCAGCGTGGACGGGCTCTATCACCAGCAATACGACTATCCTCCGGAGACCATTCTGAGCCACAGCTTCTATCTGCGGAACCGGGAGGAATTTTACCGCTTCTACCGCGCAAAGATGCTGTGTCCCGATGCAAAGCCCAACGACGCCCACAAAAAGCTGGCGGAGCTGGAGGCTGCCGGAAAGCTCATCGGCGTGGTGACCCAGAACATCGATGGTCTGCACCAGGCCGCAGGCAGCAAGCGGGTCTATGAGCTCCATGGCTCCGTGCTGCGGAACTATTGCGAGCGCTGCGGCGAATTCTACGATCTGGAATATCTCATGGGCACCACCGGGGTTCCCACCTGTGAAAAATGCGGTTCCCCTATCAAGCCGGATGTGGTACTCTACGAAGAGGGTCTGGACAGTGACACCATTTCCGGCGCAGTGAGCGCCATCGCTTCCGCGGACGTGCTCATCATCGGCGGGACATCCCTGGCGGTTTACCCCGCTGCGGGACTCATCGACTATTTCCGCGGAGACAAGCTGGTGGTCATCAACATGTCACCCACAGACCGAGACAGATACGCGGATCTGCTGATCTCCGCTCCCATCGGGAAGGTGCTGTCACAGATAAACGTATAGCGTAGTTTATTGTCGTATCATTTTTTTATGAGAGGGGAATGTTTGAAAGATGCTCATTAAAATCCTAATGCTCTTGCTCTTCTTCGGCGTCATGATCGGCGTCGGCTTCTACTGCCGCAAAAACGCCACGGACGTGAACGGCTTCGTGCTGGGCGGCAGAAACGTAGGGCCCTGGCTCACCGCCTTCGCCTACGGCACCAGCTATTTTTCCGCCGTGATCTTCGTGGGATACGCGGGACAGTTCGGTTGGAAATACGGTATCGCCTCCACCTGGATCGGTATCGGCAACGCGCTCCTGGGCTCCATGCTGGCATGGCGTGTCCTGGGCAGACGTACCCGCATCATGAGCCAGCATCTGAACTCCGCCACCATGCCCGAGTTTTTCGGCGAGCGCTTCCACTCCAAGGGATTGAAGATCGCAGCGTCCATCATCATCTTTATCTTCATGATCCCTTACACCGCCTCCCTGTACAACGGACTCTCCCGTCTCTTCGGCATGGCGTTCCACATTGATTACACCGTGTGTATCATCGTGATGGCCTTCCTGACGGGCATTTACGTCATCGCAGGCGGCTACATGGCCACCGCCATCAACGACTTCATTCAGGGCATCATCATGCTCTTCGGTATCGTAGCCGTGATCCTGGCAGTGCTGAATTCCAAGGGCGGCTTCCTGGAGGCGCTGAACAGCCTGGCGCAGGTTTCTGACGAGACTGTCAGTTCTACCCCGGGCGTATTCAACTCCTTCTTCGGTCCGGATCCCATCAACCTCATCGGCGTCGTGATCCTGACCTCCCTGGGCACCTGGGGACTCCCCCAGATGGTGCAGAAGTTCTACGCCATCAAGTCCGAGCACTCCATCACTCAGGGAACCATCATCTCCACCCTCTTCGCAGGGATCGTGGCAGGCGGATGTTACTTCCTGGGTGGCTTCGGCAGACTCTTCTCCGATTCCGTGGATGTGGCAAAGGAAGGCTTCGACGCCATCATCCCCGCCATGCTCAGCAACCTGAGCCCCGCCCTCATCGGTCTGGTGGTGATCCTGGTGCTCTCCGCTTCCATGTCCACCCTGTCCTCCCTGGTCATGACCTCCAGCTCCACCCTGACCATCGACTTCATCAAGGGCAACATCGTCAAGGAAATGCCGGAGAAAAAACAGGTCCTTTGGATCCGGATCCTCATCGTGGTCTTCATCATCATCTCGGTGATCCTGGCCATCATCCAGTACAAGTCCAACGTGACCTTCATCGCACAGCTCATGGGCGTGTCCTGGGGTGCCATGGCAGGTTCCTTCCTGGCGCCTTTCCTCTACGGCCTCTACTGGAAGCGCACCACCAAGGCAGGCTGCCTTGCCAGCTTCGTGTTCGGCGCAGGTTTCCTGACCTATAACATGTTCTTCCGCAGCACCCTGCCCGCCCTGCTCCAGTCTCCCATTAACGCAGGCGCATTCGCCATGATCGCAGGCCTCATCATCGTCCCCGTGGTCTCCCTCATCAGCAAGAAGCCCGAGGAGAAGGATGTGGAGCAGATCTTCAGCTGCTACAACAAGAAGAATGAGGTGCCCGTCACCCAGTCGTTGGAGTAACGCGCTGCGCTCTCGCTGAATAATATAAAAAGGGATCAGAACCGGTTTGGTTCTGATCCCTTTTTTGTTGCTGTTATATTTCGATTCTAATCGGTTGTGGACTCGTGCCTACAGGAAATATGCCGGGATGTGCAGGACAAAGGCCACGATCCAGGCGACGGCGCACTGGAAGAGGACCATGCGCAGGGCGGCGCGGCGGCCGGCTTCCTGCTTGACTGCAGCAACGGCTGCGACGCAGGGCGTGTAGAGCAGGCAGAACACGAGGAAGATGAATGCGATGTAGGGCGTCATGGCGCTGCGGAGTCCCTCGATGCCGCCATAGAGGACGGTGAGCATGGACACCACACTTTCCTTGGCCAGGAATCCGGAGATCAGGGAGGTTACCACCTTCCAGTTGCCAAAGCCCAGGGGTGCGAACAGGGGCGCGATCCAGCCGGCGATGACCGCCAGGATGCTCTGTTCGGAGTCGGTGACCATGTTGAAGGCAGGATCAAACGTCTGCAGGAACCACACCACCACCGTGCCGATAAAGATCACAGTGAAGGCCCGCTGCAGGAAGTCCTTGGCCTTGTCCCACATCAGCATGAGGACACTTCTGGCGCTCGGCATCCGGTAATTCGGCAGTTCCATCACGAAGGGCACCGCCTCCCCCTTGAACACAGTGTTTTTCCCGACGAAGGCCACCAGGATGGCCACGATGATCCCGAGCAGGTAGAGGCCGATCATCACCAGCGCTGCATGCTTCGGGAAGAAGGCGGCGGCGAAGAACGCGTAGATGGGCATCTTCGCACTACAGCTCATGAAGGGGATCAGGAGCTGCGTCATCTTACGGTCTCTGTCGGAAGGCAGGGTCCTGGTGGACATCAGCGCCGGCACGCTGCAGCCGAAGCCGATGAGCATGGGAACGATACTGCGTCCGGAAAGTCCCAGCCTGCGCAGGAGTTTATCCATGAAAAAGGCCACCCGGGCCATATATCCGCTGTCCTCCAGCAGGGACAGGAAAAAGTACAGCACCACGATGATGGGCAGGAAGCTCAGCACCGATCCGACGCCGGTAAAGATGGCGTCGATCACCAGGGAATGCAGGGACGGGGATACATTTCCCGCCGTCAGGATGGCATCCACCCGCTCCGTCAAAAATCCGATCGCATCCTCCAGAACGCCCTGCAGGAATGCGCCGATGACGCCGAAGGTGAGCCAGAAGACCAGTGCCATGATCACGATAAAGGAAGGGATCGCCGTCCACTTGCCGGTAAAGAAGGTATCCAGCCGTCTGCTGCGCAGATGCTCCTTGCTTTCCTTTGGCTTTGTGACAGTCCTGTCGCAAACCTTGTGAATGAAGGAAAACCGCATGTCCGCCATGGCTGCCGCTGCATCCAGGCCGCGCTCCTCCTCCATCTGGGAAACAATGCGCTCCAGGGCTTCCGCATCGTTTTGATGGAGCCCCAGGGCCTTTTTGATCAGCGGATCGCCCTCGATCATTTTGCTGGCAGCAAAGCGTACCGGAATGCCGGCCTTTTCCGCGTGGTCCTCGATGAGGCTCATGACCGCGTGGATGGCGCGATGCACCGCTCCGCCGTGGTCGTCTTTATCACAGAAATCCTTCCGCCCGGGGCGCTCGTCGTATTTTGCAATGTGCACCGCGTGGCGGATCAGCTCGTCGATGCCCTGGTTTTTCGCAGCGGAAATGGGGATCACGGGGACCTCCACCAGCTGCTCCAGCAGGTTGATGTTCACGGAGCCGCCGTTGCCTGCCATCTCATCCATCATATTCAGGGCGATGGCCACGGGAATGTCCAGCTCCAGCAGCTGCATGGTCAGGTACAGGTTACGCTCGATGTTGGTGGCATCCACGATGTTGATGATGGCAGAGGGCTTCTCCTCCAGGATGAACTGTCTGGAGACGATCTCCTCGCTGGTGTAGGGAGACATGGAATAGATGCCGGGGAGATCCACCACCTCGGTATCGGGGTAACCCTTGATGGATCCGCTCTTCCGGTCCACGGTGACACCGGGGAAATTCCCCACATGCTGGTTGGAACCGGTGAGCTGGTTAAAGAGGGTGGTCTTACCACAGTTCTGATTTCCCACCAGTGCAAAGGTCAGCTTTCCGGTGTTCACCGCCTTCCCCTTGTGCTCTACCTCATAGTCATGGGTTTTCGCTTCCTCACCCAGATTCGGGTGGGGAATGTCCTTCTCATGTTCTCTGACGGATGTGTCGGTTTTTACGTCTTTCGTATCCCGCACATCTTCGATCTCGATTTTTTCCGCATCGGCGAGACGGATGGTCAGCTCATATCCGGAGATCCGCAGCTCCACGGGATCTCCCATGGGAGCGTACTTGATGACGGATACCTCGCCTCCGGGAATGAGTCCCATGTCCAAAAAATGTTGCCGCAGGGCACCGCTGCCCCCCACGCTTTTGATCCTGGCCGTCTTTCCGATGGATAATTCTTTCAGATTCATAGTTTTTCCTTCAGGTCACAGATTTTTGCCTTTTCTATAGTACACCCATCCCCTTCGGAAAACCAGCAAAACCACCGCAAAAAGCTTTCATTTGCCATGTCTTTCCGATGCGCATATAATATGATACAAGAGTCAGATGGAAAAATTCGAGTTTTACTTGCTTAGGGAAGACCGTTTTTCAACCAGGGGGCGACAGAATGAATTTTCAAGCAATCCTGATAGCCAACATTACCGGCTTTATCCTGATCTCATTTTTATATATCAGCCGCTTTATCACCCGAACTAAATCCGACACGGAGGAGCATGCCTTCAACGCCATGGTGATCCTGGCTCTCATTGCCTGCGTCATCGAGCCCCTGACCTTTGCCGTGGACGGCGTCCCCGGAGCTGCCGCGAAATGGACCAACCTCCTGGGAAACACCTATCTGTACTACGCAAACGGCGTCGGATCCTACCTCTTCTGCATGTACGTGGACTTGAGTCTCTTTCATGACAGAAGCAGACTGAAGTCCATTTATCACAAACTGGCCTACCCTGTGGGTTTTCTGCTCCTTACCCTGTTTGCGAACATTCCTTTCGGCTATTACTTTTATGTGGATGCGAACAATGTCTACCACAGACAGCCTTCCATCTATATTTTCTATGTCTACCTGATGCTCTGCGCCCTCTACAGCCTGGGACTGTATCTGTCCTGCAAGCGTGAGAAGGGAGAAGTAGCATTCTTTCCCATCTACATGTACCTGGTCCCCGTGGTGGTGGCCTGCGTCCTGCAGATGCTCTTCTATGGGATCTCCCTTGCATGGCTGGGCACAGCCATCGGTGTCGTGGCACTGTATATGAGCCTGCAAAATCAGAAGACCTACAAGGACAGCCTGACGGGGCTCTACAACCGACTGTATCTGGAACATGTCGTCTATATCATGAACTCTTCCGAAGACAACTATTACGGGATTATGATGGATATGGACCACTTCAAGGATATCAATGATACCTACGGACATTCCGTGGGAGATCAGGCCCTTCGGGATGTGGCAACACTGATGAACCGCCCCTTCGAGAACCGCTGCAGGTGCTTCCGTTACGCCGGTGATGAGTTCATCATCCTGGCAAAAACAGACTCCGAGGATGGGATCCGCAGAATCGAGGAGCAGCTCCTGGAAAGAACTGTCGCCTTCAACGAAAGCGGCGAGCGCCCCTATCAGCTCTCCTTCTCCATGGGCCATGCAAAGTTCGCTAAAGGGGAGGATAACGAGGACAGCTTCCTCAAGAAGATCGACCTCGCGATGTATGAATGTAAGCGCCACCGCCACGAGCGCGAGAGCGAAAAAAGGGTTTGACTTTAGAGCATGTTTTTGTTAAAATCTAATCTGTTGTTGACATTGACGACATTGCCGAAGGCAATTCGTCGTTTTTGCAGATTTTCTTCGCGAAGCAGCCCCTGCTTCAGAGAAGGAAAATCGTTGCGACTTCGCCGAAGGCGAATCGCAGTTTTTGTAGATTTTCTTCACGAAGCAGCCCCTGCTGCGAGTGACTAGAAAATCTAAAAAACATTCCTCGATAGCTCAATGGTAGAGCACTCGGCTGTTAACCGAGTTGTTGTAGGTTCGAGCCCTACTCGGGGAGTAGTTCGAAAAGATTTTGTAATCGCTCGCATCATTGGATGCTTCGCGAACAAAATCTAAGTTTCGAACGTCGGATCGCTCTGCGAGCGATGCCGACAAGGTACTGAACTCAGTTTTGTTGAGTTTCCCCGTATGGGAATGAGGCTCCGTGGTCAAGAGGTTAAGACATCGCCCTTTCACGGCGGTAACACGGGTTCAATTCCCGTCGGAGTCATGTTTTTTAGTTTTTCTAATTGCTCGCAGCAGAGGCTGCTTCGCAAAGAAAATCTACAAAAACTATGAATTCTGCGCTACGCTTGAATTCATAAGCTTCGCTCGAATCCACACCATTATTATGGTGCCATAGCCAAGTGGTAAGGCGTGGGACTGCAACTCCCTGATCGTTGGTTCAAATCCGACTGGCACCTCGAAAAAAAGAAAGCCATATGGCTTTCTTTTTTTGCTTTTCTTCATTCTACGGCGGCATCAATCCCGCTTCAGATCTCTCTTGTGCTCGTACATCAGGCGGTCGGCACGTTCAAAGACCTGCTCGATGGTCTTGTCCTTCGCCGAATCATATACCGCTATTCCGATGGCGATAACAGGCCCTTTATGCGTCCTCCGATTCTGTTCGGATGTTTCTTTCACTTTTTCGGCCAGCCGCTCCCGCGCCGTATAATCATCCCCTCTCAGGAATACCGCAAACTCATCTCCACCGATACGGAAAACAGGGCTGTGGTCAAAGACATCGCACAGGAACTTGGCAGAGGAGCTGATATACTCGTCTCCTGCTTTGTGCCCCTGCGTGTCATTGATGGCCTTCAGATCATTGAGGTCACAGACCACAATGGCAAAGGGCAGATAGTCCAGGCCCATGTTGATATTTCTCTGGACGGATTCCTCCAGTTCCATGAAAGCGGTCTTGTTTCTGACACCGGTAAGCTCATCCCTGCGGGCCAGCTCTTTTTCGGTATTCAGTGCGCTGAGATGCTCTTTTTCCTTCTTCACCTCTTCGTCAATGTTCTCCACGGTTATGATCATATGTTCGCCATCACTGGTTTTTCTGGCGAAGAACCGCGTATACTGCACTTTATCGTCAATGATCAGGCGGTAACGGATCTCAAACTGCTTTTTACTCTCCAGTGCGGTAACCAGATAATCCTTATCCAGCGCGGTCAGGACAGGTTCCCGGTCCTCCGGGTGCAGTATGACGGAGACATTCTTCAAGGAATCCGCGAAGAAATCGTCCCCGGACTGGCTCACATCCAACCCGCCCCGCAACTGATGGGTGGTATATCCGACATAGTGATTGGATTTCATTGCTACATAGTAGATCGTGTCATAGTTGGATGCGAGGCTCTCTGCGATGCGGGTAAACGTAATGCTGCTCTTCTGGCTCGCACGAAGCGCTGTTTCCGCAGTGATGGTATCCTGGATATCCTTATCGCAAACCACAAAATGCTTCTCATCATCGGAAAGCATCACAACGAAGCGATAATATCTCGCCTCATCTCCCACCATCACTCTGTATTTGTAGGAGAAGGACCTCCGCCCCTCTAGATTGTTGAGCATGACATCTTTGTAGTACATACTCCGTGCGAAATCCCGATCGTCCGGATGTACAAACCGCATGACATTTTCCCTGGTCTCGGAATAGAAATCCTTTCCTCCCACGGGGACATCCATAGACTTATATTTCTCGCTGGCAGAGATCTCGGAGTATTCTCCGGTCTCGATATCGATGTAATAGATCGCCTCATAATCGGAAGCAAGGCCGGACGCCACCTGGCTGTACTGCAGCTTCTCCTGTCTGTCGGCCAATGCGATCTTTTCGTGTTCCCGCTTCTCATCCTCCTCGACAAAGACGTGGATCAGGACATTTGCGATCAGACAGCCGACGGTAAAATAGGGCAGATTCGCGTCAATTGCCTGCACCAGAACAAAGAAGCCCATCACCGCGCTGGATACGCATACCGTTAGATAATGGATCTTTACCCTGTCCTCAGATTTCCGTGCCACGAGAAAGGAGTACAGAGAAACAATGATATACAAAACAAACATTGCGATCAGCAGGATATGCCTCCCAACCAGGGCAACATATTCATTGCTGCCGGAAAATGTAAATACTACAGGATGGAAAAAATTGATGAGGAGATGAAGGATGCAAAATCCAAAGATCGAATAGCCGGCGACAAGAAAGAAATTGGAATACTTTCCTGTCTTATCCAGAAATACGATCACATATCTCGTCCAGAGCAAAACGGAAAGCGCCATAAAGGCAAAGAAAACAACGGTGCTCATAAACCGAACAGGACGGTTATCGGAACCGATAAACCACCCCCAGGTAGCATCCGAAAGATAAAAGATCAGCAAAGAATCAAGATATTGCCGATATCTGAAACGGGGAGGATTCTCCTTTTCATTTCTCCCTTTTCTCATGCAATCGAAATTCAGGATCACATGAACGATGATCGCCATAAAACAGAAAAAAGCATATGACATACCAGCCAGGCTCCTTCGCGTAGTTTCGATTAGTACGGCATTCTGCGTTTATTATATCAAATTCTAAACTTTCTGTTTATAAAACATATTTAAACAAAAAAAGAGCAGATCAATCTGCTCTTAAGTGTTCCTATTCTTATTCCTTCAAAACCGATAACGAATCATCAACCAATGTCCCTTCAACAGGATAAGCCTTCGACCGATTAGTAAATGTCAGCTACGTGCATCACTGCACTTCCACCTCATTCCTATCTACCTCATACTCTCTAAGGGGTCTTATTACCTTCAAGGTAGGGATATCTCATCTTGAGGGG
>JAEEGL016534800.1_pt1 | contig 39061 bp, 29 predicted proteins | sample 9134231 | NCBI WGS metagenome assembly JAEEGL01 (sample SAMN16246548, study PRJNA631951) | gut metagenome | biome: gut microbiome; feature: rumen; material: fiber-attached | host: Bos | place: Iran: Karaj | collected 2018-10 | reverse complement strand
TGATGAACACTATCATCCCGTTTCAAAGGAGCTTATACTCAATAAACTTCATGAATTGGGATATAGCGATATCCAGATTTTATGTTTTCCATCCTACTTCCCAATGAAGAACTTTGATGAAACGGAATGGTATACCATCTTCGCCAAGAAAAATTAACCATAAATCAAGTGGTGCTCAAGCGTGAATTGACTTTTCCAACAAGCAAGTGGTGCTATTGCATAAACAGGTGGTGCTCAATTGCGAACGGGCTGCGCTCGCAGCCCGAAATATTCACTCCTGAAGACCTGAATATGATATAAGATTATACATAGATATTTATTCTGTTTGGAAAGGAAAAAGCAATATGATTCGCAAAAATGAACCCCTAACCCCGTCCCCAAGGGACCAAGTGCGTGTGCTTTTTTGCTGCTGGGGCAATATTTGCAGATCACCTATGTGTGAGTTTATGCTGAAAGATCTGGTCAGGAAAAGAGGGATAGCGGACAGGTTTTATATAGAATCCGCGGCCACTTCGACCGAGGAAATAGGAAACGGAGTATATCCGCCTGCTAAGGCGAGGTTGGCAAGGGCCGGTATTTCGTGCGCGGGAAAGACCGCAAGACAGCTTAGGAAGGACGATTATGATAAGTTTGATTACATAATCGGCATGGAACCGTTAAATATGCGGTATATGCTTTCGATCCTCGGCGGGGATCCTGACGGAAAACTGTTCAATCTTCTTGACTTTACCGATACTCCGCGGGCAATTGCGGACCCATGGTATACGGGTGATTTTGATAAAACATTTGATGATATTACTGTCGGACTTGAGGGGTTTTTAAAATATGTGTCGATTGAGTGAATTATATTGGTCCTTTTTAAGGATCGGCGGATTGACCTTCGGAGGAGGTCTTGCCATGCTCCCGATGCTTAAGTATGAGCTTGTGGAGAAAAGAAAATGGATATCGGAAGAGGAACTTTTGGACTGCTATGCGATAGGGCAGTGTACTCCCGGTATTATAGCCGTTAACACTGCAACCTATGTAGGATACAAAAAACGCGGCGTGATCGGCGGGATAATATCCACATTCGGTATGATCACACCGTCGCTTGTGATCATCACCGCAGTAGCTTTATTTTTAAGAGCATTTATGGACAATGTGTGGGTAAAGCATGCTTTTATGGGAGTAAGGGGCGCGGTTTGCGCACTTATGCTCAATACGGTCTATACCCTGGCAAAAAAAAGTCTTAAAGACATTTTTGCATATATCATGTGCGCGGCCGCCTTTGTCGTTGCCATGTTTTTGCCGGTACCGACGGTTGTTATCGTGCTTGCGGCAGCAGTCGTGGGTATTGTTTCCGAGATGATAGTAAGGAGGAAAAGAACATGATAAAGACCGTCCTCCAATTATTCTGGGAATTCTTTAAGATAGGTCTGTTTGCGGTAGGCGGCGGACCGGCTACATTACCGTATCTGATGGATCTTACAAAAACACATGACTGGTATACGATGGAAGAACTTACGGATATGATAGCCGTAAGCGAGTCAACTCCGGGCCCTCTCGGGCTTAACATGGCCACATATGCCGGTTTTAAGACAGTAGGTCTTTTCGGTGGCGTTGTTTCCACTCTGGGGCTTGCGCTTCCGAGTATTATCATCATCGTGCTGATAGCAAAGTTCCTTGAAAATTTCAGCGAAAACTTTTATGTAAAAGGTGCGTTTAAGGGCATCCGTCCCACAATAGCGGCTATCATAGCGGCGTCGGTGTACCAGGTGTGCAGGGTCTCTTTGTTTGCTGTCACGGAAACCGCACTGATACCTCAGATCGGACCGATCATCCTTTGCATTATCATTTTTATACTGTTACAATTTAAGAAGTTTTCAAAGATACATCCCGCACTTTGGTTTTTGGGCGCCATGATAGTGGGTGTGGTATTTAAGCTCTGATTTTGAAAAGGATATTGTATGGATACGATACTTGAAAAGAACACTGTCGATAAGATCGAATCACTTGTACGTAAATGCGGCGATATCATAAGGAACGCTGACAGAAACGATCTTGATACCGATGCTAAGGCCGGCCATGCCAATTTTGTCACCAGATATGATGCGCTTGTACAGGATATGCTTAAAAACGGCCTAAAAGAGATCATGCCGGGATCGGGATTTTTCGGCGAAGAAGGCGAACACAACGGTTTTCCCAAAGAGGAATACGTATTCATCGTGGACCCTATCGACGGAACCACCAACTTTATGAATGATCTCGGGTTCTTTTGCATAGCGGTAGCGCTTGTAAAGAACAAAAAGCGGATCTTCGGCATGGTATACGATATCGCCCGCGATGAACTTTATAAAGCAGTGAAGGGCGAGGGCGCATTTTTGAACGGAAAAAGAATATACGTGTCAAAGAAACCTCTTTCCATGGATGTTGCGTTGTTTGGAACCGCTCCGTATTATGAAGGGCTTCCGGATATCGCATTTAAAAAGGCAAGAGAGTATCTTGATAAATGCATAGATGTAAGACGTTTCGGTTCTGCGGAGATGGATCTTTGCATGATAGCCGCAGGCAAAGCGGGCATATATTTTGAGCCGAGGCTTCAGCCGTGGGATGTGGCTGCAGGCTCGGTAATCGTCGAAGAGGCCGGCGGAACTGTCAGAAAGTGGAACGGAAGCGAAGTGGATGTCGAAAAACAGGGCAGTTGCGTGGCATTTGGAAAAGGCGTGGATATAGCGGTTTTTGACGCCGGATTTCCGGAGTGATCGAAATGTATATGCGTAAAGCAAAAGTTTAAACAGAGGGTAAATCTTTAGGAGGGAATTATGTTTGAAAACGGATATGTAATGGGTACTTGTTATTATCCCGAACACTGGGATAAAAGCCTTTGGGAGTCTGATCTTGACAGGATGCTTGAAGCGGGCATTACGGTCATCAGGATCGCTGAGTTTGCGTGGAGCAAGTTCGAACTCACGGAAGGGGTTTTTACGTATGACTTTTTTGATGAATTTTTGGATCTGTGCCAAAGAAAAGGCATGAAAGTCGTAATGGGTACTCCGACCGCAACTCCGCCGGCATGGCTTACGACCAAATATCCTGAGGTTTTAAACGGTGATGAGAACGGCAATCTTTTCAGACACGGCGGAAGGAGACATTACAATTACAATTCCGAGACGTACAAAAACCTTTCCGCGAGGATCGTTACGTGTCTTGCGGAGCATTACGGAAAGCATCCGGCAATAATAGGCTGGCAGATCGACAATGAGCTTAACTGCGAGATAAGCGAATTTCGCTCGGCAGCGGATACGCTTGCCTTCAGAAAGTTTTTAAAAGAAAAATATGATACCCTTGATGCATTAAACGATGCATGGGGCACGGTATTCTGGAACCAGACCTATACATCATGGGATGAGATCACGGTTCCCGGAAAGATCATTCCCTGCAAGAATCCGCATATGATGCTGGACTATTACAGGTTTATCTCTTACAGCACGATCTCGTTTTGCAAGATGCAGGCAGATATTATTAAGCTGCACAGAAAACCGGGCGATTTTATAAGCACGAACGGTCTCTTCTGGAACATAGACAATCACAGGATGGCAAAAGAAAATCTTGATATCTATATGTATGACTCATATCCGAGTTTTGCCTTCGGACTGCACAAAGCGGATTGGGTTCCGAAGGGACTTAAAGACCGCCATTGGAGCAGAAATCTTGCGGAAGTAAGGAGTGTCTGTCCGCATTTCGGTATCATGGAACAGCAGTCGGGAGCAAACGGTTCCGTCGGAGGAATGGAAGGACCCGCTCCGAGACCCGGACAGCTTACGCTCTGGGCCATGCAGAGTGTTGCCCACGGCGCGGATTTCATCTCTTTCTTCAGATGGCGTACCGCATGCATTGGCTCGGAGATGTATTGGCACGGCATTCTTGATTATGATAACCGCGACAACAGAAAGCTTGCCGAGGTTAAAGATTTTTATTCCAAGTTAAAACAGATCGACGAGATCTGCGGTGCGGATTTTAAAGCGGATTTTGCTTATCTTACGGATTATGACAATGAGTGGGAGACTTCGACCGACGTATGGCACGCAGGGGTAAATAACGCAAGTAAAGAAGCGGCATTTATGTTTGCCCAGAAAAATCATTATTCATATGACTATGTTTATTTTGAAGACGACCTGACAGCCGAAAAACTGTCAAAGTATCCTGTGGTGATGTATCCTCACCCGGTGATTGCCGATGAGAAGCGTGTAAAAGTACTAAATGACTATGTGAGTCAAGGCGGAATCCTGATCATAGGTTGCAGAAGCGGTTATAAAGATATGAACGGCCACTGTGTCATGACTCCGCAACCCGGCCTGTTTTCAGAGCTTACCGGCTCTGATGTCAAGGAAAGCACCTTTGTGCATGAGTACGATCAAGGCATAACTGCTGACCTTAACGGTCAACACTTTGATGTTCCGTTTTTCAACGATATTTTGACGGTAAAAGAAGGATGTGATTCCGCAAAGGTCCTTGCAACGTATGATTCAGGCTATTATGCCGGAGAGGCCGCTTTGATCGAAAACACTTTTGGAAAGGGAAAGGTATTGCATCTCGGAAGTACGTTTAACGAAAATAACCTCAGTGTTCTGTTTCGATATCTCGGAGTTAAGAATACGGTAAAAGAGATCGGTGATATTCCGGAAGATATCGAAGCTGTTGTACGTACCAAGAACGGTACCGATTATCTGTTCCTGTTGAATTATATGTTTGATCCTCAAAGCGCGATCCTTACAAAAGAAGTTACCGATATGTATACCGGCAAGACCGCTTACGGCTTTACAAAGCTTTCGCCGTTCGAGGTTAAAGTTTATAAACTGTAAAGAAGTATATTTAAGAAATTAAAAAAGCAGGCCCAAGGCCTGCTTTTTGTATGCCAAAGATCATATAAGTTTTGATACCACATCGATATAAGCGATGCCTTCCGCATAAACCGCTTCTGCATTGAAGGAACCGTCTCTTAATCTGTCTTCCATCTGACCGTTTAAAGTATACTCAAGCATTTTTAAATACCTGTCGGTAAAGGAGTTGGCTTTAAGCGGGGCATAATCCGCTCTTGCATATATCGTACCCAAAGCGTTTTCAAGCTGAAGTTTGGGGCTTTCGTTTTCCAGAAGTGCTTCCGGAACGGTTTCTTTTAAACAGGAGTTTATAAAGAAAAGCATATAAGGATACGCTTTAAGTGTCTGAAGTTTTGCGGCTTCGATCTGCTTAACTATTGCAAAATATTCGGTCTCGGAAGGATCTACGGCGCTTGAAAGCTCAAGTGCGTAATACTTTGCGCTGTAATCGCACAAAAAAGAATAAACGCCTATCTTGCTCTCAAAATAGTGGAAAAGAAGTCCTTTGCTTATATGCGCTTCCTTTACGATATCATCGGTTGAAGCATGAGTGTAGCCGTTCAACGCGAAGATCTTTAAAGCGGCATTGATCATTCTGTCCTGTTTTTCTTTTTTGAGATCGAAGAATTTAGCGTTCATAAATATCCCCCATGTAGCATTGTTCGAAAAGGTAAATGTTGACTGTAAGAGTCGAATTTTATGATAGCACAGATATTATTTTCGGTGCAAGGTTTATTTATTCATAATTTACATTTTTTTTATTTAAAAATCTGTAAATTTGCGTTATACTGTTTCTACAAAATAAAGCCCGCGGATCGGCGGTATGTCGTATGGCGGAGAAAACAACTGGCGCAAGATGCCTAAGAAGGAGAGAATATGGCTAAATTAGGAAGAAGTTTACTTGTACTCACGGCAATTGGTGCTGCTGCTGCGGGAACGTACTACTATCTTAAGAAGAAGGATGAAGAAGTACCTGCCAATATGGAAGATGACGACTTTGATAACTTTGGTGAAGAAGGCGAAGAAGGTCCTGTAAAGTCAAAGCGTTCATATGTAAATCTTGATTTCAATACCGTTGAAGAGAAGGCTAAGGATTTTGCCGGAAAGGCTGCTGATGTTGCTTCAAAGGCTGCCGATTCCATCAGTTCTTTTATAAGCCAGGCAGAAGGTAAGGTTGAAGAGTTCTTTGATGACAGGAAAGCATCTGCCAATGACGCCATGGCAGAAGCCAACGAAGCGGTCGCGGAAGCCGGCGACGCGGTTGAGGAAGCCGTTGAAGCGGCAGCCGAAGCTGTAGAAGAACACATTGATGCGATAACCGAATAGTTTCAGGCATTAAAAGGAACGGCCTATAAAGCCGTTCCTTTTTTCTGCTGTAAAAAGTGAGGTTAGGCAGGAATAAAATCTTAATATTGGGCATATATATCTTAATATAGTGCAAAGTCACAATAATATATTAACTTTATACTTAAACGAGGCAAAGAATATTTCGCCTCGTTTTTTGATGTAAAGGAGAACTGCGGTTATGGCTGTTTACAGTGCACCTGAAGGGTTCATATGGGATCCTTCGACCGGTCTTTATGTTAGCGAATCAATACTTACCGACGGCGCGGGAACACAATACCGTCATCGGATGTATTTTAATGCCGATACGGGAGAATATACGCAGTTCAGCGAACCGATAGTTTGGCAGACACCGCCTGTACAGCCTGCATATGTGCCTTCCGCGCCTGTAAAGAAAGCAAAGGAAACGAAGACAAAGGCGGCGGTTAAAAAAGCCGGGAAAAAGCGGGGAGCATGGTTTTATATAGGCACGGCAGCAGTCATCGCGATAGTGCTGTTTCTTACGGTATCGATTAACGACAAAAAGTTTGAGGTACTTAGCGATGAGCAAAAGGAAGAATTTGTGAATGACTATATAGTTGAAGAATTGCCCGCATGGTCTGTTGACGCTGAACCATATAACGGAGAGATAAACGGCGGAGGTATCATCAGATGAAAAAGACAGTGTTAAGGTTTCTGGCAATGTTGATCGCGATTTTGATACCGGCGGCAGATGCTTTAAGCAGTTATGCGGACGGATTTACCGAAGCTGCGGCTTCGGAGAGTGCCGAATACAGATGGGGACCCGAAGTCACATTTGACGGTGGCAATCTCGTGGCGCAGACGGATAAGTACTTCTTTTATAACGACGAAGAAGACGGCCTTTTCCATGCCATGGATAAGAAAAAGAAAAAAGACATCGTATTGACCGATTTCCCGGCAGCAAACATGGTTATTTACAATGATTCTCTTTTCTTTACGGATGTGGAATGTCCCATAAGTGTGGAAAACGATAACGGTGAGGCACTCAGCTATAACTACGGCGGGTCGCTTTACAGGCTTAACGGCATCGATGATCTCTCGGGTGACCTTTCCATAGCAAAGATTGGTGAATCCGACAGTTACTATTACAATATCCAGGCAGATCACAACGGATTCTATGCCCTTAAGGCAAGTGAGGACGAGAGTCATACCGAATATGTAAGACTGAATACAAGTGGCGAAGAACTCGGAAATCTCTATACATCCGAAGATGAATTTATCGTAAAGACCGTTGAATCCGGCGGATACCTTTTTATGGAAGTGTATACCGGCGAGGAAACCGGATATATATTGTGTGTCGACAGAGATAACGGTACGGGGCTTGAATGTACGTTTGACGGCATATGTCTGCATATCGTATCGGGATATATCCTGTATGTTGATAATCAGGATTCATTCGTTTATGCGGTTAAACCGGGTGAAACGGAAGCCGTGGTCATCTCATATTTCCCGGTTACATCAATGGGGACCTGGTGCGAATACGCAATGTGTTACTCGGCGCCTACCGAGAAACAGCCCAACAGCACGAAATTCGCGATCAGTAAAGTTTCTTTTGCATCACCGTTTGAATATTCGTACTCACTTTCGGTGAACGGGTGGATCAATTTTGTGGAGATATATCTGGAAGACGCTTCTGCCTATACCCCGTTTTTGCCGGCATGTACCGTTCCTACCGATCCGCCGCAGGGAGTGCCTGTTCCTCCTTATGTACCGCCAACAGGTGGCGGAAACAGTACACCGGTCTCCAGAGGCGGCGGGAAAAAACCGCAGGTTCATTACGGACCGGGGTACGGGGACGGCAGCGGCTGGATAAAGTTACACGGTCCCGAGAATCCGCCGCCGGTCACATCAACCGAACCGCCTGTTTCTTCGGTGGAAACAACTCCTCCGATCGCAGACGAGAGAAATAACGAGGATGCGGTACAGGCTGTAAGAGATTTCCTGAATTACGTAAAGTGGGGAAATTTCGACGAGGCCGTATATCTTAACAAGGATGAACAGACAAAGTTATCCAAGGCCGCATGGGAAGATCATTTGAGGGAAAAGTATATAAAAGACAAGATCCGAGAGTCTCTGTATTCCGTTCTTTCGGTTCTTGACACATCCCAGATCCCGATAGACGCACTGGAAGACGAGATATATTACTGGTTTAAGCAGTTCCTTGACAATGTATCGTTTGATGCCGAACTTGAAGGATCCGGAAATAAATTCGGAGTGACCGTTTATGCCAAGTCAAACGGATTCATGCTGCTTCGCGATGACATCATATATAAATCCGGCAAGACATCAAATGGCACGTGGATAGTCCATCAGATAGATGAGTACTATCAGGATTTTGAGATTCCGATCAAAGTTACGTGGAGCGACAAAACAAAGCGTTGGACAGTAGATAAGAGTGATGCGGAGTGGTTTATCGAATCGCTTTTAAGGGATACGACCGATATTATCAGTTACAGGCAAAAGCCAAGCGGAGGCGGAGGCAGCGGAACCGGTACCGGTACAGGCAGCGGAACTTCCCAGACACCAACACCCGGACCCGAGAAGAAGTCGTTCCCAAATTTTAAAAAGATCCGGGAAGAAGCCAATAAAGCATTCCCCGGTGACAAATACCGGGCAGATCTGAGGGCGTATAACATTTTGATGAAAGAATATCAATCAGATCCGGCGATAGTAGCTATCGCTGACAATAAATGCGGCGAAGGCGGAATTTATTCGGTGATCGGATTCATGACCGACGACAATTATAAGGCGGCCAGGGACGGTTTGAGAGCCCGTATCGAAACGCTTGATGATACGTTTAAAACAGATAAGCAGAAGATCGAAGATGCATATAAAGATAACCGGATATCCAAAGAGGACCGCGATCGGCAAATAAAGGATCTTGAGAAAAAGAAAGATGCTGACGGGAAAGCTTTAGAGGTGCTTGAACGCGAAATGATCAAGATCCGTCCGATCGATACAATTGAAAAGATAAAATCAAAATCTTATTACATACTCGACTCGACTATTAAGTTCGGAAGCGAAGCGGATGTAAAGAAAGGCGAAAGTCTGGCTCGCGGAGCGAACTATATGGCACATGATTTTTATGCTTATATGCAAAATGAATGGGTAGCGCTTAAAAATCGATATATGATATCATCGTTTCTTGATTGAGAATATCAGTATAATTTTGTGACCGCCGGATTGAAACCGGACGGGGCACGGAACGGAGAAATATGGCAAATTATTACCCGCCGGAAGGGTTTACGCTTGATACCGCTTCCGGAGAATATAAAAATGTGATAGTGATTCCCGATGAAAACGGGATAAATAAGCAGGTCATAACCTGGTTTAACGATGTTACCGGGGAGTACAGACAGGAGATCCGGCCGCTTACCACGGCAGCACCGCCGATGCAGCCGGCACCGCCCGCGCCGCCGATGCAACCGGCACCGCCTGCACCGCCGGCAAATGCAGGACAGCCTGCGCCGATGACGATACCGATGCCGCCGAGAACGGAAGTGAATGCCGCACCGCCCGCATATACCGGGCCGTATTATCAACCGCCCCGCAAAAAGAGTAAGGCGCCGGCGATAATAGCCATAATCGCAGCGGTTCTCGTGCTGGGCGCGGGTGTTGTCTTTGGAGGAAAGTTCCTGCTTGATAAGCGTGCAGAAGGCGGAGACGGCAAGTTTTCTTTTGCCGCAAAAGAAAGCAAGGATTCCGACGATGCCAGCGAGTCTAAGGCAGGTGCAAAGATAGTCGATAAGACTGTTGACGGGGGAGGAAAAAGCGCTTCGGCCGACAGTGGTTCGAACGGGTCTGTCGATACCGATGACGGTGATGACACTACAGATAGCGGTGCAAACACATATTATACGCCCGAAGAGAGTTATTCAACCGCGGTATTCCTGTTAAGTTACCACAGCTCGACCAATCTTATATATTCGGGAGACCCCGTTGACCTTTCAACATTTGGCGGTATGCGCAGCACTCCTGATTATCGTCCGTATGCGTACAGTTTCGAATTTGATTCGCAGGGAAATATATCATACTGGTTTTGCAGTTATGTTTCCGCCGAGGACGCAGCGAATTTCAGCTATGACAATGAGATCATTCAGTATGATTCCATAGGTATCGAGACGATCGATAAGTGGATGGAAGGCGAGAGTACGGCGTGTGTTAAGTTCAGTTATTCGGGATACACGGTAACGCTTAAATGCGATTTTGAAAACAAGACCGAAAAACTGTTTCTTGATGAAGTATCGTCTTCGGCAGACCCCAAATGTCTGCTCGCTTATTGCGACGACGGTACAGGAGAACTTTATACGCCTGAAGATATAGAGGAAATTAAAGATAAACTGGGAATGGACTGGTGATCGGAAGACGATCGCAGTGTGATCAACATGAGGCCGACGGTGATCGGCACGATATCATTTGATGATCGGAGGATACGGATATGGCTAAATATCTGCCGCCCGAGGGATATATACTTGATGAGACCACGGGTTTATATGTAAACGAAACAAAAATAACGGATATAAGCGGCAATACCATGACGATGGTAATGACCTTTAACGCCGATACCGGAGAATTCAAGCAGAAGATGGCGGAACCGGCCGTTGCGGAGCCCGAGGAACCTGTAGAGGAGCTTGAAGCACCCATCGTGGAGGTTGAGGAACCCGTCGCGGAGCCTGAGGCAACTATCGTGGAGCCCAAGGCTCAGGGTGGGCTTAAGCCTCCCCCGCCGATACCGGCAGCGATGATAAATCCGGCTGCACCGCCGGCGAGATTGCAGCCTCAGCCTGCACCGCAGCCTCGGCCTGTAGCGCAGCCTCAACCCCAGCCTGCACCGCAGCCACAACCGCAGCCGCAGCCGGTAGCACACCCCCGGCCTGTAGCGCAGCCTCAGCCTGCACCGCAGCCCCGGCCCGTACCGCAGCAGCAACCGCAACCCATGCCGCAATCTCAGTCCGTACCGCAGCCTGCATATAATCCGTATATGTATTACGGGAAGCCTGCGAAAAAGAGCAAAGGCGGTCTCATCGCAGCGCTCATCATCGCGGCATGTCTTGTGCTGGGCATAGTTATTATCCTGGGAGTAATAATCTTTAAAGGCAGGAGAGGAGATTTTTCCGTTATTTCAAACAGGATCGGTACCGAAAACAGTACATCGGCGACATCGGCATCGACAAATACAAGTGCCGACATTAAGCAGGGTAACAATGAACCAGAGCGTGACGAATACGGCATACCCATCGGTCTGATCGAGATCTTTGTCAAAAATGACGAGGAAGCGGATTTCGTATTCCACGGAGATAAGGCACAGGGGACGGATCTTCGCTGGCTTTCGTTTTTTACCGGTGAATATCTCATAACGGCATTTGATTCGGATAACGATGACATCAAAGAGATACAGGAAGTCGGAATATATATGAAGAGTGACAACGACTACAAATATGTCGGTCACGCCGAATATTACATCGACGGAAATGACTTTGTGATATGTGCCGATTCACTCATAGTGCCGGATCTTGATTTTACGAGACTCAGTTCATGGGGGAAACTTGATTACGGCTATTATGACGGAACGGAGTTTAATGCCCAATGTAACATGAAAAAGTATGTTAAGAGCGGATCGTATGATTTTTCACCGGGTATTAAGTCCGATGAACAAAAACCGGCCGACCTGTTTGGCGGAACGGATTATGCGACTGAGGACGAGTATTATCAGGATGTATACTCAGGAAATGAGTATACCGACTATTATGAAGACGAGTATTACGAGGGTCCCCAACTTACCAATGTGACCGTTCCCGCATCGCATTACTGCGGAATATTCTACTGCGACGACTTTGATACATTCGACCGTGCGAGTGCTCCCACGATAGCTCTTTACGAAAACGGAACGTTTGAGATATATGCAAACTTTATGGAAGGTTTCTGCAGTTATTACGGTGAATTTTCCGTAGAACAAAAGGGCTCCGATATATATGTCAATCTGTTCAATTACGATGCATTAAACGGTGTTCCGACTACTGCCACGATATTGTTTTCGGAAAATGATCCGGATTATCTGTGGTTCCTTGATCAGGGCTTCGGAGTCATGGGCTACAGATTCGGAAACGGTCCGTTCGGTTTTTACCGTGATACACGCGGGTCATAAAAAACCGGCGAAATAAAAATATAAAGAGAAAATATGACAAAAGGAACGGCCGATAAAGCCGTTCCGTTTCTTGTTCAACATCATTTTTTCATCATATAGGGCGGGTCTGCGGGATAACTTCCGCGGAGCTTCTGCATGCCGCGTCCGACGGCATCCCTTGAATTTTTCCAGTCTTTGTCTTTGTTCTGATACTCAAACTTTTCGATGAGCCAGGAGATATCTTCGTAGAGTCTTTCCATGTTGTTTTTCATAAGCTCGAAAAGTTTCGGATAATATTCTTCCTTTTGCCTGTCGCTTAAGTGGATCTCGCCGTATTCGCAAAGATCGCCGAAATGGTGCAGGCAAAAACCTTTTCCGTCCATTACTTTCTTTCTGAATTCGTCATCTTCTTTAAAGAGGATAAAGAAAGTCTCCATGTATCTGTCGTAGGTTTTATCGAATTCCTTGCATATATAGCAGGACTTATCACGTTTGTCGGTCCACTTTTTGACGGGATTTTTGATATCCGGACTTCCTGCAAGCTTTTCTTTAAAAGAGATCTTGGCGGGTGAATACTTTTTAAAGACATCATTCATCTCGTTTATCACTTTGCGGTAATGGGTCTTAAGTATCCATGCGTTTCCCAAAGTGTTGCCGTAATCGTACATTTTGCGGATGTGCTCTCTGCAGAATCCGGCTTCATCGGTCAGATCGCGTACATTACTCTCCATGTAGGAAGAACCCGATCCGAGCACATAGTCCATAAGATCGTGCTCGATGTTTCTTTCGATGTGGCAGAACGGACATTCATCGCCTGCGTTGATGGCATCGTTGAGCGGTATGGTGTAAAGTTTTTCTTTCATTTTGTTTCTTTTCCTTAATGTTTATTTCCAGATCAGTTCGCGCCAGTCTTCGATCTGTTTCTCGGTCATGAAGCCGTTTGAAGTACCCATGAATCCTATCTTATACGAAGCGAAGAGGATGGCGTTCTTGATCGAATAGGTTGCGTCGCCTGTTTTGTTGTAATAGTGCAAAAAACACGAGAACAATGCGTTTCCGGCTCCGACGGTGTTTACGATCTCGTTGGTCTTTACACTGTTGTAGTGTGCATATGTATCGGTCTTTGAGGAATAGATGATAACTCCGTCGGCACCCTGACCGAGTATCACGACTTCGGGATGATATTCGGAAACCATATATTTTAAGAAATCATACGGATCTTCATCAAGATTGTCGTCGCTTAGGTACAGGATGTCCGCATTTTCAAGGAAAAATCTGTTGTAGCACTCAGTTTCATGCTTGAAGTTTCTTATGTTCACGGCTGTTTTCTTGCCGGCGTTAACGGCTTCCTGCAAAAGAGGACGACAGAAATTGGCATTGGCGGTAATGAACATATCTGCGGTGGGAAGCTCATCCGTAAAGGCTCTTAAATCGTATTCACAGTCACGCAGATCTTTTATATCCTCAAAGATCTGCTGTTTTCTGGCGTTATCGCAAAATATCACCGCAGCCGGAGTGTCCGCTGCGATCGGAAGTATATAATCCGTATCGATATGTATATCGCTTGATTGGGGGTTTATGATCGACGGAGGATCGTCCGTGCCGATCAATGAGAAGAAATCCACGGAATTTCCGAGCCATTTAAGTGCGATCGCTTCGTTGTAGGCGTCTCCGCCGATGCTTGAATGAATGCTTTTAAGGTTATCGGTCACAGGCTGATATTTGATTGGAAGTTCATTGACTTTTATGATGGTTTCTCTTTGAAGAATCCCGGCAACAAGAAATTTACTCATAGGCACTCCTTTCTCCTTTTTATCCGAATTTATCATACCATAATTTTTCTGAATATACAATAAAATTTAGAAAATTTAAAAAGAAGTCTGAAAAATATACGCAGTGTTTTTTAACCAAAGGGTATTAAATCGGTCTTGATCTGTAGTAAAATGAAAGACGTAAACGGTCAAAGATCGATTGAAAAATGCTCAAAAGCGGAAGGTATCTATATGGCATTGTCTTTTGTGTATGGCCCCGCAGGCGCGGGAAAAAGTACATATGTACAGGATCTTCTGGTCGAAGGTTCTCTTAAAGATCCGGGCAGGAATTTTTTTCTGATCGTACCGGATCAGTTCACCATGCAGACCCAGGCGGATATAGTAAAAAGGCACAGATCCGGCGGTATTCTCAATATCGATGTGCTTTCTTTTTCACGTCTTGCATACAGGATATTTGAAGAGACCGGAGCTCCGAAAGAACTTATCCTCGATGATACCGGAAAGAGTCTTGTGATAAGGCATGTTGCTTTTGACGTTGAAAAGGATATGCCTTATATAGGGCCGAATCTTGATAAAACGGGTTTCATCCATGAGATCAAATCTTCGATCTCGGAATTTATGCAATACAATATATCTCCGAAAGACCTTCTGAATCTTTCCGAAAAAGGAGAACGCGGGCTTTTTAAGGGAAAGCTTAAGGATCTAAGCGTTATATACGATGCTTTTGTGAAGTTTAATGAGGGAAAGTTCATAACGGGGGAAGAACAGCTTGATATCCTGTGTGATAAGCTTGCTCTTTCGGAAATCATCCCCGATTCGGTCTTTGTATTTGACGGGTTTACCGGTTTTACGCCTGTCCAGGAGAAAGTGATCCTTACGCTTTTAAAACTGTGCAGGGATGTTTATGTGACGGTCACGGTTTCCGCGCCGGAGAGCATAAATGAGACGGGGGCGCCCGAAAAACTTTTCTATCTTTCGAGGACAACCGCAAACAGGCTTATCTCAAAGGCGGGCGCAGAGGGCATAAAGCGCGGAGAAGATGTCTCCCTTTGTGCTTCTTCACACGGGCGGTTTAAGGATTCCAAAGAGCTTACGCATCTTGAAAAGAATCTCTTCAGATATCCGTATGAAAAATATGAAGAAAAATGTCATGATATAGAGCTGTTTAAGGCCGAGAACATAAAGACCGAGGTCGATGAAGTGTGTCTTCGCATTTTAAAGCTTATCCGGGAGGAAGGTTATGCGTACAGGGACATAGCCGTAGTAACGGGAAGCCTTGAAAGCTACGGAGATTATTTCGAAAGACGCTTTAAGGAACTTAACATTCCCTGCTTTATAGACAAGACAAGAGGAATAGTCTTAAATCCGTTTACGGAGTTTTTAAAGAGTGCGCTGAGGATAGTATCCGGCAATTATTCTTATGATGCGGTATTTCATTTTTTTAGATCGGGTTTCACAGATTTTTCGAGAGAAGAAGTCGACCGTTTTGACAACTATGTAAGAAGCCTGAATATCCGTGGGAAAAACGCATATCATAAGGATTTCACAAAAGTTCAGAGAGACCGCTTGAGAAATCTCGACAAAGACGACAGCGCGCTTTTGGATGTTGAGAAATTTAACGATATAAGGAAAAGACTCATCGATGAATTGGCTGTCCTTGAAAGGCCGGCAAAGACGGTCTTTGATCATGTCAATAACCTTTATGAATTTTTAAGAGCCAACAGATCATATGAGAAACTTCTTAAATTTGAAGATGATTTTGAGGCTTCCGGCGATCTTTCAAAAGCAAGAGAGTACGGGCAGGTATACAGACTTATAATGAACCTTCTCGATACGCTTGTTTCGCTTATAGGAGACTATGAGATAAAACCCGAAGAGTTTTATCGTATTTTTGATGCGGGCATAACGGAAGTTACCGTGGGCACCATTCCCGCAAATGTGGACAGGATCGTGGTGGGAGATATCGAAAGAACAAGGCTTAATGAGGTTAAGGCGCTGTTCTTTACGGGTATTAACGACGGCAATATACCCAAGAACGTATCGCGCGGCGGCATTCTGTCCGAGCCAGACAGGGAAGTGTTCAAGGAATTTAATTTCGAGCTTGCACCGTCGCCTTCCGAGGAGATGTATCGTCAGAAACTGTATCTTTACATGAATCTTTGCAAGCCTTCAAAACATCTGATCCTTTCTTTGGCCCGCACGGACAGGGACGGTAAGGGGATCAAAGCGGCTTACCTTGTGGGAGTGCTTTCAAAGCTGTTCCCCGGTCTTAATGCAGAGGAGATCACCGATACACCGTCTGCGCAAAGGATCACATCGCTTAATGACAGTTATCGCCATTTTGCGGGTATTTTAAGGAAGATGGCGGTCGGGACCGCGGATGATGACGAAAAGAAGCTCGCGGCTTCGCTTTATAAAGTCTACAGGGAGAATTCTAACGACGACCTTTATAAAGACATGACAGATTCGGCTTTTAAGGAATACGTGGCTTCTCCTTTGTCAAAAGAGATAGTAAAGCTTATATACGGTTCGGTCATAAATTCGAGCATAAGCCGTATGGAACTGTTTGCGGGCTGTGCCTATGCGCATTTCCTCAAATACGGAATGGGCTTAAAAGAACAGGCGGAAGCGGATTTCAATGCTGCGGATCTTGGAAGTGTATATCATGCGGTTTTGGATAAGTTTGCCTTAAAACTTGAGGAAAACGATCTGTCATGGGCGGATTTTTCGGACGAGGACGGAGAAAAGTTCTTAAAGGATGTTATAAGCGACTGTGTGAATGATTACGGTCAGGGTATGTTAAAAGAAGATTCGCGAAGCTTATACACAGTGGTCAAGATAGAAAAGATCATGAAGCGAACTATCGATACGTTGAGATTTCAGATGAAGCGCGGAAAATTTACGCAAAGAGCCCATGAGATCCCGTTTGACAGGGAACTGGACTTAAACGACGGCACGAAGCTTAAACTCAACGGTATAGTGGACCGTGTGGATCTCTACGAAAAGGACAATGATATATTCGTAAAGATCGTGGATTATAAATCGGGTACGCGGGACATAAACATTTCAAATGTATATTTCGGTCTTGAGCAGCAGCTCGAAGTATACATGTCGGAGATCATCAAAAAAGAAGCAAAGAACCATCCGGGAAGATCGGTCTATCCGGCCGCAATGCTGTACTACAGGCTGGATAATCCCATCGTCGAGGCAGGCGATCCCGATAAGCTTAAAAAAGAGATATATAAAGACCTTAGAATGACCGGAGTTGTGGAGTCTTCCGAAGCCACAAAAGAGGCAATCGATACAGAGTATAAGGTCGAATCGCTGGTGGCCCCCATAAAAGAAGCCAAAGAGCCAAAAGAAGGCGAGCCCGTAAAGCCGGACAGGAGCATGCTTTCGGCTTCCGAACTTAAAAGCATGTTGGACTATACCGACAGAATGGTAAAACGTATAGGTGAGCGGATAACCGACGGAGATATATCTGTCTCTCCGTTTGTAAATGACAAAAAGGATGCGTGTCAGTTCTGCAAGTTTAACGGGATATGCAGATTCGACGAGGACATTCCCGGATTTAAGATAAGAAACGAAGGACTGCTCACGAGCGAAGAATTAAGAGAAAGAGTATGCGGAGGTAAAGGCGATGCCGATTACTTATTCTGAGGATCAGCTTAAAGTCATAAACTCCCGGGGCAGGAACCTTATTGTCTCGGCTGCCGCCGGCGCGGGAAAAACTTCCGTACTTGTGCGCCGCATTATCGAACGCATCACGGATAAAAGAAACCCCATCGACATAAACAGGATACTTGTTGTTACTTTTACGAGAGCGGCTGCGGGAGAGATGAAAGAGCGTATAGCCGAGGCTCTTGAGGAGGAACTTGCCAAGTTTCCCGAAGACGGACATCTTCAGCGTCAGGCCACTCTTGTGCACAATGCCAATATCACGACAATAGACAGTTTCTGTCTTGATGTTCTTAAGAACAATTTTCATAAGATCGGCGTGGATCCTTCGTTCAGAGTGGCGGGTCAGGGTGAGATCGACCTTTTAAAGGCCGATGCCATGGAAAATGTAATGACAAACGCATACGAAAAGAACGATCCCGAGTTCTTTAACCTGATCGACTGTTATGTGAAAAAAGATAAGGACACAAATGTAGAGGAGAATATAAAGAGCCTTTACAATTTTGCGATGAGTTACCCGTGGCCGGAAGACTGGCTTAAAGGCTGCGCTAAAGCCTATGAATTAAAAAGCCCCGAAGAGTTTGAAGATTCGGAGCTTTTAAAGCGTGTCTGCGATGTGGCAAAAGATGTTTTCAAGAATGCGGATGTCCTTCTTGAAAGACTTTACGAGGTTATAAGCACACCGGGCGGGCCGGAGATATATGAGTCTGCGCATGAAGAGTTATGTAAACTATCAGAAGAGGCTCAGTCGATCTTTGAAAAAAGGGACTATATAAAAGCCTCCGAATTTATGGCTTCATACAGTGTTCCGCAGTTTTCAAGGAAAAAGGATGAGTCTGATCCTGTGCTTAAGGATACGGCGAAAGAGTTAAGGAAGGCATATAAGGATAAGATCGACGCTCTTAACAAAGCGTTTTTTGGCATATCGGTAAAAGAACAATATGATGCCATGCTCACTGCGGGCAGGACTGTTAAGGTTCTGGCCGAACTCACTATCGATTTCATGAAGGAATTTGAAAGGCTTAAAAGAGAACGCAGCGTGATCGACTTTACCGATATGGAGCATATGGCGGTAAAGATACTTATCGAGGATTACAAAGGCTTAAACGAATATAAGGTTACCGATGTCGCGAAAGAGTACAGGCAGATGTTCGATGAAGTCATGATCGATGAATATCAGGACTCGAACCTTGTGCAGGAGATAATCCTTGCGGCGGTCTCACATCAGGGGACCGACCTTATCGACAATCGATTCATGGTCGGAGACAAGAAGCAGAGCATATACAGGTTCCGTCTTGCAAGACCTCAGATCTTTACGGCAAAAGAAAAAGAATACAAGGAGAATCCCGATTCTTCGGAAGTCATATATCTAAAAGAAAATTACCGAAGCCGTAAAGAGGTCGTGGACAGTGTCAACAAGGTATTTAAGGATATCATGTGCGAGGAATACGGCGGGAGTGCCTATACAGACGATGAGGCTTTGTATGCCAAAGCTGAGTTTCCGGAGGCGGAAGGTTATAAAACAAAGATAATCCTTACCGAAAATTACGGTAAGACCGTTAAGTATGCAAGAAAATGGGAAGCGGAGGAGCTTGTGAGACTCATAGACTCCCTTGTGGGCCATAAGCTTGTATATGACAAAGACAAAAAAGAAATGAGAAAAGCCTCCTATAAGGATATTGCCGTTTTGATGGGCACACCCACAAAATGGACAAAGGACATAAGCGAGGCGCTTTCCGACCATTCAATACCGTTCCATCTTGAGGGAGTGGGGACCTTTTATGAATCGCAGGAGATAAGTGATATCATAAATTTCTTAAGGATCACAGACAATCCGCTTAACGATATAGCTCTCTATGCGACAATGACCTCTTATTTCGGAGGCTTTGACGATGAATATATGGCATACATAAAGGGTGAAGGCGAGAAGACGGAATTCTATCTTTGGGATAAGGTCATGGGCCGGCTTTCGCGTCATCCCGACGATGAAAGAATAAAGAAGTTTACGGATCTTGTTAAAGCCTACAGGGATTTAAGCATATATACGCCTATAGGGGAGCTTATAACCCGTCTTGTGACTGATACGGGGTTTCTTCTCTATGAAAGTGCATCAAGAAACGGCAAGCTTCGCGAGGCCAACATAGAACTGCTCATAAAGAAGGCTTCGGATTATGCAAAGACCAGTTTCTCGGGAATATTCCATTTTTTAAGATATGTAGAACTTCTTAAAAAGACAGGAGTCGAGGAAGGCGAAGCCGGTATATTCGATGAGAATTCCGATACCGTAAGAGTTATGAGTATCCATAAGAGCAAGGGGCTGGAATTTCCGATCTGTATAGTAGCGGCCATCGAGGACGGTTTTATCACAAAAGATCAAAGCGGTGAATTTGTGCTCGATATAGACGACGGTATAGGCGCGGATGCCATAGATCCCGATAAGCGGGTAAAGAGTTCCACCATAAAAAGAAAGCTTATAAAGAATAAGATAGCTCTTGAAAGCCTTGGCGAGGAGATAAGGCTTTTGTATGTTGCGATGACAAGAGCAAAAGAACAGCTCATCCTGCTCGGAAGTGTCAAGGATGCGGAGTCGTTCTTTGAAAATCCTTCGGTCTTAAAGCCCAATTCTTTTCTTAATCTATTAAAAGCACCCGTAATGAAGAATGACTTTGAGTTTTTCGAAGTATCTTCTGTAGATCCGAAAGATTTTGAACTTTCGGACACGGCGGAAGTTTTTGATGTGCGCGAAGCACGGGCGGAACTTGAAAATTTAAAGGCGGATGAAAAACTTTCCGATGATATAAAGGCTTTTATAACATTTGAATATCCATATAAAAACCTCGAAAAACTTTATACAAAGACCACGGTTTCGAATCTTAAGATGGAGGCTATGGAAGAGGTTCAGGGTGAGACCGAGAAGCTGTTTGCCGAAAGAGAGCGAAGCGAGTATGTTCCCGCTTTTGCCGGCGGCGGAGTTACCGTATCGGGAACCGACAGAGGTACCGCATATCATACGCTTTTAAGATTGCTGGATTTTACAAAGATTCCGTCGGAAAAAGAATGGAGAAGCCAGCTTGAGGCCGCCGTAGAAAAAGGAAAGACCACCAAAGAAGAAGTCGCTCTTGTGAACTTTTCAAAGCTTGCCGCGTTTGCTTCAGACGATATGGCAATGAGGATGCATAAGGCAGCCGTTTTGGGTAAGTTATATAAGGAGCAGCCGTTTGTCATGGGTGTGCCCGCCGTAAGAGTGGATCCGGCTTTCCCCGAAGATGAGACCGTGCTCGTACAGGGTGTGATCGACGTGTTCTTTTACGAAGATGATGAGATAGTGGTCCTTGATTATAAAACGGACAGAGTCGGTACGCCCGGCGAATTATCCGAACGTTACAAGGCGCAGCTTGATTATTACGGAGAGGCTTTGCAGAATCTTACAGGTAAAAAAGTCAAAGAAAAGGCCCTTTATTCCTTTGCGTTGAACTCAAGTGTCTCGGTTTCGTGACACATTTAAATCTTTATGTTATAATGACTGAGTTATGTTTGAAAAAGAGAGGGAAAGCCTGTTTGGTTACGGCTTTTTGAGTGAGTAATGAAGGGTAAGGTAGGAATAATCCTTGAAGGCGGTGCGATGAGAAGTATCTTTACCGCCGGCATCATGGATTTTTATCTCGATAAGAATATAGATATTCCGAATATTCTGGCTGTATCGGCAGGGGCTTACGCCGGTATGAATTATGTGTCGGGACAGAGAGGACGTATCATAGATTCCGTTGTGGAACCGCTTCGTACGGAAAAACTCCTCGGAGCATCGGTTTTCTTTAAGACCGGAGATTTCTTCAACATGGATCTTCTTTTTAACAGGATTCCGAGGTATGACTGTCCTTTTGATTTTGAGGCGTTTAAGAATTCGGACAAGCGGTTCATAACAAGTACGATAGATTGTAATACAGGCGACCCTGTATATTTTGATAAATTTGATAATTTTGATGATTTTCTTCAGATCATCCGTGTGGGAAATTCGCTTCCTCTGCTTGCGAGAGTAAGTTATATGAACGGCGTGCCCATGATGGACGGCGGTATGGCGGATGCCATTCCGATCGCCAAAGCGCTTGAAGAAGAGTGGGACAAGATCATTGTAGTGTTCACCCGTGATATCTCATACAGAAAGAGTCCAAAGGGTGATATATACAATTCCCGTATAGTCAAATTGCTCTATCATAAGTATAAGGGACTATTAAAGGCCATAAACGGCCGCCCCAAGAAGTACAACGATTCCATCGAACTCTTGAATAAGCTTGAAGCGGAAGGAAAGGCTTTTGTATACCGTCCCGAAGGCGTTACGCTTACCAACAAAGAGTCCGATCCCGATGTTCTTTTAAAGTATTACGATGTCGGTTACAAATATGCGGAATCCAGATACGATGAGTTGATGGAATTTCTTGATAAATAAAAGGCTTAAAGAAGGATTACAATGGGAAAAGTACGTTTTCTTTTTGCATTATGGGCAGCTAAGATGTCCATACCCGTAATGAGGCTTACGGGGCACAACGCCACCAATTACCCCGGGCAGATTGCTATAAATATCTGTCCGGATTTTTTGAAATACATAGGAAAGCCCGAACGTATCATTTCCGTTACCGGTACGAACGGAAAGACAACAGTCAACAACATGATAGTCGACATCTTCGAAGCATCGGGCAAGAAGGTTTTGGACAACCGTGCGGGTTCAAATACGAGAACGGGTCTCACAACGGCTCTTATAAAGGGAGCAAAGCTTTCGGGTAAGGCTAAGTTCGATACGGCTGTTTTTGAGACGGATGAGAGAAGTTCCTTAAGGATATTCCCCTGGGTTAAGCCCGAGTTTATACTGGTCACGAATCTTTTCAGGGATTCGATCATGCGTAACGGACACCCTGAATTTATAGGCGGTCTTCTTACCGAATATATTCCAAAGGAATCCAAACTCATATTAAACGGAGACGATCTTATATCTTGCGGTATCGCACCTGACAATAAGAGAGTTTATTTTGGTATCGATAAGCTCGACACCGATGTTACGGAATGTATCAATCTCATAAACGATATCCGTATCTGTCCAAAGTGCGCGGGAAAGCTTAAATACGACTATTTAAGATATCATCATATCGGAAGGGCGCACTGCGAGGACTGCGGTTTTTCTTCACCCGAGTACGATTATCACGGTTTTGATATCGATAAGGAAAAACAGACCGTCACGATAGCCGATAAGAACGGCAGCGGCGTATACGACTTTGTAAATGACAGTATCTTCAATATCTACAACATGGTATCGATAGTGGCTCTGTTTCGCGAAATGGGCTACAGCCATGAAGATCTTGTTAAGTATATGCGCCACGCGAAGGTTGTGGAGTCCAGATACAAACTTGTCGAAGAAAACGGCGTTAAGATCATCACACAGCTTGCCAAGGAAAAGAACGCACTTGCAATTTCGAGAGCTTTTGATTATGTAAGAGAGCTTCCCGGAGAAAAGACCATCCTTCTTATGATGAACTGTCTTTACGATGAGCAGCACTGGTCGGAAAATACATGCTGGATGTATGATTGTGATTTTGAATTTTTAAATGATGAAAATGTCAAGGAGATAGTGGTATCGGGGCCCAGAGCCAGGGATTACCGCTTAAGACTTTTGTTCGCCGGTGTTGACGATTCAAAGATACGGGTATGTATGGATGAGCTTGAAGGCGCCCGTGAAATAGATATGCATAAAGGTGATACGGTGTGCGTATTCCATGGGGTTGATTCTTTTGACATTACACAGGATGTCCGCAAGATCCTTGTAGAGCGGGCAGGAAAGCTTTAGGCGGCAGTATGAAAGTTGAAGTTTTGTACCCGGAAGTATGTAATCTTTACGGGGACCTTATGAATATTGAATATTTGAAGCGTTCGGCCGGCGATATTGAGATCATTGATACCTCGCTTAAGTCGGTTCCGTATTTTGCCGAACATGATGATGTTTCTTTGATCTATATGGGCACTATGACAGAGAGATCGCAGGAACTTGTGCTTAAGGCGCTTTCGCCGTACAAAGAACGCATAGAAAGCCTTATCGATGCGGGTCAGCTTTTCCTTATAACGGGCAATGCGCTTGAACTCTTCGGCGAATACATAGAGTGTGAGGACGGCACTAAGATCGAATGCATGGGAATATTCAAAACGCATGCGGTCAGAAAGATGCTTGAAAGATATAATTCGCTTTATGTGGGAAAGTTTAAGGATATAGATATCGTAGGGTTTAAGAGCCAGTTCACTCACTCATACGGTGAGTTTGACGGCTTGTTCGAAACGGTGAGAGGTGACGGATTAAATCCCGGCACCAAGAGCGAAGGGATCCTTAAGAAAAACTTTTTCGGAACCTATATAATAGGTCCGCTTCTTATCTTAAATCCGCCTTTTACGAAGTTTATCCTTGAACTCATGGGAGTAAAGGGTGCGACGGTCGCCTATGAGGAGGCTGCAATGGATGTATATACACACCGTTTGGAAGAATTTATGCAGCCGACAAGAGGTCTTACATATTAATTACGAAATAACGGATTCAACTATCAATAAGATTCCCGAGGACATGGATATGGTCACATAATCGTGTTCGCGGGAATTTCCGTATCCTAAGGGGAATATATTTGTAAGTGTAGCGTTTTTGAGATTGTATTTGGCACCTTCTATCGTAAGATCCTTACATTCGTCGGAAAGCGAGAAGAGAGAGATGGAATAGCCGTCTCTTTCTTTTACTCTTGTTTTTCCGCCCGTAAAAGTACGCATATATTCGTTTTCGGACATGATCTCACAAAGCGCACCGTGAGTTGCGGCATAGGCCATACTCTGTATATTGGCGATCGTGTGATCCATACGTCCGCCCAATGCACTGCAGATAACTATCCTGTCGCAGCCTTCGCCCAATGCATATTTGACGGCAAGCATTGTGTCCGTATCATCCTTTTCGATGGGATATCTCAAGACTTTGATACCGGGATCGACGATCCCGGTAAAAGAATCAAAATCGCCTATGACAACATCGGGAGTAAGCCTCATATTTTTGGCATATCCGTAACCCTTGTCACAGGCAATCAAAATATCATATTTAAGATCAAGGTCCGGAGAGGAAAAATCCCCTCCGGAAACTATTAATGCAGTTTTCATAAAAAGCCGGGTTTCCGATCAGTTATTCTCGTCAGTACTCTCAAGAAGGAGTTTTTGTGTCTGGGGAACCTTTAAGAGGATTACTGCACCGATCATCGTAAAGATAAGTTCGGGAAGCATGTATGCTCCGTTATACAGTAAGCTGTACAGATAGTAGGTATCCGGTGTGAAATTACCCCAAAGTGTATCCACTGACTTCCATATAATAATACCACTTAAGAAGTGCATAATAAAGCGTAAAAAGATTGAAAGTGCGATTCCTGCGATCTGTCCCGGAAATCCTTTCTTACGGAAAATACCGGCGATTCCCAAAATGCTGTATGCCAGAAGATAATCAAGCAGGATACATGCGATGAGCATTACCGGAGTTAAGCCCCAGCCAAAGAGACCGTCGATGATACCCTGGAAAAACTGGATGAGAGAGAATGCAAAAGAAACTGCGAAACCTGCCTTTAAGCCTCTTTTTATCGAGAACAGGGTTATGGGAAGCATCGAAAGCAAAGTGATCGATCCGCCCCAGGGTAACTTAAATACTCTGATGAAACTTAAGATTGTGGCAAGAGCCAGCATTACGGCGCCTTCCGCCATGATTTGTGTTTTTTTGTTTTGCATAAAAAAAGCCTCCTTTTAAGTGCTTAAAGGAGGAGCATAAAGACACGACATATCGGTCTTTTTTTGATTGCTTCCTTACGCCGGTATTATCCGGTTCAAGTAGTGAGGGTATAGTCTAAAAGACAGTCTCAGCAATGGCTCCCCTAGCGCTTTATTAAATTTTAATAAGCGTAATGCATGAAATCGCTCATGTCAAGTGGTATGAACAAAACTTTTGTGATAGAATATCGAAGTATATTTTTTTATGGAGACAAAAATATGTATCAATATATTTTATTTGATCTTGACGGAACATTAAGCGATCCGAAAGTCGGGATATGTACATCGGTACAATATGCTCTTTCAAAAATGGGTATAGAAGAACCCGATATAGATAAACTTGAGCCGTTTATAGGTCCGCCGCTTCGTGACAGTTTTAAGGAATATTACGATATGACCGATGAAGAGGCCGAAAAGGCGATAACATTTTACCGTGAGCGTTTTTCGACCGTCGGTAAGTTTGAAAACGAGATCTATCCCGGTATTCCCGAACTTCTTCGCGATCTTAAGAAAAAAGGGAGGACCGTTGCGATAGCATCGAGCAAGCCCACGGTATTTGTGGAAGACATCTTAAAGCACTTTGAGATCCGTGATTACTTTGATATCGTGGTTGGCTCGGAACTTGACGGTTCAAGGGACAAAAAGGAAGATATCTTAAACGAAGTCTTAAGACAGATGTTTCCCGAAGGTGAACCCGAATACGATGAAGTCGTAATGATAGGCGACCGCAAATACGATATAGAGGCCGCACTTAATCTCGGAGTCATGAATATCGGAGTATCGTACGGATACGGTTCGGTGGAAGAACTTGAGGAAGCGGGCGCGGACAGGATAGTCAATACCGTTTCGGGACTTCGGGGTACACTCATACCCATGATGGGCATGGGAAATGCTTCTTTTGCCCAAAGACCGGTTCCCGAATCCGGAGCAAACGGCGAAAAGAGCGAAACGTCGGAGCCTAAGGACTGGAAGGCTGCAAGCAAGGAAGCTGGCAGACAGTCGTTTGCGAGAATGTGGGCTTTTGTAGGTCCCGCTCTTATGTACTGGATAGGAAAGGCAGCAGTGTATTTCCTGCTTTATATGATAGTCCAGCTTATAAAAGGACCCGATTCCGGACCGCTTCCTGTGGGACTTGATTATGTATTCTATCAGCTTGGCATTGTGCTTGTGGGTGTATTGCTAATAAGAGATTTTAAGTCCGTTATAAAGGCGTCGAAGGAAAGAGTGAAACCTTCGTTCAATAAGGCGGACGTTGTTATTTTGGGTCTTTCTGCAATACTTCTTGCGGTCGGGATATCCTCAGGTATGATAATGCTTGATAACATGACTGCCGAAATGTATGCAAATAACCCTGATCTTGTGCAGACAGCGGCCGATGCGGCAAATACGGCACAGGATGCGGTCGTGCCCGATCTTGCTTTGTACGATCCGCCGTTTGTTTTGGGGATATTGCTTGAAGGAATACTGGTGCCGCTGTCTCAGGCTGCGATCTTTATAGGTCTTTGTTATTACAGGGCAAAAAAGAATTTCCGCATGATGCCGCTTGTGCTTACGGCGCTATTATTCGGATTTATGAACTCTTCAGGCGGAAAAGGCCTTGTGCTTACATTTACGATCGGTATCGCAATGTATATTTACGAGCTTACCGACAGATTTGTGTTAAGTGCACTCGTATTCGTGCTTTCTTCGATGTGTATATATACGGTTGAGCATTCTGTTCAGATTTCCGGTATCCTTGCGGAAAAACTTCCGGTTGCGATATGTATCGCTCTCGGGCTTACATTGCTTTTGGTGATAAACGGAAAGAACAGGAAAAAAGCGGATGAGATAACAAAACCGGCAGCATAGAGGCTGCCGGTTTTAAATTTCTTAGAGTAAAGGTATATTGTGTTCGTTAAGTGTTTTGACCGTTTCTTCAGGCCAGAGTGAACACTGTACTTCACCGATGTGCGCTTTTCTTAAGAAGAACATACAGATACGTGACTGTCCGATACCGCCGCCGATCGTGTAAGGCAGTTCTTTGTCGAGTATCGCCTTCTGGAAAGGAAGTTTTGCTCTTTCGGGGCAGCCTGCCTTTTCAAGCTGGGTCATTAAGGAGTTTTCATCGACTCTTATACCCATTGATGAAAGCTCAAGAGCCATATCAAGGACGGGATAGTATACCAGAATATCTGCGTTTAATTCCCAGTCGTCATAGTCGGGAGCACGACCGTCGTGAGGCTCGCCGTTTTCAAGCTTGTCGCCTATCTGCATGATACATACGGCACCTTTTGCTTTTGTGATATAGTACTCGCGTTCTTTGGCCGTATATTCCGGGAACATCTCAAGAAGTTCCGAACTTGTGATAAAGAAAATGTCGTGAGGAAGGATCTCTTCAATGTAATCGTACTGGATCGCAAGATATTTCTCGGTCTTGCGAAGGACCTTGTATACGTCGGTCACGACCTTCTTTAAGGTATCAAGATTTCTGTCTTCTTTGGTGATTATCTTTTCCCAGTCCCACTGATCCACAAAGATCGAATGAGTGTTGTCGGTATCTTCATCGCGGCGGATGGCGTTCATATCGGTATAGAGACCTTCGCCTACGGAGAAACCGTATTTCTTTAAGGCATAGCGTTTCCATTTTGCAAGGGAATGAACTATTTCCGCATTGTATTCGTTTTGTTCTTTGATCCCGAAGGTTACGGGACGCTCATAACCGTTTAAGTTGTCGTTAAGACCCTGTGCGGGATCCACAAACAACGGAGCTGACACACGTAAGAGATTAAGTCTTTCGGCAAGAAGAGTCTGGAAAGAATCTTTGACGGTCTTGATCGCGATCTGCGTGTCATGAAGGTTTAGAGCGGGCACATAGCCTGCCGGAATTTTGGTTTTTTCCATAATAATTACCTCATATAATATAACTGCACAATATGTAGTTGTCCAAACAGAATAATTTAACAACATTTCGACAGAATATGCAAGAAAAATCGGAGAAAATTTGGCAATTTTTCTATTTGTTGAAAACGTTTTCCCGCATATAATATCATGTTAAGGGGAAGAAGAAATACAGGACTTAATGCGGAGGTAATATTATGCAGAAAAGTATTGTTTTAACTCCTTCCATGGTTAAGGAGTTCGTAAGGATCACTTCAAAATGCGATTTTGATATTGATGTGGCATCGTACAACAGGTATTATGTAGATGCAAAGTCGATCGTTGGAGTATTGGGACTCGACATGTCACGCCCTCTTACGATCACGTATGACGGATATAACCCTGAACTTGAAGGGTTTATACGGGATCACGCGCAGGCTTGTTAGTAAGCCTTCGCGCTGACTGACGGCAGGGTAGATGTGGAAGCGAAAATATCGGTAAGGAGTCTGGTGGAGTTTATACTCCGCTCCGGAGATATCGACAACAGAATAGGAAGCTTTTCGGAGCAGGCGATGCAGGAAGGCGGTCGCATTCATCGTATGATACAGAAACGGATGGGTGCTGATTACCGCGCGGAAGTACCGCTTGCTTTTGTTTTTCACGGAAAAGATGTGGATATTACCGTTGAAGGGCGCGCCGACGGCATTATCGAAAATGAGTCGGGAGTTACGATCGATGAGATCAAGTCCACCTATGCCGATGTTATGAAATATAAAGAGGCAAAACCTTTGCACCTTGCCCAGGCCAAATTTTATGCCTATATTTACGGTGCACAAAACGGCATTGAGGATATAAAGGTAAGGATCACTTACTGCAACATAGAGACCGAAGAAATAAAATATTTTAACGAAGAGTGTAAGCTGTCAGAACTTGAAATTTTTGTAAACGAAGTCTGTTCAGCTTATGAAAAGTGGGCAAAATTTTCGGAAGAACACAGGCTGACCCGAAACGAAAGCATAAACGGACTTCCTTTTCCCTTTGAATATCGTGACGGTCAGGAAGAACTCGTTAAACAGGTCTATTACACGATCTGTCATTCAAAGAAGCTGTTTATTGAAGCCCCTACGGGAGTAGGGAAAACGATCTCGACCGTATATCCTTCGGTCTGTGCATTAGGGCGTGATAAGGCAAAGAAGATCTTTTATCTTACCGCCAAGACCATAACCCGCACAGTGGCGGCGGATTCTTTGGATATCCTTAGAAAAGAAGGGCTTAAGATCAAAGGTATCCTGCTTACCGCAAAAGAAAAGATCTGCATGACCGAAGAAAAACAGTGCAATCCCGATAAGTGCCCTTATGCCAGGGGACATTTTGACAGGGTCAACGATGCTGTTTTTGATATGCTCACTTCGGAAGATTCATATACGAGAGAAGTGATACTTAAATATGCCGAAAAGCATAAAGTATGCCCGTTTGAGATGGGACTGGATGCATCGGTATTCTGCGATTTTATCATAGGAGATTACAATTACGCTTTTGACCCGAGGGCAAAGCTAAAGAGATTTTTCTCGGACGGAAAAGAAAAAGAGTACATATTTTTAATCGACGAGGCTCATAACCTTGTGGACCGTGCAAGAGAGATGTATTCCGCAGAACTGAAAAAAGAGATGTTCCTTGAGATAAAAAGACTTTCCAAGGATGATGCTCCCGAAATATCAAAGCGGGCAAACACCGTAAACAGCCATCTCTTAAAGCTTAAGCGTGAATGTGAGAGTGTTACGTTCGATCCTGATATAGGTGACTTCACAAAGTCTTTGTTAAGGCTTTATTCCGCAATGGAAAAGGTCTTGCAGGACAAGGAGAAAACGGCTGAAAAAGGCAGGGAAAAGCATATTAAGCTTTCGGAAGAAGTCAAGGAACAGCTGCTTGAATATTATTTTGAGATATTCGATTTCCTGGATATATACGAAAGGGTGGACGATAATTACACGATCTATTGTTCTTTTTACGGGGACGGAGAGTTTTATTTAAGGTTATTCTGCGTAAATCCGAGGGTCAATCTTAAAGAGTGTATGGAGTCTGCCGTGAGTTCGATACTTTTCTCGGCCACGCTTTTACCGATACAGTATTATAAGGAGCTTCTTGCGGGAGAGGCGGATGACTACGAAGTATATGCAAGATCCGTTTTTAATCCGGATAAGCGGGCTGTACTTATCGCAAATGACGTAACGAGCAAATATACAAGACGTAATGACGATGAATACAAAAAGATCGCGCATCACATACATGAGACCGTTTCAAAGCGCCACGGAAATTATATGGTATTCTTCCCGTCTTACAGTTTTATGACCAAAGTTTATGAAGCTTACGAAGCGGATTTTTCCTTTGATCTCGATAAGGATGTTATGCTTCAGAGTTTTAACATGAAGGAACAGGAACGCGAAGATTTTCTGAATCTTTTCATGGAAAAGCGAAGTGAGAGCACTCTTATGGGATTCTGCGTGCTCGGAGGTATATTTGCCGAAGGTATCGATCTTAAAAATGATGCTTTGATAGGTGCTTTGATAGTGGGAACCGGTATCCCGCAGGTATGCCTTGAGCAGGATATCATAAAGAACTTCTTCGATTCACGCGATGAAAACGGTTACGATTATGCCTACAGATTCCCCGGGATGAACAAAGTGCTTCAGGCAGCCGGCAGGGTGATAAGAACGGAAGATGATATCGGAATAGTGACACTTCTTGACGAAAGATTTTTGGAGAGCGGTTACCGGAGACTTTTTCCGAGAGAATGGGAAGGATACAGAGTGGCAGATTTAAAAACCCTCCCGGGTATAGTCGAAAAATTCTGGGATGAATGGCTTTAATGATCATTATTTATTAACGGAGATCACAAAAATGATCTCCTTTTTTTATGCGTTTTTGAGCACGAAAGTTTCCGTAAGAAATTTATGGTTTTATCTTTATGTTAACGGTATTTAAGTACCGAACGATTCAGAAAAATGCAGGATGTGACATTCATTTTTTTATAAATGACACACAAAAGTGCAAAAATGACGGTGACGCCTGTGGATAACTCGGTGGAAAGTGTGGAAATTATCTTCTTTTTCACACATGAGAATCATTCCTGAATTTCAAACTTGCAATTTACTAAATTCATCAAACAGTTTAGTACTTTTTTGGTCAATGATGTTATGTAATCCAAATTTGGCAGTTATGTTAATGCTGTACAGAGCATTTTGAGGGTCTCGGCAACTGCTTTTTGGGTTTAATATCTGTTAAATATGGTCATACTGTGATAAAATGTGATTTGGTAACATGTGCCTACGGCACAGCGATGATTTTGGATATTCTATAAACAGGTAAAAGGGAATGAAAATAGCTGTACTAATCTGCGGATTGATTTTTGATGCTCAAAAGGCTTTTATGAAAGGCATCGAAAGGAAAATCAGAGACAGTAAGGATGTATGCTCCGTTTTTTGCTGTCACGGCAACGATGCTTCCAACAACGGATATTTAAACGGAGAATACAATATCTTCGATCTTCCGGATTTCTCGGAATTTGACGGTGTGATCTACGTCAAGAATACCTTTAACAACAATGTCATAGAAGAACAGCTCGCAAAGAAGATCCGCGAAAGCGGTGTTAACTGTGTCGCCATCGATGATTATGACGATAATTACGTTAATATCACCTCCGATGAGGCAGGTTCCATTTATGAGCTTGTGGATCATATGATAAAAGAGCATGGCTGCAAGAAGTTCTATTTTGTAATGGGCTATATGATAGGAACCGACACTCAGCAGAGAACCGAAGGTTTTATGAGAGCGCTTGCCGACAATAATCTTGATTTTGAAGATCATTGGGCTTATCACGGCAATTATGAATACAGAAGCGGTATTTCGGCAGCGGATTACTTTCTTTCGCTTAACGAGCCTATGGCAGACTGTATAATATGCTGCAACGATCAGATGGCCGTCGGCGTTATCATGGAGCTTAAGAAAAACGGTATAAAGGTTCCGAAAGATGTAAAAGTGACCGGTGTCGATTACGATTTTGTATCAAGAGTCATAACCCCGAGCCTTACGACCGTAAAAAGGCAGCAATATCAGAAAGGACTTCGTGCGGTCGATATACTTCATAATTACGAAAACTATAAGATTGGACAGGATATTAAGCTTAATATCCTTCTTAATATAGGAGAGACCTGCGGATGCCACATCAAAGACGTTAATCATAACGACGTTGTGGATGCTTTGGCAGTAGATCGTTATGAGCAGACCGAGCTTAACCAGATGGTCAAGATGATGACGGCGGATTTTATGGCCCGTCAGGATTATGCAACGTTGATCGACGATATGTGCAGATACGCATATCGGTTAAAACCCAAGGAACTGTATCTTAATTTAAATGTAAAGCCGGAGACGGAATTTGATTATTCCAATTTTTCGGAAAAGCTTCTTTCCGACGAGGATGATATCGAATACACCGAAAAGGTGCGTAATGTAATAAGTTGTGTTGACGGAGAACCCCTGGAATCCGGAGCGCTTTTTAACAAAAAAGAGCTTTATCCCCCTTCAAGTCACGGCGGCAGACAGGGAGTAACCTATTATTTCTTCCCGATCCATTATTCAAGGCGCAATTTCGGTTATGCGATCATAGGTGAATCCGGCGAACTTGTAAGGAATGAGTTTTTTCCCAACTGGGCCAATATATGCAGCAACGCATTTGAAAATATACGTAAGTCCACCCTTATGAACCGCATGATCCAGACGCTCGACAAGATGTGGATATACGATACCCTGACCGGGATTTATAACCGTGCGGGCTTCTTTAAGATGTCGGAACCCATTGTCAAAAACTGCATAGAACTTAATAAGAAGATATGCGTTGTTTTCCTTGATGTTGACGGACTTAAAGAGGTTAATGATACCTACGGCCACGATGAAGGCGACAACCTTATAAAGGAAATGGCCGGGATAATGAAAGGGGTCAAAAAACACGGTGAGATAATCATGAGATACGGCGGTGACGAGTTTGTGCTGCTGACCGATCTTTACGATGCCCAAAAGGCCGAAGAGTGCATAAAGGAGATCGAAAGGGATATGGTCGCGATCAACGAATCGGGCAGGCATCCTTTTTCTCTCGAAGCGTCGATAGGTTATTATATTACCGAACTTAAGACCGAAAACGACTTAAACAGCATAATAGAAGAAGCCGACCGCGAGATGTACAAAAAGAAATATGTTAAGAAGGCACTTAAGAGGAAACATTAGTAACATTAGGAAAAAAACGAACAGTATAAATTGTTTAGACAATTCGCCTTCAAAACAGACAATATCAAATAATTTATTAAGAATTTATAAAGTGTTTGACAAAAGGAAGTTTCTATGGTATATTATGACCATAGAAACAACCACTACCCGGGTGGATGAATCGTATAGAGGTAATAAAATATCGAAGAAGGAGGTACAGTCCGCCTGACACTTTAACAACTGAATATAATCATAGATCAATTACTTGATAATCGAGTACACAGAAGTGAAACGGTGAGAAAAATGACGTTTCGTACCCACGTACAAAAAGAAGAGGTGGAAAGATTTAGAGAGAAAGAGAGGAATACTCCATTGGAAATAGTTGAGTAAGGGGGGACATCGAAGAAACCGGGTCGATGTCCTCTCTTAAATTTTGTTTATTCGGGGATAGAAGCTATCCCCTCGATCATTTTCTGTTCAAATTCACTGCCCGGCATGGGGCGTGCAAAATAGAAGCCCTGTATCATATCGCAGCCCTGATCCGCCAGGAAATCAACGGTTTCCTTGGCTTCAACACCTTCTGCGACTGTCTTCATCTCAAGACTCTGTGCAAGCTTTATTGTTTCGGATACGACTATCTCACTTCTGCCGTCAACATTTTCACCTCTGAAGAATTCCGCATCGAGTTTAAGAACATCAAGCGGCATATCCTTAAGGGAGTTAAGCGACGAATAACCCGATCCGAAGTCATCCATTGATACTTCAAAACCGTATCCTTTAAGTCTGTTGATAGTATAGATAAGAGCATCCTTGTCGTCAAAGAATGCACTTTCGGTAAGTTCGAGTTCGATAAGCTCTCTCGGAGTGCCCGCTGCATCCACGATATCTTTTATCTGCTCGGCAAGATCGCTTTCGATAAAGTGCGCACGCGAGATATTAACGGAAACGGGTACGCATTTAAGCCCTTTATCAAGCCACATTTTCTGATCTTTTGCAACATGAGAAAGCATATAGTGGTCTATCTCCGTTATAAAACCGTTCTTTTCGAAGATCGGAATGAACCGTCCGGGAGATATGAAACCGAACGCCGGCGAATTCCATCTTATCAGTGCTTCCGCACCCTTAAGTTCGTTGCTCACCGGATCGTATTTGGGCTGGTAATATACTAAAAATTCTTCTTTTTCAAGAGCCTGACGCTGATTTTCTTCCACGATGTCAAGCCATTTTTGCTCATCTATAAGCTTATTGTCAAAGAACGCGATACCCGATTCGTTTCTGTCTGACAGAGTTAACTGTGCCGTACTTGCATTGTTGTATTCACGCTCAAAGTCAATGTTTTTGCGCTTTATGATCTTACCGGATCTGTCGCGATTTACATCAATGACATCCACACCTGCCCTGAAAGAAAAGGAATGTCCTTCATCGATGCTCTCAAGCTTTGTGATAAGCTCGTTGAGCCTTACCCTTAAGCCTTCCTCATCAAAAACCCTTAACAGTATCGAAAAACTTGAGGGCGTGCTGTGTGCACAGATCTCTTTTTTGTTAAGGCTTTTATCTATTACTTCATATATCTTTTTAAGAAGGACCTCACCGTCCGCTATGGAGTGAGTCACACAGAAGGTCTGATACTGCACGAACACCATATTGGCAAGAGCGTATTTAAACGGGGCGTTTCTTTTCTTCTTGAGGATCTTTTCACCGTTTAACATGAACCATATCCTGTTGTGACCGCCCGTCGTCATATCGGTAAAGAAAAGTTTTTTGGCATGACGCTGGCTTCTTATGCTGTTGATAACGCTTATCACAAGGAAGATAAAGATAAGGAACAGCAAGAGGACCATTATCAAAGCGAGAGCGGATATTACAAGGAAATCACTTAAATTGATGATAAGATATGCTTTTCCTAAGAAGACCTCCGAACCGTTCTTTATATTAACGCCTATCCATACCGGAAGCCTGCACATGGCTGTGGTCGATGCCCTTAAGAAACCGGGGACCGAAGATATTTCGGGATCTATGTCGCTTATTATGAACAGAGAGTCGGAATCCGTGCCTTTGTGCATGATATCGCGGTTTGCGTTGAATATTCTTAAAACCGTCATGTAATCAACATCAATATCATTCCGGCTGTCGACGCTTATGTAAGGATGGCGTGTATCCGTATACAGTTTTACCATGGTATTCGGAGAAAAGAGTTCCACCTCTGCGCCGTCTGCGGGGCAGGTGCTGTTTTTGCTGCCTGCGACATAATTTCCGAGGCTGTCCCTTACCACATAATCGCGGCCGGCTTCATTAAGAAGCTTTTGGTTGTACAATCTGTAACCGTCTTTTTCGGCTTCGTATATCTTGGACATGTACGATATCGCATCGTATTCCGATGAAAGCTTTGATTCCACAAGATAATCGGAAAAAGTCTTAAAAAAGAACGTAAGTATCATAAGGGTGGCCGCCGAAGCGAACATAAAGATAGCAAGAGCGATCCATCCGTGTGTTTTTCTTAAATGTTTTAGCGCGTTCTTTTTTCTTTTGCTCATGAAATCTCCTTAAAACTCGTCACTTTTATTATATCAATCTGAGAATTTGTATATCAAGATATAATTAATTAAGAATTGAAAAACATACCGATTGCATTTAAAATATCAATCAGACAGGAGCTTTATGCGGCATCCATGCGGATGTCGCATTTGTTGTAACGAAGGAATATATGACCAAAGAAGAGGAATTGTTAAAAAAACGCTTTGCGGAACTTGCGGACAGATCTTACAGCGAAAGCAGATATACTTTTACAAATTTTTTAAACCTTAACGAGCAGTCGCTTTTCTATCTTACGGTAAAAGAAAATAAAGGCATAAAGTATACGATCTTCGGCGGGATAACGGATGCCGAAAGGGTCATGGTGCGTTTCGGTGATGAAGCGGAGCTTGGATATGAGCAGAAATTTCCGATAGCGATACTTTCGATTTCGCCTCTTGCCGTTAAGTATTCGGAGGATCTTTCCCACAGGGATTATCTGGGCGCCCTTATGAATCTCGGAATTGAACGGGAAATGCTGGGTGATATCATTATAGGTAAGAACGAGGCCTATATCGTGTGTCATGAGACGATGGCGGAATTTATATCGGAAAATCTGATAAGAGTCAGAAATACAGCGATAAAGTGCGGTAAAGTAAGCGACATTCCCGATGAAGAAAAGCCTTCTTTGGTTGAAATTCTTGTACAGATCCCTTCAAACCGTGTCGATGCCGTTATCGCAAGAGTGTTTAACATTTCAAGAAGTGAAGCCGCATCGGGATTTAAGAGCGGAAAGGTGTTTATAAACGGAAGACTTTGCGAGAACACGTCACACGAACTTAACGAAGGAGACCGTGTAACGCTTCGCGGACACGGAAGATTCATATTTAAAGAGATATCGGGGACATCCAAGAAAGGCAAACTCAACATAAAGGTCTTAAAGTAGGTGCATTATGGCAAATGAAGGCGGAACATGGATAATGCGGGGGCGATCGAGAAAAGATCCCGACAGGGTAAAGACATGGAAAGAACTCATTCAATATATAGATAAAGTCGGCTTTATACCTCTTTTTGCAAATGAGATAAAAGGCTTTTCGGTAGAGGAAAATGTTTCTCCGGATTACTGGTGGACAGGCATAAAAGAGGAAGATCCCTGGGAGTGGCGCGAGATGATAGCGCGAAGCGGAAAAGTCGCATACGGAAAGTTCTTTGACAAAAAATCCGGATTCATAAGCCTTGAGTGGCTTCCGTATTTTGCTAATGCAAGGCGGAACGGATACGATTTTCTTTCGAAATGGGAAGACGGTCTTGCAAGCAGGAGAGAAAAGGCTGTCATGGATTTCTATGTGTCGGAGGACAAAGAAGGCAATCCTTTGTTTAAAAAAGAGGAGATCCTTTCGACTGAGCTTAAAAAGCTTGCCGGTTTTTCAAAGACGGGTTACAAAAACTATCCGGGTATCATGACAGGTCTTGAAGAATCCCTGTACCTTGTCATCAAGGATTTTAGGATGAGAGTCAATAAACAGGGCGAGGAATACGGTATGTCGGTATCCGTTCCGATGGCGCCGGAGGCGATCTGGGGGTATAAAGCCGTTACGAGCGCCTATAAAGAGGATCCGAAGAAGTCGTGGCAGCGTATATTTGACAGAGTAAAAGAACTCTATCCTTCTGCGGACGATAAGGCAATAATCAAAATGATAGGAAGGCAGTGATATGTGGGGAAAAGATGCCATGACCGATTTGGTCAATTGTTTTGGGATATTTGATATTTCCTGTATGGAGCATATAGAGGGCGGCCATATAAACGATACGTTTTTGATCGATTCCGCATCGGGAAAATATATACTCCAGAACATTAACGAAAATGTATATAAAGATCCGGAAGCGGTAATGGATAATACCGTCAGGATCTCGGAACTCATAAACGGTAAAAAGGATGCCGGGATAAAAGTTCCGTCGTTTCTTTCTTTTGCCGGCAAGAACCATATAAAAACCGACGAAGGTGTCTTTCGGATGTATGAGTACATGGAAGAGACATATGAGGACAGCGACGAAAGCTTATATAAGGCTGCCTGTTCTTTCGGAAAATACATCAGAGTCATAAACGAAAGCAATATAAAATTACACGTGGCTATTGAAGACTATCATAATTACGGGTGTTATCTTAAAAAATTGACCGAAGCGGTATCAAAGGTCGGAAAAGCCGATGTTTACGGGGAAATGCTGGATACTCTTTCGAGTCTTAAAGTCAGACTTGATGCTGTTTTTTCAAAAAACATGCCCGTAAGGATCATTCACGGAGATGCAAAGATCGATAACATCATAAAATCCGATCCGCCGGCGGTAATAGATCTTGATACCACGCTAAAAAGCTATCTTGCTCTCGACTACGGTGACATAGTACGTTCAACCGTAAGATCGGAGGATGATCTTTATAAGGTAGAGATCATCAACAAAGGTTTTTTTGATGCTCTTGACGGATTTATCACGGCAAAGGAAAAGAAGAGCCTATATTACGGGGTGCTCTGGTCGGTCGGAGAACTTGCCGCAAGATATCTTCTCGATACGTTTGCCGATGTAAAGTACTTTATCGACAAAACGGATCCCAAAAGACTTGAGAGGGTTGACGAACTGATGAGGCAGCTTAAATTCTTTCTTTCGGTGAACTTTTAAATTTTTGGGTCAAAAGGGGATGCAAAATGTACCGACCCCAAAAAGTTAGACCAAAAATCTAACATTTGGAGGTCGGTATTTTTATGTCTAAGTATTCTTTTGAATTCAAAAAGAAAGTTGTCAAAGCCTATTTAAACGGTGAAGGT
>JAEEGL013180943.1_pt1 | contig 39066 bp, 37 predicted proteins | sample 9134231 | NCBI WGS metagenome assembly JAEEGL01 (sample SAMN16246548, study PRJNA631951) | gut metagenome | biome: gut microbiome; feature: rumen; material: fiber-attached | host: Bos | place: Iran: Karaj | collected 2018-10 | reverse complement strand
GATCCCTGGCTTTACGAAGCTTTCCGCGACGGCATAATCTCCGGGATCTACGGCAACATCTACAGACTGATGGGCAACCATCTGGTCAACGGCGACCTGCTTCCCTGGGTCGGCGTAGGCTTGAGCCATGGCAACAGAGTCAGAAAGCTTCAGGTCGGTGAAGTCCACGTAAAAATCGCATTCCTGCCGGTCCCGATCTCTGACATCCACGGCAACGCAAACGGCACGATGGGCAACCCTGACGAGGCGTGCGGACCGCTCGGACTCGCAACGGCAGACGCGGAATACGCCGACTACACCTGTCTCATCGCAGGCACGGTCATCGACGAAACGCTGATACCGGCCGATATTTCAATGGAGCTCACCGATTTCGTCGTTCCGATGGAGAAGCCCGGTCTATCAGAGGGGATCGGCTCCGGGACGCTCGACTTCGAGAAGATCCGCTCGAACAAATTCAACGCCCAGATCGCCGAAAACGTCACCAACATCATGAAGGCTGCCGGCGTCATGAAGGACGGTTTCGCATTCCAGGTCGGCAGCGGCGCAGGGCTTATCGTCCTCGACAACATCCGCCAGTACCTCAAGGAGAACAACATCAAGGCGAACTTCGCAATCGGCGGGATCACCTCGATGCATGTCGAGATGCTTGAAGAGGGCACCCTGAAGCACATCTTCCACGGTCAGCTCTTCGAACCGAGCGAAAAGGTCATCAACTCGCTTCTGATGAATCCATTCCATATTCCGATCTCAACCGGTTTCTACGCCTCGATCGCCAACAAGGAGTGCGCTGTCAACATGCTTGATGTCGCAGTCCTCTCTGCACTTGAAGTCGACAGGAACTTCAACGTCAACACCGTCTGCGCGTCAGGCAGGATCATCGGCGGGATCGGCGGCGGACAGGATGTCGCGGCAGGCGCCGACCTCACGATCATGTTCCTTCCGCTTGCAACAGGCAAGGACGGCAAGGGCTTTCCGAAGGTCGTCGAGAAGGTCTACACCCGCACGACTCCAGGCGATGTCATCGATGTCGTCGTCACTGAAGATTACGTCTGCGTCAACCCGAACAGCAAATCGTCGTACAAGGAGACGATCCTGGAACGCGGCAAAGAGTTCGGACTCAACCTCATCACGATGGACGAGCTTCTCGCGAAGTCCAAGGCAAAGGCCGAGAGCTTCGGCGTGATCCCGACACCGAAACCGACGACCGACGAAGTCGTCCACGTCATCGAATGGCGCGACGGAACGCTTCTCGACACGATCAAAAAGACAGCAAAATAACATCGAAAGCCAGTCCATGAGCAAACGTATCTGTCTGTTATCACTTTCTCTTTTTCTGTTTTGCCTTACAGCATGCGATATCTGCACGTCAAGCGATTACGGCGATAAAAAATGTGCAGATTCCGTGACACTGAAAAAATGCACCTATGTCTCTTCCGACTACGACTGGACCTACACGGATTGCAACATAGGGTGTCCCGGAACGGCATCGTGCAGTGAAACCGCGACATCCGCGCAGTGCAACTGTACTGTCAGCAACAACCAGATCTGCGAAAATCCGGGAAGATACCGCTGCAAGGCGGACGGCGCGATCGACAAATGCGTCAGTCTTACCAGCTACTCGGGAAGCACGTGGTCTTTTGTCAAAAGCTGCAGGAACGCCTTCCCGTCCGACGAATCGTCGGTAACGGACGGCGGCTCCTGCGGAGATATCACGGAAGATCTCTGGTCCGAGGCAAAATGCGTTCCGTTGATAAAGAAAAAATACCGCGGCAAGTGGCGCAGGCTCGACAGAGAGGAAGACTACTATCTGGGAACGAACGGCGTCAAGGAACTTTACCTCAGCTCCTCCTACCAGGTCTACCCGGCACAGCTGCAGAGAGTTGACGACAACATGATCCGGATGACGCTCAACGATACGGAGATCCGCCTCATCCGCAACAGTATCACGGATGCCCGCCTGGAGGTCCACGCCAAAAGAAAAGAGGCCTTCACGAAGTCTCCCGGCATGGGCGGAGCCGGCGGAGTCGACGTTATCGTCGAAAACACTGACGATCCGGGAGAGACCTATTCCGACAAGACAGACAGCAACGGAAACGCTTCGTTCAGCGACATGATATCCGGCAAATACCTGATTTCCGTAGGTTCGACCGAGCTTGAGATGAACATCAGCGAACACCTTGACGCCGGCGTTTTTTACTTCGGCAGCGGCTTCATCTACAAGGCGTTTATGGATTCGGACACAGTCTTTTATGCCGAAAAGGCCGACAAACCCGAAGAGGGAAACGATTACAATATCAGCCTGAACGTCTGCAACCTGGGCTCCTCCGACGCCTCCGCTGCAACGATTTCGATGAACACGGCCGATCCGGCGGTAAATCTGACGGCAAAGGACGAGATCCTCGGCACGATCGAGCCTTCGATCTGCAAAAAATACCGTTTCGATATCACGACCGTTCCCTTCACGAAGCTCAGCGGCTTCACGAATACGGTTTATCACGATGTCGAGCTAGATATCAAAATAAAGGATATCAACGGCGAGGTCTGGGAGGATGCGGTAATGATCAGGATCTACCGCAAACCTGTCACGATCTACGTCCGCTCCGAGATGTCCAACCCCTTCATCCTGCTTTCGCCGCACCGCGAGATCATAAAAGCCGGCCAGCAGATCCAGGTCCCCTACAGACCGGACGCGAAGTACAAGCTCATCGCGCAGAGCCTCAGCACAGCCAGCGAGGGGATCTATTCGATCGGAGTCGGATCCTTTGATTCCGAAAAATGGCAGCAGGATCTGGAGGCATTCACCGATGTTTCGAACTACGAGCCGAACGATCTCGAAAGTACGGCAAAAACGATCACCAGAGGCTCGCAGATAACCTCTTATCTGCACAAAAACGACATCGACTTCTGGATAATCGACACAAAATGATGAAAAAGTCCGCACTGGTTTTCATATTTGTCCTGCTCTTTGTATCCCTTTCCGCAGGCGAGCCCCCTGCAAACGGCGAAACTGAGAAAAATCCCGCGGAGAGCGCGAACAGCAACAGGTTCAACCTGAATCTAAGCTATGTTTCATCCTCAGGTTTTTATCCCTCCCTGGATATCCTCTGGCATTACGACCCGAACTATTTCTCATCGATCTACGGCAGTTACACTCTTCAATCCGAAAAAAAGAGCCTGAAAGGATACGACTGCAGCAAATACGCCTCATTCTCGAAGACTCTGCAGGCCGGAGCGGAAATATTCGGCTTTTACGCACTCCGCCAGCCGGCATTCATCTCTCTCAGCTTCGGACTCGAGTACAAGCGGATAAAGACCGAAGAGTTCGGCTTCTACGACACAAAAACGGCGACCGTAAACTTTGAAAACGACGTGACTATCCACACGATCTTCCCCTTTTTAAGGCTCAGGGCAGACAAGGAGACAAGCAAGATCCAGAACAACTTCGCCCTCACATTCTTCCCCACCTACTACCTTCTGATGAAGCAGGAAAGCCTCTTCAGGCCCATTCTGCCGACAAAAAACATCAATGAATCAGATGACATGCAAATGCCGGCTGCAGAGTTTTCGGACGAGTTTTTCCTTGATTTCAAGCAGGCGGGCGGACTTTTGATAAGCGGGAACCTGCTCGTCTGGCAGGCAAAGTACATCTCGACCGTGCTGAAGCAGAAAGAGAGCAGCTATTCATACGGCACGGCAAAAGTAAAACAGACCTTTGTCGAATACTACGCAGCTTTAGAGTACGTCATCCCCTTCCATATCGCAGCAGGGATCTATCCGAAGCTCGGGGTCGGTTTTTCCGGTTCGACGGAATTCCGCGAAAACGACGGCAAACCGACTAAGATCAAGGTCAGAGGATATGTGCTGACATTCGGATTTTATTACTGATTTTCCGATCTAATAGGCAAATACCGCAAAAGAGACGACCCACGCGACGAGAGTCAGCTGCAAAAACCTGTCCTTCAGGACGATCTCCGTCGGAGAACCGCTCTTCTGGTGCACGAAGGTGATCTGCAGATAGCGCAGGAGCCCGAGTATCACAAAAAAGGTGGTAAAGTAGATATAGTGTGAATTGAAGTGCGCGATCGTATCAGGATCCAGCGTGTAAAGCAGGTAGGAAACGATGATGACAGCACACATCATGCTCATGACGCTGTTGACGAACTCGAGCGAGTAGCCAGATATCGACTTTCTGACGCTGACGCCGCTCTCCGCAAGCAACAGATCGTCCCTGCGCTTTGCGACACCCAGAAAGAGGCTCAGAAGAAATGTCATGATTATGATCCAGTGCGACGGAACGACTCCCGGAACGGCTCCTAGCTCGGTCCCGGAGATGAGCCTGAGCAGAAAACCGGTCGAAATCGAAAAGACGTCCAGGATCGCGATATTCTTCATTCCAAGCGAATAGAAGAGGTTTATTACAAGATAGGCGGCTATTATCGCCATCATTTTCAGCCCGGCGAAATAGGCGGCAGCCAGCGAAAGCAATAGGATGACGACATCGATCATCCAGGCCTTTTTCACGGAAACGGCTCCTGAAGCTATCGGGCGCCTGCACTTCTTGGGATGCTCTCTATCCTTCTCTACATCTCTGATATCATTAAAGATATAAATCGTACTTGCCGCCAGGCAGAACGAGATGAAAGCGATAACGGCATACTTCAGAAGGTTGAAGTCGCGTATCTTCAGGTCGAAAAAAATCGGGAAAAATATCAACAGGTTTTTAACATATTGATGCGGTCTTAGAAGTTTCAGACAGGCTTTCATCGCTCCTCCTTACAAAATCATGCGATTATAACAAAAAAATAAAAAAAGCACACAGCTCGTTTTTTTTCAACTGCTTTTTTAATTTATATGGTATAGTCTCGGGCTTTTTTTAAGGAGATGAAATTGCAGCATTTGAAAAAACTTTTCCTGAACCTGATCTCACTGCCGTTTTTGAGCCGGATCTGGGGACGGATCACCAGACTCGAACACCCCGGCATTCTCGTTCAGGCGGCAATAAAGCTTTTTGCGTCGCACTATGAGATCGATATGTCAAGATACGAAGGGGTGCTGGAAAGTTACGATTCCCTTTGCCAGTTTTTCACAAGGAGACTGGACTTTTCAAAAGTTTCGATCCCCGGGAACGACAGCGAATTCCTGTCGCCGTGCGACGGAACAGTAAGCGTATGCGAACTGACTGAATCCGATACAGCGACCCAGGTCAAGGGCAGGACGTACACGATATCGGGGCTGATCCGCAAGGAGCTGAACTTCGGTGACGGTTACAGACTTATCACTATCTACCTTTCGCCGAGCAACTACCACAGGTTCCATGTCCCGGTAGAATCAGAGGCCAGAGCTTACCTTCACACCGGGTGGAGGCTCTTCCCTGTCAACAGGCTTGCCGTAAACTCGATCGACGAACTCTTCGTGCGCAACGAGCGTGTCGTCGTCAAATTTCAGCACAGGGATTTCGAATATTTTTACACTGCTGTCGGCGCCTCGTTTGTCGGTTCGATAAAGATGAACTTCGCCGAAGAACTTGCGGCGGAGAGCTGGCAAAGTGTCGACTGCAGCTACCGTCAGAATGAAGAGCTCGGCATGTTCGAGATGGGTTCGACGATCGTCCTGGTCGTCCCTGAATCGGCTGTCGGAAAGGTTTTAGTCTCTGCAGGAGAAAAGGTCTCCGTCGGCCAGCCGCTCTTTGTTTTGAAAGAGAGGCACGATGATCAGGCAGGCTAAAACGCGGATTTGTTGCCTTTTGATCTTTTCGTGTTAGATGAAACCGATATTTTTACGGAGCAGCGAATGGAAAAAATTGTCTCAAACGAACTTCTGGCACCGAACATAAACAGAGTCGTCGTTACGGCACCGCTTATCGCGAAAAACTGGAGACCCGGTCAATTCGTGATCGTACATTTCGGCGAAGAGAGCGAAAGGATCCCCCTCACGATCTGCGACAGAGACGAAGAAAAGGGTGAGATCACGCTTATCATCCAGGCTGTCGGCCAGGGCACGCGTGAAATCTGCAGAGCAAAGGCCGGAGACCCGGTCCGCGACATCGTCGGTCCGCTCGGAAAGCCGACAGAGACCGACCCGGGCTGGCGGAACGTACTCTTTGTCGCCGGCGGGATAGGCATTGCGCCGCTCTTTCCGCTCATAAAGCACTTTCATAAAAACGGCGTAAAGACAACAGTTCTCATGGGGACCAAAACAGCTGATTCCCTGATCATGCGCAGTGAAGTCGAAGGTCAGGCGGACAATCTGATGATCTCGACCGATGACGGAACTTTCGGCGTAAAGGGCTTCGCGCTTGACTGTATCGCACCCGCCTCCGAAAAGTGGGGCAGATTCGACCATGCCTTTGTCGCAGGTCCTGCACGGATGATGCAGTTCACTGTGAAAGAGCTCCAGAGGCTCGGCATAAAATCGACTGTCAGCCTCAACCCGATCATGATCGACGGAACCGGAATGTGCGGCGGGTGCCGTGTCGTTATCGGCGGCAAAACCAGGTTCGCCTGCGTCGACGGTCCCGAATTTGACGGAGACCTTGTTGATTTCGACAAGCTCGTGAAAAAGCTGACGACATATAGGGACCACGAATGCAGAATGAATAAAATTTCGGAGTAAAAATGGATATTTACACAATTTTCACAAAGGGCGGATTCGTAATGTATCCGATCCTTCTCTGCTCGGTCGTGAGCATTGCCGTACTCTTTGAGAGGCTCTTTTCACTCCGGAAAAAGAGGATAATCTCGAACCCTGAACTCTTTCTCCACCTTGCCGAAAAAAACGACTGGGAGGAGCTCGCCAGAGAGGCAAAAAAGGGCGACGACTTCTGCTCGCAGATAGTCGACATGACCCTTTCGGACACCTCCGACAATCCGCCGGACAAGACGACAGAGATCTACGCAAAGAAGGTAACAGCCGATATTTACAGGTGGATCTCCATCCCGGGGATCATGGCTACAGTGACTCCGCTGCTTGGACTTCTTGGAACCGTCCTCGGCATGATCAAGATATTCACGCGCTTTACTGAAGCTGGCGGCAACCCGATGATTCTTGCCGGCGGCATCTGGGAGGCACTGATCACGACTGCTGCCGGGCTTACCGTGGCGATACCGAGCCTGATAATCTACCGTTTTCTGACATACCTTGCGGACAAAAGCGTCGCGGAGCTTGAATTTTTCCTCGAGAAGTTCGTTTTGTACAGAAACAGGAATTTTAAACAGAGAGCTGACAGCTGATTACAGATATTTTTTAACAAAACGACCGGATAATAAAAATTTTTATTTCAAATTTGAAATTTATAGATACAATATAAACAATATTAACTGACGAATGGAGGACAAAGTGGACGACAACAGAAAAGAGATGCTCAACAGTGTCATCAAAAGCGTTGAAAAACAGTACGGAAAGGGCTCGATCATGCTTCTCGGAAACGAGGATATCACCGATATACCGGTAATCCCGTCAGGCTCGACAAGCCTTGACATCGCGATGGGGATAGGCGGTTATCCCCGCGGCAGGATCATCGAAATTTTCGGTCCCGAATCCTCCGGCAAGACGACTCTCGCGCTCCACGCTATCGCCGAAGCCCAGAAAAAGGGCGGAGCTGCCGCGTTCATCGACGTCGAGCACGCTTTCGACATCAACTACGCGAAAAGACTCGGTATCCAGGTCGATTCGCTCGTCGTTTCACAGCCCGACTACGCCGAGCAGGCGCTTGAGATCGCCGAGACCCTTGTCAGAAGCAACGCCATCGACATCCTTATCATCGACTCCGTCGCGGCACTCGTACCTAAAAGCGAGATCGAGGGCGAGATGGGCGAAAGCCAGATGGGCGTTCAGGCGCGTCTGATGTCGCAGGCTCTGAGAAAGCTCACGGCGGCAGTCAGCAAGTCTAAAACCTGCCTCATCTTCATCAACCAGCTCCGCAACAAGATCGGCGTCTTCTACGGCAGCCCGGAGACGACGACAGGCGGCAACGCGCTCAAATTCTACGCTTCGATCCGTATCGATATCCGCAAGGTCGCAAGCATTAAGGACAAGGAGGATGTCATCGGAAACCAGGTCCGCGTGAAGATCCAGAAAAACAAACTCTTCCCGCCCTTCCGCGAGGCTACATTCGATATCATCTACGGCAAGGGTATCGACCGTCTCACCGATATGGTGAATGTTGCAGAGGCTGACGGGATCATCACAAAGAGCGGCAGCTGGTACTCCTACAACAACGAAAAGCTGGCGCAGGGTCTTGCTAACACTGCAAAAATGCTGAAGGATTCTCCCGAGATGATGATGGAGATCGTCAATAAGATCAAAAAGAAACACAATTTCATGAGAGATGATGCGGCAGACCAGCAGAAAGCCGACGAGACTACCGAACAGGCAGAGACCAGCAACAAAAAATCCAACGGAGCGGCAAAATGAGCGAACCGAATGAATTACTGGCTCAGTTAAACGAACTTTTAAAGACTGCAGTCCAATACAACGCATCTGATATCCACATGAAAACCATGAGCGTCCCGACCTTCAGGATCAACGGAACCCTGCACCGCGTCGAAGAGTTCGGTGTATTAAGGCCCGAGCGCATCAACCCGATGCTTGCTTCCATCCTGAACGACGAGCAGCGCAAAATGGTACGCGACAACATCGAAGTCGACCTTTCATACACGCTGCCGAGCGTTGCGAGATTCAGGGTAAACATCTACAAACAGCGCAACTCGCTCTGCGGAGTTTTCAGAACTATCCCATTTTCCGTAAAGACGATCGATGAACTTGTCCTGCCTCCGGTGATCCGGAAGATTGCCGAGTTTCAGCGCGGTCTGGTCCTTGTCACAGGAACGACGGGAAGCGGTAAGTCGACAACGATGGCGGCGATGATCGACCACATCAACTCGACGCGTTCCTGCAACATCATCACGATCGAGGACCCGATCGAGTTCCTTCTCCGCGACAAAAAAAGCGCGATCAGCCAGCGTGAGATCGGTATCGACACCCTCTCGTTCGCCAAAGCGCTGCGCGGCTCGCTCCGTCAGGACCCCGACGTAATAATGGTCGGCGAAATGCGAGACCTGGAGACTATCGAAATCGCCCTTACTGCCGCTGAGACAGGCCACCTTGTCATCAGCACGCTCCACACGATGAACGCAGCCGAAACCATCAACCGAATCATCTCGGTCTTCCCGCCGAACGGTCAGGCGCAGATACGCCACCAGCTAGGAAGCGTCCTCGTCGCGGCCATCAGCCAGCGGCTGATCAAAGTCAAGGGAGGAAAGGGCCGTGTCCCGGCGATCGAGGTCCTTATCTCGACACCGCTCGTAAAGGACATCATCCTTGACAGTTCAAGGTTCGGCGAGCTCCGCGAAGTCATCGAGAAGGGTTATCTCTCCTACGGAATGCAGACCTTCGACCAGTCGATCTTCCAGCTTTACAAAGACGGCCACATCACGGCGAAAGAGGCGATGGAAAACGCCTCCAACCCGGAAGACCTCAAGCTCAGGATGGAGGGCGTCACAACTGCCGGCGGCGGCGACTGGGGCTCGTTCGACAAAGACGAAGAGGAGGACAAGAGCTATCTTGACCAGTATCAGCCGACAGACGAGGGAGACTACTGAGAACCATGAGAACAGCACTTGTCCAGAACGATCCCGCATGGGGTCAAGTCACTGAAAACATTGACCAGATCTTTGGTCTTATGTCAAAAGAGAAAGCCAGTCTCTATATCCTTCCCGAGATGTGCTACACAGGTTACCAGATGAGATCCAAAGATGAGCTGGAGCAGCTGGCGGACTCTGTCGAATCGGAGAATATCCAACGTTTTTTCCGCTGGTCGAAAGAGAACGACGCAGCCGTGATCTTAGGCTTCCCCGAGCGGGCGGCAGACGGCAGGATCTACAACTCGTCGATATTCATCATGCCCGACGGAGCCTTCAACATCTACCGGAAGAGCCACCTTTTTTACAAGGAAAAACTCTTTTTTGAACCCGGGAACACCGGTTTTCGCGTGATCGAATGGCGCGGACTGAAAATCGGTCAGGCGATCTGCTTCGACTGGTACTTTTCGGAGAGCTTCAAGACTCTGGCCCTGATGGGCGCTGACCTCATTGCGCACAGCTGCAACCTCGTCATGCTTCACTGCCAGCGGGTCGACTTCGCGAGAGCGATCGAAAACAGGGTCTTTATCGCGACCGTAAACCGCATCGGTGACGAAGAGCGTGACGGCGAAAAGCTTCACTACACCGGTCAGAGCGTCTGCGTAGACCCGCTCGGGAACTACCTCATAGATGCGCCGAAAACCGAAACAGGCTGTTTTGCGGCTGAAATAGACCCGGCCCTCTCAAGAGACAAGAATCTCAACAAATACAACAATTTATTTCAGGACAGAAGAGAAATCTTCTACAAAAACATTCACTGACGGATTAGAAAATCAGTTTCCGGGACAGTCTGTAGACCATTCGATATTGTGGAGATCGGATTCCGGGACCCCTGCCGAGCCGACAAGCTTCATGATCGTCTCGTGATCGAACTTCCATGACTCGAGAGTGTTTGTATCAGCCGCCAGATCAGCGCTCGGAGTAAAGCTTCCGTTGTACAGGACAGCCTTGGAGATCCTGAGACCGCTGACAAGACCGTTGAAATAGCGGCTTCCGTTATAGCCGACATAGAGCCCGTCGTTTACACTTGCAAGCTTCAGGGCTTTAGAGCTGGAGATATTGTCCTCCTCTTTTGTTGCCACTTTGACTCCGTTGACATAAAGATTCAGCGTGATATCTGCAGACTGGACATAAGAGCCGCTCACCGTCGATTTGCCGGTCAAAGCAACATGTACCCAGTTGTAGGAAGGCAGAGTCGAAACCTGCTTCTCATATGTTGCGGTGTATTCTTCAGTTCGTCCGAATCCCATCACCGAGTATGTCATGTTGGTGGTCACCGTGGTGTAGAGGTAGCGTCTGGTGCCGCCGTATCTTGTATAAGTCCCGACCGGATAGATCTCGAAGGAGGGTGACGAGACACCGTTTCCGCCCCTTCTCAGGACAGGAGGTGTCGATGTGCTTTGCGAGAAAGTTGGAAGAGAATCCTGTTTGTACCAGAACTCGATCGTCCATTCCGACCCCATATCAGTGTCAAAAAGCGACCTGGGATCGTTGTCAAGGAAGATGTATGAATTTGTTCCGTTAAGCTTTACTGAACACAAATTCTTGCAGGCGTTATCCTCGCGCCTGGTCCCCGCCTCGCATTTGTAAGTGCAGACGCCGCCAGCTTCGTTGTAGTTCGGAGAAGGCACTGCCGGCCACTCTCCGGAATCAAAATCAAAAGTCAGGGTCGCCGTTCCGCCGTTATTCCACTCGGTACCGGATTCAGAAAGTGCGCCGCAGGAGACCTCCCTGGTGCAGGTCCCGCCGCTGTAGGTTCCGCCGTTAGCAGCACAGACCTGAGCAGGTGTCGGTCCGGAATCACCCGAGTCTGTCGAATCACCCGAGTCTGTCGAGTCTCCTGAGTCTGTCGAATCACCCGAGTCGCTCGAGTCGCCTGAGTCTGTCGAATCGCCTGAGTCGGTCGAGTCGCCGGAGTCGGTCGAGTCGCCGGAGTCGGTCGAGTCGCCGGAGTCTGTCGAGTCGCCGGAGTCTGTCGAATCTCCCGAGTCGGTCGAGTCTCCTGAGTCGGTCGAGTCTCCCGAGTCGCTCGAGTCGCCTGAGTCGGTCGAGTCGCCTGTGTCTGTCGAGTCTCCTGAGTCTGTCGAATCACCCGAGTCGCTCGAGTCGCCTGAGTCTGTCGAATCACCCGAGTCGCTCGAGTCGCCGGTATCGGTCGGAGTTTCCGTATCGCCGGTATCTGAAGGCTCCACAGAATCCGCGTCAGGATTATTCTCCTCGTCCGTCAAAACCGTCGCCTGTTCCGGATCAAGCACCAGAGCACCTGATTCGCAGGCTGAAAAAAGAAGCGCCGATGCAAAAAGCGCCAAAAGAGAAATCAGCTTTTTCATAGTTCAATCTCCGCCAAACTGTAAATAAGATAGAACGATCAGCCCTCTATTTTATCGCAAAAGCGTTTCAAAACAAGCGTCAATCACTTACATTTTTCTCAAGCATTCCGCAAAAATCAGGATACTCCCTCTTCAGGCGTATCAGATGTCCATCACTGTTGACAAAGCAGTGGACCGACTCCGCCTCGCAAACAAGCGCCGATCCGTGAAACATCGTATATCCGAGCTTCAGCTTGACTCCGTTGAACTCCTTGATCTTCACCTCGATATCGACCTTATCGGCGAAAGTCGTGTTTTTTTTGTAGCTGCAGTTGACAGCGACAACAGGCGAGATTATACCCTCCGCCTCAAGCTTTTCATAGCTCCAGCCCGCGTTTGCCAGAAAGTCGACCCTAGCCTCCTCCATCCAGCGGATGTAGTTCGAATGGTGAGTTATCCCCATCTTGTCCGTTTCGTAGTACTGAACCGTGTGAGTGTACATTTTATGCTCCTGAGATTTCAGAAATTTTTTTACTTTCCTTCCGAAACAGTGAACTGCTCGCGGTGGAATGCGGAATTTGTCTCGATCCTGACAGTGATTTTCTGATCGGTTTTAAGCTCGTCGAACTCTTTGCTGTAAGAGTGTTCGAGCGCAAAGGCGATATCGGGATGCATCGTCGCCGTGATGATCTTGCTTCCGGCAAGCCGTGCCTGCTTCCTGATTTCCCGCAGGACCTGAAAGACGACTGTATCTCTCGAAAAGATGATCCCGTTGCCGTTGCAGTACGGACACGGCTCGCTCATAGTCGAAATGTTGCTCTCCATTGTACGTTTCCGGGTGATCTGGATCAGCCCGAGCTGCGTGAAATAGTAGGTCGTGCACTTAGCGGAGTCCTTTTTCAGCTCGCTTTCGAGTTTCGAATAGACCTTCTGCTTGTTCGCGGAGCTGCGCATATCGATAAAGTCGACGACTATGATCCCGGCGATATTCCTCAGCCTCAGGTGGTACGCGATCTCGACAGCAGCCTCGATGTTGGTTTTGCAGACTGTGTTTTCGAGATTGCCGCCCTTGCCGATGAACTTCCCCGTGTTGACGTCGATAACTGTCAGCGCCTCGGTCTGCTCGATGATGAGGAAACCGCCGCTCTTCAGCCAGATCTTCTTTTTGGTGAGCATCGAAACTTCCGGCTCGATCGAATAATAATCAAAAACCGGGTACGGCAGATCGTAAAACCTGAGCTTGTCTTCTACGCTTTCGCCGTAAAAATTGAAGTAGTCACGGACGATCTTTTCGTCGCTGCGGTTGTCAACAACGATCTCCTGGAGCTCGTCTATTTTCGTGTTCTGGACAAAGCTCAGGATCGGATCGAGCGCAGGCAAAAGCAGAGCCGGAGCCTTCTCTTTTTTGGATGCCGTCTGGATCGCGCTCCAGCGTTTTATGAGCGAAACCGCCTCCTTCTCGAGAAGTTTGATATCGACCTCTGCCGAAAGCGTTCTGAGGATCACGCCGAAGCCCTTCGCAAGGACCTTCTGGCCGAACTCGCGCAGCTCGCGTCGTTTATCCTTGTCAACGATCTTCTTGCTGACGCCGATGTGGTTGATCGTCGGCATCAGAACGCAGAACCTGCCGGCAAGCGAGATATGAGTCGTCATCTTCGCTCCCTTCTGTCCGATCGGCTCCTTGATGACCTGAACGATGATCTTCTGCCCTTCGTGAACAAGGCTCGTGATATCGGGAGCAGCCGATTTTTCCTCTGCCGGGCTCTCCTCCCCCTCTTCGTTCCGTGTATCCTCGGACTCGTCTGCCTCGGCATCGAGACTCTTCTGAAACTCTTCATAGGTTATATCCGAGCGGAAATCGCTTATCGGAATAAACCCCGTCCTGTCGCCTCCGAACTCGACAAAAGCCGACTGCATCCCGGGCAGGACACGGCGGATCACGCCGAGATAGATGTTCGAGAGCGAACTGGTCTCGTTCGAGCGGACCAAATGCACCTCGGCAAGACGCTTGTCGTCAATGATCGCGATCCTCTTCTCGCCGTAGGTGTTATTTACGATTATCTGTCTGTTCATTTTTCGTGTCACTCAGCAATGATCGGCCTTTTCTGGCGCATCGGTGTGATTTTCATCTTCGTCTGGATCGACTTGAGATCCATAACGATCTCATTTTCGAGATTCGGCTTCAGATGGAAGGTATAGACGGAGCAGAGCCGGTTGATCTTCTCGAGCTCATGCCCGAGCATAGACGGTGTAAGGTGTTTTGACACGACCGCAAGCCTTTCGAGCCTGTTCGGGAAGGATGACTCCCAGCAGATCGTCTTAACTTCAGGTATGTCATTGATGTAATTAACAAAATCATCGCAAACACCGGTATCTCCAGAATATGCGACAGCCTTGCCGTCCTTCCTGAAAATAAAGCCGAGCGATTCAACAACGTGGGCGACACGGATCGGGATTATCTCGATCCCGTCAAGCGTGAAGGGCTTGTCGAACTCTATCGGCTGAAAGCGGATCGTCGGTTTTTTCGAGTTCGGAAGCTTTGTGAAATCGGGCCAGATCAGGTCGTTGAAGATGTGCTCCTTGACCTGATTCATAATAGTTTCAGTCGTATAGACCGTAAATGAATTAGAGCCCAGCGAAAGCTTGAAATCGGCAAAAATCGGCAGATTCTTGATATGGTCGAAATGGCTGTGCGTAAGGATTATGTTCTGAACTTCCAGAAGCTGCGGGATATCGAGCGATGACATCAGCGAACCGGTATCGATGACCGTTGAAGGCGTCAGCTGCATCGATATGCACTTCTTGTTTTCAAGGTCGCTTCCGTAGCAACCGAGCGGTAAAATCGAAAGCATATTTTTCTCCAAATTGATTACCCTGCTAATTCGAGCATCTTTTCAAGTGATTTCAAAGCCTTGACCCGCATGTCCTCATCTACCCTGACCTCGTGCTCGTGCCCCTCCAGTGTCTCAAGGATGTTCCTGAGATTGATTTTTTTCATGTTCGGGCAGAGCAGGTCCTTAGGCGGAAGAGAGTAAAATTCGGCATCAGGGTCAGCGAGACGCAGAGCGTGCATAATGCCTGATTCGGTTATAATGATGTACTTTCTGAACCTTTTTTCGGCAACCAGATCGACCATTTGACCGGTCGAAATCAGGTAGTCGGCAAGTTCGCGGGACTCAGGCGCACACTCGGGGTGCATCAAAACCTTCGCGTCCGGATGTTCGTTCTTGAGCGCCAGAACAGCGTCAGGGTTTATGAAGTTGTGGACCGGGCAGAAGCCGTCCCAGAAGATGAAGCGCTTCTTTGGATAGTGCTCGGCAACGAAACCGCCGAGATTCTTGTCCGGAACAAAAAGGATCTCGTCGTTTTCGATCCTTCCCACAATTTTCACCGCATTCGAACTGGTGACGCAGACATCACTCAGAGCCTTGATCTCAACGGTACTGTTGACATAACAGACGACCGTCGCGTTCGGATGCTCTGCCTTGAGAGCAGCGAGCGAAGGTCCGTCGATCATATCGGCCATACGGCAGCCGGCAGTCGGAGCCGGAAGCAGGACACGCTTTTCCGGCGAGAGGATCTTCGCAGTTTCCGCCATGAACCTGACACCGGCAAAAACTATCGACTCACACTCTCCGATTTTCGCCGCTTTTTTGGAGAGCCCGTAGCTGTCGCCGACAAAATCGGCAACCTCCTGGACCTCCGGCAGCGTGTAGGTGTGAGCAAGGATGATCGCCTTGCGGCTGCGCCTCAGTTCGGAAATCCTTTCAATGATTTCAGGCTGCTGCATTATTCGTTTACAACCTCTTTGACCTCGGGGACATTCTCCTTTAGGTAGTCTTCGATCCCCATTTTGAGAGTCATCTGGCTCATCGGACAGCCGGCGCAAGCACCCTGAAGTCTTACTCTTACAACGCCGTCATCCTTGATCTCAAGAAGCTCGAGATCGCCGCCGTCGCGCTGAAGTGCGGGACGAACCTGACCAAGAAGCTCTGTAACCTTTTCTTTCCAATCTGACATAACTCCTCCATTAAAAAATTTACGCACGGAAATACCAAAAATATGCGCTTAAGTCAAATTGCAGAGAATCGCAGAAATCGGTTTGATCAACCGTCAGCGCCTGATAGTTTCAACGACTTCGCCGATGAAGATCCTGTGAGGTGCTTCGTCGCCGTAAAAATCTTTCGCCGAGTCTAAAAGCATGGCTTGTGGTCATGGAATTGTGCATCGTAAAAAACAATAAAAACAGGAAAATATAGAAATAGTGTCGGGAAAGGCAATTTTTCAATCCTTGTTTTCGACTGTTTTTCCGCTATAATCCTGCGGTTTTACAGTGTGGCGAGGGGAAAACTTGGGCGAGTAACAAATTAGAATTTGTTGGCGGCAATATGAAAACTGCTTTGCTTGTGATTGATATGCAGAACGATTATCTTTGGGAGAAAAGGAAAGAGCGTTTTTCTTACGATACTGCCAAACTGGTTGCTTCAGTTAATGAGCTGATTCGTGAATATCATAATAAAAATCAGGATGTTATTTATATACGCCACATCATTCAGAATTTATTTACGAACCGTCTTTTGTTCGGCTATTCGATTGCAGGAACTGAGGGTGCAGAGCTCTACAGTGGTCTGGATATTGTGTCGGATTACTGTTTCGACAAGTATTTAGGTGACGCTCTGACCAGCAGAAAACTGAACAAGTTTATACGTGAGAAAAGCTACGAGATGCTTCATTTTTGCGGTCTTGACGAATGCGGATGCGTTGCTGCGACAGCACTCGGTGCGGTAAAAAGAGGAATAAATGCCGCAGTTATTCGGGAAGGGACTGCAACGAGGTTCCCGGAAAATAAAGTTAATGCAATCCGTAAAAAGCTGAATCTGGCCGGAGTCCAGTATGTCGGCACTGTGTCAGAATAACTGGAACTGTTTTTCGATCCTGACAATGAAAACACCTTGCTTTTTTATGGACTTACAGTTAGGTGTCCTAATAAAATAGCCTATTTCTGAATTTTATCGGATTTGTTGATTTCGTTTTCAATCAGATCTTCAGCAAGATTTTTGTAATCCAGATTTTCGATCCCGTATAAACCTTGTTCTATCTGGGTGCTGAGTTTGCTGGTGTAGTAAAGATCCATCGCTTTGCGCAAGTCGATTCCGAGTTTTTCGGCGAGATAACCGATGATTTTTGTTTCGAGTTCCTGTTTATAAAATTTGGCGAGTTTTTCCTGATCAACCATTGGAAATCACCTTGTAAAAATCGTTCGATCCGTGATAAACGATCATACAGCCACTCCTTTTTCTCTGACGAAATCGGTGATGTCGTTGACAAGATAGAGTTCGCCCATAGTGTGAAGCACATCGTAACAGCGAACGATGTAATTGTCCAAGATGCCGGTTTTATTGAGAATATCGTAAACCTGAGCCGGAATCATCTTCCAGGAATAAGCAAGCTGATGGATAAGAAAAACTGAAAATTCCAATTCCTCTTTTTTGCACATAGAACACCTCAAAACGACAAAAATCTAAGAATTATACTTGCATTGATAAAATTTTCAATCCTTTGAGGCTACTTCTCTCGAGTTATAAGGGATAAGAACTCCTTGCCTTTTTACGTACTTAACAATATAATGCCTGCTAATTTGCGAGGAGGTCATGAAAAGTTTTGTTGCAAAGATAAACCGCATTCCGCTTTTTATAGCTTTTTTGTGCTATCAACTGCTGATTTCTTTGCGGATTTTTATTGAAATGGGAAAGACGAGCCCGTCAATTTTTATCATGCAGCTTTTCTGGTTCAACTGTGTCCTGATGTTCTTCGTCATAGGATTCAAACACATTCTGAAACTAAAAAACAGCGATCTTCCCGTTTTGTTTTTAGGCGGGTTTCTGACCTACATTCCGATGATTTATTCAACTATGATGAATCACCGGTGGCATCTCAATTTTATAAATCCGGTTTCTGTCAGAGAGGTTGCGCTCGACATGCTCACCCTGCTTGCCGTGCATGAATACAACTGGCCGATGTTCCCGGAACTTCTCATTCTACTGATATCTTCTTTTATTTTGGGTCTGATTTTGTCAGGTAAGCCGTTAAGATCCCTGCTGACGGCGCTTTTTTCGCTTTATTCCTCCTTTTTCTGTCTCGGATTTTCGTGGTTCGCCGTTAATCCGAAACATCCTTCGTTTTCACATTTTACCTCGCCTCTGCCTGATCATGTCACATACAGCATTTTCTATATTCTGTTTTTTCTTCTCCTCACCCTTATCGCTTTTTTCAGGGAAATACGCGATCACAAAAAACATTTGTGCAAAAAATAGGTTGTTTTTCGCGCATCGACTTTGACTTGACACTCCTTTTTGCTATATTTTCGCCCGTTTTTTTGGGAGGAAAAAGATGAAAGGGATAAGCTTTCAGGAAATGATCGTTCGACTTGAAAAATTCTGGATGGAACGCGGCTGCATACTGGTTCAGCCGTGGGATTTGGAAATGGGTGCCGGAACATTCCACCCGGCGACGTTTTTTTACGCGCTGAATCCGGCGAATATAAGCTCTGTCTATGTCCAGCCGTCGCGCAGACCGACTGACGGCAGATATGGCGAAAGCCCGAACAGGATGCAGAGGTTCTACCAGCTTCAGGTTCTCATAAAACCGAGCCCGAAAGACGCCCCGCAGCTTTATCTCGAAAGCCTCAAAGTCATCGGGATCGACCCGGCGGAGCACGATATCCGCTTTGTCGAGGACGACTGGGAAAGCCCGACTCTGGGTGCATGGGGTCTCGGATGGGAAGTATGGCTCGACGGAATGGAGATCAGTCAGTTCACATACTTCCAGCAGGTAGGCGGGATCGACCTTAAACCGGTTCCGGTAGAACTTACCTACGGTCTGGAAAGGATCTGCATGTACCTGCAGGGAGTCGAAAACGTTTACGACCTGCAGTGGAACGACAAAATCAAATACGGCACGGTTCACAAGGCTGATGAAGTCGAATTTTCGACTTTCAACTTCAAAGAGGCTCCGGTAGAAGATTTCTTCGCGTTTTTCGACAAATACGAGAAAATTTCAAAGGAACTTATCGAAAAATCGCTTCCGCGCCCCGCTTACGAGTTCTGCATCAAGGCAAGCCACGCGTTCAACATTCTCGATGCCCGTGGCGCGATCTCCGTCACTGAAAGGCAGAGATACATCATGCGCATCAGAGACCTTGCGTGCGCCGCTGCAAAAAAATACGCTGAAAGTTTTAAGGAGGAATAAATGTCGGATTTTATTTTTGAAATCGGTTATGAAGAGTTTCCAGCAAGTTTTATTCTTCCTTTTGTTTCGCAGCTTAAGGAAAAAATACTTTCCGAGCTTGAAAAACAGCGCGTAACTGTCGGAAACTGCAAGGAATTTTCAACATGCTCGAGAACAGCTCTCGTCTGCACCGGACTTCCCGAAAAGCAGCCTGACATCCGCGAAAAAGTCACAGGCGCACCGAAAAAAGTTGCTCTCAACGCTGACGGGACCCTTTCCAAAGCGGGCGAAGCGTTCCTTGCAAAGAACAAGATCACAGACTATTTCTTTGAAAACAGCGAAAAAGGCGAAGTGATCGCTGGTTTTGTCGAAGAGAAAGGAAAAACTCTCGAAGAAGTTATCGCTCCTGTCGTAAAAGCGGCTCTCCACGCTGCGAACTTCAAAAAAAGCATGCGCTGGGCTGAAAACACTTTCGCTTTCGCAAGACCGATCAGATGGATCCTTCTTTCGATCAACGGAAAGCCTGTAGAAGACGATTTCGAAGGGATAAAATTCTCGAAAACTTCTTTCGGACACCGCTTCCTTTCAAACGGAGCTCTTGACATAAACGCTTCGAATTACTACGAAATTCTTTCGTCTCACTACATCATGGTAGACAGAACTGAAAGAAAGGAACTCATCCGTTCCGAAGTCGCGAAAAAAGCCGAAGAACTCGGACTTGTTGCAAATATCGACGAAGCTCTCCTTGATGAAGTCACCAACATGGTCGAATATCCGCATGTCGTCATCGGCAACATTCCCGAAAAATACAAAAACCTGCCGGTCGAGCTCGTTGTCAAAGTCCTCAAAAAAGACCAGAGATACTTCACTCTGAGCGATAAAAAATCGCAGGTCATCAAGTTCGCAAGTGTTCTCAACAACATTCCGCGCAACGATTCGCTTGTAATCGAAGGAAACGAGAAAGTTGTCGCGGCACGTCTTTCCGATGCCGCATTTTATTTCAACGACGACCGTGCGAAAGATTTCAGCGCACTTTCCGAAAGACTCAAAGGCGTACTTTTTCAGAAGGATCTCGGAACTTACAGCGAAAAAGTCGAAAGAATCTGCAAGATCGCCTATTTCATCGAGAAAAAATATTTCTCGCATGATGCAAAAACCCTTCTCAACCTCATGGAGGCAGGAAAGATGATAAAGAACGACCTCGTAACGGGCGTTGTCTTTGAATTTCCTGACCTTCAGGGGATCATGGGCCGCTACTATGCGCGTCACGCAGGCTTTGAAAACGACATCTGCGAAGCGATGTACGAGCACTATCTCCCGATAAATGCAGAAGACGAACTTCCGAAAACAGAGATCGGAACGATCCTCAGCATGTCCGATAAAATAGACACCATCGTCGGCGGATTCATGGCCGGAATGAAGCCCTCCGGCTCCAAAGACAAATTCGCGATCCGCAGAAACGCAATCGGTTTCCTCACCGTCGCGCAGAATTACGCTCTCGACATCAGGGAAGTCGTCGGATTCGCATGGGATCTCATCGTTCCTCGCATCAAAAACGTGAAAGATGAGATGAAGCAGGAAATTATCGACTTCATAGTCGCAAGATACAACGGCGTTTTGAGCTTTGACACACCTGTCATCCAGGCTGCGACGGCACGCGACGCCGAATTTCCGAAAGTCGTCGCAAAACGGGCGGAGACGATTTCGCGCCTTCTCAAAGAAAGCGGGATCTCAGAGCTCGTCCAGCTTTACAAACGCGGCTGCAACATCCTGAAAAAACAAGAATTTACGGTTGGAACAGTCAACGAATCGCTTTTCGAGCAGGATGAAGAGAAGAACCTTTTCGCCGAAGTAGTCAAAGTCGAAAACGAGATCAAAAACATGCACGACAACTTCGAGATCGCGATGAAGATCCTCTCGCTCAAACCGGCACTCGACGCATTCTTCGACGCTGTTTTCGTAATGCACGACAATGCCGAAATCAGAACGAACAGAATGAACCTCATCGGCAAAGTTACCAACTTGGTAGCCGAAAATATCGGTGAAATCAGTTTCTTGAATATTTAAAAATCTATCGCATTTTCATCAAGCAGGAACTGTTCGATTCCCATATAAAGAATTCCGTTTTCATCGCGCCACGGTTTTATGTAATCGCCGGTGACGATGATTTTTGCGAAAGAATCGGGGATTTTTATGAGAGATGAGGTTTCCTGTGCTCTTTTTGACTGATCGGAAACGCTCAGAGCCGATTGAATGTAGTATTTTTTGCTGCCTCGGTTGACAACAAAATCGATTTCAAGCTGCTTTCGCACTTTTTTGCCTTCGCTGGTCACTTCATTCTGTTCAACGACTCCGACATCGACATTGAATCCTCGTCTGACGAGATCGCAGTAAAGCACATTTTCCATGATGTGGGTCTCTTCCTGCTGGCGGAATCCGAGCCGCGCGTTTCTTAAACCGGCATCGGTGAAATAGTATTTCTGCGGAGTCTGCATATATTTTTTCCCTTTGACATCGTATCTTTCAGCTTTGTTTATGAGAAATGCATCCTCAAAATAACCGATATATTTCGAGATAGTGTTTGCGTTTATTTTTATATTTTTTTCACTTGCGAAAGTGTTGGACAGTTTAGTCGGGTTGGTCAGCGAACCGATGGCGGAAGCTAAAATATTCACCAGATCTTCAAGAATAAGAGAATCGTTCTGCACATTATTCCTCTCGACGACATCCTTCAGATAGGTCCTTTCAAACAAATCGCGCAGATATTTGCTTTTTTCTTCATGAGTCGGAAGAGTGAGCATATAGGGCATTCCTCCGTAAGTGTAGTAGTCAAGCCACGCATTCCGCATATCACCGTCGTAAATCTCGCAAAATTCGGCAAAAGAGGCAGGATAAACCCTGATTTCGTCGCCTCTGTCGCGGAATTGGGTCAGAATGTCCGAAGAAAGCATCTTTGAGTTGCTGCCGGTTATGTAGATATCGACATTTTTGTTTTTCATAAGTCCGAGAACGACATCGGTAAAATTTATTTTTGCCTTAGTATCATCAAGATAAGGATTTTTTATTTCCGAAACATATTGGATTTCATCAATCATTACAAAATATTGCTTGTCAGATTCAGTTATCCGGCTGCGGATGTATTTATCCAATTCAAAAGGATTTCGGTATTTTGCGTTTTTGATTTCTTCAAGCGAAAGGGCAATGAACTGATCTTCTCCGACGCCGTTTTCAAGCAGATATCTCCGGTAAAGTTCGAATAAAAGGTATGATTTCCCGCACCGGCGCAGACCTGTAACGATTTTCACCCTTCCGTTTCCTTTCTTTTCGATCAGCTTTTTCAAATAAGCGGTTCTTTTAAGCTCCATTTCTCGCCTCACTCGAATTATTTTTGCGGATTCCGCAATTTTCGTTCGAGTTATAGGCCGTTTTTTGAGAAAAGTCAATCAAACTCGAATTATTTTTGCGGATTCCGCATTTTTTGTTCGAGTTGAAATTTCTTGCCGGATTGAAAAAAATAATTTGTTTTCTATTATAATGGTCAAGCATTTTCGAACAGGAAAATCCTTCCCCAAAGTGTCTTTTTTTCAGAGACATCAATAATACGCAGAGTAAATTAGAGCAGAATATTCAACAATACGCAGAGTATCATTCCATGCACCAAATCATATATGGTGGCAATTTGATCAAATTTTCCTCGATTTGAAGCGATTTCGGGTGAATTATGTATGAAGTCTCTATTTTTTTGCCGAATTTTTCTCTAAAAAGTGTGAGGGAAGAGGTCGTATAATTTTTGGAGGACTTTACTTCGACTGGAAAAATCTTGAAGTTGGTCTTACTTTCGTTCGAGAGAAGGAAGTCGACTTCCATTTTGTTTCTGTGCGATTTTTCATCGTATTCATTGTAAAAATAGAGCTTTTTACCCTTGCAGCGGAGCATCTGCGCAATGATGTTTTCGTAAAGCATTCCTTCGTTGAGTGAAAGCCGCCCTTCCATAATCGCATGGTAAAGCCGGGTCGAAGCAATTGCATTTTCACTGAAAGCAAGGCTTACCAGAAGTCCGGTATCGCCCATATAGCATTTCAGCCGGGAATCGTTTTTGTTGAGGGCAAAGCCTACAGTCGGGTCGTTGCACTTGTAGCAAAGATTGCAAATCATTGAATCGTCCAGCCAGAAAAAAGGGTCGTCATATCTTTCAAATGTCGCCGAACCCGAGTCTATTGCAGCAAGATTGACTTTTTTTTCGTGCGTTGAAAGGTAGCCCGGTATATTTTCAAACAAAGCTGAAATCTTTGACTTGTATCTGACCGCTGCTTTTTTTATGTCATCACGGTAAAGTTCGAGGATATCGCGCTTTTCAACGTCACTTGCGGTAAAATCACGGTTGTTTTCGGCGTATGTGACAATACTTTGAGGCATTCCGCCGACAAGCATATATTCGCGGAAAAGTCTCATAGCCTTTGCATGGAACTTCTGGTCAAGCGGCTCTTTTTTCTGCCAGCACTCTTTTATGTAGCCGAGCAGAATCCGCTCCCCCAACGCATCGGCGAACTCCTCGAAATCGCAGGGATACATCTTGAGCTTGCGCTCTTCAGATGGGATCGTTATATCTCTGACATTTTCCTTTATCGAAATCAGCGAACCCGTTTCAATGTAGTCGTAGCGACCGTCTGCAACGAGGTATTTTATCGCTTCGCGGGCTTTCGGGAACTTCTGGATTTCATCAAAAACAATGAGAGAGTCCCTTTTGTAGAGCGGTTTGTTGTACTCAAGCGAAATCGTCTGAAAAAAGATGTCCGGATTGTTCAGATTTTCGTCGAAGTTATCCTTTATCCGTTTTGAAACCTTGTTGAAGTCTATTACGATACAACTTTTGTATTCGCGTTCGCCGAATTTTTCCGCCAGCGTAGATTTGCCGATCCGCCTCGCGCCCTCAATCAAAAGAGCCTTTTGCCCTTGTGTCTCTTTCTTCCATTTAAGGAGCTTTTGATAATCCTTCCGGTTGATTTCCATGCTTCACCTCTTGTCGCAATTCAACAATGCTCAGAGTATTTTTTTTCAAAAACCTCAACAATACGCAAAGTAAATTATAGCGGAATATTCAACAATACGCAAGGTATTTTGTTTTTTCCGAAATTTCGCATTTTAAAAAAAATGGTCAAATTACCGGTAAAAAATATGTGACTTTTACGATTAGGAGAGAGTTGCTGAAATGTAGTTACAGAAAAAAGTTGACTTAACCTTTTACAGAAAGAACTTGACTTAATCAGGAAAGGTTAAGTCAACTTTTTTCTGTAAATCCTGATTCTCTTTTAAATGTTACGAAATTAGAGAGATGTTGGCCAAAGGTCTTTTGTTTCTGAAAGACAATCCGCCGAAAGAGAAGTAATCTGAAAAATCTCTCCAAAAAATAAATCTCCCGAAAATATGTATAGCAGTTAGTATGTGATTTCGGAAGTTGAAATATGGTAAAAATAAATAAAACGGAGATAAAAAATGGAGGAAACAACACGTTCCCTCAGCACGCTGTCAAAATTCTGGTTGAAAACATGGAGTTTCACAGGGCTTATCGCAGTGCCCTGGTAAATTGCCATAGTGCTGATTGCTCGCCCGCAAACTCTTGCATTTTTCTCCAATTTCTTTAAAATATTGCGGTTTTTGAAGTGGAGACGGAATGTTATCCTATTCGATTGAAGAGATTAAGGAAAAGGCGACACCGATTGCCGAGCGTTATGGCATTGATTCATTGACTCTTTTCGGTTCTTATGCGCGCGGCGATGCCGACGAAAACAGCGATTTGGATTTTTATGTCGGCAAAGGAAGTTTCGGTTCTTTTTGAACACAGCAGCTTTATTCTTGATTTGGAAGATACATTCGGCTGCCGCGTTGATGTTGTCGTTCTATCTGCGATACGAAATCAGGATTTTTACAACAAAATCACAAAAGAAGGTATCCAACTCTATGAAAGGAACTAGAAAAAACAGAATCTGTGTCGAAAAAATATGCTTTTACTGCGAAGAAATAGAAAAAATTCTCGAAAATCACGGCGCAGCAAGGATTATTTCTTTAATTCTGTCGAAATGCAATACGCCTGCAGCATGTGCATTGTGCAGATAGGCGAAATGATTTCTCTGCTTGAAGACGATTTTATCCGTTCGCATCCGGAAATTCCGTGGCGTCAGATCAAAGGTGCGAGAAACATATATGTTCACGGCTATGGTGAATTGGACTTGGATGAAGTCTGGAACACGTTGATTGAAAGTGTACCTTTGTTGAAGAATCAGATTTCCGAACTTTTGGTAAACTTTGAGGGAAAATAAGGTGCAATATCGCTGTTCCGGGGTAAATTAAAAATCATTCGTTATTCACAAGTTAAACCTTAACCTCTTGCATTTTTTTTGAAATTTCTTAAAATACTGCGCTTTTTGTGAAGCGGAGACTTAATGGAGGAAAAAATGGCTGAAAACAAAGCTCAGGAACAGAAAACGGTTCCGCAGATGGATGAAAACGAAATCATAGCCCGTAAAAAAGAGAAAGTTAAAATGCTGCGCGAAGAGGGGATCCACCCTTACGCAAATAGTTTCGCGCCCGATTCGACAGTCGAAAAGGTAATTGAATACTGCAAAACACAGACCAAAGAAGAGCTCGAGCAGACAGGAAAACCGCTTGAATTCGCAGTTGCAGGCCGTATCATGTTCCTCAGAGTCATGGGAAAACTTGCTTTTGCGAACCTCAAGGACGAGACAGCTTCGATCCAGGTCCTTTTTGCAAAGGATTTCCTCGGCGAAGATTTCGCGAAATTCAAAAAATCGTTCGATGTCGGCGATATCGTCTGGGTAAAAGGCGAAGTTTTCATTACCAGAACAGGCGAATACTCGATTTTAGCACACAGAACGGAGCTCCTCACCAAAAATATCAGACCTCTTCCCGAGAAATTTCACGGACTTACCGATAAAGAGCTCCGCTACAGGCAGCGTTATCTTGATCTCATCATGAATGACGATGTCAGAGAGACTTTCAAAAAGAGAGTGAAGATCATAAATTTCATCAGAAACTACATGAACAATGCGGGTTTCATGGAAGTCGAGACTCCGATGATGCACCCATTGGTAAGCGGCGCTGCTGCAAAACCTTTCATCACCCACCACAACGCGCTCGACATCCCGCTTTACATGAGAATAGCTCCCGAGTGCTACCTCAAAAGGCTTCTTGTCGGCGGATTGGGAAAAGTTTACGAGATCAACCGCAGCTTCAGAAACGAGGGTATGGACCTCAAACATAACCCCGAATTCACGATGATGGAGTTCTACTGGCCGTATGCGACTTACGAAGACCAGATCCGCTTCACGCAGGAGATGATAAGCAGGCTCTGCGTCGAGATAAACGGAACGACCGAAGTCGAATACGACGGAATGAAGATCGATTTCAAAGCTCCGTGGAACAGAATGACGGTCGAAGAAAGCATAGTAAAATCGGGTATCTGCACCGAAGAAGACCTCAAAGACAGAGAAAAACTCATAGAGATCGGCGTTAAAAACGGTCTTGACAAAGCAACGCTCGCGGGAATGTCACGCTACAAAATCATCATGGAATTCTTTGACAACTTCGTCGAAGAACACCTTATCCAGCCGACATTTATCACGAAATATCCGACCGAAGTGAGCCCGCTTGCACGCAGAAACGACGAAAATCCGGAATACACCGACAGATTCGAGCTTTTTGTCGCAGGGCGTGAGCTTTCCAATGCCTTCAGCGAACTCAATGACCCGAAACAGCAGTATGATTCTTTCGCGGCTCAGGTCGAAGCAAAGAAGGCTGGCGACGACGAGACCATCGACATGGACAGCGACTACATCCGCGCTCTCGAATACGGAATGCCGCCGGCAGCAGGACAGGGCATCGGCATTGACAGACTTGTAATGCTCATGACCAATTCGCCGAGCATCCGCGATGTCATCCTCTTCCCCACAATGAAACCTGAGAAATAATGGATAGTGAGAAATTCCCGCTTGTCTTTGTCGGACACGTTGATCACGGAAAAAGCACGATCATCGGACGCCTGCTCCACGAAACCGGAAACCTTCCGGACGGCAAGCTCGCCGCAATAAAAAGCTACTGCGAAACCAACTCGCGCCCTTTCGAGTATGCATTCCTGATCGATGCGCTCAAGGACGAGCAGGCTCAGGGAATCACCATTGACACGGCACGTGTCTTCTTCAAAACCAAAAAACGTGATTTTGTCATCATCGACGCTCCCGGACACATCGAATTTCTGAAAAACATGATAACCGGAGCGAGCAGAGCCGAAGCGGCATTTCTGGTGATCGCAGCCGACGAGGGCATCATGGAAAACTCCCGCCGACACGGTTATATGCTTTCGATGCTCGGGATCCGTCAGGTTGTCGTTCTGGTCAACAAAATGGATCTTGCCGGCTTTTCCGAGAGAGTTTTCCGCCAGATCGAGAACGAATTTACACGTTTCGGCAGCGAAATCGGCATTTCGCCCTTGGGTTTTGTGCCGGTAAGCGGCATCCGAGGTACCAATCTGAAGCTTCGCGACACCGAAAACACACCCTGGTACAACGGAAAAACACTCTACGAATTTCTCGATATTTTTGAGGAGAAGTCTCCGCGCAGAGAGCAGCCGTTCCGCATGTTCCTGCAGGATATCTACCGTTTCACGGAATCGGACGACAACCGCCGGATCTATGCCGGAACGATCAGCAGCGGCACAGTCAGACGCGGTGACGAGCTGGTTTTCTACCCGTCAGGCAAGCGCAGCAGGATCGCCCAAATCGAGGCGTTCAACTCTCCTGAAATCGTTGAACTTTCGGCAGGGAACACCGCGGGCTTCACGCTGACCGAGCAGATCTACGCGACCCGTGGCGAGCTTCTGACCCGCGCCGATGAACCGAAGCCTCCTCATGTCGGGAGACGCTTCCGGGCGGCTGTTTTCTGGCTTTGGGAAGAACCACTCTCGAAGTCGAGAAGCTACACGATAAAGCTCGGGACGGCACGCACGACTCTCCGCCTTGTCGAAATAACCAAGCTTATCGACACATCGTCGCTTGACCTCCGCGGAGGCGGGGCCGTCGGCAAATTCGAAGCTGCGGAATGCCTCTTTGAAACCGGCAGGGAGATAGCCTTCGACACGATCGAAGAGAATCAGGAGTGCGGGCGCTTTGTCATCGTCTGCGACTACGAAATCAGAGGCGGCGGCATAATTCTGGAGGCGTTCTCCGAAGATACGGTTACCTCGTCCGAAGTCTCGTCTGCCGACAGAGTCAACCGTTTCGGCAACAGTGCGGCGCTTCTGGTTGTAAAAAACAACTTTGCTCTCGCAGCGGCGCTTGAAAGCGCTCTCTTCCGCCAAGGCGCGCTGACTTGCCTCTTCAGTGATCTTGACCCGATAAAAAATCCAAGTGAAATAAAGATATTGCTCAGAACAGGAATGCTCGTTATACTGAACAGTTCAACTCCTTTTGAATCTTCGCTTTTTGAAAAATTCCCATGCTTCATGATCGAAAACGAAACAATTGAAGAGATCCTGACAAAACTCAGAAAAGAAAATATTTTAAGATAAAAATGTAAAATTAAGGACGGAAAACTAGAGAACTACTTTCCGATCGTAGCGCACATAACCGCTTTGATCGTGTGCATTCTGTTTTCTGCTTCGTCGAAAACTTTGGAATATCTGCTTCTGAAGACTTCGTCAGTAACTTCCATCTCTTTGATGCCGAACTTATCGAAAATCTCTTTGCCGACTTTCGTATTGAGATCGTGGAAGCTCGGAAGGCAGTGAAGGAAAATAACATCCGGATTTCCTGTAGCCTTTATCATCTTCATGTTTACCTGGTAAGCCTTGAGCTGTTTGATCCTCTGCTCGAAAAGCGCCTCTTCGCCCATCGAAACCCAAACATCTGTGTAGATGACGTCTGCGTCTTTTACAGCCTTCATCGGATCTTCGGAGAACTCGATAACAGCGCCTGTTTCCTTAGCGACTTTCTTCATCTCTTCTACGAGTTTTTTGTCGGGCCAGAGTGCCTTCGGAGCACATGCAACGAAGTGCATACCCATTTTTGCGGAACCGATCATAAGGCTGTTGCCCATGTTGTTTCTTGCGTCACCGCAGTAAACGAATTTGACCTTGTTGAGAGGTTTCGCGACATGCTCTTCGATCGTGAGGAAGTCAGCGAGGATCTGTGTCGGGTGGTAAAGGTCGGTAAGACCGTTCCAAACCGGAACGCCTGCATATTTTGCGAGTGTTTCAACGGTTTCCTGCTTGAATCCGCGGAACTCGATGCCGTCGAACATTCTGCCGAGAACTTTCGCGGTGTCTTCGATCGACTCTTTTTTGCCCATCTGGCTGTCGTTCGAGCCGAGGAATGTTACGCCTGCGCCCTCGTCCATTGCGCCTACTTCAAAAGCGCAGCGTGTTCTTGTCGAGGTTTTTTCGAAAAGAAGGACGATGTTTTTTCCAGCGAGAAGATCGCCCTTGATGCCTGCTCTTTTCTTTGCTTTAAGATCGTGGGCAAGGTCGAGAAGATAACGGATCTCTTCGGGTGTGAAGTCTTTGAGTGTCAAAAAGTTTCTTCCTTTAAGATTAACAGCCATTTTTTCCTCCAAAAAAAATTAAAGTTTGGCAAAAAACAGCTGATTATAGAAACCGAAATACAAAATGCAAACGTATAAAATTGAATTGGAAAAGATAATTCGTATACTATTGTGTCATTTAGGAGAGCATATATGAGATTCAGATACATACTGACTGTACTTCTGCTGACTCTGCTTCCGATGCTTCTTTGCGCTTCCGGGAAGCAGAATTACGCGATCGATCCGAAGTCCTTCGTAAAAGACATCGACGAGGCGCTTCTGACCGAGTCTCCGGAAACCTTGGTCAAAAACGCAACAAAATATCTGGTTTCGAACAGGCAGAAGAACATTCCCAACTGCTTCGGATGTTCGTTTTACCTCATAAAATCGACGATGGATTCGAATCCGGCGATCCAGCTGGCCGCCGTTGATCTGGCTGAAAAGTTCTCGCCCAACGATCTGGTCGAGGTCCATTCCCACTACCTTGCAAGGCTTATTATCCACGCACCGTTTGAAGTCGGCAAGATCTTTCATGAACTGGGCGCCGTAATAAAAGGATCTTTGGACGCCCCTTTCGGGGACGCTCTAGTATATACCTTTTTGTCCGATCTGCTCAGCTGCACAACGATCATCCTGTGGATATTCATACTTCTGATGTCTTTCAAGCACCCCTCTCTGATAAGACACCGCTACAGACATCTTTTCGGTTTTTCGAAATTCTACTCGATCGCCTTTCTTGTAGCACTGGTGATAACCGGTTATGTCCTTATCAGGAGCTTCCAGCAGGCTCTCTTCCTCTACATCCCGCTCATTGTTTTCCTATGCAATGTCGTAACCAGAAAAGAGCGCTTTATCCTGAATTTCATATTCTTCTTTTACCTTCTCTTCGCAGGATCCCAGATCCTTCTTGTCAACAACAGGGAGTTTAAAAACGATCCTGATATCGCATACAACAACTTCAACGCGATCTACAGCCCTGATCTTCTTGAGGGCGAAATCGACGAGAAGACTCCAGGCGGCGCTATAGCCAAAGGTTTTTCCTATTTTTATCAGGGCAACTACAGCCGTGCGGTCTTTTACCTCAAAAAGGGGCTTTCCGACGAAACAGATCCGGAAATAGCAGTCGCCCTGAGAAACGTGATCGGAGTCTCGCTGGCATCCTACGGCAAGCAGAAGGAGGGCGCCGAATATCTGAAGGCCGCCTACGACGCGTCTGACGACATCAGCATCGGCTACAATCTCGTCCGCGTTCTTCAGGAGGCGCAGATCGACCCTGACGAAGCATCGATCCCGGATGAACTCAAGCGTCCCGTCGGCTTTGCGGAGTTCGTCTACCCCTTCGTCAAGATCCCGAGCTCGTCCGCCGTCTGGCGCTACCTCTGCTACGGAGATGATCTCTCCTACCGTGAAAACAGAGCAAAGTTCCTGATTTTTGTATTGTCTCTCCTTCTTTATGCGCTTTTCATCCATGCGATCACGGTTTCATACCTGAACAAGCTGAAAGTTTCACGCTGCGAAGAGTGCGGAGCGGTCATCTGCACGAAGTGCAACCCCGGGATCACCGATGTCTGCGCCGTCTGCAAACTTATGAAGGCGGATTCATCGCTTTTCAAGCGTGGAGAACGCGAGATCTACGAGGCGCGCCGATACAGCTATTTAAGACGGAGAACGATCTTCTTCTATATCTTCACCTTCCTGATCCCTGGAGGCGGACTGATCACCGTCAACAGGACCCTCGAGGGCTTTGCCTATCTTGGCACATTTGTACTTATCGCATATTTCAGGCTTGTAAGCTCGCTTGAACCTGCCATAAAACATCCGATTCAGGTCGGTTTCGTTGCAGCCACGACAGCCGTTCTGCTTGCGCTGATCTACCTCACTGCAGCAGCGAGATCCTTTATAGTTGAAAGGAGATAAAGATGGTCAGGGAAGCAATAATCGAAAAAATTCCGAGCAGCTATGTTCTGATGGCCGGTTCCCTTGAAGACAGGAGCCTTTTGGATATCGTCACCGAGATCGAGATTTCAAAACACAGCGGAGTCCTTAAAATCACGGACAACAACACGGAATACCGCCTTTTTTTCCGCGAAGGGGCTTTGATCTACGCCGACAACTCGAAAGACAGCATCGAACACTGTGCGCTCAGCATGATCAAAAAATCAGGCATCATCTCTATGGAGACGATAATCAAAAGCGAGCGCAAAAAGAACACCGTTATGAAGACCCTCCTGGAGACTTTGATCGATGACGGAAAGGTATCTATCATGGTCTACTCCAAGATCATAAACGCTGTCGTCCGCACCCACATCATCAGGGCGCTTCTCCGCAAAAACAGCAACTTCATCTTCGAAACACGCATGAACGTCAACGAGGTCCAGGGCATCAAACCCGTCACGCTGAACGATATCAAGTCGATCGAGCAGACGATCTTCCGCAACCCCGATGAGGCAAGGCTTCTTATCAATTCGCTCTACACCGAAGTCATCTCAAGCGAGGCATCGACTCCTTACCTTTCGTCGAGGAAATCTTTTATACACAGTTTCCTGATGACCGAATACGACTTTTCCAGATTTTTTTCGATGGCTGTCGCCGATTATGCCGAAAAGAAGTGGTCGCTCAAGTCAAAATCGAAGGTCGAGACGGTGCTTGAAAACATCGCGCTCTACTCCTTCAGGACCTTCACGGTCATTGTTCTTCTGGTCTTTTTTTATCTCATCGCTATGACGCAGACATTCGATATCCACAACGACAATTACAGCCGCCAGAGCATGTTCTTCCTGCGTATCAGGACCATCCAGTCGATAACGCTCTTTGAAAGCGGTCAGAAAAAGTCAGTCAAGGAGCTTCTTGAAAGCGGGAACGTCCGCCGGAAGGATCTGGATTTTTCCAAAATCAATGTCGAATAGCCAGACCGTTTTCACTCTTGACAAACAACGGTATTTGGAGTTTAATCCTTCACCCACGGTTATTTGTTCATTAACACTTTTTTGGAGGCAGAAATGCACAAGATTGATCCTAATGTTTGCGTAAAATGCGGTGCTTGCGCCGGTGAATGCCCGGTTCAGGCTATCAAAGAGGCCGAGGCTTCCTACGAAGTCGGTGAAGATTGCGTTGACTGCGGCGCATGTGAATCCGCATGTCCGACCGGAGCAATTTCAGCATAACTGATTTGTTCTTTTTTTTAACGCCCTCAGAAATGAGGGCTTTTTTTTTATTGTGAGGCTTCATGAAAAAACCGGTCATTTTTTTATTGTTTATAGCAGCTCTTTTTTTCATCTCCTGCGAAAACAGCACCGGAAACAAGTCTGACCTCGACCCTTCGGAACAGGAGAGCGATCAAGACGGGATTTCTGACGATGAAGACCCCGCTGCCGACAGCGACCCGGCACAGGATTCGGATCCGACGGAAGACGACAGCGACACGCTCCCGCCGGCACCTGACAAAGACTACGATCAGACCGTCGAAAATCTCGATTTTGAATCGGGCTTCATCGCGCTTGAGGAGGTCAGCTACAAACTGGAAAACGTAGAACGCAAAACCGGTACAGTGAATATGTGGTACAACTTCCAGCCTGCAGACGAAAATCCCGAAGAGAAGCCGCTCTTTGTCTTCTACAACGGCGGTCCCGGCAGCGCGACGAGCATACTTTTCACCTACAACACGGCAAAGATGACGGCTGACCAGGCCTATGCCGGAACAGGCGTCGCCGAAAACGAAAGCAACTGGAACCAGATCGGGAACCTGCTCTACATCGATGCAAGACAGACCGGTTTCTCGTTCGCTGAGATCGAAGATGTCAAAAACACTTCGGCAAGGGAGGCATACTTCTCGAAAGACAACTTCAACGTCTTTACCGACGCAGCCGACTTTATCAGAGTTATCCTCAGATTCCTCGACAGACATCCTCAGATCCAGGCGAATCCTGTTATCCTGACGGGCGAAAGCTACGGCGGGACGCGCACAACAGCGATGATCAACCTACTTCTGAACGTTGCCGACTATGCCGAAGGGAACAGGATCTTCTACGACAAGCCGCTCTTCGACGAAATCGCGGCGCACTTCAGAAAAACCGGCAGTCCTGTCTCGGGAATGCCTGAACTTGAGGTCGTAAAACAGCAGTTCGGGCGTCAGATCCTGATCGAACCGCTTGTCGCCGGAGAGACGCAGTTCGAAACAGGCGGAGCGCTTCTCGAAGAACCCGGAAGCCCGCTTTACGAGATCGAGAGCGAAACCGGGATCGATTACCATCCGTGCAGCGAACAGCACTACGGCAGCTGTGATCCCTTCAACAATGCGCTCTATTACGTCTCCATGGCGAACCGCGATATTTACGCATACCGCCGCGAAGGCGACTGGCTGACCGACTACACAGATACAGGAGCCCACAAAATGCTGGATATCGATCTTTGGGAGGCTCTCCTGCTGAACGATCCGCGCAAAATCGGCAAACTCTACGCATCGGAAAGGAAAAACGCCTTCCGGTTCAGCTCCAGCGAAAGCGACCTTGAAACCTTGGTGGAAGAGCTTCCGAAGTATCCGGTCCTTCGAATGAAAAGAGATATCCCGCTGAGCCTGGAACGCGGGAATCTAGAGGAGACGTTCGGCAAGCTCAACGATTACGACATCCACTTCGTAAGCCTGAACTACGCCGCCCACCTCGCCTTCAGGAACCACCACTACGAGAGTTTCAACGGCGAAATGTTCGTTGAAAATCTCCAAAGCGGCGTCAAGACATTCATAACGAATGCCGAAGAGGATATCATCATCTATGCAAAGGCGATCCCTGTCTGCCTCAAAAAATTCACAGACCTCGGCGTCTCCGACGTCAAAATCGAAGACGAATCCTTCACTGTAAAATTCACCGGCGGTTCAAGCGCGCTGGTCACCTTCCCCTACTACGCGGAGGCTCCTCACAGCGTACCTGTGACCCATCCTGAAAAGATCCTTTCGGACGTTAGAAACTGGCTTGGAAATTAGGCGTAAAGCTTAAATCGAATAGCTGTATTTGAATTCGATCTGACCATCGTAGAACTGCGGGAACGAACGTGATTTTATCGCGTCAATGATGCAGTCTCCGAAGAGCGACGACTGGTACTTCTCTGTGATGAAATAGATGTCGATGATCGCACCGCTGCCTGCGACTCTGAGCTGAAGCTCCATCGTTCCAGCCATGTTTCTGTCACCCTGATCGTACCTGCTGTGGTAGCACTGGACAATATCGGGAAGGAACTTGTTCATGTGCGACATGACATGCTTCGCCTCGAGCGTCGCCGGAAGATAATCCTCTCTGCCGGCCCATGCCCTTTGAAGCTCTTCGAGCTCCGGCGGTTCGTTGACATACTTAGTGTCGGAGGGCTTAGCCGGTCTTTTTATCAGGTCACCTTCGACCTTTGCCTGATGCGAAATGATGTCGGCGATCGCCTTGAAATTTCTCTCTTTGGCATATCCAAGAGCGGTTTTACTTGTTTTGTAGTGGATCTTGTTGATGTCCGCACGGTACTCCATAAGGGTCTTTACGACATCCTCGTGGCCGTTGAGGCAGGCAAACATCAGGGCGCTCATACCGTCTACAGTGACATCGTTGATCTTCGCGTTGTTGTGAAGCAGGAAGAGGACCATCTCGTTGTGACCGTAACGTGCCGCATCCATCAGAGGAGTCTCCTTGTAGCGGTCTGAATTGTTTACCGAAGCACCCTTTTCGACAAGGTATTTGACGACCTCGAGCTGTCCCTTCTTGGCAGCCCAAGAAAGCGGAGTTTCATCGCGGTAGCCGTCAAGGACATCGACATAAGCGTGCTTTTCGACAAGCTTTTTGACAAGCTCCAGATTTCCGTTCCCCGCCGCCCAGTGGAGCGGATAGACACCGCTTTTGTTCTTTGCGTTCACATCGGCGCCGTTCTTGAGATAGGCCTCGACCGCAGAGCTGTCATTTCTGCGGACTGCATCGACAAAACCGTCAGGATCGTTCTTTGAAACCTTCTGCTCTTTTCCGGATTTCCCTTCACTCTTCTCCGATTTTTTCGCCGGATCAGCACCGTTCTGCGACTCGGGCTTGCTGTCTGCCGTTCCGCAGGAAAGAAAAATCGCACAAATAGCAAGAATCAGACACGTTTTGAATTTCATCATCTCCTCCGAATTTGTTTAATACCCTCAATTATCACGTTTCAATATCAATTCAAGTCGTTTTTTTATCAAGTCTCTCTTTTTCGTGTCTCCGGTCTTATCATAGTAACTCTGCAGGATTGCAAGATATTTGACCGCAGGAACAAACCAGCCGTTTTTCGAGGCGGCTTTCAGCGGAATATCGATCGTATCCGCGTTGTAGCACCCCTTTTTCGCGACATAGGCTGCAGAAACCAGGAGTGCAAGGTGATTTTTTTCCGATTTCAAAAGAGAGTTCAGAGCGTCAGTGTCGCAGCTGCCGGAAAGAAGTTCATAAACCTTGCGGTAGCGTTCCGGAACATCGCCGGACGACTTCGACGCACCGGTGAGAAAGCTGAAAAGCCTGATATTGTCATCATTCTGCAAAAGCGGAAGGTATTCAAGAGCCTCTTCGCATCCGCTCTCCGTAAAAGTAGCCCGCTCAAGCGAACATTTAAGCAGGTATGCCTTCACGATCTCATCAGGATCTGTCGTCATCTTCAGGGATTCGATCATCTTTTCAAAGTGCTTTTCCGCGAATTTCTGGTTTCCGGAGAGGTAGTTGAAGATGTAGTTTTCCATGCTGACATACGACTCCTGCTGCCACGCAGGCGCCGGCTTTGACGAGCACGAAACCGCAGAAAGAGCTGCGACTATCAATAAAATCAAATACTTCACGGCAGCTTTATCTCCTTTTCCTGACTGATGGGCAGAGCGTTCCTGACATCCTTCACCATCGAATTTATCGAGTTGACGATCATATCGACATCCTTTCTCAAAACATCAAGGTCGTGCGTCCCGGCCTGAAGGTTTTCGCCGGATTTGATGAGAGAATTGATAAGCTTGTCAAGTTCGACCATCTTTCCGTTGATATCGGTGACGATATCGTTGATGCGGTCGACGGTCCCGTCCTTTTCAAAGAGTCTGGTATTGGCCGTTTCGATGGTTTTGTTCGCGGCGTTGATCAGATCCTCGACCCCCTGAAGCGAATTGTTGGCATGGTCTATGCTCTCCTTGAACTTCTCGGACGAGACCTTGTCGCCGGAAAGCATCTCGATCAGCCCGTGCTTCGACGCCAGGTTCGACGTGATCTTTTCAGTGTTTTCAAGAGTTTTCGAGAGGTTGCTCCTGGCACTCGTTAGAGTATCGATGTTGGAGGCGATCGTATCGATTTTTTCAATCATCGGCTGAAGTTTCTTGATCAGCATGTTGATGTCATCGACCGTCTGCACCTGAAAGACATCGCTTTCAGAAGCCGGCTGCGCCTTCAGATCCGGGGTCGTTACGACGAATTTTGCCGAACCGATAAGAGGCCGCTCGAGTGTGAAGACCGAGCTTTTGTTGATCCTCCCGGCATGATCCTCCGAAACTCTGACGGTGATGACGACACTCCCCTCGTCGTTGAGTTTCAGACGGTTTACCTTTCCGATTTCGAAGCCCGAAAAAAGAAGTGACATTCCCTCGGAAATGTCGTCTCCTGAAGCTGAAAGCAGAGTGTAGTTCGCATAGTCGTTGAAAACACCCTTTCTGACCAGAAGATAGACCAGCGCCGCAGCAATCAAGAAAAGCGAAAGCGTCAGAAACAACCCTACCTTGAAGGCAACTGATTTTTTCAAGCGAGCTCCATACCTCAAAAAATACAAAATTATAGGTAGAGAAGAGTCTATGTAAAATTTTCTTTAACTAGCAGAAAACAGTGATGTTCATATTTTTTTTTAAATGCCGGCAAAAGAGAGTAAACTCACCGCATGAAATCGTTTCAGCAACCGGTTTCTGTTTTTTTCACCTGATTTTGAAAAGAGGCAGCGATGGCGGTTACCCCTGACAGACACGAAAGGATAAGCGAGTTCAAATACACTCTTCTGCAAATATGCGCAGGGGTCTCTCTGAATCTCATTCTGGCGAATCTGGCACTTTACTTCAAAATACCGCTCTACCTGGACTCTCTGGGAACGATCCTGGCAGCGATGCTCGGCGGAGCGAACCCCGCCATAATGGTCGGATTTTTCTCCAACGCCATCAACGGGATATCCAGTATCGACACTCTTTACTACGGCATAATCAGCATCCTGATCGCCGTTTTTGCCGCCTACTTCCAGCGAAAAAAATATTTCCGCTCCATTCCCGGGATCTTTCTGGCGATCATCACATTTTCGATTATCGGCGGAGGTCTCGGTTCGGTCCTGACATGGTTCCTCTACGGTTTCGGATTCGGTGAAGGCATCTCGGCCCCGCTCGTCAACAGGATCTGGGCATCAGGCTTTTCAGAAAGCAAGTTTCTTGTCCAGCTCTTTTCCGATTTCCTTCTGGACCTGGTCGATAAATCGCTTGTAGTAGCATCAGCCCTGGCAGCCTACAGATTTATCCCTGAAAAGATCAGGAAGATCTGCCATAAACCGGTAAAAGCATACTACGACAGCGAAGTCACAAGCAAAATCATCCGCTACTCGCTCTTCAAAAAGGTAGTCTCAATGGTCGTTATCGCTGAAATCGTTCTCGGCGCGCTCGCCTGCCTGATCGGATTTTTCCTCTACAGGGAAGTCTCTATCCGCAACTACACGGATATCGCAGTCGGTGTCACTTCGACGGCGTCCTCTCTTATCGACGCTGATTCAGTAGACCTCTTTCTGGCCGAAGGACGCAATGCCCGGAACTACGTTGAGACGGAAAACAGGCTTTATAAAGTGAGAGACAGCTTCGAACAGGTCAAGTTCATCTATGTATACAAGATCCTGCCCGACGGCTGTCATGTCGTTTTTGACCTCGACACAGAAGGAGTCGAAGCTTCGGAAGTGGGCGAGATCGTACCGTTCGATGAATCATTTGCCGACAAGATCCCGATCCTTCTTGCCGGAGGCGAAATCGAACCTCTCGTAACAGACGATACGTACGGATGGCTCCTAACCGTATACAAGCCAATAAAGAACAAAGAAAATAAAGTAGTTGCATATGTTGCTGCAGATATTTCGATGGAACAGATCCTGAGTGACGACGCAGTCTTTTTCATAAAGACCCTTTCGCTCTTTTTCGGAATTTCGATCATCATAATGAGTATAGTCCTGGAGCTTGCAAAACGCGGTATCATCATACCGGTCAACGCTATGGCGAACGCATCCCTGAAATTTGCCTTCAACTCCGAAAACAAGCAGAGCGAGAGTCT
>JAEEGL010852218.1_pt1 | contig 39066 bp, 34 predicted proteins | sample 9134231 | NCBI WGS metagenome assembly JAEEGL01 (sample SAMN16246548, study PRJNA631951) | gut metagenome | biome: gut microbiome; feature: rumen; material: fiber-attached | host: Bos | place: Iran: Karaj | collected 2018-10 | reverse complement strand
GTTTCTTTGACCATGTCGTGAGTATAGTTAGCCTTGTTGATAGCTATTGAGATGCGGTTGGGTTCCGAAGCCACCTGAATAGCCGTGTTGATGATGCAGCCATTTTTCTTATCACCCTGAACTGCTGTACATACGAACAAACCATAAGATAACTTATACATTGCTTTTGTATTCATCTCACTCATGATAGGCCCTCCTCATAATCCCAAATAAGCACTTTTGTGGTATTTTTTCAAAACTCTCCCCATTAACTTTGACGATTCGTGTATGTTGTGCTCTGAGGTGTCATATATTTCTTTATTACCCTCTCTCCAAAATAAACAAATAATATCGGAACAAACAGTCCCGCTGCAAGTCTAGCTATACCAATTCCACTAAAGTCTGTTAATACATCATAAACCCACATGGTTAAAAAATGAAAGGTAAAAATGCTATATGAATTTTTGCCAAGATACGCTAAAGCTCTTGAAAAATAGCTAAGTCTGCCTAATAATGTAGCGCTCAGTTCAACAACAATCCAACCAGATAAAGATACAGCAATAAAGCAAACTGGATTTATGATTTGCGCAGTAATAAGATAAACCGTTCCATATCGTCTTAAAACGAACGTTAATAAAAATACGGCCGCTAATGCAGAATAAACGTTGGCCACTTTAGTATATTCTTTTCTTAAAACACCTAAATAATAAATCAAGTAGCTCATCATAGCTCTTTCAACATTATAAAAAATAGGTTTGCTTTCAAATCTAAACCACAGAAAATAGCCCAAAACCATCAAAGCCAAACCAATGGTCAAATGAATCAGGCTCCGTACCATTTCCCCGCAACGTAATCTAGACAAAGCAAAATCAGCGCATAAAAAAAAGACAGATACTATAAGCAGATTCCTAACGAACCACATCTGGCCGGTAAATGGTCCGGCTTGTATCATCAGTAATTCTGCAATAACACGTTTTACCAATCCGCCAGGAAAATATGTACTCCAAAAGTCATAATTTCCAATGGTTACCCACGGAAAAATCTTTTTGATAAAATAAAAAGCAATCGTAATTCCAACAACAGGAACAACGTATTGTATCCAACTTTTCTTTACCTTCTTTCCCACTTCAATAATAAGATCTTTATAAGTAGTCGCCTTTGCTTTATAAAAGTATCCACTTACAATAATAAAACAAGACATATGAAAAAGGTATATAAAAGTAGTGCCCGGCAAGTTACAATGCCCCCACACTACCATTATTATCAATATTCCTCGAATTATATCAAATAGATTATTTCTTTGCTTTGAATCCATCTTCCACCTATATCTCAATTATTTTAGTCGTCTACTAACCAACTTATCAGATATAATGGTCACTGCCACCTGAATAACCATAATAATTATCAACTGAACCAAGCCACCAATATTGCCAACAAAAGTATCCAAACCTAACGTATTCCACGCCAGATTGACATACCAAATAATAGGCAAATGAGACAAGAAAACATACATTATAAGACGTGTATACCGAGACACTCTTCCGCCGAAAAAGTCAACCCAAATACTATCTCCATATATTAGGGAAAATATTACAAATGTAACGACCATTATGTCTATAATTCTCTTATATTCTTCGTTAAATGGGCTATATTTTCTAGCAAAAAACCAAACCAAAAATACCAAAGTACATATTGTTTCAGTATACTTAAATAGTTTTACATGAGGGAACGACTTGTAAATTGCAGCAATAAGCATTCCTATCACCAAATACCATATCCTAGCCCACACAGAACCATAATATAAATCATTTATATACACAATTCCATGATTATTTGCAAATTGATCAAGTCTAAGTAATAAAACGCCTGCCAAAACTGTCACTATCTCCACGCCAACCAAAGCTTTTCCCAAGTCCTTTGGTTTAATTCTTTTTATTAGCTTTATTATCATCGGACAAAAAATATAACAAATGAAAAGCGTAGATAAGAACCATGTTGTAGAAACAAGCGCATGGCTAATATATGTAGAGCCAAAAGCCGATTGCAATAAAGTAAGACAACCGACAAATTTAACGAGTGCCTTCAGCACTGCGACGGTCCATGAACTATCCATCAAGTCCATCAGTATACTATAAGGAATAGTAACAATGAGCATACAAACATAAAAAGGATATATTTTCTTAACCCTTTCTATAGCAAACTTAAAACCATTTCCTAATTCATCCTCACTAAAGCGAATATACACCCCGTACCCAGATAAAATAAAAAAATAATCAACTCCTATTGTGGGATTCCTAAAATAATTGCCTAATATCTCCCCATATCCATGATAATTTAACAGAAAAGAACAATGAAAAAAGGCAATCATTAGAATTGCCACCCACCTAAATCCATCTAGTTGTTTAACGCGCACTGATGACATAATATCTTTACCATGTCCTTCAAAGATTTCTTATAAATTTAACCCAACTGAGAGCAAAATAAAGCCTTTGGCATCACACGTCAATGTTTTCCTTAATTGTCAAAACTTCACTAACCAAGAATACCGGCCTTTTCCTAGCCGCATCATAAGTTCTCCAAAGATACTCAGCTATAATTCCCAACGCAATATTGGTAACTCCAAATCCCAAGCTAACTATTGTAGCCAACGAAGAATAGCCAATTGGCACTTCTGGATTTGCAACTTTGTTCACTATGGTTACAATTCCAAAAAGAATTCCCAAGACAAAAAAAACTACTCCCATCACACTAACCAAACGTATTGGCATGTATGAGAATGCAACAAATGAATCAATAAATAGTTTGATCTTTTTTGAAAGTGTCCATTTTGAAACACCAGCAGCTCTTTCACCGTAGTCCATTGCTATAGAAAAATACTTATACCCGGCATTCATGATTTGAAGCATAATTGAAGAATTTCCCTCAATATTCTCATTGAGAAACTTCTTAATCTTGCCATTAAAAACAATGGTACTAGTTCCACCATTAGAATAATTGCTGACTGCATACTTTCGCATCAACCTTGAATATGTCTTTGAAAACCCTCTGTTAACTCGTGAAACTCCCACCGACTTTTTCTCGACGTATACAGCGTCATAACCCTCATCCTGAATCTTTTTATATGAAATATCCAATAATTCAAGAGGCTCCTGCAAATCGCTTCCCAACCAGGTACAGATATCATACTTTGCCTCTGTTAGGCCAGCTCTTATTGCCGCATGAGATCCATAATTCTTTGAAAGATTCACTACTTTTACAGATTTAATATTATTAAATTCAAATGCAGAGATTTTACTAACAGTATCATCTGTAGAGCCGTCATTGACAAACACAATCTCTATCGGAAATAATAAACCGCCTGCATAATCATCTATTGCGGAACAAAATAAATCGATACCCTCTTCTTCATCTAAGAAAGGTACAACAATTGACATACCGTCTTTACTTTTATTCATACTTATCCTTATTCAAATATTCGAATTCAACCGTGCCATCGTCATTTACAATAACTTTTCCAATAATTCTTGCTGGTATCCCTGCAGCAATACTATTATCGGGAATATCCGAATTGACGAAACTGTGAGCACCTATAACACAGTGCTTACCAATTGTTACATTATGCCCAATCATCGTCATGGTTCCTATAACTGTGTTATCCCCTATGGTAACTGCACCTTTTTGTACTGGCATTATACCACCTGATACATACGACTTAGTTGAATCATGTGTGTATATCATCACCCCTGCATCAATACTTACATAGTTTCCTATAGTTAACGTTGCATTACTTCCCTCAAGAAGCGTATATGGTCCAACCCACACGTGATCGCCAATCACCACATCTCCCATCACAACTGAAGTATCATAAATAGAGGTGTTTTGCCCACAATTCAAATATTTTGCTTTATCAAAGCGATTAAAGATATATTCACCACTTGGTAATACTCTATTAAACCTGTCGCGCATATCTTCACGCTTAACCTGCATATAGTGCTCAAATAAAGCGGAAAACTGCATATCATCCATAATCATCACCTAGATTAAGTTATTATTTATATACCAATCAAGCGTTTCCTTTATTCCTTCATCAAAGCTCATAGAAGGTTCAAACCCCAGTTTTTCTCTCGCTTTACCGATATTAGCGCATAGCTTACTAACATCACTTGTGCGCTCTCCTCTATAGTCCCACTCTCCTTTATATCCCATATAATCACAAATTATCTGGAGTAGATCTTTCATGGCTATGTCTTGACCAGTTCCTAAATTGATTATTTCGCCTCTGGAATTCTCATTCTCATAAGCCAAAATCAAGCCCTTTACAGTATCCTTGACAAAAATAAAATCACGGGTCTGGCTTCCGTCTCCATTTAAAACAGGCTTCTCCCCATTTTTAATTCTTTTGGCGGTTACAGGAATAATACCAGCCAAAGGTCCTTCTGCGTTTTGTCGCGGACCATAGTTATTAAAAGGTCGAACTATCGAAATATCCAAATCAAGGACTTTTGAAAAGGAATGGACCATCAAATCAGCTGCTGCCTTACCTGCAGCATAAGGTGTTGTTGGATCTGTCGGGTGGTTTTCGTCCATAGGAGAATACTGAGCTGATCCATATGCTTCAGATGAAGAAGTATGAATAAGTGTTTTATAAGCTCCAGTCTTCAGCAATTCAAGTAATGTGTTAGCAATCTCAACATTCACCATATATGCGTCGAATGGATTAAAAAAAGAATAGTTTAAGGCTATTGTAGCCATATTAAAAACCACTTCAATATGTTCTTTTTCAATTATTGATTGCATTACACCAAAGTGTCTTGCATCATCCCTATAGAGAACAAACTTTTCAGATTTTAACGCTTCAGAAATATTCTCGAGTTTCCCCAAGAAAAAGTTGTCTACACAGACAACTCTTTCAGCGCCTTTTGCCAATAACTCATCACAAAGATGGCTACCTATAAATCCAGCTCCTCCTGTAACTAACACTTTTTTCCCTGCAATTGAAGGCATATCTATTTCCTCTTACATTTCCTCAATAGTCTTTTTTATAATATCTACAATACATTCCTGATCAGAAATACTAATTCCTACATATAGTGGAAGCGTGATGGACAGACGGTCACACGCATATGCATTAGGATAATCCTCTGGTTTGAATCCAAATCTATTTCTATAATATCCTAAAGTATGAACAGCATGAGTCCCCTGCCTCGTCGCAACACCTTTTTCTTCAAGGTTCTGAAGTAAAATGTTTCTGAACTCGCCGCCTTTTTGGATAGACTCTAAACCGAGTGCGTCCAAATTAAGCATACATACGTAAGACTGATAAGTATGAAAATATCCTTCCGGTACAGTAGGAATAATAAACTCCGGTAACATTCCACCAATTATTTCATCATAAGCAGATGCGCCCTTGCGTTTTTCTTCAATTATTTGGTCAAGCTTCTTAACTTGCGCCAATCCAATAGCAGCCTGAATATCAGTCATTCTGTAATTGTATCCGGCTTCATTGAATTCCGGGAGAAGAAATCCATGCCCTTTATCACGTGCATCAGCGGATACAGTACTGCCGTGAGTTCTTAATTCTCTCATTCGCTTTGCAAGGTCATGGCTTTCTGTAAGCACCATCCCGCCCTCGCCAGTCGTAATAGATTTTCTGGGATGGAAACTGATACACGATGTGTTGCCAAAAGCTCCCTGATGAACATTACCTATTTTTGCACCTAAAGCGCAAGCAGCATCTTCAATAACCTTTAAGTTATATTCCTTCGCAATTTCATTTACCTCAAATATATTACAACACAACCCGAATTCATGAACAGGAACGATTCCCCACAAAGTATTTCCACTAGTTTTATTAACCAGTTGGTTCCCTTTCACGGAATAATTCGTTTCGATAATTCTTCTTAATTCTCGTACATCAATGTTGAATGTACTTTGCTCAATATCACACAAAACAGGGGTTGCACCAGTCATCACAATAGCATTTTCTGTTGCTACAAAAGTAAATGCCGGAGCAATGGCGTCCATTCCCTCCTTCATCCCCTGCGCTACCATCGCCAAATGAAGCGCAGTAGTACAAGAGGTCGTAGCAACGCCTTCCGCTATGCCCTCATGTTCAGCAATGCTTTTTTCAAACTCAGCCACTTTAGGGCCTTGGGCCACCCAACCTGAATCCAACGCATCTTTAACCTTAAGGATTTCATCATCTGTAAAAAATGGTTTTGTTACCGGGTACTTGATCATCTTCAATCTATCCCTTCAAAATTATATTTCTGCTGGCATTTCGGACAAATGCCATTTTCGCCAAGCTTGTAGCCACACTTGCACACCCAACCTATCTGTCTGGCTGGATTACCTACCATAAGGGCATATGGCTTTACATCTTTAGTAACCACACTCCCAGATCCAATAGTTGCGTACTCACCTATCGTAATACCACATCGAATAGTAGCGTTTGCCCCGATTGATGCGCCTTTTTTTACAAGAGTTTCTGTAATTTCCCAATCAGAAGAAAAAGCTCTGGGATACATATCATTTGTAAATGTCATGGATGGCCCCAAAAACACATCGTCCTCTACAGTTACTCCATGATATACATTAACATTATTCTGTATTTTAACCCTATTTCCTATTGTCACATGCTCATCAATATAGGCATTTTTACTTATTATGCAGTTTTCTCCAATTGTTGCATCATTCCTTACCTGAGCTTGGTTCCAAATCTTAGATCCTTCCCCTATACTTGCGGACTGATCCACCTCAGCAGTGGGGTGTATAAATATATTGCTCATCACTTGTCCTCGTAGAATCGGTTTACTGTTTCAATCACATAATTTACCTGTTCGTCTGTCATTTCCGGGAATATCGGCAAGCAAACTGTCTGCGAAGAAATCAACTCTGCAACAGGTAACTCTTCGCCAAAGTTCTTGCAGTTATTTTTATTAAACGCCTTTTGCTTATGAAGCGGGACCGGATAGAACGTACCATTACCCACTCCGTTTGCTGATAAATAAGCACATAATTCGCTCTTATAATCCGAGCAGACAACAAACTGATGCCAACATGTCTTTACGTCTTCACTATATTTGGGCAAACGAAGCTTTGATGTTAGACCATTAAAATATCTATTTGCTATTGAAGCTCTTTTAGCATTGTACTCATCCAGCTTCTTCAACTTGACTGATAAAATTGCTGCTTGAATTGCATCTAATCTGGAATTATACCCAATAACATAATTGTAATACTTATAAGGGTTATAAAGCTCAGTTGCCTGTTCATCTACGGATAGACTTTCTTTGATTCCATCCTGTAATTCAAGAGTTTTTGCACCATTCTCTCCGGCACCATGCTCTTTATATGCTTTAAGGATGGTAAAAAGATCATCATCGTTGGTTGTTACCATTCCACCATCACCTGCTCCACCAAGGTTTTTGGTTGGATAGAATGAAAAACATCCGACATCTCCGAGTGTCCCTGCTTTTCTTCCTTTATACTCACTTCCTATCGCTTGAGCATCATCTTCTATGACCATAAGGTTATGCTTTTTTGCTATTTCAACAATCTTGTCCATATCACAAGTTGCACCAAAAATGTGGACCGGAAGGATGGCTTTCGTCTTGGATGATATAGCAGCCTCAATCTTATCAGGATCCATGGTATAGTCATCTTGCTTCACATCTACAAAAACAGGAATAGCACCCACTGCAGCAATTGCCTCTGCTGTGGCAAAGAAAGTGAACGGTGTCGTAATAACCTCATCACCAGGCTTGACGTTGCACGCCTTAAGCCCTAACATAAGTGCATCTGTTCCATTAGAGCATCCCAAAACATGTTTTACGCCCAAATACTGTTGCATAGCCATTTCAAAATCAGTAACATAACGTCCACCAATAAAACAGCCATTATCGATAATATCCTCTATCATTGGCATTATCTCCGGCTTTAGTTCCTTGTATTGTGCTTTTAAGTCTAAAAAAGGTACATTCATTTTAATTACTCCCCCTTATCTTTTTGCCCTTTGCGAAACTTCTTCGCAAATCTTTATAGCTCTAATTCCAACATCACCATCTGCTGCTATTGGTGCATCATTACAAACTGATTCGTAAAATGCCACTAGTTCTGCACGTAACGGTTCTTCTATTGGAACATATATTTTTTGTACAACACCATCTTGTCTGTACGAATTATCTTTTGTTAAATCTATAGTCAGATTTGTGCTCTTGTATACCTCCAGAGTTTTGGCAAGCAAATCAGCCCGAATTAGTCCATCTTTAGTATGAACCTCTATGCAGCGTTCCTTATTCTGAGCTACCCTACTAGCATTCACAACAGCGTGAGTCTCACCATCAAAATCCATTAAACACGTAGCAAAATCAGTCTGTCCTGAAGCAACCGTCTCTCCCCTTCCATGGATTGAAGACACATTTTTTTCACCCATTAGAGAACAAACCAAGTCGACATCATGAATCATAAGATCCTCAACAACTGAAGTATCCGTTATTCTACCACTACCACTGAATGGGCTATATCTACAGGCCTCAATATAAAAGATGTCTTCTGGTTTTGTTATTTTTTTTAGTTCACGAAAGACAGGATTGAACCTTTCTATATGGCCTACGGCTAATTTGAGATTTTTCTTTTTAAATTCTTCAGCAATCGCCTGCGCATCTTCAATAGTTGTTGCCAATGGCTTCTCTACCAACGCATGTACGCCATGTTCAGCCACCTTAAACGCCACTTCTCTGTGCAAAGACGAAGGAACTGCAACTACTACTGCATCCACCTCATCTAACAACTCATCAAGGCTATCAAAAACACTAGTCGAATAGGTTTCAGCAATAGCTTCTGCCTGTTCAGAATTCACATCATATATTCCTACCAGATCAAATCTCTTTTCTTCTGAAAGATTTCTCACATGATTCCTACCCATGTGTCCGGTTCCTATAACTCCAATTTTTAATTGTTCCATCAAAAAATCCATCCTTCTTATTCTTCTTTGTCTTCAATATATTTGATCGTAACCTTTTTCTTTTTATAAAACTCGGCAACAGACTTATTGATCCAATTGTCATTTCCCTCCTCAACTCCCATTGTCTTATAGCAATCTATGCATTTCATTCGAGGTATTTCAATAGAAACATCATCTCCATCGTAATACTGCACTTGGTCAAGAATGCTTTCTTCATATGCAACATAATTAGATAAATCTCCATGAAAAATAGATGCAATCATACTTCCTGTTGGATATGTTCTGACTCCCCCATGTGTAGTAATCATAATTGCAGAACTAACCAACATGCACATAGAAATTATTGCAATATGCTCCTTGGTGAAGCTAAAATCCCCAAACTTTGTTTTCAGGAATCCACCTAAATAAAATATCCACGCAAAGAGCAACGTGTATATAGTAACATCCTGCACAAAAACCACTCTAGGAGCACCAATGCCTCTGGTTCCCAACGCTACTGGAAAGTTGACAATAAGTACACCCACAAACACAACAAGCAACATAAGCAAAGGATGTTCGTACGAAATTTTCCTTTGTTTATAGTCCACATGTATTATTGCGGCCAACAGGATAATAACCAAAACAATCAACAGTGGCGATTGATTTATCCTAAACAAAAACATATCCCTAGTTGTATTAAAATCTACACTAAGAGCTTTGGCAATATTATATTCAGTCCCTCCCATGTCATGACGTTTGAAATTTCCAGGAGCAATTAGATTAATTACCCCACCAAGTAAAGCCATTATAAATACTATTATTCCACTTTTTTTCTTGCCAAATGTAAAGAAGGAGTATATACAATAAATAAAAATCAATCCACAGTTTAACGCCACAACATTAAGCGGAGAACCACTAGCCCAAAGAGCCATAAATGATGCCGGTATAAAATATTTCTCACTTTTAGTGCTTCCAAGTATCATAAGAGTTAGAGTCAAGAATACAGATGTAACGGGTAATACGTATGCCACTATTCCGGTATACCACGTATATATCTCGTTATTAGAATACCCATTGACCAATATAAATGTGTACAAGGCATATATTAGCCAAGCAATCCCAACATCTTGCTTTAATACATATTTTGTAAAGACAAAAATTAGCAAGAATAGAAGGAAAAAGAACAACGAATTTGCAATTATATTAAAAAGTCTAAGTGCCGGCACTCCATAAGCTAAAGGTGTAAAGAAAAAATTTATAAAAAGACTGGAATAATATCCCCCAATACTAAGGTAATTAGCCCTAGTTTCAGCAAGCGCCGCAGAAAAAGCCGATCCATGCATCACACGCCAGTTGTATAAAACATCTTTAGCATTTGAAAAATCATCAGCAGCAGGAATAGACATCCCCGCAAAAACTAGTATTGGAAATATTACCATTATTGATAAAATTATTAACCATTTAATTCTGCTTATTGTCTCTCTCATTGTTTCCCCTTTTTCCATTAATATCTGCACTCAAATGTCTATTTTCGCGCAAATTTGCCAACAGATCTATTATTTTAGATTCGAACTCGGACGACTCTTTCTACATCTATCGAATTCTTTATATACTTGTGCTGCTCATGTCATAAAATGTTATAATTTTTAGTGACCACAAACTTCACAGTCTGAGGTAATAGATGTTCGCGAAAGGCAAATCACAACATGTTGAATAAAACGTACTTCCATTCCTTCCAAATATTAAGAGCAGTGGCTTTTCTTACGATCTTCTTTTCTCACTGTACAATAGTAGATAGCTCTTTCTCCAGATGGGGTGTTACAGTGTTTTTTGTTCTTAGTGGTTTCTTAAATGCATTTCATGGATATAGCACTGACATGAATTGCACTTTTAGTTCGTGTTACAAATACGCAATAACAAAAATCAGTAAGTTGTACCCACTCCATGTACTAATGGTTTTTGTCGCTTTTTTTCTCTATACTATTAGCACGTTCGAATCCTTTCAGCAGTCATTTTTTAAGAATACAATCATTTCTTTTTTTTGCCTTTTAACTAATATCCTACTGGTATCGAACTGGTTCCCGAAAGAAGGCACTTTAGGAGTGTTTTTTCAAGAATACAATATTGTCACGTGGTATTTGTCCACAATCATCTTATTCTACTTTCTTACACCGTTTCTTTTAAAACTCATAAGACATCATACAAAAACCCCGGGCTTATCCTCCATCCGTAAACTATTCTTTGCAACCTCTGTCCTGTATTTGTTTATTATTGTAGAAAACTTTGCCTTCGTTAAAATCTTTGGCTCAACCAAAACATGGTACATATATAAAAATCCAGCCTCAAGAATTGGCGACTATTTGATAGGAATGCTTTTGGGGGTCATAGTTGTACTTAGAAATCAAAATATGTATGGCAAAAAGCAACAATTACTAACTACATTGAAACTCTGGATTTCCATTTTTATATCTATAATCCAGCTATTTATCTGTTCTACATCAATTCCTTCTAATTTATTATGGGTTATTTCGTCCGGATTCTTTTTTACCATTCCCGTATCGGGGATAATAACTGGACTAGCAGAGTCGGAAAACTATTCTATTGATTTCCCCGCAAAAAAACTCATCTCGATTAGTTTAGGAAAATTAGGCATGCTTTCACCATACACTTATCTTGTCCATGTACCAGTAATAAACTTTGTTCACGGCGTTTATAAAAGAATATCCTCGGTTGATGTTTTGGTTTGGGCAACCGTGTCATTTATAGTAACAATGATAATTGCTATTGTCTTCCAAAGCATATGGAGAAGTTATAATACTAAAAATGGATAACAATATTACAGAGCTTCTAATTCCAAAACAGAACCCACAACTCTTACCTTGTACAAAGTATGGTCTAATATTTCCCCCGAGTTGTTAAAAACATCTTCGTACTGCTCCAAAAAGGTATCATCAATCTCTAGCATGTAAACATAATCATATTTGCTTAATAGCTCAAAGCATTGGTCTCTATCTAAATTCAGGCTCCACACATCCCCCACATATCTTGGTGATCCCAAGCTACCGCAATCTATTTGACGCGGACTACATCTATAGCGGATTACCGTTCCCATCATTCCAGAATCCCAGCAAGCAACCACGTATACACTTTCATCATCGCCAACATTTCTCTCAATTGCCTCTGCTTCGCTCACGAATTGAGCCGAGTCATTCCTAAAGACTCCTGGTTGTAACTGCTCGACTCCAAGAAACATAACTATATTTTCCAAAAGAAGCACAGCTAATAACAAATTGTATCTATCGGATTTTTCTTCAAAATACAAATAATACATTGCAAGCACAATATACACAATTGCAATAAGCATAGTCCCCATATATCTCGAGTAACTTGCAAGCCTCGTTGCTTCATATTCGCTAAAAAGATTTAAGTACAACAGATGTGTCATTGCGGCATAAGCTATAGAGGCCAATGCGACCCATAAGATTACCAAGGAAACCTTTTTACCCGTATCACCTTTTTGCTGTTTTTTTAACCACCAAAGCGAAATTATCATCAATACCACAAAAACAACATACGGAATTCTTTGTACCACGCCTTCAAAAAACAGACTTTTTAGAAAAAGGACATCCACATCTTTTTGATATGTAACTGTTCCATTACGCAAAAGTGTGCCTATGATTCTTTTGAATTTTAATCCAGAATAAGACTGCCCAACTATAACATCGGGGGCATATCTTTTTTGAAATTGTTCGTACCATGCCCATAATGCCAACGGAATAAATGTTGATATAGTTGTATAGATAGCTAATCTTTTATGGCTTGTTTCAGAAAATTTATATTCATACACAAAATAGAATACTACCACCATCGGTAAAAAAGCCAATGCAGTCATCTTGGATAAAATAAGCACTGAAAGTGATATTGTCAGAACAAAACATTTATATCGTTCATCGTCTTTCTTAAGTATGACATACATGCAGTAAAAGACGATTATTCCATATATCAAATCTTGATAGATGGTATTGTAAAAATTGCCAAATAGTAACGGTGTTCCAAACACGATGACAAATCTTTGCGCGATCGGAAGAAATGACGTATTCTTTTTTTCTACGTTCAAAAGAGGTAACATCATAGAGGCCTGAAGTAACTGAATCCCTCTATATGTATCTGCCTCACTAAATCTCATGCTAAGCTTACAATAGATTGCTTCAAATATGCTAATAGCCGGAACATAATCACGATGTGCCATTGGCGCAGTTGATGTGCAATAAAGCCTGTCTAGTCTCAGTATCTCTTTTACAAATATTCCCCAATGGCTGAATTCATCCCATCCTGTGTAGAATATCCCATAATTAGTGAGAAATATAAGTGCATATAGGAAAAGAAAAATACTAATCCCATAGTTATTCTTTGTAACTATGTAGAACTGTGTGATTTTGAACAGACTCTTTTCTTTAACCCACACAATTAAAAGAACTAGCAGAGATCCAACAAATCCAACTACTATCCCAGCTGTAAAGCTTGAAAACAAGATGGAAGAAATAAAGCACATGATAATTTGGGCAAAAAAAGCCGGTGCCAGAGCTTCATATATATTTTTTTCAAAAATGATGCCAAAGGCGCCTGCAACTACAAGACAATATAGTAATGGAATTAGAAAACGTAATATGATCATATAACTCCTTCAACATTAGTAATTCTGATCAAGCTATACAAGCATGGATTAGGCTTACTACAATTAAACATTGCTTGAAGTCTAATCAAACCAGTCGGCAGCCACGCTATTTAGGCCGCAGTAACGAGCTATCAGCTTGTTGACCCAGTGATCGGGATCCGCAGACATATTAAGGTTATGAACATTATCAATTCCATAAGGACAATGTTCAGCTGTAACAAGTACATCTTCTCCCTTTTTAGTTCTCAGCCAATCATAAAAATGAACATGTGCATAGAAATGATCTTCAAACACACCTTCTTTATGTAGCATATTAAGCTCTAATGTATATTATCAAAAGACAACAATTGCCATTATTACTAAATCAACTATTTGTCTTATATTTTTATATTTCTGCATTTTAACTGACAACAAATTCATCATCTTTTGCTTTTCGTGCATATTCCAAAGCCATTTGCGTATATGACTCGCTTGTTCCTCCATTAAACTTGCCTAATCCAATATTTATAAACTAAAGCTTCTCACCACTTACACCCATCACCAAAGTTAGAAAAAGTCAAGCTTCCCACCATCTTCAACCCCATTCACATTAGAGAAAAAAGCAATTACATAATCAGGGTTTATTTCCTTAATATACTCTTCCATATTCATTTTTTCTCCAGGAATGAAATCTCTCATATCACACACATACAATTCCTTCGTCTGCAGCGAGAAAAAAGGTACCACAACGCAAGCAGAAGAATCTCTTACTAACAAGATTCTCTTCCCGTCCAAATTCATATTATTCCTGATAATTTGTAATCGAAAGTCTCCTCCACTATATGTTGCATAAGTACTATTTTTATAATAGTTTTTTTTCATGTTCGACATGAAAAGTACAGATTCTTTAAATGAGCCTTCACGTAAACGATTAGCATATGGCTCTTCTTCAATCAGGCTTGTCTCAAACTGAGGGACAATTAAGTCAAAATCATCCGGTCCCTTTGAAGTAAAATACAGTCCAACTTTTTTCCCATAAGAGCCCAAGAACCAGTCCGGATAGTCTTGAACATCGTAATGCCGAATGTCTGTATAACCAGATATATATGAAAACCCATACAAGTTTGATAGTTCCTCACATATAGCTTCAGTAGCTATGAGGCCACATTGAGATTTCCAATGATGATCTGTAGCATAAAAAATCTCTGAATCCGGAATACTCTCTCTTAAAACTTCTGAAAAGTCAATATAAGGGATTTCTGCATCAGCCATAAGATGGATAAATCTATTGTAATTATCTTTACAATAATCTTTTACATTGCTTGGCGCTACTTCATAATACCCTTTAGCAGGCACAGCGCAATATAAGAATTTGGCACCATTTTCTTCCGAAACAGACTGCAATTGTTGAATGCGTAATACAACTTCCTCTATTTCTTGATCATCTTTTCTATCATTTAGCTCAAACAAATCCCCTGACTCTGCTAAAACTACCGTCATGTCATCTTTAAATACCACTCTTGTTCCTAATATATTATTTTTTGCAGAATCAATGTCCATCAAAACGTCATGATAATTTAATTCTTCACTCGAAATCCTATCTATTTTCTGCACTGCATCCCTAACGCTTCCGAAATCCAGATGAGAAACGCCGGCAAGTAAGTCAAGATTTCTCCCCATAATATTTATAAAATAGTGTCCAGATACACCAGTAATAATCATAATCAAATATAGTATAAATGGAATATATTTCTCGTTAAAGATTTTCATTTTTCGTGCCCTAAAAATTAAAATATATGAAAGGATTATATGAATTACTAACCAAACTAGCCACGGAAAGAACAAACAAAAAACATATTACTGCAGTCTTTATACTTCTGAGCAACCAATTATCTTGCGATTTCTTAAACAGGTGTTTGATGAATGGTGTACTAAAAACTATTCCTAAAATAATTAGAATAAGATTCTGGGAAAACCAGCCCCAAAATGCGCCATCTAAAAACACATTGCCAGATAATCCAAACAATGACTTTAGGAAGGAACTTGCATCCGAAAGAGATTCAGCTCTAAAAATAACCCAGCCCAAAACAACAAAAAACATCGTATAAACCCACTTAAATATACTAATAGTCTTTCCGTGTTCTTTGACTATTCCTGAAGCCTTTTCAATAATCAATAATACGAAATAAAACAATCCCCATATAACAAATGTAAGATTTGCTCCATGCCAGATACCAGTTAAAGCCCATACTATAAATATATTTAAAATAGTACGTGCCTTTCCACAACGGCTGCCTCCTAACGGGATATACAAATAATCGCGAAACCATGTTCCCAGAGACATGTGCCAACGTCTCCAGAATTCAGTTATAGAGGTGGCGATATAAGGATAATTAAAATTCTCCAGAAAGTGGAAACCAAAAATTCTACCCAAACCTATTGCCATATCGCTATATCCACTAAAATCAAAATAGATTTGAAGGGTATATGCTATGGCGCCAAGCCAGCCAAGCAAAACTGATATTGGTTCCCCAGCCTTTACAGTATCAAATACTACATCTGAAAGAATTGCAAAACTATTTGCAAGTAATACCTTTTTTGATAATCCGACTATAAATCTCTCAAAGCCACCAAAAAAGTCATCAATTGTTTCTTTTCGATTTTTTATTTCATCCGCTATTGTTTCATATCTTACAATAGGCCCAGCGATCAGCTGAGGAAAAAAAGAAATATAAAGTCCCACATATAATAAGTTTTTTTGCACTTCGCCTTTTTGATGGTATACATCAATTACATATGACATTGCTTGAAAAGTGAAAAAGCTTATCCCAATTGGTAGTGCTATCTTAGGAACCATGTAGTCAAAACCGGTAATTGTTTGTAGCAGTTCTTCAGTGAACGCTAAATATTTAAAAACAAACAGTAATCCTAAGTTGAAAGCAATATCAATGCCAATCACCATTTTCGATGCAATAATGTTATTTCGTTTTATATCGATGCATAATCCCAAAAGCCAATTGACAATTATGGATGCAATCATCACAAAAACAAATTTGGGTTCCCCCCAAGCGTAAAAAAACAAACTAGCTAAAAACAAGAAAACATTTTGAAGAAAACGTTTATGATGAAGAATTGCAAAATAAACCAGCAACACACTAGGAAGAAACAAATAAATAAAAGTCGTACTTGAAAATAACATATCTAAATTACTCCAAAAAGCAAACTGTTTTATACACCATATCAGGAATAAATATCTTCATTAGCACGTTCTTCTTAATGTGATGCTAATTATTCTATGCTTGCTATTCCACAGTTTGTTGCATTCTTGGGTTAACCATCCAACTTCTACGATCCCACAATAATTCCACGGCTATGGTACAAAAATTAGGAGCACGCTTTTCGCCGTCATAAAGCCTTTATTGTTGGTAGAGCAATGTTCCCCCAGTAACTATGCCACTCAAATCCACTAAACTGATCTTCGAATTGAATAACCTGAAATGACACTGCCCTTTTTATACAATCAAGTCTCTTTTGGATTCCTTCGCTCTTCATTTCATAAACAACAATCTCAGCAAAGTATTTCCCTGGAGCCAAAATGCTAGTGTCAATCTCGAACGTCCCCATTCCATTCAAAGGCAAAATATCACCCGAGGATGCTGTTCCTACTGCATGTTGAACCTCATCCATTATAATAAATCTATAATGTAGATTTCTAATCTCTTTGTATTGTTGCCACTTAATTCTTACATTAAGTTTTTCCCCAACATGAAGAGTATTATTTGGAGCATCAATCACTTCAAGAGATTCAAACAGCACATCTCTCGAAATATCATCGTCTTTCCTTACTGTTCCAAACTCATTAATTGCAGTCATTTCAAGGGTGTTATTTGAATAAATATCAATTGCAGTATTAACATCACCTTCGTAGATAAGTTTTCCCTTACTAAGGACAATGCACCTATCACAAAGGCGCCTAATGGTATCCATATTATGACTAACATAAAGCACTGTCTTTTGGGAATCGGAAGCAAGATTTCTCATCTTGTCTAAGCACTTTCTCTGAAAGCTGAGGTCGCCTACTGCCAAGACTTCATCCATAATCATAATGTCTGCATCAAGATGTGCCGCAACAGAAAAAGCAAGCTTAACATACATTCCGCTAGAATACCTTTTTACGGGTGTATCTATGAATTGCCTGCACTCAGAAAACTCAATAATATCCTCTATTTTGCTATCAATTTCTGCTTTGGTCATTCCAAGAATCGCGCCATTCATATATATATTTTCTCGTCCTGTTAATTCAGCATGAAATCCTGTTCCAACCTCAAGCATACTGGCAATTCGACCATTCATCATGATCCTTCCACTAGATGGCGCTGTAACTCTAGCAATAAGCTTAAGCAACGTAGATTTCCCTGCTCCATTAGAACCAATGATACCTATTGCTTCACCTCTTTTTATATCCAAATTAACATCTTCAAGAGCTTTGAACACTTTACCGTATTGAACTGAACCTGATCCAATCTTTGTATTTGGATCTTCTTTTCCGGTTTTCCTCGCCCACCAACTCTGTAAATCAGCAGAAAGCGTTCCGCCGCCATATGTTCCAAGGCGATACTGTTTTGTCAAATTTTCAATTCTGATTATAACATCACTCATAAATACACCTCTTAAACAGTATCCATAAATGTTTTCTCAACATTATTAAATAGCATCGTTCCAATAAGAAACAAAGCCACCGTAACAGTAACACTTATTCCCCAGTATCCAGGTTCAAAGCTACCAACACCAAGCATTGCATATTTATAGTTCTGAACAACTGCAGACATTGGATTAAGCATAATCACAATCTTCAACTTTTCTGGAACTTCAGACATGGGATATACGACAGGCGTAATATACATCCAAAGATTGATTCCAAATGATACTAGAATAGCTAAATCTCTATACTTGGTCGTAAGCGAAGATATTATAATTCCAACTCCTAAACCCAAAAGAGCAGTCTGTGCCATTAGAAGAGGCACTAAAAGAATAAGGAAACTTACATGTATTTCGTAGCCTCCGAAGGCATATATAATAATAGTAATAACCGACAATCCCATAATAACAAGGGTATTTATCGCAGCAAAAAGAACTGATGCAATTGGCATCACTAATCGCGGAAAATATACTTTCCCCATAATCCCCGAATTACTAATAAATGTCGAAGATGTCGTAGTCACACAAGTAGCGAAATAATTCCATAACGTATAACCGACTAAATAGAAAAGAAAATAAGGAACTCCATCAGATTGAATTCCAGCTATATTTCCAAAAATCAAAGTTGATACAAAAGTCGTTATAATAGGATTTATAATAAACCACAATGGCCCAAGGATTGTTTGCTTATACTGAGCACTAAAACTTCTCTTTACAAAAAGAAAAATCAAATCCTTATATTTTATAACCTCTTTAAGGTTTAAATCATACCATTTTCTTTCAGAAGATATTTCTATATCCCATTTTTCTTGCATTACAAAAACAGCCTCCTTAATTCAGCCTTGTTTATTTATTTAACATTACACGACGATATAACCTATAAAACCATTCCTTAACAACTGCTTTTCTATACTTATAATAATCATTTGTTCCTTGTCCGTACCTATTATGACTAATTTGGACTTTCCGAATCTTTTCTAGAGTTCTATATCTATAGGCTTTAGGAATATAAACTTTCTTTCTCAAATACAAATCACATAGTTTGATATCTCTTCTATCCTTTTTTTCATTTCTACATTCTTTCATTTCCTTGATTCTCTGAATCGAAAGGAACTTAAACCCATCAAAATAAAAATAATTATTTGGATTATAAAGCATATCTTTTATAGAGATAGAATGGTATTTTAATTGACTGCTATGTTCATCAATTGTTCCCAATTCAAAGCTTAAGTTCACTTCTTCCATATCATAATCCGTAAGGTAGTCAACATCTCTAGCCTGCCTAAGACCACAAATTTCCATTACCGCACTAGAATCAATTATGAATCTTGACGAATCAAGATTAAGTTCTTCAATTCGTTTTTTCAAGTTTTGTATCTGTTTATGAGCAGATATATATCTATATGTATTAGCATGGTTAAGGAAATATACGGAATTAGGGTTATAAAGAAGTTCCGTCATCATTTGAGTTTCTGAATCACTATCTGAAATATGTATCGAATGGTTCTCTATCTTAAATATGCCTCTAATGATTTCCTTGGTTTTAACAACAGAATCTAAAGAGTCAGCTTTAAACAAAAAAGTTTTAACCGGTCTGTTCTTTTTAAAGCACTCCTTTACTTTATCATCAACCCCTCTATATCGGTTCTCAAGAGTCCCCGTCCATCCATTCGACTGATATATCTGAATCATAAAATTTCGCAATCCTTGATATGTCAAAAAGACGTCTTGAGAATAGATAATCTGGAAAGATTCGGACAGTACACGCTCTGCTATACTAAGTTTATTTGCATCTGCAATAGGCCAAATGCAAGCCATATAGCATCCAGAAACATGCTTTGAATATTCCATTGCCATAAATCCCATGTTTTGAACATTCATTAAGTGACTAATGAAAAACTTATAGTCATAATCAGTTTTAAGGTGAATATCAGGAAATTTAATAACACTCACTTTCTTATCATAATATGCAGCTATGCTTGCCCTATGTGATCCATCAAAGATTTCCCCGTTAGCTCCAACCGGAATAATAGACTTTGTCCCATCAAAGCCCTTGTTCCTTATCTCATTGATTAATATTGAAAACTCCCGCAAATACTTATCTATTGTATTTTTCTCTTCCGTCCCGGGTTCTACATAAGTCCCACATGAGAACGCTCTAATATGATCACGATATATCTCTTCTGCAAAAGATGTATCTAAGCCTTTTTCTAAAGCGTCAATATAAATCCATTTCGCCATCATATCAAAACGTCTTGTGTTTATCAAATTGACTGCAGATACTTCTTCTACTTCGTAATAAGTATTTTCATCAATTCCATTATTTTCAATAAAATATTCCGTCAAAAGATTAAGAGGGTTACCGCTAACAGTCATCTATCAAACAACTCCATAATGTATTAATTCTCTTCCCTGAATATCTCTTTTATATCACGCCATACGCTTATAAAACACTTCCCAATCCTAATAACTATTCGGATTATCTTCACGAATCACTTCATCCAGCCCATAATATCTCGCGATAGCTTTATTTGGCCATGCGCTTGAGTCCCATGATAATTCTCCTGACCCCTCATATGGAGTCCATTTATTATAGTCAACGATTGCCGGTATCTTAACAGATTTATCCCCATTTTCAAGCGCTTCTTGAATTAGTGATAACCTAACATTATTCCAAGCATTATCGCTCTTAATTGTAAAATACGCATCCGAATATACTCCCAGGAAAACCGCCATCGCTGCAATCGTAGTGATAAGTATTATCTTATAGTTTTTTTGAACCATGCGCCGTTCTATCTCTTTTCCGAAAGAAAACAGCGTAATAATCGATAATGCTACGGCTAAACTCCATGCCTTACTCGGGAAAAATGGCAATACAATCATAGAAAAAACTGAGCCAAGCATTCCAAAAAAATACACAAACCCCAATGGGGACAATGATTTAAAAAAAGCCAATATGCTCTCTCGAGGCTTCCTAAAGTATAAATAAATGACTGCGATAATAACTACAAGTGCTATTACGAAGTAACCCATATTATCAAAGAATAGTGCAGCCACCAAAATAAAGCGTTTAGGAATCGCCAAGAAATTAATCCCCCCAGCAGAATCCAATCTTCTCTGGTTTCCCGGCGATAGAATAAGCGCGAGGAATCCACCTATATTTCCTATTCCGTACATCCATGCATGCAGTTTAACCTTAAAAATTAAAAAAATAGTCAAATATGCTATGACAATTGTAATCAAACCAACGCTCATATTCTCATTGGAATTACCTGCTAAAAACCCCATCAAAAGCATCCACAAAAAAAGAAAAATATTCTGAGCCAATGGTTTTTCTGTAACTCCACCATTCATATGATCATACAATACTTTTCTATATGGGACGCAATAAATCAAAATCATTACCACCCCAGCAAGATAAATAGAGGCAGAATTCGTCCAAAGATAAGACTGCCCAAAGGCAGGTGTTACAACAAGTAATAGAAAATAGATATAAAAAAGCTTAATCCAGCTAATGTTTTTAATATCCCCCTCAATATGAAACGCAATTAAAACTCCTAAAGCAACAAAAAAAAGTGATAATACAATATCAATTACTGTCTGATTCAACATCAGCAGGATCTGAGCAAGCCCCAATGTTGAAATTCTTCCATTTTGCTTAAAATAATGCGCCACTTGACTATAATAAACATCTTTTAATGAATGAATACGTCCAGCACCTGCAAATGAAAATGAGTAATCATAATCATCTGCATGCATTGGTGTGTAATGATTCAATAAAAACATCAAGCAAAAAACGGTAATACAAATTACCGCACATAATACTGTATTCTTCCTTTTCAATCCATACCCCTTTCTCAGTTCCGGCGCCAATAGTTTACACTATATACCTATTCAAAAATGGAATTCTTTTTAATATACATGAAATAACATTCGAAATAATATACACTAGAAGGCTAATCGCCAACACAGAAATAACCGGATTAAATGACGAAGTCGTAATTCCATAGATATCATCGATACCCTCAATTATCAAGGGATGAACTAAATACACACCAAAGCTATATATTGACAATTTTTTAAACATTCTTAACAGTAAATTATTTCTATTAGTTGAAATCATAGAACTCATATTCTTAACAAAAACAAATACCGCAATGCTTGAAAAGAAGACAAACATACTGTTTGGAATATGATAATTTCCGCATTCTTTCTGCGTTTTCATTGCGACCAAATAGTCTAATACTATTATAAGAGCGAAACTAATAATTCCAAGAGCATAGATAATTGCCACCTGTAATTTGCTGATCTTCTTTTTATGCAAATACCACCCCACAACATAATACAAAGAATAGCCTAAAAAAACATTGGAAGCAATATTCGTCCAAACTTCATTTAATGCCTCCATACCTAAAACTATAACCCGAGGAGCAAAATCTGTTACTAAAGTCAATATTTGTGCTGCTAAAATTGTAAATATAAATGATATAAGCAAAAAGTATCTTAACGCCTTTTCATTACATATTATCAATTTTAGCAAAGGAGTACTCATATACAGCCCCGTTATCATAATTATATACCACATATGATAGTGTCCACGAATAAAAAGAGAAATAAGATTGCCGAAGCCATTTTGACCAGAAAACAACAAATAAACAAATGACCATACAGCATAGACGATAAACATCCGAAAGATATGTTTAGAAAACAGCGTTCTAACAGAATATTCTTTATCAAGAAAAAGCGCTCCGCTTATCATAATAAAACATGGGACTCCCCATCGCACAAGTCCGTCATATATATTTAAAACATACCACTCTTTCCCATTAACGTCTATTTTGTACCAATTGTGAGCCGCGACATGAAGAATTACTATAGAAAGTGAGGCCAAAACTCGTAATATATCCAAATAAGCTACTCTCTCAGCTCTATATTCATGCATCATTCTCTGTCACACCCCTAAAGAAAAATAATATATTTTTCAGCGTATCTTTTACTAAGTTTATCAGCCTCGTTCCTCATGTCAAGAATACATTTAAGTCCACATATCCATCAATATTTCAATCATCCATTTGTACACATAACAGTATCTATTTTTCTTCTTCGAGATAACTATCTGCATCTTTTATAAAACTTCCAATCATCATTATCATAATGATTCCGATAGGGAAAGCACTGATAATGCTCACAGATTGAATATTACTCATACTGCTTTCAGAAAACACCAGCGCTATTGGCAGAATTATTAAAAGGATGCACCAAAGTAGCGTGATCATTGAGTGTGGTTTTTCATCCTCGCCAAGTTCCTTATAACTGTAACAAGCCGCTGTATATGCGATTGAATCAAAGGATGTAGCATAGAAAGCTACCATGCACAAAAGTATAACTATTAGTATGAATGTTGATGCGGGCATAGTTCCCACAATATTCATAATAAGGCCGTACAGATCTCCATCCTGTTCATACATTGAAATGAAATCAACCTTACCACTGGTCTGGAGACCTAGTCCGTAGTTGCCTAAAACAATAAAGGAAACCAGGGTGGAGCCCACGCCAAATCCATATCCTCCAAGGATCGTCTGTTTTATTGTCCTTCCACGAGATATGTTACCAATAAAGAACGGGGCAGCTATACACCATACCATCCAGTATGCCCAGTAATAGATAGTCCAGTCCTGAGGGAAATTATTCTCTCTCATGGGATCAGAGTATGTGCTTAGCTCAATAAAATGCTGAAACATCTTTCCCAGACTTTGAAAACCATTTTCAATTATGAATCGTCCCTGTCCTCCGATAAGCAAGACAATGGCTAGAAGTCCGAAGAATAAACCAATACACAGTTTGGCTAAAAAGCTTATTCCTTTAAATCCATGCAATACTGCGTATGTATATACACAACAGGTTATTACAAGAATTATTATGGTCACAGCGGTTCTGCTCAATGTGATTCCAAAAAGGCTTACTAAAATGCTGGCCATCAGAGGTGTTGCCACAGAAAAGGTTGTTGCGGTTCCGGCCAAAAGCGCAAATAGAGCAAACAGATCGATTATACGCCCCAGCAAACCATCTGCATGCTTACCAATAATCGGTCGGCACGCTTCACTGTATCTTTGCCTGCCTCTTTTTCTTACGTGAAGCATAAATCCGAAGGCAACTGCAAGAACAAGATAGAATGACCAGGGTATCAGGCTCCAATGAAACAGTGGAAAGACACCTGCCCATTCTGCCACATCACCCATCTGGGCAACATGAGGGTTTGTAGCATACATCGCCCATTCTGCAAATGAATAAAACAGAATATCTGCAGCCAGGCCACAGGTGAACATCATACATCCCCATGTGTAAAACGAATATCGCGGTTTCTCATCCTTAGCACCCAAAACGATATTCCCATATTTTGAAAAGGCCAGTACTATGGATACTACGAAAATACCCAGTCCAATAATCAGGTAATAGATTCCCATTGTGTCTCCAAAGAAGAATCTAACTTTTGAGATAACCACATTGGCCTGCTCCGGAAACACAAAAAGGTATAAAGCAAGCAGCATTATCGAAACTACCGGTAACAATGTTACAAGCCAATCAATTCTACGCCCCTCTTTCAAATCGTTTTTCATACTCATTATTCCTCCCCTTGAATAATACTTTTATACTCGTCATCCAATGCCAATAATTCATCTATGCTATCAACCTCAACAACATCACCATCGTTCATCTCTTTTATCCCCAAAGTGAAACTGTCGAAGTGTGCAAACATAGGGACGTCGTCCCAGTATATCTGGGTGTTACCTTTTGCAAATTCCTCTTCAAGAAATAGCTTAAGTTTTCCCCCATCCTCTGCGTTCCATCTGGATACGGAGTAAAGCTGCCATCCGTGATTACCGCCTTCCCTGGAACAGCTTTTGATTACGTCATTATCCAGTTGTAAAAGCCACTCGTTAGTGTATCCCTCTCTCCAGACTGCGTTATATCCGGACAAAGTAAAATGTGGATTCAAAGCAGCATCATTACGTATAATCTGATCCCCATCCAAAATAATGCAATCGCAGATATGATCCCTGGCCACATACAAAGAAGTGATATTATTACAGGTTTCATAATACGGGTTTTCAATCAATGTTATTCCTTCATATTGTTTTACCCACTCTTCAAATTGCCCTTTTAGATAACCAACTACTACATATATTTCAGTAATACCATTTGCATGAAGCGCACGCACAACAGAATCAATCATGCGCACTCCATTGACCTTAATTAAGGGCTTCGGTGTCTTTAATGTCAGCGGATGAAGCCTGTTGCCAACTCCGGCTGCCATTATTACTGCTCGTTCAGCCTTGTAAATATTGTTGAACATATTTGTAATACTCCTTAGCATATCTATATTGCTTTAATCCATAATCTCCAAACTCGATTCCAAGAGTACTCTTGTACTCCGTCCAATTGGACCATAACAAACCGCACATAGCTATGTAGCAATATATTTTTATTCGAGTCCTTTCTTCTACCTTTCCATCAAAATAGATATCAATTAGCTTGTCTACTTGTTCTTTATCGTAATAGCTGTATATAGCAAACATAGCTATATCGACATGCGGATCCTGCATTCCGGCGTATTCCCAATCGGTTAGCTGCAGTTCTTCTCCATCCGGAGTATCATAGAACAGGAAATTATCCGGTATCGCATCGATGTGCGTAAGACATAAACTCTTCTTCTGACTAGCAAGGAACTGTTTTAGAGAAAGAATATTATCCTTGGTCTTTTCATAATCTCTATATGCAGATGGTATACCATTCCACAGCTTTTCATAGAAATCTATTTGTCCAAAGATATCAAAAGCATGTCCGACCTTTATCTTGGCTTTATGGAGGACTTTAAGCTTATCCATACACTTGCGTACTTCGTCCCAATTATACGGATTGCAAGGTCTTGCATCTTCCAGAAACCTTGTAATCTTATAACCAGTATCAGGGTCTATATACTCCGGCTGGTCACAAAGTTTTAACTTCTTTATGACTTCAAACACCTCTGCTTCATGTTTCCGGTTTATCAGTTGGTCCGTTCCTTCCCCGGGAATCCTCATGATATATCTCCTATTATCTGCGGAGAACATGAAAGATCTATTTGTCATCCCTTTCTTAAGAAGCTCAATATTTGTAATATCACAGGCATTGCACTTTAGAACATCCGCTATCACTTTTATAGCATCAGATTCAAGCTGATTTGATCTGTCATCCAGGGCTCTTAGCTGTTCATATGTATTTATTTCATAGGTTTCCTTGGAGCTAGCAACCCTTGCAGCCACGGTCATCCTTCCGTCTTTATACAACGCTTCTTCCCAGAAATCTTCGTCATGTCCTCCATTTTCATATAGCTCTTTCAACCTTTTTCTAATATCAGGTGCATCATCTTTTGCAATATATGCTATCCCAATCATTTCATTTCCAGAGACGTGCTTAGGTACTTTAACGAGCTCAAGTTTTCTATTCACCTTTACGTCACTTTCTTCATCGGGAAGGTCACTTACCATATACCACGAATACATCTCTGTCTTACTAAAAGGATTTTTTCCGCACCAGACATCGCACGGAATAACATATGTATTTTCTATGCGATCCATCACCATAAAAAGCGATGCCAGGTTATTCTTTTTGGCATAATCCGGGTTAACTACAAGCTCTACGCCGTATTCATCAATCAGATATTCGTATTTTTCCTTCATGAAACCAACGATTATGGTTATGTCCTCTATTCCGGCTTCATTAAGCTGAACTATGAGCCGCTCAACCAGCGGTTCCCCGTCAACTTCAAGAAGCCCCTTGGGTGTCATAGCATTTATAGGGACCATCCTCATCCCGAGGCCTGCTGCCATTATGATGGCATTTCGCGGCGAATTCTTTCTTATCTCTTTTTGAGCCTTATCAGTCATCTGTATATCCTCAGTGATAAAACCCTTCTCTAATAATTCATGAAGTGACTTGTTTACAACCCCAAGGGAGTACCCAGATTCCTCGGAAAGCCCCCTTTGATTATGATAGTTATTCGTGATAATTGTTTTTAGTATATCCTTTTGCTGTATGTTCATGAACATATCCCCTTTGCACTTTCGTGAACTATCAAAGAATAAAAAAGGACAACTATGATTGTCATCCTCTCTTATCTATATTTTCCAACAAGCCGTCTTGAAAGTCAACACTTTCTTCTAATCAAATCACAAATTATTATATTGCATACAAAACGTCAGTTATGAAAAAGAAACAACCCCCATCTTATTCTTGAGCTTAATCTAGGACTCACAAGCCAGGAATACCCAATAATAACTCTTCTCCAATCAATAGCGCGGTCTTTAGTTGCTTTTTTCAATGCTTGTTTTATAAAACATCTAACTTTATAATGAACCCCTTCTCTCTCAGAAGGGGCAAAAGTCCTAATCGCATGGTACCCTACGGAAAGCATATTATCAAAGCACCAATTAGAAAACTTTCTATCACCAACATTAATGGACCAAACAAGTCTCTGGCTCATAGCAAGTTCAGCATCAATAACATTTTTTGCAGAGATATTATTCGATATAGATTCCGCTCTTCTAACATAATAATACAACTTAGCTTTTGTATATACGCTCCTTTTGCACTTTGCTAGTATCTTATGTATGACAAACTCGTCCTCATGAAGGCGTCCTACTGGGTATCTGATCTTTTGAAAGATAGAGGCTTTATAGAGCTTGTTCCATGCAACGACAGAAATAACATCGTCACCAATTAGTTTTCTTAATACGTCTCTTCCATCATAAACCAGAATATCATTTTCCAAACACTCCTCAACACTCTCACCTTCATTTACCCAATGCAGACCACAAATTGATATATCAGCATTATAAGTACGCAAATTATCATAAAGGATTTCAACCATGTGAGGGCTAATGAAATCATCGCTATCTACAAATACAAAATAATCACCTGTCGCGTTATCAATCCCTGTATTTCGCGCTGCAGAAAGCCCTGCATTTTCTTGCCTAACCACCTTAATTCTAGAATCCTTTTTTTTATAGGAGTCCAAGATTTTTGAAGAACTATCTGAACTACCATCGTCAATTAGTATTATTTCCAGTTTACTATATGTTTGACCAATAATAGACTGTATGCATTTGTCTAAATACTTTTCAACATTATAAACTGGCACAATAACAGATACCAAATCATCCATTTCCTCTTCTCACCTCACCCACATATTTTCTTATACCTTCCCAAGCGAAAATAAAGAACATGTTGTGAAACCAGAACTCTGCAATGTCCACAAAAGAATAATATTCCCTATATTTTTTTATCCTTGAATAAACGCGTTCATCCCTTGCAAGTTCGCGCGCTTTCGATAACCTTACTCTAATACCTTCCTGGTTTTCGCCCCTCGCCAGATAACGTATCTCAGAGATAGTAAAATCCAAATCGCTTCTATCAAATTTCTCAATTTCTGTTGCTGAAACATTTAGCTTTACGAGAGTATTTCTAAAATCTTCACATTGTCTCTTGTTTATCAAGTAAAAATCCTCTTTGCTACAATGACGCCAAGGATCTGAATCCATAAAATATTTATAGACAATATTTTTAAGTAAATAAAACCCTTTGACTCCCACGCACCGAGCATAGGCGTTATTAAACAGCCAGTCTTCCCCAATCTTTACATTTGGGTCAAATGAGATATTATGCTTTCTTAACACATTTGTATTATATATTTTATTAACCGGAGAGTTCCATAAATGCGCCTTCCATATATCAACAATAGAGTCTGTAGGTAAAATAGTCCCTGGAGCCAAATGTTCCCCTTCGTGCGACACAAGCATTCCTTCTTGAAAAACATCAATACCCGCTAATAAAATTATACCTTGATATTCCAATTCAACTCTATTCATAAAAGATTTAACATAGTTGGAATCAACAACATCATCTCCGTCAATAAACATTATATGATTACCAGTAGCTAACTGAATCCCTTTGTTTCTCGCCCCAGAAACGCCTTGGTTTTCCTGCCTGAAAAGGACCACCCTGTCATCTAGTTCAGCAATTTTTCGGCATATATCGTTTGTTCCATCGTTCGAGCCATCATCTACAATTATTATTTCTATAGACCTAAACGTTTGCTTTCTCAAGCTATTGATGCATTGCGCTATGTTTTTTTCACCATTAAATACTGGCACAACTACAGAAAGTTTATCCATGGCCATATTATTAACTCACTTTTCCTTTCCAAGATGCCAATCGTGCGCTTCTTTATTTCTATTACTTTCAGTATACCAGTTTGCGCAATCTCATAATAAAAGCCTGCAAAAATTTCTTTTCAACCATCAAACGCGCAAACTTTTCTCGCCCACCGTCAAAATAATTGTTACTCAATCCATCATTCAAGAATTTTCCTACCGTCTCGTCATTTGCTAATTTATAAAAAAAACAAATAATAGGTACAATGCCATATTTTCCGTAATGAGCCAATGTACAGCCCACGCAATTACTCATAATCAACCCAAATGCCTCATTATAGAGCAACCTGTTCCATTTAGTGCCATCAGTAATATTAGAGCTTTTCAACAACAGGCTACTTCTAATGAAGTCATTATTATGTTCAATACTTTTTTTGTCATATCGCTGCGTTATAGAAGTTTGCCTGATTATATATCTATATCCGTTAATTGTATTATCTATGCATATTTCATCGCATATACTCAAATATGATAGGGTAAGGTTTAAATCTTCAGCTTTAATAACAGAATCAGAAACATTTTTAATAGCTTCTTTAAGTATCATTGTCTTAAAAATCTTGGTACATGCAGAATGAATAAAGCCTAATCCATTTTTGCTTGAATAAGAAGAAACATTAGAAGTTCCGTATATCCCATCAGGAATGGCATTATTAACAATTTCAAGAGTCCTTCCATTCTCATCACATCTCTTATATCCATAACATAATAAATCAGACTTTTGCCAGAACAATGATGCCATCGTTTTTTCAAAAAGATCAGAATCAACAATATCATCTCCATCCACAAAAGTAGCAAATATGCCATTTGCGACTTCCACCCCTGCTTTCCTAGCGCTTACAAGGCCTCCGTTTTCTTTATGAATAACAATTACTCTATCATCATTCTTCGCAATTTCATCGCATTTTCTCCCAGATTGATCAGTAGAGCCATCATCTACGAGTATTATCTCCAAGTTGTCATAGGAAGAAGATATAATGCTACTGACGCAACGCCCAACGTATTGTTCTACGTTATATATTGGTACTATTACACTAATTGTGCCCTTGTCCACCATTCTATCAAAATGAACCTTTCTATCCTTTAAACCTTTTTACCATCACACGCTCTATATATTGCTTGCTTCAGCTGTTCAGCTGCCCATAAAATACTCCTATTTGCCACAATATATTCACTCATTTCTTTGCACTTATTAGGTTCAAACTCGTTATTGATTATCTTAATCATGGCCTCTTTAAGAGACTTAGAATCGCCACTTTTTACAACGTATCCATTTTCCCCATTAGCCAAGCAATCATCCACTGCTCCAACCTGATTCGAGGCAACAATTGGCATTCCAACTATAGCAGCCTCATATAACGCCAACGAATATGGTTCTTTCCCTGGGTGAATATAACAAGACGATATTCCATAATATCTATGTAAGTCTTCAAAAGGGACTGCTTTAATATGACTAATATACTCCTTTGTACTATCTATTTCTGTTGCATCCTCTCCATCTCCTATAATCAGTAATTTAAATTTTTCATATTTACTTAGCTCCTCAGCAGCATCTAATAAAGCCTTAATATTTCTTGATCTAATCAAATGCCCAACAAATAAAAAAATAGGAACATTAGGTATCTCTCCAAAGATCTCCCACAACAACTTATTTTTCTCTTCAACACCTATTATTGCCTTATTTTTTATTTTTAAAGCATCAAAAGTGTAGCATCCACAGTATACTTTTTCTGGATCACCAACAATACTTGAAAAATACGTTTTACTCCTTTTTCCAGCACACCAAATAGCATTTGCCTTTTCCAGTACCCGCCTCCAAACCGCAGTCTTTATAGCAGAAAATTTTCTCCTCGAGGCATTTTTCTCAACTGAGTCTGCCATAATAATGTATGGTGTTCTATGAATAATACAATAAAGCACGGAGCTCATCGTAGTAATATAATCCCCTGCTATCACCACCACGTCAAAATGCTGAGATTTTAGCACTTTCCACCTGCTTTTCCCGTAATACAACGTGTTAAGGCCAGATTCGTATTGCCATTCAGTATGGTTAAGATATTTCTTTCCAAGTGACAATACCGTAAGGTTAATATCTTCTTGTTCAGACAAAAGCTTAAAAGTATCGTCTCTATAAGGTGCATCATAAATTGAAATAATCCCAACTTCTAATTTCTTTCCCATTTAAGCAACCATCCCTTACAACGTTTTTATTCTTCTACTTGCTTTTTTTATAAAATGAGCAATCGTATTATTTCTTAAATAATATAACCCGCTTCCATAATATCTTCGAATAACCTCTTGCTCTTCAATTTCAAGCATATTTATATCCTTGAAAGACCGTCCATCTACTTTCTTATTCCATGCGGAATGATCATCCAAATCATATGTAATACCATTTCCTTCCATGAATTGTTTAAAAATCTCATAGCCTTCTTTATACTTTTTATTGAACAGATCTATATCAGTCTGATAATAATCATTATACAAATCAATCCCACTATCATACTTGTCTATTGCAGGCATTCCAATAAAATCAGCAACTTCTTTACATCTTAAATCTTTGCAATACAGTTTTGCTGGAATTCCAGCATATAGTGCCATAATAGAGCCATGCAACCTTCCACCAAAGGCGTATGTGCACTTACTTAGACGTTCTGCCCAACAACTAATATCTGCAGGAGCATATACTCTACCGGCAAGTAATTGTTTTATGTATTCACTACCCAAATCCATGCCAAAAGAATCGACAACATTTATGATGTTGTCATACTTATATCTCCTTGAAAAAAACTCTTGTTGATCTACTATTATAGATTTAGGATACTCTTGTAACTCCTTCCTAAGCCAGTGGATTGGATAATCCCAAGAAGTGAACGCGACAGAAAAATCATCTCGTGTGATATTTTTTCTTTCTAATCTAAAGGTGCTCCCCCTCCTGTACAATCCCGGACAACCTGTAGCCACAGCATCATTTTTCAAACAATTATCCAAAAACTCTTTTGTAATGTAACCTCTAGTTGCTATTTTTCCACCAGAGCCTTCTACGGAGGCAACAAAACTAGCAGTATTCTTACCAATTCTTTTATTTAGAGTCTTTAATTCTTCATAATTTCTGCTTTGGATTCCACACCCTACTACAAAAAATGGGATGGAAAGCTGGGCTATCCATTTGGACATTCGCTCCAAAAAAGAATCAGTCACTACATTAAAAATATTTGCAAAAGAAGCTATAACATAATCATATTTCTCACTTGCCTCGACTGGATCCATATCAAGACACGGGAGAATGTCTAAACTAATATCCTCTTTCGTAAGATATTGCTCCGTTGCACTTGCAAAGACCCTGTTTCCGACATTTATACCATTGTTAATTCTTACATGAGTTTTCATCATATCCACATTTACCGGAACTGAGCCGACAGTATCCGCATCTTTTAAGTTATGATTATAGAGCACTCTCTTCATTCTTTTTCACACCTTATCTGTTTTTATCAAAAATACTATGTATCAAGTATCCACCATAGAATTCATTGGTACATACCCTTATTAAAGAAATAAGTATAGGAATTATCACTCATTAGAGCAGAAAAGACACTCCCGGAACAGTTACCTCCAAGTATCCCCTTACATTCAGACAAAATAACCATAGAAGACATATACTCTACACTTCTTAAAAACTCATCATTTTCCCTTTCACCTTTTGCATCATTTATCTGATACAGATTGTTTTTTCGGTATATTTCATCATAGTATTCTCTCGAGTTCGAAAAAACTATATCATCTCCAAATTCTTTGATAATTTTATCAAATATTCTTTTTTCATCAGTTGCAACATACAAAGACTTGCAACTCTGTTCGTCCATAATCTCATATATTTTTTTTACGACCTCATCAAATTCTGGTTGAACAGGATGAGATTTCGGTTTGAGCTTTGTATAATCTGTCCCCCTTAAAATGACGCCCAGCATTTCACTCGTATCTATATGGTTGTATTTCTTATCATTCTCAATATAATTGGAAAAAAAATCATTTTGAACTATAAGTTTCTTTGCTAGAGCTTTCCAAATGACCCATTCTTCCTTATTTTTGTTCCATAAGTAATCCCATTTTATTGAATATGGTTTGTTTACCACTTCCTTGACATAAATTTCTTCATTATCATACTCCGGGTGTATACCGAAAACAGAAGTACATGGTTGATCATATAGCCATTCCAGGCAAACATGATTCTTAGTTTCAATGTGACCATCAACAAAAAAAATAGGTATCAAACCCTTTCGCATGGCTGAAACCGTATATTCCAAGACATTGGTAACAATTCCTGCATGAAAACCCACATGATATGGCAAATCAACTTTGACAAATTGCGGATTGAGCTGAATTTTTGCAATTTCTTCATCAAAGTTCTGCTCAAGGTAGAACATATATTTCTTTACTTCGGAGTATCCTATTTTGCTTTCCAATACTCTGAGTGCACTTTTTTTTGTTGGAAACACTTTTCCAACCAAACGCACAATGGCGTACTGGTTTTTCTCTGAAATCATAGTCCATATACGCTTTAGTATCTCATAAAACATAATAAAGTATCCTTTTCGTTGCTATTAAACTTACGCATATCGTCGCTCCTTGACGCTCAAGAGAACAATACCTTCAAAGCATAACTCCGCTGCTTTCTCGCCTCTAATGGAGGAAGTTCCATATAGTCACCATATTGTAATGAGAGAATTTTGTCGTAATCTTTTGGCCCATTAAATACCTCGCCTTCAAATGCAAATTCGCCAAGATCAGACAACACATCTTTTTCAAATAACTGAATATTATAGGTCCCTGCATGACAAAAAACGCCATTCTCTCCAGCATAAGTTTTCGCTTTGTCTTCGTACAAATGTATCAGGTTTTCTTTACTGTAAAAAAGCGATAAGAACTGAAATGGCAAGTAAAACAATCTCTTTAACACACTATAGCGGTCACCAAGGTACCAAGGGCGATATCCCGCCTTCATCAATAGAATTCTCTGTATCTTCTTTAGGCCTCTATTCATTTCAATTAATGCTCTACTATCTTCTGAAATATCATCATATACGAAGACATCAATATCAAATCCACAAAAATCCTCATTTTGATTATTTTCAACATGATTTGTTATATATATAGTGTTCTTTTTCCTGACTTTCGAATATGAAAGTGGCCAGTTCTTATCTGTATGCCAGTTCTGTAATACATAGTCTTCGTTTCCTTCTTTTACAAAACTATCGCAAAACTTTTCATAATCTTTTCTTAGCATTCCTATATCAATGTCGTTATCCCAAGGAATAAAACCATGGTGCCTAACCGCCCCTAACAATGTTCCCCAATCCAAAAAGTAAGATATATTATTTCTTTTACAGAAATTAGTAACATATTTAAGTATTTCTAATTCCTCTAGTTGAACTTTTCTAAACTCTTCATCTGTTAACAAATGTAATTTTTCCACAATCTCAATCCTCACACATTAAAACATAATCTCTATATACTTCTCTTGCACGATCACTCACTTCATGACCATCTTTAACAAGCCTCTGATGCCCCGCCTTAGCAATTGCAATTCTGTCTTCATCATGATCTAAATAGTATCTAATCTTGTCCACAAAATCCTTTTTATCGAAAAAATAAACAGCCTCCTTGCCATCTTCGAACATTGAATTCATATCATCCGTATACTGACAAAAAACAAACGCTCCCGCAGCCGGGATTTCAAAACATCTGGTCGTATACGTATCATGGTTTAAAGATGACAAAAAAATAATTGGTATTTTACAACTAGATAACAATCTGTTATAGTTTGGCGCCATGGTATTCTTTATGGCAACAACATAATCTGAATATTTCGCATCTAGTTTCTCTGCCAAATTTACAGGAACGCCTATTTTTATGTGTGCTTTGCACAACTCTTCCAAATACTCAATTCTTTTGTCTTTTTCATAATGCGCAAGGCATAACACATCAGGAATACCCTTTATCAATTCTTCTTCAGAACATATATAATTATCCTTTGCAATGTAATACGCTCTTAAAACCTTTCCATTAAAAATATTCCTACTTTGAAGATCTATGATGTTTTTCTCTCTAAATACATAGTTAATATCAACCAATGAGCATATTTTTTTTGCATATCGCCAGTAATATTTTGGATAATAGTCCGAAAAAATATCATCATTCTGGTATGAAAAAACCATTGTTCCGCCACTTTTTATTTTTTTCACTGTACTAGGATAAATATCGTTACACCCATATAAAAAAACGGCATCATATGCATCCCGCTTTACAACTCTTAACAACTCCTTATTAAGCACACGTACAGCAGGGCCAATAATGAAATGCGTCTGTATTTTACCCAAGACACGAAAAACAATATTGCCATACGAGTAAAATCTATTTGTAGGAAAAATACCCGCAGAAACATCTTTGAGGCTGTCAAACGCCTCATAAAATGCCCTTTGGTAAATGTAGTAATTGTCCCTTCCCACAACAAGAATTTTTAACGTTTTTCCCAAAAGGCACCCTCCCTAAAAAATCAACAAATAACTTATATTCAAAAAGATTTAAACTATTCCTTCTTTTAACACTAGCTATCATAAACAATCTGCAAAAAAATGGAATAACTCTACCATTACAAACCTGCTAATAAGGCCCTTGAAATTCAATAGTCTGACATAAACCCAAATAAACTAAAAGTGTAACAAAAAACACTATAAGAATGTTTCCCGATGTATGCTATTACTTTTGAAAAGTGACTCAAAATTCCTAAATTTCAGCAGCCAACATTCCACAGCGCCCCATTCAGAAATAAATACTACAATAAAACAAAATGGTTTAATTATTTGAATGTTTATATTATTAATGCCACATAACGTTTTAACTCGAATCTTAGCTATAAACTCACAGCGATGTGATCTCTTTACACGCGCCACACATGTCATTTTAACAACATAATACAGGAAAGTAAAACAATGTCTTTGCTGTTTCAAAAGAATTTTCAGTATAAATATCTGTATTACTGGATGAAGAATATTACACACAAAAAATGCAAAAACACTGCTTCCTTTAAATGTTAAGGCATTAATGAAATCTGCTCAACAGCTGCCCAAAAATATTTGAAGCTTATCTTTGGCGCTCGTTTGATTTACATTATTTGTTTTCTCATTCTTGAAACAATTTTTAAAAGTCATTGTTGTTCTATTTGTAGTTTCTAGTCCTAAGTTGCCCTGATTGGTATCCTCTATCAACTAATCATTCCATTTACTCATTTAATTAAACTATTTTAACATCACACCGTCAGTGCTTAATCACATCTTCCAGCTCTGTCACTCTTTCCTGTACTCTCATGCGAACAAGAGCGTGCTCTCTACCTGCTTTTGCAAGTTCTAGCCGGAACGGAACATCGAATACAACTTTATTGATAGTCTTAAACATTTCTGCTTCGCCGTGGACTGTTTTACCTCCGGGCAGGTATCTTACTATTCCCACGTCTGTAGAGATAAAGGGAACACCTGCCGCCATTGGCTCAACAATGGAAATGGGAAACTTCTCCCCAACACTACCAAAAAGGAATACTGTGGCATTTCTTACAAAAGGTGCGATCTCATCTCTTGGAATATCGTTGTAATAGCGAACCTTTTTGGCTACTTGAGAAGTGCCTTCCGCCTGCAGCTCCTTTTCTATCTGTTTCAGATGGTCAATATAACCGCTTTTATCTGATCCGACAAATACCATCTCAAGATCCGCATTAGAATGGTAATATGCCCTCAATACCAATTCTTGGTTTTTGAGTGGGCCATAATTAGCCACGCATACCAAGTATTCCTTGGGCAGGTTATATTTCTCTAAGAACAAGGAATCGTCTTCTTTTTGGAAGAAAGCTTCGTCTGCAGCGTTTTCCATGATTATGGAGTTGATTCCATAGTGTTTTTTAAAGAATATGTTGCCGTCATCCATCTCATGTAACTGAGTGACTATGTCATACTTTTTGAAATTTTTAGCATTTTTGTAGTAGTAACAGCGCCACTTGAGGTTGTTGTAAATCTTAGATCCAACATTATGAAAACTTGCTTTGTCTCTCGGAGTCCATCCAAAATGCCAGATTCCGTGGATGTATAGGATTTTCTTTTTAGCTGGTATTGTATCAAGGATTGGAAGAAGTAAGTCGGTAGTTGGTGTCTGTACGCAGACATTGATCAAGACGTCCTCTTCAGTCACATTGTCTTTTACACATTTAATGTATTGTTCTGCATTTCCATCGTACTGCCTTATTATTCTGACACCATTAATTGTCTCTTCTTTAGGTAATCCTTCATGGCTATGAGTTATAACCAGGACCTCATAGCCTTTGGCATGAAGCCCCTCTGCTAAGTATGCATTTGTTGTGCTGACCCCATTGTTGAATGGGAGGTATGTGTGGGTGGTGAATATGATTTTCATAAACTTTTTCCTAATGTATGAGTTCAAATTCTCACCCAACTCTCGCAGGGTGTATGCTCCAATCCATTTGTATTGCCCCATTTCCCCGGGCATACTACTATTTTATCTTCATTCTTTCCAAGCCAGGTGCCCCACCAGCTGAAGCTACTGTTGGCGACGATGTTGTGTTTGCACTGGGTCATGAGGTACATGTCGTAGTGGGAGCGGTCGCCGCTGAAGGAATCCACAACAGCGAAGTCATCGTCCGGGTATTGCCGGCGGGCGTAGTCCGGGTCATCGGAGAAGACGAAGAAGCGTGGATTATCCACGTGTTCTCTGATGTAATCTATGGCCTTTCTGTAATAATCATCATTGCAGATGTTTTCATATACAGAGTTTCCCACATAGTCTCCGCGTCTGAGGTGAATAGACACAGAGTTGGAGTTTTCTATTTGGGCCAGTACCGATTCGATTTCATTTCGAGGAATACTAAAGGTGAAATTCTTTATGATCACATCTCTTATATCATCAAAGTATTTCTCACTCTGCCAGCAGCCTTTGAGATACTTGTTATCAAAATCAAAAATCTCAGGATGATATACGTTGTCCAGAACCTCTTTGTAGAGAGTATCTTTATTATCCCTTGCCCCAAAGAGCTTCCTCCTGATTCTGGAGAGTGGATACATGGAAACATCAGCCAATTTGTTTAATGTGCGCTTATCGCATTGCTCATAGTCCAGGTCAAATACATCAAATATCTTTAAGGCTTTAGTATTATTCAGTTTACTTACCAGAATCTCATCGTCGATGCAGACGTCCTTACCTAAAGATTTGAGCTTAAGGTAAAGGGCATACTGGAACATCTGATTGCCGAGACCGCCGTTGATTCCTACAACTAACATGCATTCATCCTTGTATTTCTTTTATTATGGCATCCACATTTCTCTCGATGCAGACGCTGTCCGGTCTTTCTATGGTTTCTCTGCAGCCACCGGTGTCATAGGTTATGACTCTGGTGCCGCAGGCTTCTGCCTCCATGTTTACGGAAGGGAAGGTGTCCTCGTAGGTTGGGTTCACAAAGACATCTGCTGCAGAGTAGATTTCTG
>JAEEGL010095155.1_pt1 | contig 39066 bp, 32 predicted proteins | sample 9134231 | NCBI WGS metagenome assembly JAEEGL01 (sample SAMN16246548, study PRJNA631951) | gut metagenome | biome: gut microbiome; feature: rumen; material: fiber-attached | host: Bos | place: Iran: Karaj | collected 2018-10 | reverse complement strand
ACTTGTTCTGCATCTTCTGGTAATTGAATTACATCTTCTTCTTTAAGTTCAGTTTCGCCGCTTGTTCTGTAAGTATCAACTTCCAAGTAACTAGATTGAGATATTTTATATAACCATCTATCTACAAGCTTTAAAACTCCAAATGTAATTGCAGTACCAACAGCAATCATTATAAAAAATTTAATTAGAAATTTTCTAAGTTTTTTCATTAATTTTACCTCTTCCTCTCTTATACTATTTAACAATGAATGCTGTAGGAACATAACGTTCACCAGCAATATCACTTGGTTTGTTTACTACGTTACCATCAAATACCATAGTAGAAGAAGCACCACCATCTAGGTTGAATGCGTTATATGCACCATAATTTAGTAGTATATCTTGAGCTTGTTTTAGAGTTGCTCCATAACTATCTGTTTGTCTTCCATCAATAACTAAGAATAAAACAGTACCATCTTGTTTTTGTGCAATACAAGTTCTTGGTTGAACACCCCAACCATAAGCACCATATATTCTTGGTTGGCCATTAATAATTAATGCTGGTCCAAATGAAATAGCACATCTTAAGTTTAGACCTTCAACATTACTTGGATAAATGGCATCTGAAACATATAAAATGTTATCTTGTGTAAATCCACACATACTACATGCTTCCCAGTAATTAAATATACTATCATAATACTTATTGTCTATTATTAAAAGACCTGTAGGAACTGCTCCAGTACCTGCAGCATCATCTGCAAGACCACCAGCGTTAATTCCAGCAACGGCACCATATGCTTCTACTATTTGAGAAGTAGTAGAACCAACTGTAGGTACCTTTGGTCCAACAACTAAGTCAACACGAGATGGATCATCTATAGTCATTAAATATGCTTTAAATGTATCTGTACTTACATCTTCAACTTTTATCCCCTCTGTATTAGTTTGTTTTACTTTTTGTTGTTTTACTTCTACATCTTTAAGATTTTGTTCAACAGCCTCTACTGAACCTCTAGCTTTTGCTAAAATATCATTTATCTCTTCATCAGATAAAAACCATGTTGCAAAATATTGGTGAGTCATTGTAGTCATAGATGTTGTAACAATCATCTCTTTTGTAGTTAAAAATAAATCTGTGTAATAAATTAAATATATTCCTAGTCCTAAAATATAAACTATTTCAAATATTAAAACTCCTAACGCTTTTAAAAGTCCTAAAAAGAATTTTTTCATTTTTTCCCTCTCTTTTCAAATTTAATATATAAATATTAAAAACACTTCTATTTAATTTTAACAAATAATATGTGCTTTTTCAACATTTATGTTAATTTTTCACATAATATTCACATATAGAAAAGTAGCAGTATTATTAGTACTGCTACTTATAGTTTTATTGTTATTGAGCAACACCATTTCTATAGATAGTTACTCTTGGATTTCCTGGAGTAGCTCCACTATTTCCATGGTTTCCACTACATGTTTCAAAAGGTTTTGTATAAGCCCAGTCACTTGGATATTGTCCTTGTGAAGGTTGAGCTCTTACAAGTACAGACTTTTTTGTTGATGCACATCCTGAACCCGCTAATTTACCAGTTGAATTACAAATATTTGCAAATTCATGAACTGTACATGTATCTGTAGGAATTGTATCAACAGCTACAAAGTCTGATAGAATTCTATTTCCTCTTGGATCTGCTCTACAAGCATCTGTAGCAACTTTACCAGAATCTCTACATAGTTCAACTCTTCTTACAGAAGCAGGTTGTTCCATAATAGCTACATTATCTTTTCCTTCTGTAATAGCGTTCATTACTCTATTGAATAATTTAGTTGAATCATATGGATATCCTCTACCAATTACTGTAGGTTGGTCATAACCAGTCCAACAAGCTATTGTATAGTAGTTAGTAAATCCACAGAACCATCTATCTTTATCATCATTTGTATTACCAGTTTTACCAGCACAAGGCATTGATCTACCATGCATATTTACACCAGGGTAACCAGTACCAGCTGGATCACTAATAACACTTTCTAGACAGCTTGAAAGCATAAATGCTGTAGAATCTTTCATTACTTGTTTACCATCTATTTCAGTATTGTCTAAAACAATGTTTCCATTTCTATCTTCAACAGTTGTATATAATTTTGGTTTAATATAATATCCACCATTAGCAATAGTACCATAAGCATTTGCCATCATTAATGGTGTAAATCCATTAGTAACACCACCAAGTCCTAGAGATGCTGCAGATTTATCACTATCACTTAAAGAAGTTAATCCGCAATTATATGCAAAGTTCCAACAGTAATCCTCATCTCCTACAATTAGGTTAGCTTTAGCAGCAGGGATGTTCATAGAATCAAGAATAGCTTCTCTACAAGTTACAAATCCTTTAAAGTATCCATACCAGTTATGTGGTGTCCAGTTACCCATTGTAAATTGGTTATCATCAAGTCCTGCACCAGGAGATAATAATCCTTTTTCAAATGCAGGTCCATAAGCACCAAATGGTTTCATACAAGAACCTGGTTGTCTATATGATTGAGTAGCTCTGTTAAGAGTTAATGCTCCTACCTTTTCTCCAGCTCCTCCAATTAGACCTCTAACTTGACCAGTCTTATGATCAAGTACAACCATAGCACCTTGAATGTCATCGTAGAAGATACTTCCATCTTTGAATGCTTCATCTACTTGCCATTGAATATCTGGATCTTCTGTTGAATGTATTTGATATCCATCAGTATAGATCATTTTTAATGCTATACCTCTAGAAATATTTCTTTGTTCCATTAAGTCTTCTATAACAGCTTCAACAACAGCGTCAACAAAATATGTTTGTGTTCCACCATAGTTTACTTGTTTAGATTTGAATTGCAATTCATAATTTGATGCTTCATCATATTCTTCTTGATTAATAAATCCTAAAGCAAGCATTTTATTTAATACTATATCTTTTCTCTTTAATAATGCGTCTCTTGCTTCATCACTTCTGTATGCATTAGTAATTTCTGGTGATTGAATCATAGCAGCAATTGCAGCAGATTCTGCAATGTTTAATTCACTTACAGATTTTCCAAAGAAGTGATTTGAAGCAACCTCAATGCCCCAGCTACTGTCACCATAATAAATTGTATTAACATATGATTCAAAAATTTGCTCTTTAGAAAGTTTTGTTTCAAGAGATATAGCTCTATACCATTCTCTTATCTTTCTTTGCCAAGCTCTTTCTTTATCTGATGTAATATTTTTTACTAATTGTTGTGTAATAGTACTAGCACCATAATCTGAATCTCCACCATGTAGAACATAGTTACCTATAGCACCAAGTGTTCTTTTTAAATCTATACCATGGTGTTTATAGAATCTTTCATCCTCAATTGCAACAACAGCATCAACAGTATGTTTTGGTATATCTTCATATGATACAACAATTCTGTTTTCACTATCATATAGTGCAGCTAGTTGATTTCCATTCATATCATATACAAATGATGTTTGAGGTAGTAATTCTAACTCATCTAGACTAATACTATCTGTTCCATCTATTATTCCTGAAATTACTCCAAGTACAACACCTACTCCTATAATGCAAAGAGCAAGTCCAACTAGAAGAAGGATTCTAAAGATTTTCCAACCTAATTTACCTTTTTTCTTTTGTTTCTTTGGTTCTTTACTGTTAGAATTTGTAATCTTATTATCCTTTTTCTTTACTTTTTTTACTACACTTGAAGAATTCTTTTTGTTGTTTCCTCTAAGTCTAACATTTAAAGGTTTGTTATTACTCATCTTCTCCTCCTGAATAGTCTTTCTATTCTAAAATATATTTGAACCTCTTATGTTTAAATTTTGCTTTACAGCTTTCTTTACTCTAATTAAATCTTTAGAGTTAATTGTTGTAATTTTATCTAAAAGCCTAGTTTTGTCTATAGTTCTAATTTGCTCTACCAAAACTACAGACTCATATTTTAACCCATTTGTATATTTTAACAATATATGAGTCGGTAAATATGACTTTTCTTTTTTAGAGGTGATAGGAATAACAATAGTGGTAGGGCTATACTTATTTCCAAGATTATTCTGAACAACAAGTACGGGCCTTATCCCCTTTTGTTCACTACCAATGCCAATTAAATTAGCATAGTAGATGTCTCCTAAATTTACAACCAAATATATTCTACCTCCTTTATTATACACTATTAATTTTCTTTAGTAAATACTTTACGACTTATTTTTTGACTTCAAAATTTATACAATCTGTTATAATTTGTACTATTCCTTCGTGATTATATAAACAAACTTTAGTAATTTTTGATGTTTTTTTTGAAACATAAATTTCATAATTATTAAATAATTCATTATCTATTTCTACCGAACATATATAATCCGAATCATTTTCCCTTATTTCATAATTTGAATTTATATTTTTAATAATATATGAAATAGAAATAATATTTAGAGTATCTTCTTCTAAATTATAACTATATGATGTGTTTGCACCATCATAATTTATTACAGATTCATTACTATTAGTATTAATTTCAATTCCACCATCTACTTTAATATTATATGAATCAGACAAAAAATCTGCTCGTTCAAAAACACAATAATTATTCACGTTTTTATTTGAATATATTGTAACTTTATAGATTGCTTCAAAACCTTGAATATTTATTAAATTGTCTATACAAAACTCACATTCTTCTTTCTTGCTCCTATTAAAAACATAGTAAAAAGCGACACAAATAATAGTTATCGCAACAATAGTACAAATTAGTATTACAAATCTAACCAAGTTTTCAAATTTTATATTTAACCAAAAGAATTTTTTCAATAATAATTCACCATTATAATATATGAGAAAAAATAATAAAAAATGAAAAAAGACAAGTATTTCTACTTGCCTCTTTAATAATCATCTATGTATTTTCATTTACTTGATTAATAGAATCTTGCACCTCTTTTAATTTATCTACAATAAGTTGTAAGTATTCTTGGTCAACATCGCTCTTAAGATTTCTCTTAACATTATTTGTCATGCCATCAACTTCTTCTTTAAGAGAAGCCATAAGTTCAAGAATATTATATCTTGTAGCTTTGTATGAATTCTTACCATCATGAAGTAATTTTCCTTCCATATCATATTGTTCTTGATATGATGGAATTACCGCATTAATTTTAAATCCATTTTCAATATATTCTTTAAGAACAGTTTGAGCTTCAATTTCGCCATGAACAATAAATATTTGATCTGGCTTTTTATCCATAGCTGCTACCCAATTTAATAATCCATCTCTATCCGCATGCCCAGAGAAAGCATCTAAATATTTAATTTCTGCAGCAACTGCAATTTCCTCTCCAAATATTTTAACTAGTTTTTCACCATCAAGTATTTTTCTGCCTAGAGTTCCTTCTGCTTGGTACCCAACAAATAATATAGTACTTTCTGGTCTATATAAATTATGTTTTAAGTGATGTTTTATTCTTCCAACTTCACACATACCGCTAGCACTAATAATAATTTTTGGAGTCATATCATCATTTAATGCCATAGAACCTTCACTTGTTTCTACAAAATGAAGATTATCAAAATCTAAAGGATTATCTCCTTTAAGTAAATATCTCAATGCTTCTTCATCATAATAGCTATGTTGAGTTTCAAATATCTTTGTTGCATTAACTGCAAGCGGACTATCTACATATACTGGTATTTGAGATAGTTCTTCTTTTAAATTATCATCTGTCAAATATTTATTTATTTCATATAATAATTCTTGAGTTCTACCTACAGCAAAAGAAGGAATTATTACATTTCCGCCTCTTCTTATAGTATCTAGAATAATATGTATAAATTTATCTGATTGATCTGAAATTGAACTATGCAATCTATCACCATATGTAGATTCCATAACTAGTACATCTGCTGAATCAATTGGCTCAGGATCATTTATAATTGGAAGATTTGTATTTCCAAGATCACCAGTAAATACAACTTTCTTTTCTACTCCATCTTCTGTTAAATATAAATGAACAACAGAAGATCCAAGCATGTGTCCAGCATCAGTTAACTCAAATGAAATATTTTCATTTATTGTAACTCTTGTACCATAATCTATTCCTGCAAATATTTCTAAACAGTCTATTGCATCTTGTTCAGTATATATTGGGTCATTTGGTGCTTTTCCTGCACGCATTCTTTTTCTATTTACCCATTCAATTTCTGTTTCTTGTATGTGACCACTATCTGGTAACATTATTTTACAAAGCTCTTGAGTAGCTGTTGTACAATAAATTGGATTTTTATATCCAGCTTTATATAACTTTGGTATTCTACCACTATGATCAATATGCGCATGAGTTAAAATTACAAATTCAACTTCTTGTATATTAAAAGGGAAATCCTCATAGTTCATCATTTGATTTGTAAGACTACCTTGAAACAAACCACAATCTATTAAAAATTTGTGCCCTGCAACTTCAACCATATGACAAGAACCTGTTACATTTTGAGCAGCACCATAAAAAGTAATATTCATATAATCATCCTCTCATAAAATATCTTCTACACTTTAATATTATTATAAATAGAAACATTTTTCAATAAATATTATATAAATGTAGGATTTTTAGTAATTATTAAATTAGTATTTTTCTTACATTTAGAATTATATACTCTAATTTTTTCATAAATTTGAGAATATATTTTTGTATTAAGTTTGGCTTTAAGCATAACATTTACTCTATATCTATTATTTATTCTTTGAATAAATGGAGATTTAGGAGTATATACCCTATACTCATTATAATTATCCATATTTAAAATATTATATAAAGTTTGAGCATTTTGTTTAACATCATATAAATTTTGACCACTAATTTCAAACAATAAAATATCTATAAATGGTGGATATCCAAATGTTTTCCTATATTCAATTTCTTTATCAAAAAATTCATTATAATCATTATGTTCTACAGCTTGCAGTATATAATTATCTGTATCACTTGTTTGTATTAATACTCTACCTTCTTTAGAACTTCTTCCAGCTCTACCAGATACTTGGAATATATTTGAAAAAGCTCTTTCACTTGCACAAAAATCATTCATAGCAAGAAGTGCATCTGTTCCAATTATTCCAACTAGAGTTACATTTGGCATATCATGGCCTTTTGAAATCATTTGAGTACCAATTAAAACATCTACATTTTCATTTTTAAACTCATCTAATATTTTGGCTTGAGAATCACGAGCTACAGTAGTATCTGCATCCATTCTTAAAACACTAATACCAGGAAAAATTTCAAGTAATTCTTCCTCAAGTTTTTCTGTTCCTAAATTATAGCTACTTATTTCCTCACTACCACATTTAGGACAAATAGTAACATTCTTTTCTACATGAGAACAATAATGACAAAGTAATAAATTATTTGTCTTGTGATAAGTCATAGCGACATCACAATTTGGACAATTAAATACATAGCCACATGTTTTACATGTAAGATAAGAATTGTACCCACGTTTATTTAAAAATAGCATAGTTTGTTCATGATTTTTAATATTTTCTTCAATAGCAGCTTTAAGCTTTAAAGATATATTTGATGTATTTCCCATTATTCTATCATCTCTCATATTAACAAGATCAATAGTAGGAAGTTTAGCATCTGCCGCTCTATTTTTCATTTCATATAAATCTATTTGACCATTTATAGCTTTGTTATATGTGTTAATTTCAGGAGTAGCACTTCCTAAAACTAAAACTGCTCCAGCTTCTTTGCATATATATGCTGCAATATCTTTAGTTGAATATTTAGGTTTAGTTTGAGAATAATAACTTGTATCATGTTCTTCATCTATTATTACTAATCCCAAATCATCCAAAGGAGCAAATATAGCAGAACGAGCACCAATAACAATATCTACATCACCATTTTTTATTCTTCTATATTCATCTTTTCTTTGAGATACTGTCATCTTACTATGAAGTATAGCAATTCTTTCTCCAAAACGAGAAACAAAGCGTTCAACAGTTTGGTAAGTAAGTGAAATCTCAGGCACAAGAACTATTGCTTTTCTTCCTTGAGATAATACTCTTTCAATTAATTGCAAATATACCTCTGTCTTACCGGAACCAGTTACTCCATGGATTAAACATTGTTTATATGTTTCATCATAAATATCTCTACTTATTCCATCTATTACAACTTTTTGTTCATCAGTAGGAGTTAATGCATATGTTTTTTCTACTTTTAAATCTTTTAGAAAATCTATTTGTTTATCTACCTCAACAATATCTATATAACCGTTCTTTTGAGCTGTAGTAATAACACTTCTAGATATTCCAAGACCTTCTATAATATCACTAATTAAAACATTATCGTTATACATTAAGAAAGATAATAACTGAATTTGTTTAGCACTTTTAACTACGTTATCTTCAATATCTTGCATTATCTCATCAACGGATTTAATAAGCAGTACTTTTTTATCTTTTCTAGTATCTAAAGACTTAGAACTATTTTTAGACTTAGTACCTGGTGGTAACATTAATTTTAAAGCATCATACACATTGCAAAAATATACATATGCAATATACTTTGCAAGTTTTAAACGTTTTTCATCTATATATGATACATCATCTAAAAATGATTCTATTTCTTTTAATTTATATTTTGGAGGCTCATAATCTGTTTCCAGTTTTACAATTATCCCCTCTGTTAAATCCTTACCTCTTCCAAAACTTACTTCTACTCTTTTGCCAATTTCAGCTTCCATTTCAAGTTCTTCTGGAACTAAGTAATCATATACCTTATTTAGTGAATTTACTGATGTATTTATTAATATTTTAGCTAACATTTCACACCTCTACATTATTATATATTACACTAAAAAAGTAGTCAAGAATAAAACAGATGTTTATATAAAAGATATAAAAAAGTAACACCTAAAATTAGGTGTTACTAAATATATTATTCTTTATCTTTTAACCATTGTTTATATGCATCTAATACTATTTTGAAAACTTCTTCTGGAGTTTTATCTGTAGTATCTACAACTAAATCATAGTTTGACATATTAGTTCTATCTACATTATATGTCTTTATGTATCTATAATTTTCTTGATCAAATCTATATTTGATAGCTTCCATAGCTTGCTCTATAGAAGTATATTTTTCTGTTGCTTCCCTAACAGAATCATTATACGCACGTCTAGCAGACTCTTTTAAATCTACTTTTAAATATACTTTAAAAGAGTGTGGAACAGCGTAAAATCCAAGTCTTGCATCAATTATTAAATAATCATGCTTAGCAGCATATTCAGATGCAGATTTTTCAACTTGTCTATCTATTTCTTCGTGTTGATTTAAATACTCTTGAAATTCAACAATAGACATCCCCATTTCTGTTGCAAGTTTTCTTACATACTCACCATTTTTATATACACTGTATCCAAGCTCTTTTTGTAGCAGAGCAGTTATTGTTCCTTTTCCACTAGCAATGTCTCCTGTTATTGATATAATGTGTATATTCATAGGCTTACTCCTTATTTGCTTCTTGTACTTCTCTTATTTCTTTTTCAAGCTCAGATTCTGGAGTTACTGAGTATTTTCCATCAATCTTAATATATACTTTCCCATCAACGATTTCTTTAGCAGCTCTATCAACAGCATCGAAAACGTATTCTGAATAATCTTCTTTACCTTCTTTTATTTTATCTTTGTTTTCTGAATATTTTTTTAATCTTTGAGCTTCAAGTGCTCTAGCTCTTTTAGAAATTGCAAGAACAGATTGATATCTGTTTCCTACTTTAGGCATAATTTCTTTAACGTTTGGTTTAGATAACATTTTATTTCCCCCTTCAAACTATAACATATATTATATAATATTTTTTATGTTTTGTAAATATATAAATCTACATAATTTTTCGTTTTTTTCTACTTAAATTCGCAAATTGTTGTCATACCACAAGGTAAAAATTCTTCACTATTTTTTTGTCTTAGACCAATTTCATCAAAAGTTATTATTTTTTCTTTATCAATTGCATGATTTAGCGCATTTTTAATTACTGTACCACTAAACCCACCAGTATATGTATTAATAATCATAAATAATGGATTATCTGAAAGAAGTTCACTGCAAAGTTCAATCAACTCATAAATATTTTTTTCCAAAGTCCAAACTTCACCATTTTTTCCTCTGCCATATGAAGGTGGATCCATTATTATTGCATCATATTTGTTTCCACGTCTAATTTCTCTTTTTACAAATTTAATTACATCATCTACTAAAAATCTAACAGTTCTATCTTGAAGATTAGAAGAATTAATATTTTCTTTTGCCCAGTTAACCATTCCTTGAGAAGAATCTACATGAACAACAGTAGCGCCCGCATAAGCACATGCAACAGTTGCACCACCAGTATATGCAAATAAATTTAATACTTTAATCTCTCTTTTTTTAGCATCTTTAGATATTTTTCCTATCATATAATCCCAGTTAACACTTTGTTCTGGAAATAATCCTGTATGTTTAAATCCCATAGGTTTTAAATTAAAAGTTAAATCTTTGTACTTAATAGCCCATGAATCATCCATAGCTCTTAATTTTTCCCAATGGCCTCCACCAGTATTACTTCTAACATATCTAGCGTGAGCTTGCTTCCATAGTTTTGGGTTTGTTTTGTCCTTCCAGACAATTTGAGGATCTGGACGAATTAATATATAATCTCCCCATTTTTCTAATTTTTCACCATCTGCCATATCTAATAGTTGGTAATCTATCCATTCTTTAGAATAACGCATAATCTTTCTCCTTTTACATATGTATTATTATATGACTAAACAATATTTCAAATATATTATAATGTTAATTATTCTTTTTTGTATATTCTTCTTTCAAAAAATAAATTTAGAAAGTATAAGAATAACAATAGAGTTATTTCTAAAAAGCATAATGCCATCTCTTTTTCTTTTTATACTATTTAGCAATGTTCTTTTACAAATAGATATAAAAAGTGGCTTAAAAAAGGTTTTCAAAAACAATTATGCTATTATCTTTATCGCTATTATTGGATTTATATGTGGTTATCCAATGGGTGCAAAAGCAATTAACGAGTACTTAAACAAAAAAGAAATAACAACATCACAAGCAAAATTTTTGCTTACATTTGCAAACAATGCTAGTCCAATATTTATTCTATCTACAATTGGAATAACAATGTTTAATAATATATACTTTGGAATAATTCTTGCAATTAGTCATTATTTAGCATCATTAATAATTTGTGTTTTTTCTTTATTTCACAAAGACATTATACACGAAAGTAAAACATTTTTAAAGAGTAATAACAATAATAGTGACAAAAAATTACATAAAACTATATTTGAAGCCTTAAATGTTGCAATTAAGAATACATACTACACTTTAAGTCAAATACTTGCATATCTAATATTATTTAATATTTTAAGCGATGAATTATCTTATATATTAAATTGTTTACAATTAAAGCCTAATTATATCTATATAATACAATCATTATTTGAATCCACAAACGGAATTAAAAATATAATATTTAATTGCACATATAATATAAATACTATACTAATTCTTTCCTCTTTTGCATTAGGATTTAGTGGTTTATCTATAATATTTCAAATATATTCTTGCATATATACAAAAAGAATAAACATATTCTATATAATGAAATACAAGCTAATACAAGGATTATTATCTAGTATTATTACATATTTATTAGTAAATATAAAATTTAAGCCATCACTACAAATAAACACAATAATTTCAAATGAATTTACTTATTTTATAATAATCGTTTCTCTTCTATTTATCTTTGCTGCAAGCATAAAAAAAGTAACTAAGAAATTAATTTCCTAGTTACCATATATAAATTAAAGAAGGGGGTAAACTTTAAGTCTACACTATTATTATATACATCATATATTTTTTTATTCATAAGGAGGTGATAATTTTGGATAAAAATCAAAACTTTTTTGACCCATATAATTTTAACAATATGAATTCAACAAATAACGACCCTATGCAAATACCAGGAATAGATCAAATAAACAATCCTATGTTATATTATGAGCAACAATATATGTATTATAGATATCTAACTCAAGTATTAGAATACAGAATAAAGATGAAAGAATATGAAGAAGCAATGAACGCAAAAAAATGATAGGCAAAAACCTATCATTTTATTATTTATTATATTACAAGTCCACCATTTGGACTTATTACTTGTCCTGTAATATATCTTGCCTCATATGAAGCTAAGAATTTAACTGTTGCTGCAACATCTTCTACTCTACCAATTTTTCCAAGTGGAATTTCATCCTCTAAAACTTTCATATCTTCATCTGATAGTTCTTTTAACATATCTGTAGAAATAGCACCAGGTGCAACAACATTTACTGTAATATTAGATGGAGCAAGTTCTTTAGCTAATGCCTTGCTCATACCTATAATTGCTGCTTTAGAAGTTGAATATGCAACTTCTAAAGATGCACCAACCATTCCCCAAATAGAAGAAATATTAATAATAGTACCATCTTTTCTAGGAAGCATAGATTTTTTCAAAACAGATTGAGTTGTATTAAATGTACCTAAAATATTTACATTTAACATTCTTTGCAAATCTTTTTCATCAATATCTATAAATAATTTATACTCACTTATTCCAGCATTATTTACTAATACATCTATATTTCCAAATGTAGCAATTACATTATCTACCATTTTATCTACTTGTGCTCTATCTGTAATGTCTGCTTTATATATCATTACATTGCAACCACTATCTGCAAGTTCCTTACATAAACTTTTAGCTTCTTTTTCTGAAGTATTATAATTTATACATACATTATATCCAGATATAGCAAAGTTTTTTGCAATAGCTTTTCCTATACCTTTCGCAGCTCCTGTAATAATTACTGTTTTATTCATTTTACATCCCTCTTTTTCTTACATATATATTGTAACATAAAACAATAAAAAAAGTACATACCTAAATGGTATGTACTATTAATTTTTCTATTCGCCAGGAGCAGTAGGTGTATTTCCATCTTCACCCTTTTGATTAATTTCATTTTTGTTTTGTGTTTCTTTAGCAAGTTGTTCTTGTTTTTTAGCCTCTCTAGTTTCTTCAGATATAACAGCTTGATCTACTTTATTAACTAAGCCAGCATTTCTTGCTTGGAAATCATTAACAGGTTGTTGTTTTTCTTCTACAACAGGAGTTTCTTGAACAGGAGCTTCTTGTTCTCTTTCTTGAGAATCAAATCTTCTATTTAATTCTTCTTCTCTTCTCTTTGATTCTATTTCAGAACCTTCAGAAAGCATTTGTAAATTTCCTTTTTTAGAGAACTTATCTGACATATAATCCTTAAGTTCTGTTAATAACGTTCTAGGAGATCTAACTCTTCCCTTAACTTGTTGGAATAAGTTTACATTAGAATATGTATCTCTATATTTATTTAATTCTTCAAGTTTAGCTTTCTTTTCTTCTGAAGATAAAGAAGGATCTCCGTTAATTTTAGCTTCATATTTATCAAATCTTTCTGGAAGACTCTTGTAAATGTCTGCAATCTTTTTTGTATCACTCAAATTTAAACCAAGTTCAGGCATAGATTTTAGTGCTTGTTCCATCATAGGACCTTTTAATTTAAGAATGCTTTTTCTAGTATCTAAATGTTCCATTCCTTTAAATGGATGGAAAGTACCAACTTCTTCAAAAGCTTTCATAATTATTTGTCTTGATTTTGGATCATTTAACATTGCAAGTCTTGTTTTATCTGGAATAGCTTGTGAGCTAAACATATCTAAAACATCCCATGCTCCATCATAGTTACGATCTAAAGTACTTAAATTTGTAATTCCAAAAATAGAACTTAATCTATCTTGTGGGATATTTCCAGCCATAACATCTTCTGGTGTAATGAATTGACGTTGTTGAGCTACTTGTTCAGTTCCTTGAGCAGGTGCAGCTTGTACATTTTGAGCATTAGGAGCAGCTTTACCATTACCATTTGCTTTTGGTTGGTTATTATTCTCTCCATCAGTTCTTTCTACATTTTCTGTACCTTCAGTTTTTTCTTCGGGTTCAGTTGGCTCTGTTTTTTCTCCATTTTCTGGAGCTTCTTGAGTAGGTGTATTCTTTACAATATTTTCAAGTCTATCTCTTTCAGCATCATATTTACCAATACTATCAGTAATATCTTTATCACCATAAACAAAACTTGCACCATCTTTAGCATATGGAGCAACTTGTTGTCCTAATGCTTTAAGAGCTTCTCTTTTAACAGTCATATGTTGACGAGCTGCTTTTTGCGCTTTATCTAATAAACCAAATTTATGAGAATCTCCTCTACTATTACTAATGTCTTTTCCTTCAATTCCTTCTTTAACAGCTTCTAATCTTCCAATTAAACCTTCAAGTTCCTCTTTTCTTTCTGGAGTAGTTTCAGGATTATCTCTTTCTGCTTTAAAAGAATCAAGTTTAGAATTAGTTTCTGCTAATAAATTTTGAACTCTACCAACTTCTTCAGATTTTCCAATTAAATCATTAAGCTTATTTTCTCTATTTCTAAGAGTACCAATTAATTGGTTCTTAGCTGCAGTATATGGAGAATCCGGAGCCATTAAATCTTCTGTAGAAATAGGCTCTTTAGAATATGTAGCAAATTCTTCAGCATATTTTTCATCAATAGCAATATCTCCTTGATCTTCTGGAATTTCTACCTCTTCTCCTCTAGCTTTAAGCATTCTTAAAAATAAAACTTTTTTGTAATTTTCTAATCTGTTTCCAAGGTCTTTTAAATTTTTAGTAATTTGACCTTCTATTTCTTTTTTACCTCTTTGTTGATCTGACATTTCTTCAACATCTTTAAAATCTGCATCTAAACTACTTTTTTCTGTTTCAATTTTTCCAACTGTTTGTTCATCTTGATTTACTTCTGGTTCTTGTGTTTCTTCCGCTCTTACATTGTTTTCATTTTCTGCCATTTTTAAATACCTCCTTTTTAATATTTATTCACATACTGTTTTAGTGAATTTATAAAATCTAGGTGAGCATCACGCTCAATCTCTTCTGATACCTCATTAACTTCTTGTTGTAATAGATTAAATTCTTGTTCAATTTCTTCTACTGTCATACAAACAACCCCCTAAACACATCTTATACTTAAATTATAATATAACGCAAAAACAAAGTCAATAATATTGACTTCATTTTGTTTAATTTACATAATATTTTTAATATTTTTGTAATTTTTGCTTTCTAATCTATTTTTTTCCACCTTTAAGACTTCTCATTTTTTCTAAGAATTTCCATCCTTTAGAGTTATATACTAAGTTTAATTCATTAGCTTTATCTTCAAACTTTCTAGTTATAATTTCGTTTTCTTCTTTTACTTGTTTTAGTTCTTGCTCAAGAAGCCACTCGGGATCTTTATGATATTCAACATCCGAATTAATATTTCCATCTTTATCAAAAAGAAAATTATAGATAGCTTCACATCCTCCATCTTTAGTATCTCCAAACCAAAGATTAAATTTATCTTCCCTTTCTTTTTTGTAATAATTTTCATCTGTTAAAAGTTTTTTAGACTCATCTAAAAAGCCTTCAATATCTACTACCTTAGGACCAACAGTCCAAAAATCTATATCTGAGAATATTACTCCCCTATTTTTACTATACTCATCATAATCTCCTAATGCATAAAGTACTGGTCTTTTTAAGAAAGTAAACTCAGTTCCTATAGATGAATAATCTGAAATCATAAGATCAAATGCATTAATTATTTCATTTACAGATAAATCATGTTCAAGTAACATTGAATCATCTATATTAACAATGTTTTCAGATTCCATTTTAGTATATTCAGTTTTATCTCCCGGATGTCTTTTTACGCATAATAAATAATTATTTTCCTTTAAGAAATTATCTAGTGTATTTTCATCATATTCTTTAAAATTAAATATGTTTTTAACGTTTACACTTTCTGCATCTGAATGATTAAATCCTTTTTTGTAAGTAGGCATATAAACCATAATTTTATCATATTTAGATAAATCTTTACCAAGTACTTTTGAAAGATTTTCTTTTCCATTAGAATATTTAAAATAATCAAAAAGCGGCATACCTAATGACTTAATTCTCTTACTTTCAATAAGTAACATTTGTGAATATATACATTGCCAAAAATCACTAGGAACAATAACATAATCTATTATTTTTCTCATATTATTGTACCCTCTAACATCTTCAGCACTAGGATTTTTACATGCAAAACCAACAGGTTTAGGACCTATTCCATGCCATAGTTCAATATATAAAGATTTTGCTGTTTTATCTCCATCTAAATTTCCTTGTGTTGTAAAGAAAACATCAGTAGTTTTTATATATTCTTTAAATTCATCTGTTCCAATTAATATAGCATTAATTCCTTTAGCTTTTAGTTTTTCTACAGAATCTTCATTATATACTATCCAAACATAATTGTGTCTGTCTAAGTTTTTCTTAGACATAAATTCATACAAAGCTTTTGCATTTCCACCAAAATCTGGAAAACTGCAAAATGTAATGTTTAATTTTTCCATATATATACACCTTGCCTTTAGATAGTTAAATTATATTATCTTTTAATTCTTTAAGCAATATATTTACTAAAAAATATGTCAAAATAGAAAATAAAAAAGCTCAAAATACTAGAATTACTAATATCTTGAGCTATATTTACTTAATATAAATATTATTCTTTGTTATGTTCAAAGTTCCAAGCATCTCTACACATATCTTCAAGAGATTTTTTAGCAACAAAACCAATTTCTTCTCTTGCTTTTGTTGGGTCAGAATAACAAGTAGCTATATCTCCTGGACGTCTTTCAACTATTTTATATGGAACTTTTATATTGTTTGCTTTTTCAAATGCATTAATCATATCTAATACACTATATCCTACACCAGTACCTAGGTTATATATATGCATTCCTTTTCCATCTTTTTTAAGTTTATCTAATGCATTAATATGTCCACACGCAAGATCTACAACGTGAATATAATCTCTTACACCTGTACCATCTTTTGTATCATAATCATTACCAAATACGCTAAGTTGTGGAAGTTTTCCGGCAGCAACTTTAGAAATATATGGCATTAAATTTGCAGGAACGCCTTTAGGATCTTCACCAATTAGTCCACTTTCATGTGCACCTACTGGATTAAAGTATCTTAAAATTGCAATATTCCATTCGTTATCTGATTTATATAAATCTTGTAATATTTGTTCAACCATTAGTTTAGAAGTACCATATGGATTTGTAGTTCCTCCTACTTTACAATCTTCAGTAATTGGAATTACTTCAGGATCTCCATATACAGTAGCAGAAGATGAAAATACTAATGTTTTAACATTGTGTTTTTTCATTTCATCTAATAATACTAAAACTGTTGAAACATTATTTGTATAATACTCAACTGGTTTTTGTACAGATTCACCTACTGCTTTATATGCAGCAAAATCTATAACAGCTCCAATATCATTTTCTGTAAATATTTTCTCTAATACATTTCTATCTATCATGTTTCCTTCATAAACTTTAATAGATTTTCCAGTAATTTTTTCTACAGCTTCAATTGCTGATGGATTACTATTAGAAAAATTATCTAATACTACTATTTCTTCTCCCTTATTTAGAAGCTCAACACATGTATGTGTTCCAATGTATCCAGCTCCGCCTGTAACTAATATTTTTGACATACTATTACCTTCCTTTCATCTCATGTCTATATCTTACTTTAAGTATGTGATAATTATATAACAGTTTAGTGAAAAATTCAACTAATTAACACGTACTCTTGCTTGTGAGCAATGACTCGCAAATGTTGATAGTGGCATTGTTCTGTTAGCATAAATTCTTGGTATTCTAAAATCATTTGTATGTTGTAATGTGTTATATGTTCCACCAAGCATTTCAACGCCAAACGAATAATACTCTTTACTTATTTGAACAGTTGTATCATTGTTATATCCGGTAGGATATGCAACTGTTGTAACTGGTTTACCAATTAGTTCTTCAAGTCTTTGTTTTGAATCTCTTAATTCATGTAATTGTTCATCATATGTCATCTCATTTAGGTATTGATGAGAACATGTATGAGAAGCAATTTCAATTATACCGCTATCTGCCATTTCTTTTATTTGATCTTCTGTTAAATAGTTTTCTCCATTTATATAATCTGTAATAATATAAATTGTTGCTTTTTGGTTATATTTCTTTAAAATAGGGAAAGCATTTTCATAGAAATATACAAAACAATCATCAAAAGTTAAGCAAACAGGTTTTTCATATTTATATAATTTATCCATTTCATTTACAAAAACAGTTTGGTAACCATTTTCAGTAATATATTTTACTTGTTCTTCAAGAGTTGATGGTTTTAAAAAGTTTTCTGTATCTGGATAATTACCATAATCATCTAATATAAAATGATACATAAATATTGGAACTGAAGCGCTCCAATCATTTGGAACTACAGTTTCATCTGCTAACACAACATCTGAGTTATCAATTTTTATATCATCATTTATACCATTAATGTTTAGAGAAACATGCAATCCAGTAAAATGTTTAACTACAAAAATTCCTCCAATAACTAATACACAAACTAAAACCAAACAAATTAAAATTTTTAAAAAATTATTCTTTTTCATTATTTCCTCCAATTATATTTATCCAACCTTTGGCAACATTTTCACTATAATATTTTGATACATCACTTAATTCATTTAAGGCTATTTTTTCCCATTTACTTCTATCTTCAACAAGACTTATTATTTCTTGAGCCATCTTTTCAATATTTCTATCTTCTACCAAAATACCATTATATCCATTTTGAATTATTTCTTTTGGTCCTACATCTATATTAAATGAAAGAACAGGAAGACCTTGTTCCATTGCTTCACAAAGAACTAGTGAAAAACTTTCGCAAACAGACGTAAGAACAAATATTTTAGATTTTTCTAATTCTCTTTTTACGCTATCTGTAGGAATTCTACCTGTAATTGTAACTGAGCCTTCCAAGTCTAAATCTTTAATTTTTTGCTCTAAAACCTCTCTTTGAGAGCCTTCTCCTACAATTTTTAATTCTAATTCTTCATGTTTATCATGAACAATTTTAAATACATCAAGAAGAGTTGGAAAGTCTTTTACTTTTTCAAGTCTTCCTACACTAATGATTGTATTACTTTCAAAGCTTGCATTTACTCCGTCAATTACTTTTTCAATCATATTAGAGATATTATATACTTTAGCATGAGAATTAGATTTTTCAAGCCATTTTTCGTAATCTAGCTTAGCTTTATTAGTCATTACAACAATAGCATCGATATTTTTAAACCACTTTCTAACTCTACCAATATATTTGTTTGTAGTAATATATGAATGCTCCTGAGAAATGTTAAATGTATCATGTCTTACAATAAGTTTAGAAAATTCTATTCTAGATGAAACAATAACATCTGTATCAAGAGTTTCAATTTTTTTCTTTAAAACTTTAGATTTATATATTCCACATTTAATCATAACAATAGACTCTTTAACAAACTTAAATATATTTAAATGTTTTAAAGAGTTATAAAATTCCTTATGATGTGGGCCAAAATCACTTAAAAATTCAACTTTTACACTTTTGTCTATATCATAGAATGATCTACCATGCAGCATATCATAAACAGATATAATTGTAATGTCATACTGGCCAGTTTTAGCAAGTTCATTTACAAGTGTAATAGTTTGTTTTTCAAGCCCACCATAATTTAAATGTAGCATTAAAAACGTAATTTTCTTCAAGTTTATGCCTCCATAAATCATTTAAAATTATATAATAAAAGCTAAATGTTTGTCAACATTTAGCTTTATTACATATCATTAATTATTTAGCTTTTTCTTCAACATTTCTTCTTGCAAAAAATACATATAAGAAAAAGCATAACATAAATACAAATAATAATCCCATAACCGCCATACAAGAATAAGTTGCTCCTCTCATACCATAATTTTTAACCCATATATTAGGTACAAAAAATGCAAATATAGCAGTTAAAGCATATGTAATAGTTGTTAGCTTTTGAGAACGCATTGTGCCCAAAGCATTAAACAATACATTTGCACTTGCATATAAAAATCCTGAAAGTACAAGTAATAATAAGTCTGTTTTATACATACCAAGATCAACTTTATATAATAGATTTAAGAATGGTATTCCTAAAATATAGCATCCTATTTCTACACACAAAGTAGCAGCTGCAAGAACACCTATTATCATTAATACTATTTTTAAAAACTTAGCATATTGCTTGTTTGTCCAATATTCGCCAAAAGGTTTTAAAAATGGTTTTATAATAAAAATACTAACAAGATTTATTACAAATGTAGGCATATAGATTATATTAAAATACGTTTGCATTGCATAATCTCCACTTGCATCAATTGCATATTTTACAGCATTAATTACATACATACTAATCATAGTTGAAATTGCTAGAGGCAAACATGCTTTTAATATATTTATTACTTTATTTTTATCTACTTTAAAAGTTGTTTTAGCAAATTTATTAATTAATCTAAATTCATAAAGCAAAAATACAATTAAATTTGCTATTACAAGTCCAAGCATAGAAATTATTATGTTTTTTGTTAAAATATCTAATATAAAAAAGACAATTAATCCGGCTACATTTCTAAATACAATAGATTTCCCGCCAATTTCAAGTCTTCCATTAAGTTGAAATTCAGCTTGATAGCTTTCACTAATATTTTCTATTGCACGAAACACAAGAAGTAATAATAAAATTAGTAATTTTTCATGTGTATAACCGGCAGCAAATATAAATATAACTCCAACAACAAACATTAATACTTGTGCAATAACTCTTGTTACAAGATATTCAGAAAAACTATTTTTTCTTTCTACATCAGTTGATTGAAATATTCTAATTCCATAATCTCCTAATGAATTTAAAATACACGCAGATGCGTAACTAATCGAAAATATACCAGCAATTTCAATTCCATTTAATCTAGTACAAAACGCAAGTATTATAGCATTAAGTAATGACGAAATGAAACTACCAATAGTATTCCAAATGAATTCTCTTTTTCTTATCATTTATATTATCCTCTTTACCATTTAACATCAATTTTTAATTTATTAATCATAAAATTATACATAAATAAAAATAGTCTAAATATTCCAATTTTGTACATAAATCTAACAATATATATAGCAAGTTTTTTAACTGCTCTACCCTTAACCTTTAGTTTTAATTTTCTCCATGAACTAAAATTAGTATCCATATATTGCTTAATATGTTTTATACGTTTACCAATATTTACATCTTTGTTATTATACAATCTACTTGGAATAGATATACAATTATGAATAAAAACTTGAGCTGCTAAATAGTCCATATATTCCTTACAATAATTAGCTTTAACATACTTTTGTTTTATTTCTACTAAATTATTTTCAAAAAGGTCTGCTTTTTCTTCAGTAATACTCATAATTAAAGAATCTGCTCTAACCATATAATGCCACATTATTTTTTTAATATATTTAATTTTCTTTGTTTTTGGAATGATTTCTAAATAAAATAACGTGTCCTCAATTGCTCTTTTATCTTCAGAAAACCAAACACCTTCAATAACATCTTTTTTAAATAATTTTCCCCATCCTGATGGATTTAAAAATGCTGTTTCTAAAATTGTATCTTTATTAATTTCAAGTTCATCAAAAGGCATAGAAATCATTTCCTGACTATATACCTTTTTGGTTTCTTCATCTACTCTGTCAAAGCCACAACATACAATATCATAGCCTTTTTCTGCTTCCTTTACTAATTCTTCTATAGCATTCAAATCTATGTAATCATCACTATCTAAGAATAATAAATAATCACCAGTAGCTACTTTAATACCAGAATTTCTAGCACTTCCCAAACCACCATTAGGTTTATGAATAACCTTAATTCTAGAATCTTCTTTAGCTCTTCTATCAGCAATTTGGCCAGAACTATCTTTAGTTCCATCATCTACTAAAATTATTTCAATATTTTCATATGTTTGATTTACCAAGCTATCAACAGATCTATCCAAATATTTTTCAACATTATAGATTGGTACAATAACACTAACTTTTGGATTTTTCATACAATCTCCTTTACCATTTTATATCTATTTTTAATTTATCTATAACAAATCTATATAACTTAATATATACAATAGCCATATTATGTTTATATAGCCAATTAACACCCCAAAGAGCAAATCTTTTAAACCCACGTTTTAAAGAATAACCAAATTTTAAAAATGGACTTTTTCTCCATGAAGAAAAATTATCATCCATATATTTTATAGTATCTTTTAACATTTTATTAATGTTTATAGACTTGTCATAAGAAGCTCTATATATTACAGACATACCAAGATGTAAAAAAACTAGAAAGTCTATAATATATTTCATATCATCATATTTTCCTTCTTGCACATATAACTCTTTTAGCTCTAACAAGTATTTTTTAAAGTTTTCAACATCTTGTTGATTTACACTATGAATTTGTGAATCATATCTTAAGAAATAGTGATACAAAACCTCTGGAACGAAAGCAATTTTATTAATTTTTGAATATGAACTTGCAAGAAATATCATATCATTAAAACCTCTAAAGTCTTTAAATCTTAAATCTTTTACTTTTTCAGTTTTATATATCTTATTCCATGGTGCAGGATTAATGAATACACAAAAATCATCATCTGGCTTAATTTCTTTTACTGTATATCCATATCCAGTCATATCTTTGCTTACTACTTTATTTGTAGCAAGGTCAATTCTCTCAAATCCACAAACTGCCATATCTGCATTATTTTCTTTTGCAGCACTATATAGTTTCTCAGCCCAATCAGGAGCAACATAATCATCTGTATCTACAAAAGTTACATATTCCCCAGTTGCTCTTTCTAATCCATAATTTCTTGTAGTAAATTCCCCACCATTTTCTTTGTGAAAAGCTTTGATTTTTTTAGGATATTTTTTGGCATACTCATCAACTATTTGTGGCGCACTATCAGTAGATCCATCATCTACGCAAAGTATCTCTATATCCTCTAGCGTTTGTCCAACAAGCGCATCCAAACATCTTGGAAGATATTTTTCTAGGTTGTAGACAAGTGCAACTACTGTTAATTTTACTCTATCTTCCATTATCATATATCTCCTCTATTAATTTTATTTTGTTTCTTCTTCTTTAGCCTCTTTATTTTCTTTTAAAGCTATATAATGATCTAAATTTTTAATTTTTTCATTTAATTCAGATATTCTCATATTGTCTATAAATACTTTCATTAAAAGTACAACGATCATTACAAAGAAAACAAAATTAACAGATGCCATAAATCCAAGTTTTGAAGCAAGCCAAGCTACTGCATTATCAAAAATACTCATTAATATTAGTAAAAAGCTTCCAAAAAGCCAAGTAATAGAGTTTTCAACATGTAATTTAGCTTGTTTTATTTTCTTAACGCATAGTAAGAAAGATATAATAGATCCTATTATTAATATAATTCTAAGTGTTAATGACATATTCTCTCACCTACTTGTCCTTTCTAGTGAAATTTCTAATAAATACAATAGATAACATCATATTAACCATGTATTTTACAGATTTAAATGCATTTAGATAGCTTTCACCAAACTCTCTATCTCTCATTTGAACTTGCACTTCTTTAACTTTTAAACCTTTTTTAATCATAAATACTACTGTATCTGGTTCTGGTGTAAGACTTGCATTAGAATTGAATAATTCTATTGCTTTCTTTCCGTATGCTCTCATACCAGATGTTGGATCAGTAATTTTCTTAAATGTAGTAAGTCTAATAGCAGCACTTAAAACCCTACTACCAAGCATTCTAGCTGTAAATGGTTTCTTTTCTTCAACAAATCTAGAACCAATTGCAACATCTACATTTTCATTTTCAATTTGTTCAACTAATTTTTTTAGATATTTAGCATCATGTTGACCATCCCCATCAAATTGAATAGCAACATCATATCCATTTTGCTTTGCATATTTCATTCCAACTTGTATAGCACTTGTTAAGCCATAGTTTATTGGTAATGAAACCATATTAAATCCATTTTTTTGACATACCTCTTTTGTATTATCTTTTGAGCAGTCATTAATTACAACATAATCATAATCTGTATTAGTTGTAATATCTTTAATTGTTTTTTCAATATTAAGCGCTTCATTATAAGCTGGTACAATAACTAAAACTTTAATTTTAATCCCCTCCTAAAACTTTCCTTAATTATATCCTAATTATAATTAGAAATCAAATTCTATGAAAAGAAATTTCCAATTGTAAGAATTGATATAATTAAACTTGTAGCCATAAGAACAGTATATAATACTTTCTTATTTTTTACATTTATATTAAGCAAACTATTTGTTGCTCCAATATACAATAATGATGAAGTAGCAATAAAGTATCTAGCTTGTAACCCAGATATTTCTGCAGCTCCCTTACTTGTCCATTGAGAATAAGCAATAGCATATACAATTGCAATAATTGCTATACTTACACCAATATATATAATTCTATGTACTTTAGGTAATTCAACCACATCTTCTTCATCTTTGGAGAATAGCAGTAAAATATATACAAAATACATTGAAATTGAGAATATTGCTTTATTAGCAGCAGTAGAATATGCAAAATTATCAAAAAATCCTCTTAAAACATCCTGATCTATTCTTGCAAGTACAGTTGTCATTATAACTTTAATAGCAGTAAATGGTGATGTAAAGAAAGATTTAATACCATATACTTCAAGACCTTGTCCAGGAGCTGTGCCTTGCTCTGTTGCAAGTCCAAGATTTATAAGCAATGATGATGCAAGTACAACAATAATAAATCCTATCTTTATAATCCATTCTACAACTCTATTATTAAACTTATCTTTTGGAACTAAGAATAATAATGCAAGTACTGGAAAATATCCAAATTTACCAAGTATTAATCCTATTGAAAAGATAGTTAATAATATAATTTCTCTTTTTCCAATTTTTTCTACACTATATATCATTTGGAATATTAATGATACAAGCATTATAATAATTGCATTTGTAAAATAATCCATATTTATTGCAACAGATTGTTGAATAAATATTGGGAATAAACATACAATTGTAAGTATTCTTTTAAAATGCGGCATCTTTTTAATAGCCCAATAACATGCCAAAACTGTTATTGTAAGATTTAACAATCTACTTAGTAAAAACATTACTAAAGGAGACAAATGCATAGTTCTAGCAACAAGTATTGCACCTGCAGCTGGAATATATGGAATAACAGATAAATCTACAACATTTCTATAATCTGTTTCATATTTAGATTCAATAGAATAATCTACACTCTTTGTAAACTCAGATAAATAGTTTTCGCTATATAATTTATTTGTTGTATCATGTAAATTTCTATTGTATTTATATATAAATTCAGTTATAGCTTTAGGAAATTTATGAAATCCTCCATCATATTCTGTTATAACATATGATTCTTTATATGCTCTTAAGAAATGACTTGCTTCATCTGGGACATTAAATGGTGCCATAACAAAAATCATAGCAACACTTGCAATAACAGATAAAACAACATATATACTTTCATATTTTTTATTTGGCATCTTACAAACCAAATATATACCATATCCAATAAATAATGCTACAGGTAAAAAGATAAACTTTCTAAGTAAAAGTGAAAATGCATAATATGTAAATAAAAACATTAAAAATACAATTCCAATATAAAGTAATATATCATAAAACTTTAATTTATCTTCTATTACCTTCTTATAAACATATTTTAGCCCAAACATTAGTACAATAAATATTGGTAAAGCAATTACAAAATATAATATATTAGTTGCACTAATACTTTTAGTAAGTATTTCTTTAATTCCTACAACATTTAAATAACTATTTTCATTTAATTCTTGTACTATCCCATCTTTTAAAACAGTAATGTCTTCACTATTTCCAGAAAATTTAACATATAAATCATCTACAACATTTACATCAAGTACAATATCTACTTTCTCACTTGTTTTTAATAATTTTTTTTCTTTATCTAATGATAAAGAATCTCCTACAAAAGATTTTAAAGGTATATCATTTGAGTTCAGACTAATCTTTTCAATCATTACATTTTCATTAAAAGTAACAATATATTCAATTTTCTCACTAGAAAACTTAAACATACTAAAACTCAAAGAAGCCATACATGATAAAACCACAACTATAAAAACAAATGCAATTTTTTTCAAAATGTCTTTTTTCATATTTTCCTCCTAGTAAAAACCATTACTTACAGTATAAAATGCTAGAAAATACATTACTAACATTCCTATAGCATATAATAAATTTTTGTTTTTTACATTTAACTTAATTTTTTTGTTAGTAAATAACAAATATATTAGCAGATTTGCTGGTATAAAATATCTACATTGTAAGCCTTGAACAGTCTCAGCTCCTTCAGGAGTCCATGTAAAGCATAATGAAGTATATACTACACCAACTACCATAAACGCTACTAATCCTATTATAACCTTATCTATTAATTTAAGCTTATCTTCATCTTGTCCACTAACCATTATTAAAATCATAGCAATAATAGTATTTATAAATAACATTGGAGAATTACTCCATTTTAAAGAAATACCAAAGCCATCAAGCATTCCGGTTAAAAAGTCTAATACTGCTCTATCTCTTAATGTAGTTAGATATACTTTAACCATATAAAATGGATGAGCAAGTGCAAAACCTAATGAATAATACTTAGACTTGCCAGATGTTGGCATAAGTATAGTACTAAAGTTTTGAACAATACCAATTATCATAGGCATTACAATAATAAATAGTTTAAACAAAATAGCTTTTTTCTTACTTTCAAAGTTCTTATTTGGTATTAATAATACTAAAAATGCAATTGGAAAATATCCAAACTTGCAAAAAGCTAAAATAAATACCATACCCGTAAGCAATGCCATATTTTTATTACTTATAGTAGTTTTTCTATATTTTAATCTCAAAACATAAGAAATTATTACTACACTAATTATGTTAGTAAGCCAGTCCATATTGATTCCCATGTTCTGTTGCATTACAATTGGGAACAATAGCATCACAAATATTAATCTTTTAAATGCAGGTATTCCTTTAATTGAATAATAACCCATAAGTAATGCACATAAAAGATTTGCAAATCTACCAAACATTAATAAAAATATAGATGGTAGTCTAAATGCTCTTGCTATTGTAATAGCTACAACAGAAGGTAAATACGGAATAACAGATAAACTATTTGTGTTTGAATAATTAAATGTCTCATCACTTTCAACAGAAACACTTAACCTATCAAAAATATCGCCAAAATAGTTTTTAACGTTATATTTAATAGTATAAACATAACTTCCATGAATATATTTATACGAAAAATTATTTATAGATTCAGGTAAGATTACTCTTCCACCATCATCATTTCCATTTATTCCAACATAATAGCTCTTTACAAAATGAGCTCCCTCATCAGGAATATTAAATGGTGGAATCAAAAATATTAATGAGATACCAGCTACAGTACCTAAAACTATAAATACTTTTTCTAAATCTACTTTTCCATTTTTATTTAGATAATAAATATAGTATCCAACTAAACTCAATATTAAAACTAGTGAAACCCATCTAAATATATAAAAAAATGCGTAGAAAGCAAAAATATACAATAATAAAACAATGAAAATAAACTCAATAACATGTGTAATTTTTAATCTATTTTTAGCACTTCTTTGAGCAAAATCTTCAATTCTTAATACTGCTATATACACAATAGGAATAGCTATTATAAATGCAATTAAAGAATATAAGTTTAATCCATGTTTTATTGTTGGAATAAATCCAATGGCTCTACTATATGTGCCATCTTCTGTTTCTACTTGTTCACCATTACAATAAATAGATACTGAATCTCCACTAGTTTTAATGTAAACATCATCTATTTGAGAAACCATAATAGTAATATTTGCATCTTCTACAGCTTCAACTACATCTACATCTGTTTTTGCGTTTTCTTCTAATACTGTCCATTCACTAACATATCTATCGATTGGCATTTCAGTATCATTGATAATTACAGCTTCTAATTGATCACCATCTTCCATTTTAATAATATAAGTATCATATTTAGAAGCTGCAACTCCAAGACCAATATTTAACGCCACAAATATTGAAATAAATACGCTAATTAGGACGTTTATGATTCTCTTTTTCATTTTACTCCTTTATAAGCTTTTTTTAATTAAATTTAATGCGATTTTTTCGGCAACAATTAAAGCAATTACTGCCATAAGTATCACATTCATATATCCAAAATTTACTCCTGTAGCAATTAATTGAATAGTATTTAATACAACAACTGCTATAAAGAATAAATATTTTCTGTTTTTTGTAATTAAAGCTAAGACTATTGATAATACAATAGATGTAACAAAATAAGTTAATTGACTAGCAAATAAAGGAATATTTGCAAAGTTTTTAACTCCATTTACTACATGAGCTTTAATATAATTAAATTGTGTATCAATATTGTCTACATTTACATATTCAATTGCTTTTTCAATAGTTGATGTAGAAGCCAAATCTACACTAGGTTGTATGTTAATAGTATTTGCATTAAAACTATAAATTAATGCAATAATTAAACATACTAAATAAGTTGCTCCTAATGTAATAATTCTCTTTTTTTGTTGTTTATTAACAAATAGATTAATCATTACATATCCAAATGTTACGACAGACATCAATAATCCAAGACTAAAATTAGTCATTATTAAAAGTCCTAAAATAATGCCTAACGGTATTAATTCCAAAATTCTATAACCGAATTTTTTTGACATTCCTAGATGTAACATATAAACCATAGCAAGTAAAACAAAGCAGTATAATGTTGAATTGTTAGGAACAATTACAGCTATTTTAAATATTGGGAATAATGAAATTAAAATAGTTAACAAATACTCAAAAACAAATAAAATATTTTCAGATTTTTTAATCTTTTTATATTGTTCTAAATTTGGAACTTTATTTTCTATTATTCCCTTCTCCACATCCTCCTCTTTTCTTCCTAAAACTCTATCTGAAACAAAATTAAAGTCTATATTTCTTATTTTTGCACAAATAAAAGTCCAAATTAAAGACATAAGAGTAATTTGTAGAGTAGCTTTTCCAAATTCTAATGATAATTTACTAGAATTGTTTGGAATTGGATTTAGTGCTAAAAGTGAAGCAAATAGCACTCCAAACATAGTAACTAATGTCGCTATATCTTTAGGATTTGAAAAGAATTTGATTTTATTTTTTAATGCTACAAAGAAATCTATAACATAAACAACCCAAACCATATTTTTTCTTTTCATTTTAGTTTTAAATTTTTCCATTGGAGAAATCCATGTAGCATCAAAATGATGAATCATACATGAATTATCTGTAAATTTATTATTTTGATAGTCATAACTTAGTGGATAAAAATATTCCATAGGATATATTTTAGTTTTTCCATCATCAAAGCTTTGTATTTTATCTAATTCCTTATCAAAACCTATTTGTTCAAAGTATTTAGTAAGTACTCTTGGAACACTTTGGTCATAAAGATCACCTGTAGGATTAAACTTTTCACAAGATTCATAATAATCTACAATATCTTTAATTCTAGGATTATGAGCTTCTTTTGCCCATACAACAGCAGCATTAATCATTTTAGAATCTTCTTGACCCATAAACAAATCTAATTCTAAATATTTAGAAATATCTGCTGTAATTTCCATATCTGTGTCTAAGTATATTCCACCATATTCTTCAAGAACTTTAAATCTAGTATAGTCTGCAACAAATGCCCATTTCTTTTGCGCATATGCTTCTTTAACAAAAGGGCATTGATTAACATCAAAATTTGTTTCATTCCATTCTTTAATTTCAAAATCTGGTAAGAATTTTTTCCAAGTCTGAATACACTTTTTAGTAAGTTCAGATATAGGATTACCACCAAACCAAATATAGTGTATTATTTTATTATTAGCTTTACTTTCCACTAAATCATTCCTCCTATTTTATGCGTTTAAAAATTCTTCTTTAAGTCTTATCACTTCACTAGAATATTCTTTCTTCCATTCACGATATAAACTCATAATTTCTTCTTTATTATTTATACAATTATTAATTTTTTCGTAAATTTCATCAATACTATCTTCTTCTTTTACAACAACTAAATCTTCAAGTTTATTTCCTTTAAAGAAGTCTGTATTATTACCTATAATACATGGAACACCTACTTCAAAGCTCTCTAATGGTATCATTGGAGAACATTCTGTAAATGTTACATATAAATTAACACTATTTTGCGCCATTCTAGTTAAAAGTTGTGTTCTGTTAAGTGACATAGGTGCATCATCTGTAACAGTTTTTATATGCATTAGCTCACAAAAGCTTTTAGCAAGTGGTGTGTTAGGTATTACATCTACATACGCATCTTCCACCATTGCTATAGCACTTAATTGGTTATATGTATTCTTCTCCCATCTATCTCCAGAAGAATACAAACCAAGTTTAAGTCTTCCATCTTTTCTTTGTGGATATGTTGATTCTAAATTAACATCATTCATTAAATGACATGCTTTATATCCCTTTAATGAATAAAACTCAGCCATAGCACTTTTAAAAAATCCTATAGTATCTACTACACCACGTTCTTGAAGTTGTAATAATTCTTCTAGATATTTTTGTTCGTTAAAGTTTACAAATAATGCATGTGAACCATGCCACATAAATTTAATTTTTATATTTTCATCTAAATTATGAATTTCTTCTGCTAAATCTTTATATCCATAAGCCATAGTAGCAAAAATAACTTGTTCAAACTTTTTGTTTACAATAGCTTTAGCAATATTTTTTATCTGCTTAGCATTAAATACTTCATATAACTCTACTGCTCTATTTTCACCAAATAGATCTTTAGTTGCATTCATTATTCCTATAGTTTCAGGATTATAAATAGCAATAAAAGAAGAATCTGTCACATTGTTAATTTCATCAATTACTTTATTTGTATATTTCTTTTGATAGAATAATATTGAATTAATCTTTTTTACGTGTCTATTCATAATATCCCTCCTACATATTTAAAAAGTCTTCAACACTTTTAGCGCTTGCCGCATCATTTCTTGCTTTCCAATCTTTATATAATTCAAAGATTTCATCTTTATGCTCTAGTGCTGTCTTAATCTTTTCTTCAATAGCAGTTAGGTCATCTTCTCTTTCAACTACTAAATAATCATGAAGTTTTTCACCTTGGAAATAATGATGATTATGTCCCATTACACAAAGAGTTCCAGCTTCTAATGCTTCAATTGGAAGCATAGGAGCACACTCAGAAAATGTAACATATAGAACAACATCTCTTTTTGCCATTTGAACTAGTAAATCTTCTCTTTTTAAATGTGAAGTAGAACCAACAATTTCAAGTTCATTATAATATGCAAGCTTTTTAAGTTCATATTTAAGTGGTACAACTTCAAGCTCTGCATTTTTAAAACTAGATGCTGCCATTACTTGATTGAATGTATTTTTTCTCCAATCTGTACTTGCAGAATAAAGTCCAAATTTAAGTTTACCATTATCTTCTTTATGAACTTTGGCTATTTCAGCTTTTACTTCATCTGTAAGTCTAACAGTATTCATAATGAATGCTGCTTTATATCCTTGAGACTCATAAAATTTAACAAGACTTGCTTTACAAGTTCCCATTACATCAATTACACCTTGTTTGTGTAAATTAATTACCATTAAGTTTGTAGCCCAGTTTATTTCTTCAATTACTTGAGAATGTGAACCATGCCAAAAACTCTTTAATTTTATATTAGGATTTTTTTGTCTAATTTTAATAGCTATCTTATCCCAGCCATAGTTAAAAGCACTAAATATTACTTGCTTAGTATCAAGTTCAATAATTTTATCTACAATTTTATCTACATTACTATTTAAAAATACTTCTTGCATAGGTAAATAATTAGTAAATAATTCTTTTGTAGCAGCTGTTACTCCTAACCATCTAGGATTGTGTATAATTAAATATGGTGTTTCAACACCTTGTTTTTTTAGCTCTAAATATTTATCTAATGCTGCAATTGTTTCTTCTATTCCGTCATCTTTTTTTACTGAAAATTTGCTTTTAATTTTTTGTACTGTTAAATACTTTTTATATCCAATGTGATTTTTTACAACACGCATTCTATCAAAAAAGTATTCTGTACCAGTAGGTCCCATTTTATTTAAAACATGAACTTTATATTTTTGTCTAAAGCCCATCTTTTTAGAAGAATCAAAGAATAATGCTTTAATATTTCCACTAAATCCTTTACCAACTTTTTCATAATCTATTGGGTAGAAAAAGTCATAAGGATAAATAAATGAATTATCTTTAATTTTCAATACATAATTATAGTTTTCGTATAAGTTTTTACCAGTTATTTTAGATAAAACATCAGTAATATCTTCATATTCTTGAGTTTTAATTAAATCTAAAATTTCTTTAACTAATTCATTACCTTTATCTTTTGAATAAATAATATTGGTTGCAATATATTTATCATCACGAAAACCTATAAAAAAGTCATGATTTAAAAATGAATTAATAGATTTTATAAATTTAAAATTACCATCTAAAAGAAGCCCACCATTTTCATATAAATATTTAAATAGCGCGTATTCTTTAACCAGTTTATCTCCACTTAAATCATTTTTTGCTTCGTTTAATATTTTTGCTAGATCTACTGTTTCTACTTTAGCATTTTTAAAGAATTTATTATATCCTTTAACAAATTTATCTTTTACTTCAAAACAGCTTATTTTAATGTTGTTTACCATATAATCATACCTTTCTTAGCCTTGTTCTTCTATATATTTTTCAAGAACTGAATTTACATCTCCATCCATTGCAATTTCACCTTTTTTTATCCATAAAGCTCTATCGCAGAAGCTCTTGATTTGGCCTATGTTATGAGATACAAATACCATTGTTTTACCTTCAGCTTTAAGTTCTTTCATTTTCTCTAAACATTTTGCTTGGAAATGTGCATCTCCTACTGCCAATATTTCATCTATTAAAAGAATTTCTGCTTGAACATTAACAGCAATTGAGAATGCAAGTCTCATATACATTCCTGAAGAATAAGTTCTAACTGGAGACTCTATAAATTCTCCTAATTCACTAAATTCTATAATTTTATCTATAATAGGATCAATATCTTTTTTACCAAGACCATACATAGAAGCATTAAAATATATATTTTCTCTACCTGTAAAGTCTGTATTAAATCCGGCACCAAGTTCGATCATACTTGATACTTTACCATTTATATCTATTGTTCCCTTTTGAGGATATATAATTTTGTTTAATAATTTTAAAAGTGTAGATTTTCCACATCCGTTAACACCAACAAGTGCTACAGATTCACCTCTTAAAATATCTACTGAAATATCCTTTAATACAACATGTTTTCTTTTCTTATTTCTTCCTAAATGTCCAATTTTTTCTTTTAGGAAGTATGATTTATCTTCATATACTGTAAATTCTTTAGTAACGTTTTTTACAGATATTGCTACATTATTTTTGTTTTTACTAGCCATATTATACCTCCTCTGCAAAACGTCTTTGAAGTTTGTTAAATACTAACCATCCTATTACACAAAGACCTAAAGATACAAGGAAAACAATACCTAAAGCTCTAAAGTCTGGTAGTGTTTTATCATAAAGAATACTCTTGTATCCGCCAAGAATTGTTACCATTGGATTTAATTTATAAATAGATAAGAATTTTTCTGGTACCATTGAAATACTATAAAGTATTGGTGATGCATACATCCAAATCATCATAATTGGGTTCATCATGTATTGAACATCTCTTACATAAACATTTGCTGCTGAAATCATAAGGATAATTCCAAATGCAAAAGTTACTTGAACCAGCATTATTAATGGAAGTAATAATGCATTAAATGATAATCCTACTCCTGATACTAAAATAGCAATAATAGTTACAATTAATGAAAAGCAATATTGAATTGTATAACTAATTACAACAGACAGAGGTAGAACCTCACGTGGGAAATAAACCTTCTTGATAATACTTGCATTATTTGACACACAAGTTGATCCATTCATAATCATGCTATTGAAAGCATTCCATGGCATAAGCATTATAAATAGATAAATTGGATAATGATCAATGTTGTTTCTAAATACAAATTTGAAAACAACAGAATATATTACTAGCATAAATAATGGATTTAACAATGTCCATAAAAATCCAAAAATTGACCCTTTATATCTTCCATCGATATCTTGTTTTACAAGGGTAACTAGCATATGTCTATATTTGTATATCTCTTTTAATTTTTTCATCATATTCTCCCTTTCATACAAATAAAAAACGATAATTTTTAAGAAAAAATTTATCTTAAAATCTCGTATAAATTATATCATAGAATTGTATTGATTTAAAGGTGTTTTTGTGAAAATAATTTTCACAAAACTTATGTTAAATCAATAGTATTAAGAAATCTAATTCTTAATATTTTTTCAAAAAAAATGTAGATTTAATTCTAAAAAATAATCGACATCAAAAAATAAATTTAAAAATAAATGATCAACTTAGCGTTTTTTTTATACATTTCCCCTCTTATTTTAACTATATTGCTCCACCCTTATCTTACAATATTTGCCTAAAAAATTCAACCAAAATAGCAAAAAATATGGGCGTAAAATCAACTTTTACACCCATCAAATTTTTATGTTAAATTAAAGCCATAAACTCTTCTTGAATTTTATCTCTATCTTCTTCTGTTACGCCTTCAAATCTAGCTGTAATGTTTGGTCCTGTATTAGATGCACGAACTAAAGCCCAACCATTATCAAACTCAGCTCTTACACCATCTATATCATTAACAGAATATCCTTTTTCTTTACAATATTCTTTAACTTTTTCAATTACTTTAAATTTCTCATCATCAGTAGATTTAATAATTATTTCTGGAGAAGCATAATAACGAGTTACTCCATCTAGTAGATGAGATAAAGATTTATCTGTTTTAGATAATATCTCAACAAGTCTTAAACCTGCATATAGACCATCATCTATATTATCCCATTTATCTCTAAAGAATACATGTCCTGAAAGCTCACTACCAAATGCAAAATCTCCTTCTCTCATTTTTGCTTTCATATAAGAGTTTCCTGTTCTGTAACATACTGGAATACCACCAAGTTTTTCTACTTCATCTGCTAAAGATTTAGAACATTTAACATCAAATAGAGCATGTTTATTAGTTACTTTAGACATAATGTCTCTCCAGATGATAATAGCATAGAAATCTATGAAAATCATTTTACCATTTTCATCAATTACACCTACTCTATCACCATCTCCGTCAATTCCTATACCTAAATCTGCACCTGTTTCTAATACTTTTGCTTTAAGATCAGCATTATTAGCCTCAACAGATGGATCTGGATGATGGTTAGGAAATTCTGGATTTGAATCTATATATAGTGGCACTAGTTCAACATTATCAAACATGCCATATACTTCTTTTGCTATAATTGAAGCAGTACCATTAGCTGTATCAACTACAACTTTTATTTTTCTGTCTCCTAAATCAATAGACTCTTTAATTGCTTTTAAGTATTCATCTTTTATATCATATGTAGAAACTTTTCCTTCACCAGTTTTAAAGTTTCCTTCTTCGATAAATACTCTAAAATCTTGAATCATTTGTCCACAAGCATTTCCAAAATCATCAAATGCAATTTTAAATCCATTGTATTCTTTTGGATTATGAGATGCTGTAATCATAACACCAGGATCTATCCCTAAAAACTTTTGTCCATAGTAATACATAGGTGTTGTACATAGACCTAAGAATACTACATCAACACCAGTTGAAGTAATACCTTCAATTAGTGCATCAGATAGTGGTTCACTAGATGTTCTATTGTCATGTCCAACTAAACATTTTGTATATCCTTTCTCTTGAATGTATGAACCAAAACCAAGGCCTATTGTGTAAGCTATATCTTCATTTAAGTCTTGTCCATAAATTGCTCTAATATCATAACCTCTAAATATGTTTGGGCTGATATTTTTGTAAATATTATATTTGCTCATAAAAATTTCACCTCGTAAGGCTATTATATCATATCAATAATAATTTAGTAAATAGGTCAATTGTGAATCTTTTGTGATAGAAAAAAGCAATAGATTCTACTATATTGCTAAAAGTCTATTCCAACATTTACAACTTCTTGAGTTTTTTGCTTTTGAGCATCAAAATTATAAATATCAAAATACTCATTTGTAATTTCTTTAACCATGTTAGCAAGATAGTATCCCTCGCCACCATGTTCTACTATTGCAACTACCGCAATTTTTGGATTATTATATGGTGCAAAACCAACAAAAATTGCATTATTTGCTCCACTACCAACTTGAGCTGTACCAGTTTTACCAGCAACTTCTACTCTACTATCTGCAAATATATCCGCAGCTGTTCCTCCATTTTCTGTAGTAACGGCATACATTCCTTCTTTAATTGCATTAATGTACGTAGGCTCAATATTTAGTTCTTTTTCTTGAAAATCCACTCCTGTAAATTCTTTAGAATATTTTGCTATTTCACTTACAGATATAGATTTAAAATTATTTCCTATATTTTTTATAATAGTTACTTTATTTAATGTTCCTCCATTTGCAAGAGTAGAAATATAATTTGCAAGTTGAATAGGAGAAAATAGATTTGTATTTTGTCCAATTGAAGCTGAAAGAGTATCACCTAATGACCAGCCTGAAGCGCCGTCTCCTGCGATATTTCCTTTAGCCTCTCCAGCAAGTTCAATTCCAGTCTTAGAACCAAGGCCAAAGTTTTTAGCCCATTCAACTATATTTTCTATACCAATACGACGTCCTACCTCATAAAAGTAACAGTTACAAGATCCTTTAAGTGCTCCTGCAAGATTTATAGCACCATGAGTTATTCCATGTGAAGTATAAATCCAACATTTTGGCTTATACGCATAAGGATATTCTCCAGGGTCTGTATAGTATTCATTAACAGTAATTCCACCAGACTCAAGTCCAGCAATTCCCATTAACATCTTATATGTTGAACCAGGTGAATATGTCCCTGAAATTGCCCTATTAAACATTGGCTTTTGTTCATCATTAATTAAAGTTGACCATTCTTGAGATGATATACCATCGACAAAGCTATTAATGTTATATGTTGGATAAGAAGCCATAGCAAGCACTTCTCCTGTCTCAACATCTAAAACAACGCAACTTCCAGATTGTGCTTCATAAATTGGAGCCTTTCCGTAACCACCAGTCTGTAAATTCCATAATGTACTTTTAAGAGCATTTTCTACAACTGTTTGAATTCTATAGTCTATTGTTAATGTAACATCATTGCCAGACTCAGCCTCTTTAATAACTTGTTCATTTGAAACGTTTCCAAGCGAATCTGTTACAACTTTCTTTATGCCATCTGTTCCTTTTAAATATGGTTCCATAGACTCTTCTACACCAGATTTACCAATTATGCTATTAATAGTATAACCTTCTTCTTTTCTAGAATCATATTCTGAATCACTAATTTTACTTACATATCCTAAAATATGACAAGCAAAATCATCTGAAATATAATATCTTTGTGGAACAGCAACAATATTTACGCCATATAAAGTGCTCTTCAATTCTTCGATTTGAGCAACTGAAGCTTTAGATATATCTTTAGAAATAATAACACCATTAAATAGTGAATAACCATTTAGATTGGCTTCATATTTAACTTTAATAATATTAACCTTATCTTTAAAGTCATAAGCTTCTACAGCATATTTTTCCGAATAATAATTTAACACATCTTGAAAAGATGCTGTTAAAGGAAGTTTAATTTTTTCAAGGAAAGTATTTCTTAAATTTTCATTATTTAAATAATCCTCAGAAAAATTATCTCCACTATTATTACATGGAAAAGTAGAATAAATGTTATCTCCATTTTTTTGCAATATATTAGCTAGTTCTTTGATTGCCTCATTTGTGTTTTCAATTCCAACTTTTGTCCTATATATTTCCACATCATATGTAAGTTTATTTGTTGCAAGTAAAACACCATTTCTATCGTATATCTCCCCACGAGAAGCAGAAATACTCTCTGTTCTTACTATTTTATTTTCAGCTTGTTCTCTATATGAGACACCATTTATCACTTGCAAGTTAAATAGCTGGATTAAAAATATAGCACTAATAAGAGACAAAATAAAAGAAAGCACAAGTTCTCTATTTTCTAATATCTCCATTATTTTTTCTAATTTCGACTTTAAAAATTCCAAACTTGCACCTCCTCTACCAGTAAATTTTATCTTCTTTTTTATCTATTAATTTAATTATCTTTTCTATAATAAAAGATAATACAATTACTATCACAACATTTAAAAGAATTCCAAGTATTATTTTTCCTACTAGCAAAAATATACCTGCAATCGCTTTTTTTATTACAATAGCGTGAACATATTCAATTATCTCAAAAACTGTTACACTTCCTATTGTCATTAAAATTTCAGAAAGTATATTACCTTTCATATAGTTATCACTTACAAATCCAAGTAATGCACCAATAATACTATAAGACAATGTATAAATACCAGATGTACCAAATACTAAATCTGCTACAAATCCAAGTATAAACGAATATATACTACAAGAATAAATATTTGTAAACATACTAACTATTATAATTGATACAAGTAACATATTAGGTTTAACATCAAAAAGACTTGTTTTATTTATAACAAAAACTTGAAGTAAAACAGAAATTACAAAAATTAAAATGACCATTATTGTTTT